>ERZ1370068.8600-contig-7441_pt1 | contig 76330 bp, 124 predicted proteins | sample MGYA00561227_ERZ1370068 | MGnify/ENA primary metagenome ERZ1370068 (study PRJEB38410, sample SAMEA6850437) | metagenome | study: Metagenomic assessment of the ecological functions of the soil: analysis of the soil microbiota associated with the... | reverse complement strand
AGCAGTCGGGAACGCTGCCGCAACAGCCGCCGGCAAATCGGATCACCGATCCCACTCCCACGCAGCCCGACCAATGCCGCGTTCGTGATCGATGGACGCCTTCACCAAGTGCGGCGACGACACCCAGCCCGGCATCGCCGCCGATCAAGGAGTATCTGCACTTCGCTGCCCTGGCGGCCCGATCTGACAGCGTCGAACTGCGAACCCGGCCGCTATTACATGATCAACAACACGCGCCCGGCTCTCTGTCGAATGGATGCAGATCAACACGGCCGGCATTGCGAGCGGCACCGTCTCACGGCACGCAGGATATGTACCCGACGTTTCTGGAGCGGTATTGGGGTTTCAGTTCAACTCAGCGTTTGACGGTAACCGCGATTTCCATGATGGGAGCGATTACCGGAGGAATCCTGTTTGGACTCTTGTCTGATCGGATTGGTCGTCGTCGTTCGATGATCATCGCCTTGGTATGCGCCATCGCAGTGGTTCCGCTGTGGGCTTTTGCTCCATCATTGACGCTATTGATCGTGGGAGCGTTTCTCATGCAGTTTATGGTACAGGGAGCCTGGGGCATCATACCCGCACACCTTACAGAATTGTCGCCTGATTCCGTTCGTGGCTTTCTTCCTGGATTTGCATACCAGTGTGGGGTTTTACTGGCTGGATCGGTCGCCTACATCGAAGCTTTGTTCGCAGAGAGGATGAGTTATGCGACGGCAATGTCATTGACTGCGGTCACAGTGTTTGCCGGCGCTGCCCTCGTGATTGCACTTGGCCGCGAGAAGCGCGGCATTCATTTTGGCGAAATTGAAATCAGCGAGTGACAACAACACGCAAATGATCTTCTCGCTACAATAAAGTCTTGCAGTAACTTTTTGAGTCAAATTGAATCATCATGGCTGGTTATTCGGGAACCCCACTTATCAAAAAGCTCGGAATCAAGTCGGGATTTCGTTTGGCTTTTGTGAATCCACCGGCCAACTTTGTGGTTGGGCTGGATCTTCCTCCAGAAACAAGTGTCAGTTCGGCAAGCTCGCGCCAGCCACTCGATTTTGTTTTGCTATTCGTTAAGAGCAAGCACGAGTTGGCAAACAGGTTCTCACTGTCGGCCGCCAGGCTAAAACCCGACGGCATGCTTTGGGTATCGTGGCCGAAAAAGCCTCAGGTGTGAAAACCGATCTTACTGATAATGTTAGTGCGCGAACTCGGCCTGTCCGAAGGCCTCGTAGACGTTAAGGTTTGCGCGGTCGATGAGATTTGGTCGGGACTCAAGTTTGTCTTCCGCCTTGAGGATCGCCCGGGGTTACGCGCCCGCTGAGACTCTCACCCACCACGGACTTCCACAGAATCTGTTGAAAAGCTGTGGATAAAACCAATAATCGATGCGCAACCTACTCTTAGGATTAGACTTTTCCCGATGTTCACAGCACTGTGGGATTCACAGCGGGCGAGAGATCTGAACTCTTCCCGAATGTAAATCGTCTCGCATTGCTTCAAAAGTCAGGCACCTGGGTAATGGTACAGTTTGACCCATCTCCACTTTGGGAGGGCAATCATATAGTTGACTCACCTGTCGTACGGATTGAATGGCAACCACGACCTAAGACGTCTAGTGTGGAGTGGCTGTATGGATCGGGTCATGAGGCCTGGGTGAGTTAAGTATGCGCAGTCGCACTCTTAAAAATCAATTTCCATGAGAATTTCTATTCAGCGCCAGGAGTTCATCGCGGCCAGCGTGGTGTTGGCGTCGAAGATCAAATCAACTAATAGTTGGACCAGATTCGTGGGCCTATCAGGTTTTGCGACAGACTTTTGGCGAACGCTTTATGCCGTGATTCTGAAGTGAGCGTTTTTATTGATCGATCTTGTCGCTCCGATTTTAGATCGTTGCTGCGAAACCATCTTTCAGACGATCGATCTCGATTGGAACTGTGCGTGTAATCGCTCTCTCTACACATGTTGCGAAAGCAGATTTTTCTTTGCATGAAGTTCTGATGTCAAAATGATCATATCCAACAGTTGGACCAGCGCAAGGCGCGAAACAAGTTGCAAAATAATCCACGATAAATATAATGCCGATCCCTTGTTTGTTTGAGAGGTAAGCGCAGTGACAAGTTGACGCGAATGGCAGATTGAAGTCTGGCGGCCAGTTATTTTCTACCCACGCAGGATCTCGTCAGTATTCCAACGACAAGCCTCGAGCCGCGTCTGAAGGTTTTCGCAGGCGTTGACAGTTAGGGCATCGTCGCGCGAGCGAGTTGAGTGCCGGCATTCGATGGCGTAAATTTTCCGGCCCCCACGCCGGGAGTACATCGCCAGAATCTTAGTCATACAGGGGTTGAACGTACCGAGGGTTTAGCGGCATGGCTGACAGCCGCGATGGTTTTGTTTTCTCAAAATTCATATTTTCTTAAATCTGCACCTGGAGACGAACGTGACGTTATTAGCCGAAGTTAGAGAGATCGAATTAAAAAAGTGTCCGCGCTGTGAAGAATCATTACCAGTATCTGAATTTGGAGTTTGTCGCGCGCGCAAAGATGGTCTTAATCTTTACTGCAAGCGCTGTATTCGGCAAAAGATTGCCCTTAGCCGCCAGGCCTTGCGCGAATACAAGAAGGCGAGGGTCAAACATGGCCCGTCGTCAACCGATCGCTCCCGCCTGACGTTAAACTCGAAATCGGTTTTTCTTCGCGTCGCATCGCGCGCATGCTGCGAAAGCTCTCCCCGCCGATCGCGTGCGTGAAGCTATTCGCTGTGGCGCTCATACCCAGAAGGAGATCAGCCCAGGTCACTAAGCTCCCCAAGGACGAGGTTTGCGACGCGCTGGCCAATCTCCTGCTTTGGACCCGTGAAATTCGGACCCAAATAGTGCGGCATCAGCGAATGTATTTTGTGAACGAGGATTTAGAGGAACTGGCCAAGTCACAGGCAGCGGCCAAGCGAAAACGCAGCCTGAATCCGTCGTTTAGCTCGGTGGGAGAGCTGATGCCGGGGCGCAAGCCCTCTGCCCAGGGGCCGGAAACGGACGGCGAAAGGGTCGGCCAAGGCGAAAGCGCTTGAGACGCCCACGCGTCACCGGAAGCTTGCGCGTTTACTCCTGAAAAGCCGCTAAAACTTCTTCCGCATGATCCTCAGGTTTGACCTTAGCAAAAATCTTTTTGATTTTTCCTTTCTCGTCGATCAGAAGGTCATGCGGTGATTTCCCATGTAGGTGCGGCCCATGAATTTTTTCTCGCCATAAGTCCCAAAGCTTTCCGAAAGCTTACGGTCGGTATCGGCGAGCAGGCGGAAGGAGCAAATCGTACTTTTTGGCAAACTTTTGATGAGCTTTTTCGCCGTCCAGCGACACGCCGAAAACTTCGATCCCGCGTTTTTTGAACTTGCTGAAGGAATCGCGGAATGAGCAGGCTTCTTTGGTGCAGCCCGGCGTATCGTCTTTGGGATAAAAATACAAAACGGATTTTTCCCGCGCAGATCTTTCAGTCGTACCAGGTTGCCCCTCGCCATCGTTGACTGCAAAGTCTGGCGCCTTGTCTCCCTCTTTGAGTTTTGCCATCTTGATGATGATCCATTTCTTCGAGTTAAAAGAGCAGGAGCATTCTAACGCAGGAAAGAGTTGTGTGTCAGAAGCCCGACCGTGGGGAGGGCTAGTTAGCTATGGTTGCCCTCCGTCACGGTCGGGCTTCTGACACTAAGTAGACGCAGAGCAAAGAACGATGATTGCCAAAAAGAAAACCGCAAAGAAGAAAGCCGCGACAAAAAGCCGGCGCGAAATCAACGTCCAAAACTTCAGGTCTGTGGATGGTAAAGCAGGAACCCGAAACCTATTCGTGGGATGATTTCGTACGGGATGGGCGAACTGATTGGACCGGGGTGCGCAACTTTCAGGCGCGCAACAACCTGCGCCAAATGAAAGTTGGTGACCGGGTGCTGCTTTATCATTCGGGAACGGGCAAGTGCGTGGTGGGAATCGCTGAAGTTGCGACAGCGGCGTATCCGGATCCAACGGCGGACGATCCGCAATGGGTGGCGGTAGATCTCAAGCCGGTGAAGCCTTTGAAGGACATCGGTGCCCCTGGCGTCAATCCGCTACAACCCGAAACTCGCTAATCTGCCTTTGATTCGACAATCGCAGTTGTCAGTCATGCCGCTGACAAAAGACGAGTTTGAAGTGATTGTGGGAATGGGGAAGGGAAAGTCGCGGTAGTAGTAGCGACCGGCCGTTCCCAATAATAGTCTGAAAGCGGCCCTGTCTCATTCACACCGGGCTTTTAGCCCGGTGACCCGGAGCCGTCAACATTCAAAAACCGTTTCAACGGTTTCTCGGCTGGCTGGTGACGTAACTCCTGACTCGAGGATCTGTCGAGAGTCAAACCGTTAAAACGGTTACGCATCTCTTCGTGCCGCTCCTCACCGGGCTAAAGCCCGGTGTGGAGTGAGATGGGAACTATTCGAGTTGGGAGGCAAAGTCGACTTTTTCAAGCCCGTCGAGACAAACTTCGCCGCCAGCCAGCCTACCGGAATCAGAATCGCCAGGTGAATCCAGTCGTATCCGCCGGTCGTGACGCCGCCGTAATGATTGCTGATCATGAGAAAGACTACCGGCACGACCATGAATGTATTCTGCTTTGAGCGAAGCTTGGCCTGGGCAGCCAGCTTCTGATCGGGCTGCTCACCAGCTTTGATTGCCTCGATCATTTTTCGCTGGGCCGGGAGGATCCGCATCCAAACGTTGGCAGCCATGATGGTCCCGAACATTGCGCCCATGTGAATGTAGACCGCTCGACCGCTGAGAACACGGGTTAAGCCAAAGGCAGTTGCTACGATCAAGGCGTAAGCAATCGCCGCAAACAGCCACTCGTTTCGCCCCAGCGGCGAAATCATCAGCAGATCGTAAATTAACCAGCCCAGCACCAGCACGCCGATCCCGACTCCGATCGCCGCACCGATGCTGATCTCTGAGACATCACGATCTACCAGGGCGCCGCCTCCGAGGTAATAGACGACGATGAGCAGGGCAAAGCCGCTCAACCAGGTCGTCCCGGCTTCCCATTTAAACCAGTGCAATTTGCGGGAAAGCTCATCCGGAATCTTGCGTTTCTCGACCAAATAGAAACCGCCGCTGTGCACCATCCAAATCTGTGCGGTCTTTCCGGTATTCGCCAGGGCTTTTCTTCTTCGGTCATGCGCGCGTCGAGCCAGGTGAAGTAAAACGTCGTGCCGACCCACATGATGCCGGCAAACACATGCACCCAGCGCGCAATCAAATTGAGCCATTCGCTAATGGTTGGATTGATCATTTCAGCTTCCGCGATAGGTTGAATACCCGAACGGACTGAGTAAGAGCGGCACATGGTAGTGCTGCGCCGCATCAGCCAGCCGGAAAATTATGGTGACTTTCGGGTAAAAACTTTCGATTTGGTTACGGGAGAAATACGTTTCGGTATCGAAGGTAAGCCGGTACACGCCCGGGACAATCTTTCCCCCTTTAGGCACCAGATCAGAGATTCGCCCGTCAGCGTTCGTTACTGCCCTGACCAATCAACGTCCAGCCCCCAGCTACCTTTAATCTCGAGGATCGCTGGAACGCCCTCCGCCGGCCGCCCGCGCGAAGTGTCGAGGACGTGAGTTGTGATTCCGCTCATAGGTTAAGCAGCTTCTCCAGTCTCAGACGGGTGATCTTACTCTGTTCAACGGCAGCGCGCGCAATTCGGTTTCGGAATCGTTTTGCAGTCGAGTGCTGATGATGGCAAGCATCTCGGCAGAAGATTTTCCGCTGGCGCAAACGATGAAGATAAAACCAAACCGCTTTTCATATTCGACATTTCTTTCCGCCAGTTCAAACAGCGTTTGCGCTGACGCCTCTGTAACGCTCGACTGTTCCTGCGCCGACCACTTTTGCGCCTCAGCTGATTGAGCGGCGGCCGCTTTTTCGCCAATCTTCGGGTGAGCCCGAAAAGCTTCCAACCAATCAGCCTGATCCAAAGACCACCAGATTTGATCGGCCCTGGTTAGCATGTCGTCGAGACTGTGAAAAGGTCTCGCGGCCGACATGGCCTGGGCCCAGACTGGGCGACCCACAGCATTTCAGGAACTCGGCCTCTGCCGCCGGCGACGGTAAATTGTTTAGTTGATCAAGCGTCATCGTCGGCTTGTGTCAGAAGCCCGACCGTGAAGGAGGCCGCGTTAACCAGAGTTGCCCTCGCTACGCTCGGGCTTCTAACACGCTTATTCAATCGTTCCGAAGACTCGCAACCTGCTCACGCCGCCGTCCGGGAAGATATTGAATCGCACATGCGAAGCCATTCCAACATCGATCAATTCATCGAAAAAATGACGAGTGTGCGCCTGCAACTTTGTGCGCGTCAGCACCGGCTGCCAGTCAAATTCCGGATCCGCCAAGCTTTCAGCGGCTGCGCCGGCAGTATGACAGGCCTCGAGCGAACAACTTTCAGGGAAGTTGCCTTTGAACCACGCGGTATCGACCTCGAGCCGGCGAAGGTGACCCGGCGCGCCAAGTTTAATAATGGTCCAGTCATGTCCGGGTCCACGCCGTCGTTTGGTTTCCCAGCCGTCGCTCATGTTGGCCGCCCGCCCCGGCATGATCAGATTATGACGATGGCCAAAGAACATGTCGCTGCATGAAAGCACGACTCCGCCAGACTCGACCGCGGCCAGATCGATCTCGCCACCAATTTGCTTCAGGCGATTCCAGTCGGGAATTACTTCACCGAACACTCGCAAGCGCGCGACGCCACCATCGGGATAAATCTTAAACCGAAGGTGCGTCCAGCGTTGGTCGTTACTGATGGGAAACGGATTCAGCGAATCGCCATTCAGATTCGATTGCGGCAGGATCTCAGTCCATTCGACTGAGTTACTCGTTAGTTGTTCCGTCGTTGGCAAGCCGTCCATCGCGCAAGCTTCGAGCGAGCACTGTTCCGGATAATTACCCTTGAAGTGACTGGTATCGACGACCACGCCGCGAATTATCCCAGTCAGCCCAAGCCGAACAATGCACCAGTCAAATCCGGGAGTGCGCCGGCGCCGTGACTCCCAGCCGTCCATCCACTTGCCCAGGTCGGTGTATTTGCCTTCGATAAAGACCGGAGCGGAAGGCTTGAGCAGGTTCTCTTTCGGCGCAAAGAAATCGTCATTGGCGAAAAGCACTGCGCCGCCCAGACGTTCCGCCGCCAGATCGATTAGTTCAGTAAAGTCCATAAGGTTTGTATCAGAAGCCCGACCGTCAGGGAGGGCCGCGCTAACGAAAGTTGCCCTCGCTGACGCGCGGGCTTCTGACACTAGCTTTCACGCAAAATCGTGTGTCCATTGAGGCTCGACACAAATTCGCCGTCATCATAAACCATCTGCCCGCGAAGGAAAGTCTTTTCCACGACGCCGCTAAGCACTTCACCCGCGTATGGTGTCAGCTTATGGCGGTGATGAATCATGGACGGTTCGACCTCGAATTCGCGATCCGGATTCCAAATAACGATGTCGGCATCCGCGCCCGGCTTCAAAGAGCCCTTCAAATTCAGACCCACCTGGCGGGCGGGCGCGGAGCACAGCCACTCAGTCAATTGCTCAATCGTAAACCCGCGCGCCTTTGCTTCCGTCCACATTATCGGCAGCCGCAATTGCAAAGAGAGATCCCGCCCCAGGCCTGCATGAAAATCACCCTGGTCGCGCAACTTCATTTCCGGCGGGCAGGGTGGGTGATCCGAGACTACGAAATCGATGATGCCGTCGCTGAGAGCTTGCCAAAGCTGCTCGCAATTCTCGCGCTCACGAATCGGCGGACAACACTTGAATTCAGTGGCGCCTGCGGGAATTTCTTCGGCGGCAAAATGAAGATAGTGCGGACAGGTCTCAACCGTAATCGGTAAACCAAATTTCCTGGCCGTGCGCAGGGCCGGCAACGCATCAGCAGACGAATGATGAACTACGTGAATGCGGCATCCGGTCTCGCGGCTGAGGCGAATCATCAGGTTGACGGCTTCATTTTCAGCCGCGCGCGGCCGCGAATGCAGGAAGGTCTCGTATGAAGTCGTGCTCGCGCCTTCGTCCCCCTCGTCCGTTCGGCAGCAAGCCGCTGCAACCGGCCCCGGAACTTCCGCGTGAACGATGAGCAGCGCGCCCAGGCGAGCTAGTTCCGGCATGGCTTCACGCAAATCGCCCTCGGCCACGTTGGGAAATTCATCGACACCGGAATGAATCAGGAAACATTTGAAGCCGACGACGCCGGCCTCCCAGAGCTTCCGGAGCTCGCCAGTGTTGCCGGGGACGACTCACCCCAGAACCCACATCGACCAGAAAGCTTTCCGCGCGCGGCTGCTAACTTTGATTCGAAACCTTCGAGCGTGGTCGTGGCGGGAATCGAGATTCAAAGGCATATCGACCATCGTCGTGACGCCCCGGCCGCCGCCGCGCGGGTTGCTGTTTCAAATCCTTCCCACTCAGTCCGGCCAGGCTCGTTAACGTGCACATGCGTGTCAACCAGGCCGGGCATAACGATTGATTCGGGCGCGGCTTCGATTAGTTCAGCGCCTGGGGAACGTCTTCGAAAATCGAAACCGAGGAAACATAGCCGCGGGTTATATGCACGGACGCCGGGCCGACTGAATTCTCAGCGACGACCCGGCGTCCGCGAATGACTAGTTCCGGGAGAGTGCATTTTCTAGGCCCAACTGGCCGGGGGCGGAGGCGGCGACGCAGAGGGTTGTTCCAATTCTGGAAACATCGCGGCGATAGGCGACGGACTGCGCCGCAAAAGTAATCGGCAGGAGCAGGTACACGCCGACAAAGCACAGGACTAAGCCCAGAAGATTCAATAAGGCGTTCAACACCAACAAGCCGAGCATGCCGCCAAAGTTTGCCTTGCCGGCGCTTGATGCTGAGTTTGACGGCGTCCAGTCCTGACAACTTTCGATCGGCCACCAGCGGATAAGCAAACATGAAGAAAACTTCGATGCCGATGCTGACCACCATGATGATGAGGATGAAAATCATTTCCAGGCCGAAGAAAGATGACATGAATCGCGACATGTCCTCAGGTGATGCCTGACCGCGGGGCATCGTCGCCATCATCGTCGCGACCATGATGAAATAGAACGGCACCATGATGATCAGGATCGGGATAATCTTGATTGCCGTGACGATTAATCCCGGGACGAAGTGATCGAAGCCCTTGAACAAGAGACCAAATTCAAATGGCCTCCGGGCCTGCTTTTCAAACAGGCAGCCAAACAGCCCCACCATCATTGGCCCCATCATAACGATAGGCACCGCGCCGCCAATCAACAGGGCGACAAGTGTGAGGCCAAGGAACAGCCAGTACTGATCCTGATCAGGGGCCCAACCTTCCTTGATGCAATTCGACCGGTTGGATAACGCCTACGCGGAAGTCGGATTGCTCGGGGTCATTTAGTCATCCTCCATTTTGTGCATGACCTTTACCACGGCTTTGGAAGCGCATGCAATGTCCGGCAAACTTCAGGAAGCTCTGATCAAGATCAAATTGAAATAGCATTTGCTCCCCTCCCTTTGGGAGGGGCTGGGGAGGGGCGCTGCTACGGCAAAGAGAAAAGCAAATTACTTGTGTGCGCGGGCTTTCAGCCCGCGCGGGATCTTTTTGGGTATCGACTCGTAGCTGCGCCCCTCCCTAACCCCTCCCAGAGGGAGGGGAATCTACTTAATCAGAGTTTCCTTCAGTTTGTCGCCAGGCTTCGACAAGCTAAAGCTGGCCGGACATCAAACGATCACGGAAGTGGACTGGCAGGCGCGGCAATTGTGCTCGCTCCCTTTAGCCAGCCGGTATCCATTATGAGCGGCTTCAGCAGTTTCCAATCGCATCTGCGTACATCGCCGCGCCCTTGCGATTGGGGTGACCAACGGCGGCCAGACAGCAACGCAGCAGACGATCTTCGCGAACATTCTTCTGTTCGGGAGTCTCGTTTTCGCCCTTCTTGAGGAGAACCTTGCACAAATCGCTGCGCTGGCTGCGGCGCTCGTCGTTGGTGCGCAACTCCACTTTTCCCAAGGTGAGCAACACCAGGATCTTTCGCAGCATTGAAGCGTCAAAGCCCCAGAGGCGCGTCTTGTTGGCGGCAAATGAATGCTCGGGCCGGAAGGCTGCGTCGGCAAACAGTACTCGCTGCCGTGAACCCTTTGCCTTCAACTGGGAATCAATCTTGCGAGCGGCTTCCGCCAGCATTTGATCGGATGTCTGATACCACTCGCGAGAGATCGCAATCAACCTTGCGCGCAACCCTTTATCATTCAGCCGGGGTGTGTCGGCATCCGGAGTGTAAAAGCGCTTTGCCAGCGCGCGGATGAAAAAGGTCGTTGGCGGTGTATTCCGTGATAATCGGGTAATAGCCGAAGATCACCACGTGGGCGGAGGGAAAAGCGCTGGTGATGCGGTTCAGCAAAGCCTCGACCGGCGGCCCACATTTGGCTTGTGCGAATTCGCGAATGTTGTCCGGAGTGTTGGCCGCATTCAGCAGTCGTCGCGCATCCACATCGTTGATACAGCCATTGACCAAAACGAGATCGACCTGGGCCGGATCGGCAAACGATCGGAGCGCGTTGTCGATTTGGGCATTGATTGTCGGCTCAGCCCGGCTTAACTCACCATCCGAGAGTAGTTCGTGCGCAGATCAACCCGGATGGTGTGGGTTCGCCGATAACGGCCCCGGAATGTGCTTCGACCTGGGCGTGTACGATGCGGCCGGTGTTCAGCTCCAACCACTTCTTTACCAGGAACCAGGCTTTGTGCTCTTCCTTCAGCCCCTGTCCCCAGGAAATCGAGTCCCCAGGGATCAGCAAATTCACGACCTGATCCGACTTGCCGGGTTCAGTCGCCTGGCGCGTCTGTCCGTAGGATGTGAGCGAAAACAGGATGACCGCCGCGAGGGCGGCGAGCCGGGAAAGTTTCGCTGAGGGAGCGACAAACCTCATGTTGGGAAAGATGGATTGTAACTCAAGGTCGAAGCGGCGACTAATTTTGGAACAAGCGGTCAGTACCGGATAGTGACCTGATTTCATCGAGGGGTTTTCTCTAGCCCAGGCGTTTACGCCTGGGTGAGAAACAGGTGAGGTATTAAAGCCCCATTAATGGGGCTTTCAAAACTAACGTCTCCTTCATTCCCAGGCGTAAACGCCTGGGCTACGTAAAAGTCATTCGAATTCGGACACCCAGTGCCGGTGCGTTAGCGAGCGAGTCGTGCATGTCAGGAATTTCCTAACTGCGAAAGAAAATCCTTCAGCAGGTTCAAAGACACGCGCAGCCGGTAATCTCTGGTTGAGCGAATATCATCAATCGGGGCAATTTCCCGCAGCCAGGGTTTGTAACACTGATTCTATGGTTTCATTCGTGAGCGGCTGATTCGCGAGCGTCTGCTCGGTCTGTTGGCAACGAATCGGAATCGGCGCGACACTGCCCAGCGCTATCCGCACCTGGTCTATCCGATTCTCAATTGTTTGAGCGACGGCCGCCAGGCAGACCTTCGAAATAGCCTGAGCCTTTCGCGTTCCAACTTTGCGATAGTAATGGCGCAGCGAGGCGGAGCTCCGCGGCAAGCGAATCGCGCGCAGCAGCTCATCCGGCCGGATGTCCATCTGTTTGTATCCGGTATGGAATCCCCGCGTATTGCACGCTTCTCGATCCTTCCTTCGATATCAGTTCCAGCTCGGCATCATAAGCCAGCAATGCCGGCGGCGAATCGGCAGCCGGCGACGCGTTGACGATGTTTCCGCCCAGCGTCCCGCGGTTCTGGATTGCGATGCCCCCGGTTTCCCGCGCGGCCTGGCAAAGCATCGGGAACTCAGCACGCATAACTGCGTTGTCTTGCACTTCAGTGTAGGTTGTCAGCGCACCCAGGGTGACGAGATCGTCACTGACTTCGATTCCCCGCAGCTCTTTCAAATTCCAGATGTTGACGTAATTCTTATGAGGCAGTTTCCGGCTTCGAGCAGGACCATCAGATCGGTGCCGCCGGCAAACGGTTTCCAGGTGCCATGGTCTTGCGCCAGAGCATCGAGAGCCTCGCCCAGCGACGCCGGTGAGATTAATTGATAGGAAGGAACGTAACCTCTCATTTCTTTTGGCCACTGTAGGCACTGTTGTGCTCATCGAGCTTGTCAACAAGAGGCTGCGATTCGCCAGCAATGTCCAACATCACTGATTACTCCTGACACGCTCTTACCACCGACTCAAAGATCTTCATGTATCCAGTACAGCGACAGAGATTTCCGGCCAGGCCGTGGCGAATCTCAGCTTCATCAGGAGTCGGATTCTTTTCCAGGAGACTAACCGCAGCCATCACCATACCCGGCGTGCAGATGCCGCACTGCGCGCCACCGCATTCGATGAAAGCCTGCTGCACGTTGTGCAACTGACCATCGCTGAGCGCGATGCCTTCAATTGTCTTAATCGCAGCGCCTTCAACTTGCGCCGCCGGGACCAGGCAGCTATTGACTATCCGGCCATCAATCATCACGCTGCAGGCGCCGCACTCGCCTTCGCCGCAACCTTCTTTGGTTCCGGTCAGGCCCACTTGCTCGCGCAGGACGTCGAGCAGACGTTCCATAGGATAGGCCTCGAGCGTGCGCGGCTGGTTGTTGATGGCACAGCCTATCTTTGTCTTTTTCGGGCATCGACTCGTCTAAGCAACAGGTCAAACGTATTTCGAAAGTGCCGTCGGGATAGCGGCGAAAAGCCCAGAACCTGACGCCACTGTCCGAGGCAATCCGATTCAAGGCCTGGCGCAAGGTCACGCCGCTCAAATCAAAGGACAGCTTCTCGTCCTTGGTTCGCTCTGAAGGAGGATATGGTGGCCGCATCTTCAGATTCATCGATGAGGCCAGGGCGCGCACCTCCGGGAAGACCCAGCAAACGATTAAGCGCCAGGTCGCGGTTAACGTCCTTCACTCGGAAGGTCTGGATCGGCGTATCCAACAGACTGGAACCTCCGGCAACCGGAAACACCTCGATGCATTCATCTCTTTCGCGCCATTGATATCTCGGTTCGGCTTTGACGATCCCGTCGAGGATCTGCGTGAAATGAACATCACGCAGGTCGAGGTTTATTTGAGAGTCAACCTTTTCGGGATCAGTCTCCAAACTAATCGTGACATCGTAATCGACTGCGATGTTGGCCAGGATCGTAGCCATTCGAATGTTGTTCATAACAACCCGTCTGGCTTGCTCTGTCCTGGTTGGTTTTTGCGCGCCTCCGCTGATCGGCAGGCAGACGCACGCGATCGCGAGCATGCCCACCAGCGCTGTTGTCTTCAAGCCCATCAGAATGCCTCCTGCGAGCCCAAAGCATATCACGTTGAGCGACGTAAATTGGTCACCGAATTGGTAGTCATGACCTCCCTCTCCCTTTTTGGGAGAGGGTCGGGGAGAGGGTCTTAGGCTGCGGCGAACACCAGGACGTCTTCCACCCTTCTCCCTTTTGGGAGAAGGGCCGGGGACGAGGGCCTAGCCTGTAGTGAGGCCCAAACCCTCACCCAAAGGGCGAGGAATCAAACGGTACCGCTACTAGCGCCGGCGGGAAGCGGCAGCCAGATTGTTGTCGTGGTCAAAAGCCTGTACCAGCCAGTCGAGTTTCTCTTTTGATTTGCCTAACGAGACGGTCGACAGCGGAACAGCCCCATTTTTTGCGACGAGGATTTTGTGCGGGCGCCCATTTACAAAAATGTCGACGCGAGAGACTTGCTTTTTCTTATCACGAGGGCGAACTTTCGACGACGCAGCGATTCGCAAACCGCGGTCCCGGCCTTCCACTGGTTGCACCGTAAGCGAATGAGATCGGTTTCGTGCTGAGAATATTCGCCGCGTGCGTCAGCAGATCAACATTGCGTTTCAGCAGATCGCGCTTGGTCATATAGTGGCGGTAGTCGGGAGCAATGCCGAGTTCTTCCAGCGGGCCGGCCCTCTCGTTCACCGACTCGAATGCTGCGGCGCATTGCGATGGCCAGATCTGAATTCCGCGGCAAGGGCTTGAACAGTGACATTGAGGTCTGCCCACCGCATTCATCAGGTCCTCGTACCACCAGACGTTGGCCCCGCCGGCGCCGGTGTTGTCGCTCGTGCCGAGGATCTCGCCGATTTCATTGTCCTGAAAACCCGCGGCAAACATGTCAGTGGTGCTGTAAGACAAGGCGTCGGTTACGAGGAATGACAGGTCCGTGATAAACCTGACCGATGTTGTTGCATTGCGCTTCCGAGCTAACCGGAAAGCCGAGCGAGTACGTTGCGCCTGTCACTACTGCCTCGGCAATCGAGATCAGCCCATTCACGGTAAACAGGGTCCCGCCGGCAAATCTCCGGGTTAAGGGGCGAGTTAATGAATTCAAACATTTCCGGCTCTACCTTCCGGGGGTGAATAGTTGCAGCAGCCGTTCGCCCGCGCGAATTTTGCCGCCGCCGTTTCCCCGCACGTCGATAATCAGCCCCTGCTGGGGAAAACCATCAGAAGTGATCACCCTTTTGAATTCAGTGACAAACTCACCTCTGAGTTGTCGACCTCAGAAGCTGAACAGTCGAATGTGGCCGAAGTCGCGCCCGCCAATCTTTCTGACCTCGGCATAGAAGTTATCTTCAAAACGCTGGTGAACACTGACCTCCTGTGGCGTGAAGAATTTTTTCTTGAGCTGATTTATTTTTGTCTTCTTGATGTCGATGGCCGCGCGCTTCTTTTTTGTGGTCCGCGCCGGCGGCGGTTGTTCGTCCGAGTTGTAAACCAACCACTCCAGCTTTACGGTGAGAATCTCTCCCGCCGGCGTTTGGTAGGTAATGTCTAACCACTCTTCGTCAGGCGGCAGGGACGTCACCAGCGGCCGGATCGTCAGGTTATCCAGCCCCGCGCGAAGCGCGCCGGGGTTGCTGCCCGCCTGGTTCTCGCCGTTACGTTCGATGGCCCGCTTGATTGGAACTCCGTTCCAGTAGAGCACTTCCACCCCGGGCGTTAATTTCGTCACCCCGGCCCGGCATTCGGTTTGACAAAGTCATCGACCATCCGCGTGACCAGGAACTTTTCGCTTAGCTTCTGACCTTGCTTTTCGAAGTATTGCTCAATCAGAAGAGGAAGAAAGGCGGTGTGGCTCTTAAAGGGATCCGGCAATAGATACAGGGTGTGCAAATCGCGCAACGACGCGAATACCTCAAGCATGCGCTGGTGGAACTGCATTCCGCTTTCCAGCGCGCTATCGGCTGTTTCCAGACGAAATTTCAGCAGCCTCAGACGCTGGATGGGATCGACGGCGTGCATGGCCCGCTTCAGCGGGAGATGGACATAGTTCATCTCGAGCACCAGCAGCGATTGATTAACAATTCGCAGTCGCTCGGCGCGCGACAGGCTGCTCTGTTTCGCAGCGTTCTTGAGGAATCCGACCAGGGGAGTTACGGCGCGCTTCGCTTGCTCAATCTTCTGAAGCTTCGCTCTTCCGCCTGTTTCTCTCTCAGACAAGATCTTCTCCGTGGGGATTTGATGACAGCCAACACCGACCCGCCGGTCTGCTTCGCGGATCTGTTCAGGCTCTCGGGAGATCAGGAGAGGCGTTTGTCAGACCACGCAGACCTTTCGCGACACCTTCAAACGGCAAGCCGCGGCGAGGGATCTGAATTGTGCAGGGTGTGGCAGTTAAATCAGCGGCTACTTCTTTGCCGCCGGCTTTCTCCTGGCGGTCTTTTTGGGCTTTTCTTACCGCCCCCGGCGCTGCCGCCTGGATCGTCAGAGCCGGTACCAAAAACGATTGTCGTAGGGAAGTTCATGACTTTGGTTCTCCTTCTTGAGACTGGAATTGGGTTCACGTCGCAGGTTGTATCAACTGCGCAAGCTGCTGTCGATACCTCTGGATGTCGGGCCGCTGCAAATAGTTCGGTACGCTTCCTCTCTCCCCAGGTTTGCGGCAACATCTTACTGGCCGCATCGGCTCGAGAAGCGTAATCACGCGCCGCGAGACCTGTCTCCCTGCCAGGATCGCTGGCGCGAGCCGCAATCAATAGCGCGCGCCATTCTGAATCTTTCTGTCCGGATTGTCCAAAGATTTTTCAGCAGCCAAAAACAGTTTGCAAAGTCGCGCTGGCATTTTTATTGAGCAGCATGACCTCGGCCAGTACCAATTGTGCGTTGGTGATCAGTGAACGCGATTTTGCCTTCTGGGCCATTGCCAAAGCGTCCTCGCATACAAGGCTTGACCCGGTTGAGCCGAACCCGAATATGCGGCCGCTAAGACCCATGGTGTATTTGGCCTGCAGGGCCACATCGGGGAAAGTTCTCGCTCAGGTCCAGTGCGAGTTGGCCTTCTTCCTGGCCTCGGCGTATTGAAGCTGGCTCAGAGCCATGCGCGCTTTGATCAGGTGTACCCAGGCGATAACTGTTTTTAACTGGGACTCGGTTTTGGTCGCGATTGCATTTGCTGATTCGAGCGCGGCTCGCGCTTCATCATAGCGTCCCGGTTGCCAGAGGAAGCGTGCCCCGATTCATCTGATCGAAGGCCTTGCCGCGTTCGGACTTCCGGTTCTCGTCGATTGCGAGTTTCTCATCCAGCTTCAGACAGTGCTTCCGTGTAGCGCTCCTGGTTTGCCCTCTAAGCGTGGCCAGGTTCATATGCGTAGTCAGCGACGCCACTTTCGTCGCCGGCGTCCTTAACCACTTGAAGTTGCTGATCAAAAAACTTGAGCGCGGTGTCGTCGTCACCCCTTGTCCTGATAGGCACGTCCCAGCAGTGTCAACGCCAGAGAGGTCTCGCGGCGGTATCCGGCTTTTTGGTAGAAGTCGAGCGCCTGCTTCAACTCGGCGATGGCTTCGCGTCGTTATCACTCTTCTGCAGGTGTAAACGACCCAGAGACAAGTGCGCGCGCATCTCAGTCGCGGTTGAATTGTCTCTGCGGGCTAAATCAAGGGCCTGTTGAGAAGTAACTTGCCGCTTCATCAAACCCACCATTACTAAGGAAATGCCAAACCGAGATCGATCAGACCGTTGGTCGCGACGCGTTCTTGATATCGCTGCTTTTGGGCTACCCGGATTGCTTCCGCGGCCAATTCCTTGGCGCGATCAACGTTACCTTCATCGCGGTAGACGAGGGCTCAGCTGCAGCTGAGTTCTGGTTAGTTGATAGTTGTTTTCCTGGCTCTTGAGCATGCCCAGTGCTTTATCAAACTCCCCTCGGCTTCAGTCAGTTTGCCCGCGCCATAGAAGAGCACGCCTCTTTGAATCACTACTTCAACCAATCCTTCGTGGTTGGTTAACACTTGATAGATCTCTTCAGCGCGCTTAAAGGCTCTTTCCGCATTGGCTGGCGTCTCGTCGCCGGCTGTAGGCAATCCCCAGATCGAAGAAAGGCCCGGCCGCTTGCGCATCCAGCGTCGTGGCTCTGCTGTAATTCTCGATGGCCTTGTCTGTCTGTTCATTGCGTTCATAGGCGCGGCCCAGGTCGGAATAATCGTTGGCTTTCTCTCCGGCTGCCGACTGGTCGACGATCTTTTGATACGAAGCAATCGCGGCGGGAAAGTCGCGCGTGGCCGTGGCGTTGATCGCATCCAGGCGGAACCGGTCAGCGATACTCAAAGGGCGTTTGGCCACTAACGAGTTGGCGAGCAGTAGCTCATTCTGGCCTGCTCGGTTTAGCCATTTATTCCAGATACGCTTCCGCCAGTCGCGCGTGCGCAGATGCATATTGAGGATCGAGTGTGACCCGCTTGCTTCAACGTTTTGCTCGCTTGAAAATAGGTACCCGGCGCAACGCCGACAAACCCTGATCGTAAAAGAATTTAGCCTGCGCCGTTGGTTCATAGGGCGAGGCATGTAAAAGCCTCAGGAGGATCCAGGTGGCCAGGGCTACCAGCGCAATCGCGACCAGGGCGATCTGGATGGGACGCAAACTTAGAGCGTGCCGGCCCGCCCGGTGAATCCCGGCGTTGAAGGATGCCGAGAGACGCTGGGCAATACCACGCAGTCGCTCCCGATTGAGAGTTTCGCCAAGCGGCGAAGATCCTCCAGCAACGCGCTCGCTGATTGATATCGTTCAACGGGATCTTTGGCCATCGCACTCGAGAACGTTCGACTGTTCTTCCAAAGAAAGCGCGGAATGACCGGGTTGATTTCCAGAAGGTTTCGCGGCTCGACCTGGAGAACTTTCGACGGATTTCGATCTTGCTGTTGCCGGTGAAGGCCTGCTTTCCTGTGGCGCATTCGTAGAGTGTTACTCCCAGCGAGAAAACGATCGCTGCGAGCGTCTATCGGTTGTCCCTGAGTTGCTCAGGTGACATATAAGCGACCGTGCCGACAATGTAACCTTCTGGTCAACTGAGTTTCCGTCTTCGCATTAGGATCGACGGTTCTCATTGACTGTCAGGCCCGAAGCTAAACCAAAATCAGGACCTTGATCTGGCCACGTCCGTTGATAGTACATTCTGCGGTTTATGTCGCGATGAATAACCCGGTGTGCATGCGCCTCTGCAAGAAGCGCTGCCACCTGAATGCCTACATCTATGACCTGGTCCGGCGTCAGTGGCCGCAGCACCCAGGCTGCAAGCGTCTCGCTCTTCGACGTACTGCATGACGATGAGCGGACGACACTCCGTCTTCATTCACTTCATGAATCGCGCAGATATTGGGATGTCGAGGGTGGCCGCGGCCCCTGGCTTCGCGCAGCAGACGTTTTCTGGCGTGCGTCATCAATCGACTTCGCCAGCAGCATCTTGATGGCAACGTTGCGCTCCAGCCTGGTGTCTTGAGCGAGGAACTGCTTCTCCCATGCCGCCGGCGCGAGTTTCCTGATGATGCGGTAGTAGAAACTTGTTGGGAATCCAATCTATTACCTCGCAGCGCCCCGAGCCATTAGTGAAGGGTGTGCTTCAGGTGCGGCAGATTGTCCGAAACCTGATAAACGAAGACTCGGCATCCGCATCAGATCGCTCAGTTGTTGAGACTTCTACTCTGATGCAAAATCGTTGTCAATTGTTCTTTTGGTTAAAGATCCCGGCCCTTCGGTTTATTTTACCGCCGGTCAGGGGTGAGTCGATCTTTAAAGATTCGGCGATCTCTTCGGGCATTAAGGGAATACGGTTGAAGGTAAGGCCTGTTGCATTCTCGATCGCATTCAGAATCGCCGGCGCCGGCCCATCCATCGGTAACTCGCCGATGCCTTTCGCGCCCGCCGGCCCAAACGCATAAGGGTTCTCTTCAAAGTAGACGCGAATCGGCGGAATGTCGGCCGAGGTCGGCATGATGTAGTTGGTCATTTGACCATTGGCCATGCGCCCGTTCTGCCAGACGACATTTTCGTAAAGCGTCATGCCGATCGCCTGGGCGACGCCGCCTTCGATTTGTCCGGCGGCCAGCACCGGATTGATCACCCGGCCGACTTCCTGCACCGCGACAAAGTCATCAACGTGCGCTTCGTAAGTCAAAGGATCGTACGAGACTTCGGCTACGTAGACGGCCCAGGCAAACGCGCCGTAGGCATCACCCTGATATTTCTCATCGTCCCAATGAACGTTAGGCGGCGGTTGATACTGGCTGAAGCTTTTCAAGCGCGCCATGCTTCGCGATGTAATCGCCACACGCTGTTTGAAATTCCGCCTGCGTGAACTGATCGCTTCAATAAGCCCGCTGCCGACCAGCGTCTGTTTCAATCCCAGGACTGCGGACTCAACCAGCTTGCCGACGATCATGCAGGTGCGCGATGCGACGGTTGGCCCGCTGTTGGGAACCTGCGCTGTGTCCGGTTGAATTACTTCGACGAGATCGTAATCAATCGCCGAGCGCCTCAGCGGCAATCTGGGCAAAGATTGTGTTTGTGCCCTGACCGATTTCGGTGCTGGCCGCCAGCACTTTGATGTGTCCTTCCGCGGTCGCCTCAGCGCCGACGACCGATTGCAGGAAGACTTCACCGGAACCGGTGAAGCCCGCGCCGTGCATGAACGAAGCGAACCCGATGCCTCTTCAGGTACGCACGCCTTCGGCGTGCTATCCGACGAACTAGTTTTCACGCCGCGAATCGTTCGCGCTTCGCATGATAGTCGGTCAATCTCAAACGCGCGATTCGAGCAAGCCATCCAGGTCAACTTTCTCGCGAATGACCTGGCTGGTCGCGGTGGTCTCGCCTTCCTTGATAAAGTTGCGCCGACGAAATTCTTCGGGAGTCAGTCCAATCGCCGCCGCCACTTTGTCCATGTGCCGCTCGAGCGCGAAGATGCTCTGCGGCGCCCCAAACCCTCGAAACGCCCCATGCGGTGGCATGTTCGTCGCCACGGCGGTGCTCTTGATACGCACGTTCGGACAGAAGTAAGGGCCGGCGGCGTGAATCGTGCCGCGCGAAAGCACGACCGGCGACAGAGTGCAGTAGGCGCCGCCGTCGATCACGAAATCGATCTCCATCGCCAGCAGCTTTCCGTCTTTGGTCACGGCGGTTTTGTGACGGGTGTCGCGAAGGGTGACGCTTGGTCGTAGCCGACCATGTCTTCAGCGCGGTCGTAGATCATCTTCACCGGCCTTGCCCGATTTCCATGACAGCAGCGCCGCGTGTCCGGCAATCAGCGAGGGATATTCTTCCTTGCCGCCAAAGCCACCACCGGTCTCAGTCTGGATCACGCGAATCTTTTCTTCCGGCAGGCCGAATAATTTGATTAAGCGCTTTGTGAACATAGTAAGGGCACTGCATCGATCCCCAGACCGTTACCCCGTCGTCGGGGTTTGATACCGCAATAGCCCCGTTGTTCTCGATATAGAGTTGTTCCTGCGCGCCGGTCTCGTATTCACCTTCGACGATGAAGATCTGCCTGCGACCAGGCCGTCATCGACGTTGCCCTTGTCGACCAGAAACTTTTTGAAGACGTTTGTCTCGCCCCAAATGATTTCCTTTTGCGCCAACGAATCCGCCAAAGAAAAAACCGCCGGCATCTCTTCATATTCAATGCGCACGTGGCGTCGCGCTTCTTCCAGCAAGGTATCTGTCCGGATGGGCGAGCAGGACAATCGGTTCTTCCGGGTGATTGACAACTTCGTCGGCGAGATAAGGTTGGTCGTTGAGAATCAGCGCGACATAGTTTTCGCCGGGGATGTCTTTCGCGGTGACGATGGTGAACTCGTGCCAGGGAATGCTGTCAGCACCGCCTGCAGTAGCGGGCGGTTGATCGAAAGAAATGCTCTTAATCCGTCCTCGCGGCACCGAGCTGCGCACTGTCGACACCGTGCAGCATGCCATCGAAACTCAGATCGTCAACGTAGAGCGCCTGGCCAGTGACTTTCCGGCGGCCTTCTTTGCGGGGAATTGATTTGCCGACGAGGTTCATAACTCTATGCGCTCTTGACTAGCCCACAAACGATTTGGCGACGCGAGCAGTGATGGAATCATACGTCGCCTTCTGCGATTCGTCGTATTCGATTTCGAATGTCTTTAAGACATCTTTGCGCAGCATCGTCTTGCGATAGTGAATCTTGCCATTGACCAGCGCGCTGACGACAAACCATTCCTGCTTCATCATCTTATACGAAACGCCGGCGCCCCACTCGTTCACTGCCTGGTCATAAACAGCCCGCAGTGAATCTTTGTTGACGTTGTATCCTCCCCAGACGCGCAACTCTGCCTGCCCATCGGCAGAGCGAAAAGCCTGGCCATCGCCGTTTTCAGCTTCGCCCTGCGGCTTCAAGAGATTTGCCGGATATGAAATTGAATAAGCAAAGCGCGCATTGGTGTAAGTCTTATAAGCCGGCGCCTGCGCCGCTGAGACGACCCCGGCCAGCCAACAAACAGTTGTCAAAGCAATTAAGAACCGGCGTTCAATCATTGAGCTACTCCTGAGGGTTGTGGCTTCAAATTTCCCAGCACGAGACAGCTCTCCGGATAATAATCATCCAGCCTTCCATACAACGCCGTCGTAACCTTCAAAGGCTGCAAGCGCGAGATCGGATCGTCCCTGTCGGAAAAACTCAATTCGCCACTGCCGGCTTTGAGGTCAAGGTTCGTCAGCTTCGAGGTCGAGGTCATGAAGTAGGCTACGTCACAGTCCGTGCCGTCGACGTTCGGAATTTCCTTGTAAAGAATAATCGGCAGAAAGTCGAGGGCTGTGATCCGGTCGCCGCCCACGATGGCGCTCGGCTTTCATCACTTCGCGGCCGTTGCGAACGACCCGGGCGGTTAACTTGCCCGCGCCGTGATCCTTGATCGATGTATCACCAAAAACCGCGGGCCAACCCTGGCCTTCGCGATAAGCGGCGAGACTTACGTCAGTGCTGGTGTAAAGATACGGCACGAACTGTCCCTGGTAATCGCCGAAGCGCACGGGAATGCAGGGCATCGTGAAGGTATGCGGGCCAATGCCGGTCACGTCCGGACAGATAAAAAAGCACATGGCCACGATGTTTCCCGGCAGCGGTTCGAGCTGGCGCGGCAGCACTTCGCGAATCGCCGCTTCGTCCGCTTCATAGACAATCATCAGGACCACATCGCCGGTGTATTGATAAGGAGGAAAGCCGTAGAGCGGCTTGAGGAATGGTTGGCCTTTGGGTTTGTGCGAGCTTAGCTCGATGTCGCCACCACGATAGCTGGAAGTCGTTTCACTCATAGCCCTTCAATGGATTCGTCAAAGAGATGTTGGGCCAAGAAACTATCACGGGCGTGACGCCAATCACAAAGGGTTGACCGGTGTGTTCGTGCGCCGCCCAAGCCGCAAGCAAACGCTTAAGCTCCGTAGGGGCAGAATGTTTATAGCTACAGCCATAAGAGCCCAGTCAAAGCTCCGTAGGAGCGAAATGAACGTCCAATCATTGCGCTCCTACGGAGCTCTGGAAACTTAAAGAGCTTGGTGTCTATAAACATTACATCCCTACGGGATGCATCCGCGAAACTTTGCTAAAAACAAGAAGTTAGACCGTTTTTACACCGAGGAGTCACAGACACAGAGAACTGCAGATGAACTTCGACTGGTAGCCTCAGTTGGCTCGAGATTCAATTCATTCGTATCATGAGGACGATCAATTCTCTTCGAGGTAATCTATGTTTAAGATCCTGCTGATTGTCGATGCTGCTCAGTTCTTTCATGGTGAGCTTTGCGCAGACTTCCTCCCGGCACCGTCCCAGCATGACGCCGCCGCCGGGCTATTGGCCGCTCGAAAAGAGCCAGCCAATCGTAGAAAAACGCAAGACGATTCGACTGGCGCCGGATCTTTCACAACTGAGCGCGGGTGAACGCGCGGCCGTCGGAAAGCTCCTGGAGGTCGGCAAGATTTTCCAGGACATCTATGAAGATCAGCGACACAAACAAGCACTGGACGCTCGTCGCAATCTGCGAAATCTCAACAAGATTTTTGTCTCGCCGGCGCCGATTGAAATGCACCTGTTCACACTCTATCGACTGAACCAGGGACCAATCGCGACTACCCTCGACAACAAACGCGAGCCATTCCTGCCGGTCGACCCGGTGGTGCCGGGCAAGAACATGTATCCGTGGGGCGTTACCAAGGAAGAGCTGGAAGACTCGTTCTCGCGCGGCCATGCAGACCGCGAACGAAGTTCTGGACCAGCGCACCGTGGCGCGGCGCGTGACGCCGGAGAATCTTCGCGACGACATGGCCGTGCTGGTGAAGTATCCGGTCCTGGATACGCTTCATCCCGGACTGAAGGACCGTCTCAGCCACATGGTGCTGGCATTGATGCGCCGCGGCTCGCGTATGCGAGTCGAGCGGACCGACTTCTACGCCGTGCCATATTCGGTTGCCTATGCCGACCAACTAATCAAAGCGCATGCGCTGCTGAACGAAGCCGCCGATGCTTTACAGAAGGACGATGAAGAGTTTGCGAGGTATCTGCGCAATCGCGCCCGCGATCTTTTGTCCGATGATTACGAATCAGGCGATGCCGCGTGGGTCACGGGCCACTTCAAAAATCTCAACGCCCAGATTGGCTCATACGAGACTTATGACGACGAGCTCTACGGCGTCAAAACTTTCTTCGCCTTCAGTCTGTTAGCTGACACGCCAGCAGGAAACGACGGCGCTGCGGCAGGCGATGAAAGGCTTGCAGGCGCTCGAAGACTCGCTGCCTTACAACCGTCACAAGAAAGTTCGCGAAGACATTCCGGTCGGCGTTTATGACGTGATCGCTGATTTTGGCCAGGCCCGCGGCGGGAACACGGCGACGATTCTGCCGAACGAGACTTACCTGGCGCGTCGCTACGGCCGCACAATTCTTTTGCGCGCGAACATCATGCGCGAACCAGAATATTTTTGAGCGCACGTCGCGACACGCTCGCGGCGGCGGTCGGCGAGGAGCAGGCGCCAAGGAGCTGACTTCCGGACGGTAATTTCTATCGCACGCTCTGGCATGAGGTCGGCCACTATCTCGGTGTCGATCAAACCAAAGACGGCCGCGATCTCGATCAGGCTTTGCAGGATGACGCGGACGCGCTGGAAGAGATGAAAGCCGATCTGGTTTCGCTGTTCGTGGCCGAAGCGCTTGCACAAGCAGGGTTACTACACGGACGCGCAACTGCGCAGCGTTTATGCCGGCGGGATTCTGCGCGTGCTGCAAAACAACAAGCCGCGCCGCGATCAGCCCTACAACACGATGCAGTTGATGCAGTGGAATTTCTTTCTCGAGAATGGCCTGCTGACTTTTGAGAACGGCAAGCTGCGCATTCACTACGATAAGTATCACGACGTGGTCGGCAAGCTCTTTGAAGATCGTCCTCGACACTCAATACGAAGGAGACAAAGCGGCCGCGGATCGGTTCATCGATCAGTACACGACCTGGCGCGAGGATGTGCACGGCGTGATCGCGAAGAACATTCGCGACCAGCAGCGCTATCGCTTCAGGTTGTTCAAGTATGCGGCGCTGGGTGAATAGGAGTTGGACAGAGATTCACAGGATTGACAAGATGATTACAAACGAATTTCAGCTGATCTGGTATTCATCTGTGTCAATCCTGTCAATCCTGTCTATGATTCCGTAATGAAACGAGATCCTCGGAACAATCCGGTTGAACACGCTGGGTCATTGCCTCAAACTGCAATGTCCCGTTTGTGGCGGCGCGTCGATTGTCGAGCGGCCCTTCAACCTCAAGCACGTCTGCTCAGCCTGCGGCGTGATCTTCAAGCGCGGAAGAAGGGTTCTTCGTGGGTGCCATTATGGCGAACGTAGTCGCGACCGAAGTCTTTATTCTGCTCGCTTACTTCGCGTGCGTGTCTGCTCACCGACTTGGGTGATCGCACCGATGCTCACGATCTTATTCGTGATTGGCATCAGCTTTCCTCTGGCGTTCTATCACCACGCGTGGGCCCTCTGGCTCGGGATGGATCATTTGATTGAAGGGTTGTCGCGTGACGCCGAGCCGATCCGTGAATTGGAGCGATACTAGACAAGATTTTTGACAGGATTAACAAGATATTACAAGATGTCGAAACTGTTTGTGAATTTCCTGTTCATCATGTAAATCCTGTCAATTTATTTCTGCATGGTGTAAGGCTCGAGCGCGGCCCGCAAATCTTCCGGGATGGGGACAGGTTTCAGGTCTTCACGATTCGTCGAGACCAGAACGAAATGCGCGGTCGCCATTAACTGATCTTCAATCTCGCCCGCTTCGATTCCTTACGGCGCACTTCAAAATTCAGCCGCAGAGAAGTGCGGCCGACTTTGCCGACGTAAACGCTGACATGCCAGCAGGTCATCCATGTTGCGCCGTGCGATGAAAGTCGCATTCGAGATGAACGCGCGGCAACCAGATATCGAGTTCATCAAAGACCTTGCCGTACGGCATGCCCACGGCCCGAAACAATTCCGTCTCGGCGATTTCAAAGAAGCGAATGTACGAGCCGTAGAAAATAATGCGGGCAGCGTCGACGTCGCCCCAGCGCACGCGTTCTTCAATAGTGAAGCGGTTGGATTGATTCATTGGGTCATGAGATGAGGTCAGTACCGGGAGCGATAGCGACCGGGTCAGACTGGAGCGCAACCGTCCCGGTTGCTGTCTTCCTCTGCGAGATTGCAAGCGAGGACGCTTGCGCTCCAGTCCGCTACCGCTCCCGGTACTGACTTGTACGTAAGAAGTCTAGCATCGCATCATTGAAAACTTCAGGCTGCTCCATGTTCATCAGGTGTCCGGCGTCATCGATCACAACCAGCTTTGATCCTTCAATGCCGCGGTGAATGATCTTTGCGTCTTCCGGCGTGCGCACGCCGTCTTCGCGACCAGCGACGATCAAAGCAGGAACAGCTAATGTTCGCCAGATCGCTGGAATAATCTCGCCGCATCGCCCATGCCGCGTTGCGCCGCCGCCGCGCCGCCGTGGCTCGGTTTGAAGAACCATCTCGCGCACGTGCGCGACGACGTCAGGCTTTTCATCGACCGTGCGCTGTCGCCAGCAGTGTCGTTAAATCGATTCAACGGCGAAGTCCATTCCTTCCGCCAACACTCGTCTGAGCCTGAGCCTCGCGCGATTTCTTTTCTGCTTCGTCCGGCCCCTTGGGCGCGAGGAGCCACAGCAGCCAGAGCATGTCACGCGTGACGGAAAGAGTTGAATCAGTTCAAACGCTACATAGCAGCCCATCGACAAACCACAAATGATCGCACTTGTCGATTTTCAACTCATCCATGATCGCCGCGACGTCGCGCGCCATGGCATCCATGGCGGCGGGGGCGATACGGATTTCAACCCGTGATCGCTCGCATTCTCCGACACGTTCGCACCGAGTCCACGAAGGTCCGGCGCAATGACCCGAAAGCCCCTGCTACTGAGAAAGTCAGTCTGTTCGCGCCACATCGTGCGATTGAACGGAAAGCCGTGCAGCAGAAAGATCGCCGGTCCTTGTCCGAAGTCGTCGTAAGTGTTCGCCATGATCAGCTAGCGGAATTTAATAAGGTAACGCTGAAGCTTGACGCTCAAGTCACCTTCAGATTTGCTTTCTCCTGACGGGAAATGATCGACGATGTCAGGGCCCGAGCTTAACGACGTCGAATCCCCGAGCGACGGCCGTCTGCTGTGGTGACGAACCACTAATACTCGCACGCGATCATCGACGATGCGAAACAGAAAATGAAATGGAAATCTTTCCAGGTTCACGCGACGGATGTCACGCTCCCGGATGGCGTAGGCTTCCGAGACTCTGGCTGCGTTATCAAGAAATTCTCGTAACTCACCGTAGAATTCGTCGGCGAGTTCGAATCCACCGATACCTTCGTAGTATTCGAGAATTCGTCGAAGATGTCAGCTTCCGCGAGACGGTTGAATTCCAGTCGCATCACTTTCGGCGATTCCGAACGGTGATTGTCCAACTCCGGTGAGGGGAAATGGTTTGACTGGGATCGGCATCCATCTCCGCGTCGCGTCTTAGCGCTTCAGCGATGCCTTCGTCTTCGTCGGAGAGAATTGGCGGAAGCGAGCCGAGCAGGTTCGCGATTAGGGGTTGCGCGTTCCTCGTTCCGGCAAATCGAGGCGCGAGCTTTTCGATTTCTAGTGGATAGTGGCCATGTGTGAAGAATACTCAGCAAAGATATTGTAAGCAACACTCAAGCTGTGAAAGGCGGCGATTTGCTGATTTGTTCAAAGGATAAGAGGTCGCGTTCATTCTTAACCTGCTCCCACCTGATCACGAAGGCCGTCCATTACTGACGCGAACCCGAAATCGGTTAGGGCAATTTTGGCGCAGAGCATTCCGAAGTCGGCGCACCACTTAAAAGCAAAACCCGAAACCAAGTTGTACGATTGCGGAGGCCGATTCCAAAACGCAGCCACGCCGGAATGAATGCGCCAATTCATCTTGGGGTACTCAGTTCTGTAGTATTCAACCAAAGTTGCACCCAGGTCTGCCTTTAACCACACTCCCATAAGCCTTATCGGCGGCAACAACATCCTCGAACAAAGTCGGATTTCCCGTCCACCGTTGCGGATGGACCGCCTTGACGGATTCTTTCTGTTTGGCCATAATGTTTTTCGTATGTGATCCACGGAGCCCTTTGAGTCGCGGACGAAATCCAGTTGCCCTTGGTATTCGTCGGAACGGACATCCCGGTTGCTTTGGTAATAGTTAATAATCTGTTCCGCACTTTTCACTTTTTGTGACTCACCCCACCAGTGCATTCTCCATCCTGTGGAATTCGTCTTGTCGTCGATGAAGCAATATCAAGTCGACAGTGATCTCAAGCAACGCACGATTTGCAATCGATAATGCCTGAAAATCCAATGGATCATTCAGCTTCTTATAATCGTTTGCATCCCAAGCCAGAACGCGAGCGTACAACCCTTTGATGCAGGCATCCCTATAACCTGTTTCAGACTTGGGAAGACACCCCTGAGTTAGCGGCCAACGATCCTTTATATAGTCGGCGACGACTCTGGACACCTCGATACTGTCCAGTCGCGAAAGCTTTCGTTTCTTCTATTGTCGGCTCTTGCTCAAACATTAATCTCGTTTTTCGTTGAACTCTAGTTAGTCATTTAAGCCGCATCTCGCTCCTTCAGCCAACGCTCGCTGCCGCGCGAAGTGCTCGACGATCTCAGTCGCCGTCTTGGGGCCAACAAAGGGCGCCAGTTCCTCAACCGATGCGATCGAGATCTTCTGGATCGATCCGAAGTGGCGCAGCAGGCGTGTCTTTCGTTTTTCGCCCACGCCGGGAATTGCCGACAGCTCGGAAGTGAAGTCGCGCAGCTCGCGCCGCTTGCGATGATAAGTAACCGCGTAGCGATGCGTCTCGTCGCGAATCATCTGAATCAGACGCAGAATCAGCGAGTGCGAATCGAGATAGAGAGGTTCGTCTTCGCGGCCTTTGACCAGAAGATAGGCGACCTGGTTGTGATGCAGCGGCGGCTTGACCACGCCAATCATCGGCACGGCTTCGAGATCGAGCTCGCGCATGGCTTCAGCGGCGGCGCTCAGTTGCGATTTGCCGCCGTCGATCATGATCAGATCCGGCAAGGCTTTTTCTTCATCGCGCACGCGGCGATAACGTCGCAGCACGGCTTCGTGCATCGAAGCAAAATCGTTCGCGCCCTCGACCCAGCGAATCTTGAACTTGCGATACTCGTTGCGATTCATCTTGCCGTTCTCGCAGACGACCATGCCGGCGACATTCTCAGCGCCCTGAATGTGCGACACGTCGAACGATTCGATGCGCGCCGGAAATCGCGGCAGCTCGAGCGTCTCCTGCATCTCTTCGAGCACGCGCTTCATGTCGGGCTTGAGCACGCGAAAGCGTTGCTCGAAGGCGAGCTTGGCATTCTTCTCGACCAGATCGATCATGTCGCGCTTTTCGCCGCGCTGGGGCGCCAGGATGTGCACCCGCCGGCCCTTGCGTTCGGTCAGAACTTTTTCCAGCAGCTCGCGATCGGCGAAATCGACGGGCACGTGAATCTCGCGCGGCATGAAGGTCGCGGCGCGGGCGTGTCGGTGCCGGTGCAGATCCGCTCGCCGAGATATACCCGGGCCGCCCGTCAGCGCTGCTGTAATACTGCGACAGCACCTCACTCAGAAACTCCGCCGGATTGAAATCAGTCTCCGATAATTCTTCCCAGAAGAATTCGCGCCGCCCGACGATGTCGCCTTCGCGCATGGTGAAGAGTTGCAGCGCGAGCCGCTTGCCTTCGCGATAGTAACCAAAGATGTCGATGTCGCTCTCTGACGTCGTGGCCATCTTCTGCTGCTCGGAAAGTTTGATTACCGTCTTGCGCAGATCGCGATACTTTGCGGCCAGCTCGTAACGCATGCCCTTCCGAAGCGTGCAGCATGCGCGCTTCGAGTTTGTCGGCGAGTTCGGTGTTGCGGCCTTCGAGCAGCATGCGCACGTCGCGCACTGCTTCCTGATATTCTTCCGGCGTGCACAGTCCCTTGACGCACGGCCCGAGACAGCGTTTGATGTGATACTCCAGACACGGGCCGCGGCGCTTTGCCGTCGATTTCAATGTCGCAGGTGCGCAATTGAAAAGTGCGATTGATCAGATCGATTGTGCGCCGGGCCATCGACGCCGGCAGGAACGGACCAAAGTAAAGCGCGCCGTCGTTTTGAATCCGGCGAGTGATCACGCACCTGGGAAAAGGCTCGTTGACAGTAAGTTTCAAATGCGGATAAGACTTGTCGTCCTTTAGTTTGTAGTTGAAATAGGGCTGATGTTTTTTAACGAGCGAGGCTTCGAGGATGAAGGCTTCGACCTCGTTGTCGGTGACGATGAATTCGACGTCGGCGATTTGGCGGACCAGCTCTTCAGTCTTGATGCCGTAACTGAAATCGCCTGTGCGGCCGGCCTGGAAATATGAGCGCACGCGATTGCGCAGGTTCTTGGCCTTGCCGATGTAGATGATTTTCCCGCGGCGTCTTTGTGCAGATAGACGCCGGGTGAGCGTGGGATTTCTTTGAGTTTTTCGTCGAGCGTCATTGGTTTACTGTGGCGGCACCTGCATAGGAATGATCCCACGCGCAGGCGCAAAGTCGCAAAGAGAGATCTGATGGGGCGGAGGGTCCGAAAGCCCGCGCGTTAGCATAGGGCCTGTCTCACGATCAGGCCCTCCCTGACGGTCGGGCTTCTGACACGAGTCGCGAGCGTTCCTGGTATCAATATGCGTTTGCCCTTCTCGGTAGTTGAGCAAAAGATTTCGACGTGGTCGGCTTCGGTCTCAACGCGGTCGATCACTTGATCGTCGTGCCTGAATATCCGGCCTTTGACACCAAAACCAGATTCACTGAGTACGAACGATCGGCGGGCGGCCAGACGGCTTCAGCGATGGTCGCTTTGCAGCGACTGGGCTTGAAGACCGCATACGCCGGTCGTTTTGGATCGGATGACGATGGACGCTTTGGTTTGCTGTCGCTCGAATATGAAGGCGTCAATCTCGACTATGCGGAAACGATCGAAGGCGCCGACAACCAGGTTGCTTTTATCATCATCGACTCTGCGTTCAGGCGAGCGCACAATCATTTGGGATCGGGACGAGCGACTTTCTTATCGGCCAGACGAAGTGCCGATCGAACTGGCGACCCGCGGTCGGGTGCTGCATCTCGATGCGCACGATCCGCCGGCGTGCGCGGTGATGGCCAAGGCCGCACGGCGACGCGGGCGCGATCATTACCGCGGACATCGATAATGTCTATGAAGGTCTGCCGGAGTTGCTGCCGCTGATCGATGTCCTGATCACTTCGTCAGCTTTTCCTCACAGATTGACCGGCATCAGCGACGAACGCGCATCGCTTGGTCGAATTGAAAGCGCGTTACGGTTGCGCCATTGTCGGCGCCACGCTGGGCGCGCGCGGCGCCCTGGTTTATTGCGAAGGTGAATTCATCGAATCGCCGGCCTTCGAAGTTCCCGGTGGCTGTCGCGATACTACCGGCGCCGGCGATGCCTTTCACGCCGGATTCATCTACGGGATGTTGCGTGATGAAGATCTGGAGTCCTGCATGAAACTTGGCAATGCAGTTGCAGCTTTGAAGTGCAGAGCACTCGGCGCCCGCGCGGCTTTGCCGACCGCTGGCGAGTTAAAAGAGTTTTTACAGGTTATTTAGGGTGCGTCCACATCTGCCGGGAGGGTAGTGATGCAGTTTGGAATAAATGTCCGACAAACTTCAGTTTGTCGCTAGGTCCGACAAGCTAAAGCTTGTCGGACATCAAACTGCATCACATCTGGCTGGGATGCTGGCGTTGACACCATAAGCACTCATGCTATTCTGACTCTTCATTAATGCTAACTAGTCGCGCCTGCCTGGCGAGACTGAAGTTAAAAATATTCTTAATCATCAAGTGCCCGACACGCTTGCGACACTGACCCTCCCCGACAAGTTTTTTTCGAGAGAATCAGTCTGTCAGTTTCCGTTGGTCTCGCCGGCCATTGATCCCGCAGCACCGCTGCTGAGGTGAACTCACAAATACGATTTGGATGTGCTGAAATCAGGAGTTCCGACTTTGCCAAGCCTTAGCATACTTGCACCCTTCATAACCCGGCTGGTTAATCGCCGCACAGCACTCATTTTGAGCATTTGCATGGCGCTGATAGTCTCCGAGCGCCTTCCTGAGTCGTAGCACCCTGAGCCGGGCGACGATGACCGGTGCAATCACGGTAATCAATACGAACGATTCCGGCGCGGGTTCGTTGCGGCAGGCGATCATAGACATCGACGACGGCGGGACGATTGACTTTGATATTCCCGGTAGCGGCCCGGACATCATTACGTTAACGACCGGTGAATTGGCGATCACCAAAAATCTCACCATAGTCGGATCGACCACGAAGAGCCTGACGATCAGCGGCAACAACACGAGCCGCATCTTCAACGTCAGTGCGGGGATGAACTTCACCTTCTCGAATTTGACGATTAGCGCCGGCAATGCAGCGTCAGGGCGGCGGTGTTAACAACCTCGGAAACCTGACGATTCTAAACAGCACGTTTACGGCAAAATGGGGCGACGCGGCAATGGCGGCGCGATCGACACCGAAGCCGGTGTGGTCAAGATCATTAACAGCACGATCAGCGGCAATAGTGCGGCGAGTGGGGCCGGCGGGGGCTTGTACAACGGCGGTACGTCGCAGACAACACTTACGAACGTTACGATTACCGGAAATAACGACGGGGCGTGAGGCACATCAGCAGCAATCCCCTCGTCTTAAACAATACAATTGTGGCGCGTAATCCGTGACTCGTGGCGATGCGACCGAGCATGACGTCTTCGTAGATACGACCGGCGATCCGTCAAGAACGCTCGATCCTTCAAGCTCAAACAATATCGTCGGAGTTGACTCTAACGTTATCGGCATCAGCAACGGCGTCAACGGAAATCAGGTGGGTACTGCCGGGACGCCGGTCGATCCTTTGTTGGGAGCGTTATCCAATAATGGCGGACCAACATTCACGCACGCACTTAATAACCTCAGTCCGGCTATCGATACCGGCAATAACGCACTTGCACTGGATCAGAACAACGCTGCGCTGGACGACAGATCAGCGTGGTGCGGGGTTCCCACGGTTTGAGAATAGTGTCGTTGACATTGGCGCGTTCGAAAAGACTTTCGGGCCGCCACCTCCGAGCGCGAATCTTAGCGTTATGAAAGCGGTCAAACAACGAGCAGTCACTCGCAGACCAGGACGTCGTTTACACGATCACGGTAACGAATGGCGGCCCGAACGACGCGGCCATGGTTGTGTTGCAGGATCAGCTGCCTGGGAACATGACGTTCGTCTCACTGCCGCCAGTGGTGGCGGTTGGTCATGTCCCACCGTTCCAATGGTGGGAACAAACGGTCTGATCCAATGCACGAATCCGAGCCTGGCGGTCGGGAGTACTGTGTTCACGCTGACAGGTCACATTCCGCCGGGCACGCCAGGAGGAACCAATTATCACAATGTAGCCACCGTCACTTCGGACACCAGCGATCCGGAATCAGCCAATAACCAGTCGTCGGCTAATACAGAAGTGGTTTGTCCCGCGAGTCAAATCGTGATCACTAATGCCGACAGCGGGCCCGGCAGTTTGCGTCAGGCCCTCGCCGACGCCTGCCCCGGTTCAACGATCAGTTTCGACATGAACCAGGTGGTGAGTCCGATAACTCTGACTACCGGCGAGTTGATAGTTAATAAGAACGTGACGATCACGGGGCCGGGCGCGAGCTTGCTGACGGTCTCGGGCAATCTGGCGAGCCGCGTCTTCAACATTGGCAGTGGAGTGACGGCCGTCATCAGCGGATTGACGGTTGCGAACGGGAAAGTTAGCGCCAGCGCCTCAGGCGGTGGCATTTACATCGACGCCGGGGGCACGCTGACACTGACCGACAGCACACTCTCCGGCAATTCCGCCAGCGGCGGCAGCAACCAGTAGCGGCGGCGGCATTGCACAACGTCGGCACCCTGACGATCACCAACAGCACACTCTCCGGCAATTCCGCCAGCGGCGGCAGCTAGCAACAGCGGCGGCGGCATTTTCAACAACTCGGCGACACTGACGATTACCAACAGCACGCTCTCCGGCAATTCCGCCAGCGGCGGCGCAGCGCGCAACGGCGGCGGCATTGTCAACGCCGGCACACTGACGATTACCAACAGCACGCTCTCCGGCAATTCCGCCAGCGGCGGCGGCGACATCAGCTTCGGCGGCGGCATTTTAGCAGCGGCAGCGGCGACCCTGACGATTACCAACAGCACGCTCTCCGGCAATTCCGTCAGCGGCGGCAGCTGACCAGGGCGGCGGCATTTTCATGCGGCGGCACCGTGAATATCAGGAGCACGATCATTGCCCAGAACACCGCCACGACCTCCGGCCCCGATTTCCAAGGCACCACTCACCTCGCAAGGCCACAACCTGATCGGCGACACGAACGGCGCAACGATTACAGGCGACACCACCGGCAACATCCTCAACCAGAACCCGCAGCTCGGCCCGCTGCAGAACAACGGCGGCCCGACGCAGACGATGGCGCTGCTGGCGGGCTCGCCCGCGCTGGATGCCGGAGACCCTTGCGTCTTTGACAACAGTTGTATGCCGCCGCTGGCCGCGCGCCGTCACCACAGACCAGCGCGGGCGTTCGGTACGCCAGCGTCGATGGGCCTGATGCGGACACCACGGACACCGTGGACATCGGCGCGTTCGAAGCACAGGTTTCAGTCGAGGACATCACCGATAAGGCGACCAGCGAAGACACGCAGCTTCAATTCACTTTCAACGTGGGCGGCGAGGCGAATATTACTTCGGTGACGGCCACGTCTTCGAACACCGACGCTGGTGCCGAACAACGCGGCGAATCATTGAGGTGACCGGCTCAGGCTCGACGCGCACGTTGACGATTAATCCGGTCGCTAATCTTTCCGGTACGTCGACAATCACCGTGACGGTCAACGGCGCCAACAGTGAGAGCATGACTGATACTTTTCTGTTGATCGTCAGCTCCGTGGCCGACACGCCGTCGGTGACTGATGCCACGACCAATGAGGATGCCCAAATCACGTCCGGCCTGGTCATTTCTGTTAACCCTGCCGACGGCGCCGAGGTAACTCACTTCAAGATCACCGGCATCACCAACGGCACGCTGTTCAAGAATGACAACACTCGCTATTGCCAATGACTCGTTCATTACAGTTGCTGAAGGCAATGCGGGCCTGAAGTTCACGCCGGCGGCGAACCTGTTCAGTCCCTCCACCCTGTTTAGCTTCCAGGTTCAGGCAGCGTTAGGTAATTCCGGCGAGGGATTAAGCGGCGGGCGGCGACGGCGACCATTACGGTTGCCCCCGTTGCCGATATCCCTTCGGTGACCGAATGCCACGACGACTATCAATAAGCAGACGACGAGCGGGTTGGTGATCACTCCCAACGCCGTGGACGGCGCGGAAGTCACTCATTTCGAGATTAGTAATATTCAGAACGGCACTCTCTTTAAGGCGGACGGCACGACTCAGATTTCCAACTTCGAGTTCATTACGGTTGCCGAAGGCGCCGCCGGCCTGAAGTTCACTCCCGACCATAATCTCAGTAGCCCGGGCACGAACTTCACCTTTGCCGCGCAAGGGCGACCAACAGCTCGGGCGCCGGAATAGGCGATCCCGTGGGCGCCACCATCACCGTAAACTGCGGAACCACCACCATCGTCGTTAACACCAGTGACAGCGGGCCCGGCTCTTTGCGCGAGGCCATTGATGGCGCCTGCCCGGGCGGCACGATTTTTTCAATATTCCAACTTCCGATCCGGGCTACAACTCCGTGACCGGCGTCTACACCATCACGCTGACGACCGCAGAGTTGTTGATTGATAAGAGTCTGACGATCCAGGGACTGAACGCGAATGCGTTGATCGTTACGCGCAGCGCGGCCGGCAGCACGCCCAACTTCCGCATCTTTAACATCGTCACCGATGTGGTTTCCCCTCGGACTATCAGCATCCTGGGCCTTACCATTTCCGGAGGCAACCCCACGTCTACCGCTAACGAAGCGGGCGGAGGCCTGCTGATTCCGGTCGCTGACGGCAGCCAGGTCATTCTGGATGGCGTTGCCGTTATTAACAATTCGGCACAGACTGGTGGGGGTATTTATGCTTCCGGGCAGGGAACCCTGACGATCCGAAACTCTTTGATCGCCAACAACACGGCCGTCAGCCTGGGCCCGGGCCTTGCTGACGGGGGTGGGGGAATTCAGAACTTCGCCAACCTGACAATCGTCAACAGCACGATTTCAGGAAACAGCAGCATCAGGCTTGGTGGTGGAATTACCACCCAGAGACCTCTGAGCCTGACTAACGTCACGATTACCAATAACCGTTCTGATACAGATGACTCCGGCTCTAATCCCTGTGGTGGTCTTTGTTTATTCACCGGGCCGAATGAAGTGGCCATACAATAACACCATCGTCGCCGGAAACTTCAACGGCACTGGCTCGAACCCGAGCGATATCTCGAGCAGTGTCCTGATTGCCGCCAATTCATTCAACAATCTCACCGGAACAGGTGGCTCAGCAGATTTAACGAACGGGACGAATGGCAATCAGACCAATGTCGCCAATCCTGGATTGGGGCCGCTGGCCAACAATGCTAACGCCCTGACCAAAACGCACGCGCTGTTGCTCGGATCGCCGGCGCTCGATGGGGGCAATAACCAGCGGGCTATCGATGCCGGTCTGACCAGTGACCAACGCGGACAGCCCTTTGCTCGTTTCGTCGATGGACCTGACGACCGACGCCATCGACACGGTGGATATCGGCGCTTACGAAGCGCAGGTCTCGGTCGAAGCCATTCCGGATAAAGCGACCAACGAAGACACGCAGCTTCAATTCACTTTCAATGTGGGTGGCGGGGCAAACGTTTCTTCCGTTACGGTGACCTCGTTCAACACGACCCTGGTGCCCAATAATGTGGCCAACATCGCGTTGAGCGGTTCAGGCTCGACCCGCACGTTGACGATTAATCCGGTTGCGAATCTATTCGGCACCGCGACACATCCGCATAACTGTCGAAGGCGACCTTGGTCAGATGATCGGATAATTTCATGTTGACTGTTAATTCCGTCAACGACGCGCCTTCATTCACCAAAGGCCCGAATCAAACTGTTACCGAAGAGGCACGCGACCGCAGTTCGTGCCGGGCTGGGCCACCGGCCTTTCCAAGGGTCCGGCGAACGAAGTCATCATCAGACCCTGAGCTTCCAGATAACCGGCAACACAAATCCGAGTCTATTCTCGGCCGGGCCAACGGTCAGCAGCGCTGGAGACCTGAGTTACACGCCGGCGGCGAATGCTTTTGGCACCGCGGACATCAAGCTCGTCCTGAAAGACAGTGGCGGCACGGCCAACGGCGGCCAGGACACGTCGCCGGAGCAGACCTTTACGATCACGATCAACCCCGTGGCCGACACGCCCTCAGTTACAGACGCCACGACGACTGAAGACATATCAAACTACTTCCGGGCTGGTGATCACACGTAATGCTTGCGGACAGCGCCGAAGTCACACACTTCAAGATCACGAATATCACCAACGGCACATTGTTCTAAGATGACGGCACGACGCCGATTGCCAACAACTCGTTTATTACATTTGCCGAGGGCAATGCCGGTTTGAAGTTCACTCCGGGGCCGAATTTATACAGTCCGGTCGAGTAGTTTCAGCTTCCGGGTGCAGTCATCGTTGAGCAATACGGACGCTGGATTGGGAGGTGGTTTCGCGTTCGGCATCATCGGTGTCGGCCCCATAGCCGACACGCCGACGGTGACAGACGCCTCGACGACCGTTAACACTCAGACCACTTCCGGCCTGGTAATTACACGCAATCCGGCGGATGGCTCGAAGTTACTCTGGTCAAGATTACGAACATCACCAATGGCAAGCTGTTCAAGAATGACGGCACGACGCAGATTCTTAACAACGAGTTCATCTTCGTGACCGAAGGTAATGCCGGGTTAAAGTTCACGCCCGCGACCAACTCCGACCGCCACCGGCAGTTTCCAGGTACAGGCCGCGGTGGGCGCTACTACGGGCGGGAGCAACGTCACCGCCACCATCACAGTCGGCTGCGGCCCGACGGTGGTAACAAATGGGAATGACAGCGGCCCGGGTTCTCTGCGCTCGATCATCAACAGCTGCGTGTCCCGGCAGCACGATTACTTTCCAGGCGGGATTAGGCACGGTCACCCTGACGTCGGATGGCCTGCTTCTTGACAAGAACCTTACCTTCCAGGGACCCGGCGCAAATCTGCTGACCATTCAACGCAGTGCCGCGGCCGGCACGCCTCTGTTCGGCCTCTTCTCAATCTTTGATGAAGGTGTGACTACTAATATTTCTGGTTTGACTCTGAGCAACGCCGACCACGACTAGAACGGCGGCGCGATCGAGAACAGCGGCACGCTCAATGTGGACAGCGTTACGTTCTCAGGCAATCACACCGGCGCGGCCGGCTCAGCGATCGCCAATACCGGAACGGGGACAGTCGCGAACAGCACCTTCTCCGGCAATCGGGCTAGTCTTAGCCGTAATCATAAATCAGGGTGCCACCTTCACAATCACCAACAGCACCTTCACCGGCAACATAAACGAGAGCAGCGGTCCAGGCACCCGTTATCTTCAGTGAAGATGGAAGCGTCACAAACGTCACGAACTGCACCATCTCCCAAAACACAGGGAGTGGCCCGGCGGTCTTTCAGAACCCCGTGGGCACATTGAATCTGAAGAACAGCATAGTCAGCGGCAACACCGCTGGCGATGTTTCCGGCATTACCAATCTCGGCAACAATGTGATTGGCGGCAACGCGCGACTGGCGCCGCTCGCCGACTACGGTGGTCCAACCAGGACGATGGCATTGTTGCCCGGCAGCCCGGCGATCGACACCGGCGATAACGCGGCCATTGCCAATCCACCATTCAGCGGCCCACCGTTTACGGATCAGCGAGGCACGGGCTTCGCTCGCATCGCGAACGGCACCGTCGATATCGGCGCCTTCGAGTCGCGCGGCTTTAGCATTTCTGCTACCAGCGGTTCGGGACAGAGCGTTGCGGTCCGGGCGGCTTTCGCTGCGCCTTTAGTTGCGACCGTAAGCAGCGCCTCCGGTGAACCCGTGAGCGGCGGCGTGGTCAGCTTTACCGCGCCGGCCAGTGGTCCCAGCGCAACCTTCACGGGCGGTGTAACGACTTTCAGTGCGAGTATCGACGCGAGCGGCCAGGCCAGTGCTTCGGCTGCCGCCAACTCGCTCGTCGGCGGTCCCTATAACGTTAGTGCCGGCGGCATCGGCATTTCTTCGCCGGCTTTATTCAGCTTGACCAACACGCCGGCGCCGACGCAGACATTTGTGATTTCGTCGCTCAATCCGTCTACTTTGTCTGAGAGTGTAACGTTCGCAGCGGTGGTCACATCGCCCGTCGGAGCGGCGGCCGGCGCGGTGCAGTTCAAGGATAACGGCGCGAACCTGGGAGCTCCCATGACTTTGAATGGCAGTGGGTTCGGACGAGTGACGACGTCCTCACTTACGGTGGGCACACATACCATCACAGCGGAGTACAGCGGTAACGCCAACTTCCTGCCGAGCACTGGCTCGCTTGACGGCGGGCAGGTCGTCAATAACCGTCCGCTGATAAAATTCAGCCAGACGAATTACGAAGTGAACGAGAAGGATAAGCTCGTCACGATTACCGTCAATCGAGGCGGCGATACCACCGCGGCCGTCAACGTCGATTACGCAACTTCAGACGACAGCGCCGCCATGAGCCTGTTGCCGTGTTCGACTGCGAACGGAGTTGCCTCACCGCGTTGCGATTTCACCACGGCAGTGGGCACGCTCAGATTCGCTCCGGGCGAAACCAGCAAGACATTCAACGTCCTGGTTTCTGAGGACGCGTTCATCGAAGGCAATGAAACGTTGACGCTGACCTTATTTAATTTAACCGGCGGCGCCGGCTTTGCTCAGCCGTCCGACGCGGGCGCGACTCTAACAATCCTCGATGACGAACTTGCTGATGCCTTGAGTCCTGACGACACTGAGTCGTTTGTGCGCCGGCACTATCACGATTTCCTGCATCGCGAAGCCGATCCGGCGGGTTTGGCTTTCTGGATCGACAACATCGATAAGTGCCTTGATCCCGCCCGGCGTCCGGCCGGATTGACTGAAGTGCAGTGCATCGAGATATTTCGCATCAATACTTCAGCGGCGTTTTTCCTCTCGATCGAATTTCAGAACACCGGGTACTTTGTCGAGCGTGTTTACAAGACGAGTTTTGGAGATATCAACCCGCCGACCGTGCCCGTGCCGGTGAGATTTACTGATTTCCTGCACGACTCGCAGGAGGTCGGCGCCGGATTAGTTGTGCTAGAGGGCAACTGGCAGACTCAGCTCGAAAACAACAAGCGGGCGTTCACGCTTTCATTTGTGCAGCGGCCGGCCTTCCTCAATCGTTATCCCGGATTGACCAGCGCCACCGCTTTTGTCGATTCATTGAATGCAAATGCGGGTAACGTTCTTACCGACAGTGAGCGTTCAGCTCTGATCGCTGAGTTATCTCCGAATCCTTCTGATCCGGCTCTGCGGGCCAGCGTGCTCAGAAAGATTGCCGAGAATGCGACGCTGCAACAGCGCGAATTCAATCGCGCGTTTGTGCTGATGCAGTATTTCGGTTACTTGCGACGGAACCCTGACGCGGCGCCTGAGCCCAACTTAAACTTCGATGGGTACAACTTCTGGCTGAACAAACTCAATCAGTTCAACGGCAACTACGTCGATGCCGAGATGATCAAGGCCTTCCTTTCATCGCTTGAGTACCGGCAACGCTTTGGACATTGATTGCGGGTGCTTTTGTCTTGAGTTCGAATGAGTTTTCCGTAGCCCAGGCGTTTACGCCTGGGGATGAAAGAAGGGTTGATAGCGTTTCCTGCTTCTCACCCAGGCGTAAACGCCTGGGCGAGAGAAAAATCCGGCGAGAAAATTAGGGCACTACCCAGCCGTGAGCTGACTCGCTCTCCGCGCTACGATTTGACCTGGCGCGATCTCAATTTGGATCAGCTCCAGCGATGTGCGTCGTCGATCCGCCGGAACAAGCCCTAAAGCGATCAACCATCAATTCGCCTCGATCCGTATGACTTGCGGGCTCTGCCGCTCGATGTGCGGAAAAGCTCCGCTTTTCCGGTTCGTCGATCTTAGATTGGGCGGCTATGCCGCCGTTGCGGATCCTCTTCGCGAGGCGTCACCAGCGGCGTAGCCGCGAGAAATAGTTTTTGGCACGTGTCGGAAAAGCGGAGCTTTTCCGCACATCGACGGGCAAAGCCCGAAGAGGCCCCTAGTGATTCGGCTGCTGCCCGCTCCGCGGGCTTGGTTCAATCTTCAGACGCGATCCTGGGGCTGACGCCCCAGGCTTTATGCTGACGTCCGCTCCGCGGACTCGTGAGACTAAACTCCTCAACTGAACCGCAAGGCAGTTGCGCCAAAGGCCTACTCTGATGCGTCAAGCATGTTGTTGCCCTCGCAAAGCCTCGCCCTGGGCTAACTCTTACCGCTTGCTCCGAAGCTGGTTCCGCGCTGCGATGTAATCTTGCGATCTTGCACACCTCTTGCGCCTTTTCCTGTATCGTGCCTTTGTTTGTATCATCGACGGAATTTTGATGGCGTCTTCAACTAGTTGAGCAGAAAGGTTGCTCGATAGCAGTGGGCGGAGGACATGAGAATCAGGAGTTGGATCATAGCTGTCCTTGGTATCTTGCTGCACACGTCGGCAGGTATTTCAGTTTCAGCCCAGTACCGCTTTAGTTCCTGGACGGTGGACAACGGGCTGCCCCAGAACACGATCTACGATATTCAACAGACTCGCGACGGCTACCTCTGGTTAACAACCCTGGATGGACTGGTTCGCTTCGATGGCGTTCGCTTCACCGTCTTCACCAAAGGCAATACACCGGGTATCAGCAGTAATCGCTTCCTGCGTTTATACGAAGATGTGGATGGAGATTTATGGGCGGGGACCGAGGATGGCGGCCTGATTCGTTATCACCACGGTGGCTTTTACCAGCTATGGAAAAGAGCAGGGGCTGAAGGCACTCAATACGTACTATGTGACCGGGGACCCGGATGGTCACGTGGTTGTGTATGTGGCCGGCGGCCAGGTCCTGCGCTTTCTAGATGGCAAACTCCAGGCGTTCAGTCCTCCGAATGGCTCGGTAAGAGATCCGGGGAGTGTCGCACAGAGCCGCCGCGTCGCCTGCCCGCGAACTGCGGAAGGAATTATCTGCGTTGGTTACCGAAGCGAGGGATGGAACAAGTCCGACGGGCTGCCGAGTCTGAACCGGGCCGGCGGCGATGGGATTGACGATGGTCGTGGCGCGCTTTGGATCGCCACCGATGGAGGCTTGGTCAAAATTGAGCAGGACAAGGTCGTTCGCGTCTTTACCCAGCGAGACGGCTTTCCGGGAAATCCGATCCTGTTTGTCACCGGCGCGCGGGTGAGCGTTCTCTCCAGGGACGAGCACGGCTCGTTTTGGTTGACGGACGTCCACACAATGGCTAGTCAAATGCTGGGAAATAACGTACCAGCGTCCGTTGTTGATTCAGGCGTCTCGGGCTATGAAGATCGTGAGGGCAACATCTGGTTCGGCACCACCCGCAATGGATTGCTTCGCGCTCGCAAGCAGTTCATCACCGGGTATTCCATAGCGGATGGGTTGACTCAAAATAACGTCAACCCGATTCTCGAAGATCGAAACGGCGTCGTCTGGATGGGAACGACAAAGCGGACTTTTCGGTATCACGATCAGACCTTTGCTCCGGACGAAACTGTGAACACAGGTAACGTGACGGCCATCGCCGAAGATCTTTCCGGGAGGATGGTAGTTGCAGTCTTTGGTCAGCTCTGGATTCGTGAAGGCGGACGATTCCGTAAGATCCTCGAGCAGCCAAACGGAGTGATCTGGTCAATCTATCCTGATCGTGACGGCACGCTCTGGCTTGGCTGGGACTCAGGCTTAATCCATCTCAAGGATGGCGTGGAAACTGTCTATACCACCAAAGATGGTCTGGCGGGCAACGATGTAAAGGTGATGATCGATGACGGGAGCGGTGGATTCTGGATTGGCGCCTATGGCGGGTTGAGTCGTTTCAGTAATGGCCGGTTCACCGCGTGGACCGAACGTGAGGGATTGCCGAGTCGCACGGTGCGCGCTCTTTATCGCGACCGCGACGGAGTGCTCTGGATCGGTACTTACGACGGTGGGCTGGCCAGGTTCAAGGACGGAAAGTTCACGCGCTACACCAGCAGCGAGGGTTTGTCGAACAACGGTGCTTTTCAAATCCTCGAGGACGGCCGCGGCTATTTTTGGATGAGTTCAAACCGCGGGATCTATCGTGTCCTCAGGAAAGAGCTGGAGGAACTGGCTGATGGCCAACGTTCATCGATCACCTCAGTTTCCTATGGCAAGTCGGACGGGATGCTCAACATCGAGTGCAACGGCGGACGATGGCCGGCAGGTGTCAGGACGCGTGACGGCAAACTTTGGTTTCCACTCAGGATGGCGTGGCGGTGATCGATCCGGATGCGGTGCCCGTCAATCCGCAGCCGCCGCCCGTGATGATCGAGTCTTTTCTGCTGGACCGTGCGCCGGTGGCCCTCGACGGCGAAGTCAGGATTCAGCCGAACCAGGAGAACTTCGAGATTCAATACACCGCGCTGAGTTATATCAGCTCCGATGATCTGAGATTCAAATACAAACTGGAAGGCCTTGATCGTGAATGGGTCGATGCGGGGACGCGGCGCACGGCCTACTACTCGCACGTGCGACCCGGCAATTACACATTCAAAGTGATTGCCGCCAATCGCGATGGAGTATGGAACCTGCAGGGAGCTTCGATCAGGCTCAGCGTGTTGCCGCGCTTCGATCAAACCTGGTGGTTTCCTACTCTGATTGCGTTGGGCATCTTTAGCCTCGGGATCGCGGGTTACCGGGTCCGCGTGAAGCGTTTGGAACGCGCCCACAAGACGCAGGAAGATTTTTCCCATAAGCTGCTTCAGTCGCAGGAGTTCGAGCGGCAGCGCATCGCTGCCGAGTTGCATGATTCTCTGGGACAGAGCCTGCTGATTATCAAGAACCGGATTGCCCTGGCGCAGCGAGACATCGATGAACCCGAGACCGTTTCCGAACAGCTGGGTGAGCTTTCGCAGTCGGCCACTTCAGCTATCGAAGAATGTCGCGAGATCGCCTATAACCTGCGGCCGTTTCAACTGGAACGCTTTCGGCCTGAGCAAGACGCTATCTGGGATGTTCATGCGTCTAAGCGAAGTATCAAAGATACAGCGCGACCGTTGAGATTGAGGCGATTGATGATTCGCTCACGCACGAACAGCAGGTGAATGTTTTTCGCATTGTGCAGGAATGCGTTAACAACATCATCAGACATTCACAGGCCACGGAGGCAAGGCTTATCGTCAAGCGGAAACAGCAGGAGATTACTTTACTGGTTGAAGACAACGGGCGCGGATTCCAGAGAGAGCCGGCGCCGGGCGGGCCATCGACAACAGGCGGCGATCGGGGTCCGGCGGGACAGGCGGCAGCAGCCGGCAGATCACAGAATGATCGTAGCGGTTTTGGCTTAATCGGTATCGCCGAACGGGTCAAGATGTTGCACGGCAGTTACGAGATTGAATCTGATCAGGGGACAAGTATTCGGATTAAGATTCCCTGCCAGTAGATTTCGCGGTGGTTTAGGAATGGACATGATTTACAGGATTTACAAGATTAAAAGCCAGTAACAGGTTTTTGGTAAATCTTGTAAATCCTGTCGAAAAACTCTTCGCGAAAACTTTGTCAGACGCCAAACGGAAAATGAACCTGCCTGAAACAACTATCCTGGTTGCCGACGACCATCCGATTTTTCGGCAGGGTTTAAAGCAACTCATCGAAAGCGAGTCTGGCTTTCGCGTGGTGGCTGAAGCCGAAGATGGCGAAACGGCGCTCAAGTTGATCGCCAGTCATGCGCCCACCGTAGCGATCCTGGATCTGAACATGCCAAAGCTCGATGGTTTCGCCGTGGCGGAGCGCGCCCGGCAAATGAACCTGCCGGTCCGGATCGTGATTCTCACCATGCACAATGACGAGCTGCATTTTAACGAAGCAATCAATCTTGGTGTCCAGGGCTATCGTCATCAAGGACAGCGCCGCCACTGAAGTCATTGATTGTCTCAAGACGGTAATTACCGGGCGAGAGTATTTCAGCCCGGCGCTGTCTTCCTTCTTATTAACTCGCCGCCGCCGCGGCATCGAGACAAACAGCTTGTCCGGAGTCGCCGATTTAACCCCCACCGAACGAAGCGTGCTGGCGCTCCTGGCGGACCTGAAGACGACCAAAGAGATCGCTCGCGAACTCGGGGTCAGCCCGCGTACGATTGACAATCACCGTGCCCACATCTGCTCGAAACTTGATCTACAAGGACCGCACGCGCTCACCAAATTCGCAATTCAGCATAAGCACGAAATTGAATAGTTAAGCTGTGTGATGGTGTCTCGCAGGCGTGATGTCTGCGGGAATCCGTGCCACGAAGGGTCTAATTCTTTTAGCAAAGTTTCGTGTACGCATCCCGTAGGGATGAAATGTTTATAGACCGCAGGGCTCTTTAAGTTTCCAGAGCTCCGTAGGAGCGCAGACAATTGTGAGCGGCTCTGCTTCGCTCCTCCGGAGCTTGATCGCTTTGTCTTCGTTGCCGTAGCTATAAACATTCTGCTCCTCCGGAGCTTAAGGCGTTTGCTTGCCGCCCAGGCCGCACTGTCGCCAACCGCTAGTAGAACCACCAGTCCCGCACATAGGTAATGTTGCTCATTCAAAAATGAGCGACGTTGCTCACGCGCAGTTTCTCGCCCGCTTGCTATAACCACTCATCAACGCCGGAAAGCGAACGCGATGATGACCCTGTTGATCGTTGACGACAACCGTGAAATGCGCCAGCTGATGAAGAGCATCGTCAGCGAGGTTTGCGATGAAGTCTTTGAGTGCGAAGACGGTGACGAGGTTTTGCCCGCCTTCAACGCCCACCGGCCGGATTGGGTGCTGATGGACGTCGAGATGAAGCGCGTGGACGGTTTGCGAGCGACTTCCGATCTAATGAACTGGTATCCCGAAGCGAGAGTCATCATCGTGACGAAACACGCCGACATCGAGACGCGCCTGGCGGCCAGGGAGGCTGGGGCGCTTTTTCTGGTTGGCAAGGAAGACCTGCTGTCACTGCTGCCGCTGATTCAGACCGGACCGTGATTTGATCGTGGGCGGATGAAAACAGATCAAAGCGCCTGCTGTTCTGCAGCTGGTCTCCGCTGGCGACTCAGGATTCCTTGATTTCGCTCAATGAGTAATTCTTGCCATAAGCGCGCGCAAAATAGATCGCCAACAGAAACGCGGCGAACTGGATCGCGCCGGCTACCCAGAATGATCTGAGGATCGAGGCATCGCTCATCTTCATTACGTGACCGTTAAATCTCGCATGCGCGACCGCACTGTAAATCAGGACGGCCGCCAGCGTTGGTCCCACCGCGCGCGCCAGACTGGCAACTGATTGCATCACTCCCAGCACACTGCCCTGATCGACGGCACTGGCGCTCTTTGAACCGAGGCTGGTGAGCGAAGGCGCCATCAAGGCGTTGCCGATCGCTGACAGCGCGCCGATCGCCAGAATTCCACCGTGCCAAAATCAGTTCGCACAAAGGGCGTCAGAAATAAGCTGGCTGTGAACAAGAGGCGCGCCGGCAATGACCAGGGCAGGCTCACCAAAACGCTTGACCATTTTCCCAATCAGTCCGCCTTGAATCGTGGCGGAGATGATTCCCACAAAGGCGAAGATCCAGCCGCTGTGCCACGGGTCGTAACCGAGGCGGAACAGCAGAAAGAGTGAGAACACCGCGCGTCATGATCGAGAACGCAACGATCGACAAAAAATAGATCGTCAAAACGAAAGCCATGCTGCTTCTGCTTTAGCGCCTCAATCACTTGTTGCCAGCCACGGCCGGCCGCCGCCGAGGTCCGGGCGGGATGATCGGGTGTGATCGTTTCCGGCAGCGCGAAATAGAGCAGGACCGCATTCGCCAAAGCCAGGCCTCCGGCAAATAGAAACGGCACGCTGATGCCCCAACGGCTTAGGATGCCGCCAATCGCCGGCCCAAAGACAAAGCCGAGGCCGAACGCCGCGCCAATCAAACCCATTCCTTTCGCGCGATTTTCTTTGGTCGTGACATCCGCGATATAAGCCTGCGCGGTCGAAATGTTGCCGCCCGAGATGCCGTCAATGATTCGCCCGACAAACAACATCAGCAGGGTCGTGGCGAATCCCAGTATCAGGAAACCCAGCGCCGTTCCGAGTAAGCTCACCAGCAGAATCGGCCGCCGCCCGTGTTTGTCTGAAAGCCGTCCGAGGATCGGGCGAGAAGATCGAGTTGTAACACTGAGTATGAAGCGAACAGCAGACCGACCTGGCTGCGGTGTGGCGCCGAACTTCGTGCCTTCGGCATAGAAAGGCAAAACCGGAATCACGATCCCGAAACCGACAAGATCGATAAAGACCGTGATGAAGATGACGAGCAGCGGCGAGCGCTTCATGAATGTAAATTTGGAGTGCGACGAGACGTCTTCGATAAATAAAGTGAATCGCGAACAACTATAAAGCCGTTTGGGCCTGTCTACTAGCGGAGACGTGGCCGCCACTCGACATTCATGAGAGGTAAACATTCAACGAGCGGCGGAGCAGCAATACAGAGTTAGGTAATGGCTCTGCCACTCCGATGCGCGGCAAGTCTACGACCTGGCGCAACCGAGGCTCCTTTTTTCTCCGGGTCTCTGACCCGCGGTCATAGACCGCCAGTGTTATGGAGAGCTTTCGGCAGTGCCCGTGACTTGCCATTCGTAGTAACATCGCTTCTCCCGATTTTCGATCGATCGAAGAAATCATCATGCGCATAACTCGAGCCTCGATCTATCGCACTTCAAACTGTCCTGGTAATCCTGCTGGCCGTTTCAGGCATCAGCGGCACAGGGTCCAAACTCATCATCGATTTCCTTCACGGTTTCCATGTCCAAACCGTGGACGCATTTGCTGGAAGTGGAAATGCAAATCACCGGTGCCGGCGAATCTGAATGTGCCCAACGAAACCAACCTGATCATGCCGGTCTGGACGCCGGGCTCGTATCTGGTTCGCGAGTTCGAACGACATGTGCAGGATTTTGCGGCCATGGACGCGAACGGAAACGCGCTCGACTGGTCCAAGGTTGATAAGAACACCTGGCGCGTTGTGACGCGCGGTGCGCGCGCCATGGAAGGTTACCTATCGCGTCTATGCCAACGAGCTGACGGTGCGCACGAACGAACTGAATTCCGATCACGCGTTTTGGAATAACGCCGCGCTGTTGATGTATCCGGAAGGCAGCGATCAGCAAGCCGTCAACCTTGCGCGTCGTGCCGGCTAATAATTGGAAAGTCGCCACCGGCCTGCCTCCGGTCGCCGGGCAGCCCAACACTTTTCGCGCCGAAAACTTCGATATTCTTTACGATTCGCCGGTCGAAGCGAGCAACTTCAAACAGATTCGATTTTGAAGTGCGCGGCGTGCCGCACCGCATCGTGATCGACGGCGAAGGCAATTACGACCCTCAGCGGATGCGCGCGGACGTTCAAGAAAATTGTCGAAGCCGAAGTGTCGATGTTCGGTGGCATTCCGTATCACGACTACACGTTCATTCTGCACCTGCGCTCGAATACCGGCGGCGGACTTGGAGCATTTGAATTCGACGGCGCTCGGATTTCGCCGCTTCAACTTTGCGACCGAGCGAGGATGGCAAAACTTCTACGGGCTGGTCGCGCACGAGTTCTTCCATCTTTGGAACGTGAAGCGAATTCGGCCGGATGCGCTGGGACCGTTTGATTACACGAAAGAGAACTACACGCGATCGCTTTGGGTGGCGGAAGGCATCACCGATTATTACGGCTACCTGATGGTGCGGCGCGCCGGTTTGATTTCAGATCGAGGGTATCTCGACGCGCTGGCCAAACGGATTCAGGATTATCAGAACACGCCCGGTCGTCTGGCGATGAGCGCCGAAGAGGCCAGCTTCAATTCGTGGATTAAGGAATATCGTCCGGATGAGAATTCGGTGAACTCGCAGATCTCCTATTACGACAAGGGCGAGCTGCTGGGCCTGATGCTCGGATCTGGAAATCCGACGCCGGACGAATAACGCGAAGTCGCTCGATGATGTGCTGCGGACCCTGTACGCAGAATTCTTTGAGAAAGGCCGGAACTACACCCCGGCCGATTTTCAGAAGATTTGCGAGTCGGTGGCCGGCGGCAGTCTGGAAGACTTCTTTGCTCGCTATGTTCGTGGTCGATGAGGAGTTCCCGTTCAACCAATTCTTCAGTGGCGGCCGGTCTGCGGCTGGAACAAATGGGTGCGGCCGCAGGCGAGGCGAATCCTGCCGCGCCGCTGAAAGGATTTCTGGGGGCCGAACTCGATGACCGCACCGATCAGGTGCTGATTGAAAACGTTCGGGTTGGCACTCCCGCGTACGAGCAGGGTCTGAACGCGAAAGATCAGATCATTGCGCTGGATGGCGCGCGAGTTAACAAAGACACTTTCGAAGCGATGATTGCCGCGCGACGTCCCGGCGAGATGATGCATATTACCGTGTTCCGCAACGATGATTTGCGCACGTTCGATATCAAGCTGGGTGGCCGCGTGGATGAGCCCTACAGAATAGTTCAGTTACCATCGGCGAGCGATCAGCAGAAGCGGATGCGTTTCAGGGGTGGATGGGTGGACGTTAGATAATCCGCAGAGTTACGCAGGATGCCAGTGTCCGATCAGAAGCCCGCGGCGTAAGCAACGGGCGCCGTTTAGGCTGGAGCGTGTTGCCGTCTCCCTCGACGGTCGCAGGCCTCTGACACTGAGATACGCGATAACGAACGCGATGGGAGACACGAAGATCAAATCGACAGCGCAAATCCTGAGCATCAGCGGGCCTGTTACTGCTGCTGCCGTTCACTGCGAGTGCCCAGAGCTCTTCCAGTCCAAACCGTTCAACTGCAAAGCAAACTCGTCAACACGACGCTGTCTTACAATGTAATTCTCCCGCCGGACTATCGCACGTCGAGCGCCACGCGTTATCCCGTCCTGTATCTGTTGCACGGCTTTGACGGTCATTACACCGATTGGGTGACGCGCACAAACGTGGCTGACTATGCGGCGCAGTATCGAATGATCGTGGTGACGCCGGAAGGTAACAATGGCTGGTACACGGACAGCGCTTCGACGGCTACCGATAAATATGAGAGCTATATTTTGAAAGAGTTGATTCCCGATGTGCAGCACCGGTTCCGCACCATCGAATCGCGATATGGCCGCGGCATTGCCGGACTTTCGATGGGCGGTTATGGCGCGTTGAAGTTCGGTTTGAAATCGCCGGGGACCTTTGCCTTCGCGGGTTCAATGAGCGGCGCCGTGGCCGTGCCCGAGCTGGACCGAGGATGACTTGCAAGAGTCTCAAGTCGATTCGCGATTCAGCGTTCAGCGCATTTGGGCCGCTCGGGTCTGAGACGCGCAAGGCCAACGACATTTTCGAGATCGTGCGCGAGTTTTTCCGCGGCCCGGGCTGCGTCGATCGCCGTATCATTTATCTCGATTGTGGCACCGAGGATTTTTGGTTGCCGACAACAACCGGTTTGCTGCGCTGTTGCGCGATCAGAAGATGGCGCACGAATTTCGTGAACTGCCGGGCGAGCATAACTGGATGTACTGGGATCAGCAGGTGCGGAAGTCTTGAGGATTGCGGCGGGAAAGTTACGAGCCGGTACGCATGCCTCCGGCGTGGCTTCGTCAATCCAGGCACGCCGGAGGCGTGCGGACCAGTCAGCCCTTAATTCGGGCCGAAATAGAACTGAAAATTCTGACCGCGGCGATTCAGCGCTGCCCAACGGCTGCGTACCCATGAATGCTTTGCACGATTGAGAGTCGCGCGTTCATGCGAGGTTCTGGCAGTTGAAACTTGTCGGCGGTTAGTGCGCGCGCCGTCGAAATCGACTTTGGCCAGCGACGCCAGCTCTCGTCCAAAGCTCGCGACCATTCCCACCAGTTCACTGTCGTTGCGCGAGGACATCTCGCCGTCTTTGAAGATATCGACCTCGAAACCATTCAACACCGTGGCCGCTGCCAGCAGCTCGTTAAGCTCGGCGATGCCCGCGTCCATGATTTGAAAGCTGCGCTTCGAATCAACTGTCGCGTAGGCCGTGCGCGACCTTGATTTGATCTTCAAAGTCCTTGTAGTTCATAGCGCGCTTTGACACCAAAGCGTGGGCGTCATCCAGAAATTTGAGCGCCAGCTTTGGATTGTCCTTTTGGGTGGCCGCGGCGAGGTCGATCAAATATTTCACGCGATCGGAATCGGATGGCAGCGCCGCCAGCTTCTGTTTGATCTCGTTCAGTTTTTCCGGCGCCGCCGTCGTTGTCAGCTTCTTGAAGTCGATCGCCTGCATGATTGAATTGCGCTGTCGCTTCATTCAGATGGTCGGTGGCAATCTGCAGCGCGCGATCGGTGTTGCCTTCATCTATCGCCTTCTGGGCGGCCTGCTGATAGAAAAACTCTGGGCCTGGGGCGGCGCTGAGCTGGCGGCAGTCATCAGGCTGTCGCTGGTGGCTTGCAGCATCCCGTTGCGCATCTGATTGGCCATGTTCATCACGTTGTTGTTGTTGTTGACGCCGAGGTCGGTCAGTTTCTGCCGCACTGCCGCGGCGCGTTCGGGATTGTATTGATCGATTTGCGTCAGCATTCCTGTAGCGAAAACAAAAGCGTGCGAGCGTTGTTCTGCCGAATCTGCGTTTCGTCCGGCGGGTTTTGCTGTTGTTGTTGCTGCTGCTGTGGGCCGCGCATGACTCGGGCTGCGCCGCCGCCGCGCTGCTGGTTGGCCGTCTGGCCTATCGAGGTCACCGACAACGCCGCAGCTAATCGCCTGCTCCATCAAATCGTGATAAGCGGTTTCGCTCAAGACCGGGCTACCTCCGCGAACGTTGGCAGTTGGCTGGCGCGTTAGCGTTGGCTGAGGTAGCGCCGGCTGACTGGTCAGCACCTGCGGTATTCGTGATTCGTGGTCCGGGCAACAGTAAGTTCACGGCCACGCCGGTGGCTTCACGGCTGGCGAGCAGGCTGTCAGAAGCCAAACGATTCAAAGTTTTGTCGGTTAATTTTTTGAATAAGTCAGGTTCTTTCGTCTGCAACTGGTTTAGTACGCGGTTGAGCGCGGTCGGAAATTCACCTTTGTCCAGCGATTCAATTGTCTTTTGATATGCAACCTTCGGATCGTTCGCGGCGATTGTAGCCAGGAGATTCTGCTCGAGGTTGTTGCCCTGATCCAAAACAAATTGCCGGGCGGCTCGTTGATTTCCGGGATTTCCAGCTGCCGGCGGCGCCGGCTGCTGTTGCGTGGATCTTAGGAGTTGATAGCCAAGCTCGGCGTCATGACGACCGGCCGTCAGCACCAGTTCCTGTCTCAACTGATTCAGCGACTGCACGTCACCGCGATCCGTGCGATCGACATCCAGCATCATCTGGCCCAGCATGGCGCCGGCGTCACTCAACAATCCGCGCGCGCGCGCCGGATTCTTGTCCCAAAGCATATCGCCGGCGGCAATCTGCACTCGGATTTTGTTTTCCGGAAGCCTGAGGCCCTGGCTATCAGTGACGACCTGCTCGAGTAAAGCGATCGCCTTCTTTTCCAGCTTAGCCTTTTCCTCTTGCTGCTGCGGATTGGGCGATTGCTGAGCCGTCGCCGCCGTTCCGGTCGCATCCTGTGCGGCGACAATTGTGGCGGACGCCAATAAGAAAAATAACGGTGCAATCCTCTTCATCATTGTTTGGTACCTCGTGAAAACCGCGCGCAGGAAGATGAGCCGGCTGTATTCTGCTTGATTAGACGCCCGGAGCGGCGATTTGGTTACTTTATGTGCCGATGATAACACGTCCGATTGAGCGCGCAGACCCCGACAGCTTCTTGCACGCTGCCTCAGGCCGACTGGTTCCCAATTTTACAAGCTGGCGGGCATCGGTTACTTTGTGAGGCTCGCATCAGAGGCCGTACAACTTCGTGGATGGGGAGACAACCAAATGGATCAACGAACCGTGACGCATCACCGCTGGAAAGATATCGAAGAAGAGCCCCTGTCTGATGTGATTTCGCGAAAATTGATTACCGGCGACCGGATGATGATCGCCCACGTGTATCTGAAGAAAGGCGCCATCGTGCCGCAACATTCGCACGAGAACGAACAGATCACCTACATTCTCGAGGGTGGACTGCGGTTCTGGATTGGACCGGACGAATCTGAGGTGATTGATGTGGTGGCCGGTGAAGTGCTCCACATTCCGTCGCACGTCCGGCACAAAGCTCTGGCTTTGGAAGATACGCTCGATGTCGACATTTTTAGTCCGCCCCGCCAGGATTGGCTGGATAAGACGGATGATTATCTGCGGCAGAAATGAATCCGCAGATACAGTGTCAGAAGCCTGCGCGTAAGCAAGGGCACGTTTAGCAGAGTTGCCCTCCTGACGGTCGGGCTTCTGACACTGTATTTGCGTAATCTGTGGATCGATTCCGATGGACCTGGGTCTCAAAAACAAAATTGCTCTAGTTAGCCGCCGCCAGTCGCGGGACTTGGCCGCGCGGTTGCCGAAGAACTCGCAGCCGAAGGCGCGTCGTTGATTATCTGTTCCCGTAAGGCGAGACGATTGAACGCGCTGCCGCCGAGATCAGCAAGGCAGCCGGGCGTCGAGGTGTTGGGTGTTGCGGCCGACGTTTCGAATTCCGCCGATGTGGCGCGATTGGTTCAGTCCGGCGTCGATAGGTTCGGGCGTATCGATATTCTGGTCACTAACGCCGGTGGTCCACCCGCTGGACCGTTCGAAAGTTTTACGCTTCAGCAATGGGAAGACGCGACTCGACTTGTTGCTGCATAGCGCGGTCGAGTTGGCCCGCCACGTTCTGCCGGGAATGAAAGAGCGACGTTGGGGACGAATTCTCAACATCACTTCAATCGCGGTGAAACAGCCGGTTGACAACTTGATCCTTTCAAACAGCCTGCGGGCCGCAGTGACCGGATTCGCGCGCACGCTGGCCAACGAAGTCGCGAGTTTTGGCGTCACGGTAAACAACATCATGCCCGGCTATACGCGCACCGAACGGGTCGAAGAACTGGCGCGGATGATGTCAGAAAAGCAGGGAATCACACCGGCGGAATTCATCGCCCGCTGGGAGCAGGAGATTCCCATGAGACGGATTGGAGACCCGCGAGAGTTTGCGGCCCTGGCCGCGTTTCTGGTTTCCGAGCGGGCCAGCTACATCACCGGCACTTCGATTCCGGTTGATGGTGGATGGATCAAAGCCTTGTTGTAAGACATTAATGGATAGATCATGAACTGCACTCATCTCGACCAAATCAAAGAAGTAACACCCAGCGCCGACGGCTGCGAAGATTGCCTGAGGATCGGCGACACCTGGCTTCATCTGCGCCTCTGTATGACCTGTGGTCACGTCGGCTGCTGCGATTCTTCAAAGAACAAACACGCCACCAAACACTTTCACAAAACGAATCATCCGATCATCAAATCGTTCCAGCCCGGCGAAGAATGGGGCTGGTGCTATGTAGATGAGGTGATGTTCGACGAGTTGTAGGCCGCCAATTGAAACCAGTCCCGTCTCATTCACACCTGGCTTTGGCCAGTTGAGCTGCGCCAGGAGTTCTCAGCATTAGGCTGCCACATCATAATCCTTGCGTGAATAGTTTTCGTGGTGGCAACATGCTCGCGTTTTCCGAGCAGATGAATACCCGGCTCAAACTGACTGGCCGGTGGAGGTCCTCGAAAATGGAACACATTATCAGCTGGCAGCTATCGGGTCATTTGGCCTCCGTCCTGACCATGTTGGCGTATCTGCTGAAAGACATTCTGTGGCTGCGGCTACTCACGATTCTTTCCTGCTTTGCCGGGATTGCTTTTCAATTATTTTGTGCCGGCGACGCCGCTGTGGACCGTCATTTATTGGAACGTGCTTTTTGCCATCATCAACATTGTGCAGATTGCCATCATCATCAAAGAACGCGCGGGCGTTCACTTTTCCGAAGAAGAGAAAGAGCTGCACGACACCCTGTTCAAGAATTTTGCGCCTTTCGAATTCATGAAATTGATGCGCATCGGCAAATGGCTGGAAGCAAAACCAGGCGACGTGCTGGCTACCGAACAGAAACAACTGGATAGCCGTGATGCTGATTTACAACGGGCTGGTGGGCGTCGAGCAGAATGGACAAGGAAGTAGCCAAATTGAAAGACGGAAATTTCATTGGCGAGGTAAGCTTCATTACCGAAGGCATGGCGACGGCAACTGTGCGCGCGTTGATGCCGACACGTTACATCGCCTGGCCCAAGGTTGCGGTCAAGGCGCTGCTGAGTCGCAACCCGAGCATGCGCTTCGCCATGCAGGCAATGCTGAGCACGGATTTGAGCAAGAAGTTGATGAAGCGCGCGCCGTCATTTCACGGCAAGATGGATCTGGATGCGATCTTAAAGCGGAGGAAGCCCGACCCGAAGTAGGAGAGGTTTGGTCAGAGAGTCAGAGCCGCGGAGCGGCGGAAGATCTGTAGCCCACGGCGTGAGCCCTGGGTAAACCAAGCTCAATAGTTCCCACTTCATTCACACCGGGCTTTAGCCCGGTGACGAAGCGGCCCGAAAGATGCTCGCAACCGTTTTAACGGTTTGCCTCTTTGAGAGATCACCGAGTGGTGAGGCCCGAAAAGGTTACGTCACCAGTCAGCCGAGAAACTGTTGAAACAGTTGTTGAATGTTCATGGCTTGGTCACCGGGCTAAAGCCCGGTGTGAATGAGAGGGGGCCGCTTTCAGATTTTTGCAGCAACGCCCTACTGGACCGTTGGCTTCGATTCCTCCAGCAACTGTTTCAAATATCCCTGCCAGATCTTGGCGATCGTGTGTGTTCCATGACCGCGCGTCTGCATCGCTAATCGGAATCATGATGAAGCGGCCACGCTTCACCCGCTTGATTTCCTTCTCAATCATTCCCAGTTCCGGCGGATTGATAAAGTCATCCGCGGAATTGATAGCGACGAGCGGGGCCTTGATCAATTCCAGCTTGGGCGCCGGATTGTATTCGCGTGACGCATCGAGCTGATAGATGAGATCGTTCGCGTCCAGTCGCGCGACGCGCCGGCTTGAAACGATCGAGATAGAATTTTTCGGCTGCTGCGCGCGTGGGCGCCACCGCCTGCCAATTCAAGGGCGCACTGCCGGCCAATAACAAGAGGTCTTGAGCGGTGGTCAGGCTGCGCACGGGTTGGGTTTTGTATTCGCCACCCATCCAGTCGGGGTCGCTCTTGATCGCGTCGATGGCCATGAACCGCCAGATGCGGTTGCGTCCGGCAATCTCAACCGGGTTGCTCGCCAGCGGCATCAGGGCATCCATGAAATCCGGATACATCTCAGCCCAGACCCACGTCTGCATGCCGCCCATCGACGTGCCCATCACCAGCCGCAGATGATTCACGCCCAGTTTCTTAGTCAGCACTTCGTACTGCGCCTTGATCATATCGTCGTAGGTGTAGCGCGGAAACTTGGCGTGCAAGCCGTCGCTCGGCTTGCTCGATTTGCCATGGCCGATGCCGTCCGGAAGGATGATGAAATATTTGGTGGCATCGAGCAGCTGACCTGACCCGAACAGCACGTTCGCGAAAGCAGGATTCAGCAGACTACTTCCCGAGCCGCCCGTGCCGTGGCCAATCCAGTACCGCGTTCTCAGCTACTCCGGCACTGTTCGTTTTCAGCGTGCCAATGGTGCGGTAGTGCATGTTCAATTCCGGCAGCGTTTCACCGCTGCCGAAACTGAAAATTCTTGATGACGTAATCGCCTTCGACCGGCGCGGGGTAGTTCAGGACCCCAGGCGTCGGCGTCGGCGTTTGACCCACCGCTACACAACAAAGCCGGAGGTCAGAATCAACAACAGCAGTAGAACAGCTTTCATCGGTTGGCTCCTCGCAGGATTTTGGGCGCAAGCTTACCAGAAAGGACGCCAGCATTCGCGGAGCCGGTGACGGCGGGGTTTAGTGTCCGACGAGCTTCAGCGTGTCGAAGCTTCAGCGACAAACTGAAGGAAGCTCTCATCAAGGTCAGATTGAAAATAGCATTTGCTCCCCTCCCTTTGGGAGGGGCCGGGGAGGGCGCAGCTACGGCAAAGAGAAAAGCAAATTACCTGTGTGCGGGGGCTTTCAGCCCGCGCGGGATCTTTTTGGGTATCGACTCGTAGCTGCGCCCCTCCCTAACCCTCCCAGAGGGCGGGAATCTACTTAATCAGAATTTCCTGAAGTTTGTCGGACAACTCGGCGGTGGAATCGCCGTGGCGGTAGTGATAATCTCTGGCCCACAGTTCGGTTGTCTCAAGTCGTCCAAAGGAAAATGAATATGAAAACGTTGCGAGTCGTCGCTGGTGCGCTCATTTTGTTTGTTCTCGGCAGTCACTGTCGTTCCGCAGAATGGCGGAACGCGTGGCGTCACGCCTGAAGACTATTTCGCGTTCGAATTCATCAGTCGATCCGAATATTTCGCCGGATGGCAAACTGGTCGCTTATGTTGTGTCGAAAATCGATCAGGGCGCAGAACCGGCGCAACTCTTCAATCTGGATGGCGGCCACGGATGGCAGCCGCGCGCCGTGGCAATTCACCACGTCGCCGCAATCCTCGAATTCGCCGCGCTGGAGTCCCGACGGCAAGTCGATCGCGTTTCTTTCATCGCGGCCCGCGGAAAGTGCGCCGCGCAGCTGGCGCGTCTGCTGAAACCCCGCGTAATCAGGTTTACCTGTTATCAATGAACGGCGGCGAAGCCAAAGCGCATTACAAATCTGAAAAACGGAGTCAGCCTGTTTCGCTGGTCGCCGGACGGAACTCGTCTGGTTGTTGTTAGTCGCGTCGGACCATCGGATCCAGGCGTGACAGTCGGACCGGCGATAGCAGCGATCGCAGCGACGTCCGTCACTACAAAAATTCGTCCTACAAATTCAATGACAGTGGTTGGTTCGATGACCGGCGCACGCATTTCTGGGTGGTTGACGTCGAAATCGGGCGAGGCGAAGCAGATCACCGAAGGCAATGACTGGAACGACAGCGATCCGCAGTGGTCGCCGGACGGGAAGCGCATTGCTTTCGTTTCAAATCGCACCGGCAAGGAATACGACGAAGATCGCAACTCGTGATGTTTGGGTGCTGAATGCTGACGGCAGCGGCCCCTCACAAAGATTTCTGATCACGATGAATCCGACAACCAGCCGCGCTGGTCGCCCGACGGCAAGTGGATCGCCTTCACCGGCGAAGTGCACGACCGCGATCATCCGAAGATCTGGCTGGCGCCGGCCGACGGGTGGCGCGGCGTCAACGTCTGGCCGCAAACGAGCTCGATCTGATTCCCGGCGGCCTGGAGTGGTCGGACGACGGCAAGTCGCTCTATTTCGAGACCGGCGTCAAAGGCGAGTTGCATCTTTTCCGTGTCGACGTGCCGATCGAAATCGGTTACGCAGGTGACCTCAGGTCCGCGCGCGGTGCGCAGCGCCGATTTCAACTTCGCCAGCGGCAAGATGGTTTATCTCGCGAACGACTTCAAGCACCTCGACGATCTTTACGTCGCGGATCTCAACGGCAAGAACGAACGCAAACTCACCAATCTCAACGCAGGCGTTATGGAAACAGCTTCAGTTCGCCGAGGTCGAGCGGTTCACTTACAAGAGCGCGGACGATTGGGACGTTGATGGCTTTCTTAGTCAAACCAATCGGCTGGCAGGAAGGCAAGAAGTATCCGCTGGTGCTCAGCGTTCACGGTGGACCAGCCGGACAGTACGGCGTCGATTGGTATCACGAGTTTCAGGTGTATGCGGCGAAGGGTTACGCGGTGCTGTTTACCAATCCGCGCGGCTCGACCGGCTATGGCCAGAAGTTCGAGCGCGGCATCGTCAACGAATGGGGCGGCAAGGATTATCTCGACGTCATGAACGGGCTCGATGCGGCGCTCGAAGAGATATCCCTGGATCGATCAGAATCGTCTGGGCGTGACCGGCGGAAGTTATGGCGGCTTCATGACCAACTGGATTGTCGGTCATACCGATCGTTTCAAAGCGGCGGTGACGCTGCGCAGCGTCTCGAACTTTATTTCAGATGAAGGCACGCGCGATGGCGCTTATGGCCACACGCCGGATTTCAGCGGCGACTCTTTTGAGCGAGTTCGAATTTTATTGGGACCGCTCGCCTCTGAAATACGCAAAGAACGTGAAGACGCCGACGCTGATTCTGCACTCAGACAACGATTTTCGCGTTCCCATCGAGCAGGGCGAACAATGGTTTCGCGCGCTCAGACACTTTGGCGTCAACACGGAAATCGTTTTCTTCCCGCGCGAAAATCACAACCTGACGCGCACCGGCGAGCCCAAGCATCTGGTCGAAAGTCTGAACTGGCAACTCTACTGGTTTGACCGGTTTTTGAACGGAAATGCCAGATGCCGCACCGCCGGACGCGAAGTAAATGCGCAACCTTCGAGCGCTAAATTGCGTTTGATACTGTGGCTTGCTGATTGCTGACCATAAACTCGAAAATGCGCGAACGGCTTGAATATATGAAGTTAAGACGGGCTAACCTTCTGGCTCTGGGTTTGCTGCTGCGTCTTTCTTTCGCCGGTCTTTGCCCAAAAAGAGCACGGTGAAAAAGCCGGCCGTTCCGGACCAGCCACCGACCGAGACCCAACTGGCAAAACTCCGCGACGAATACATCAACGCGACTAAAGACTACAAAGCCAGTTTGCAGAAGCTGCTCAGCCTTTATCGGGATAACGTGAAGAAGGCTGAGGATCGGCAGGAGCAAATGCAAAAGCTTCTGGCGCAAGGCCTGATTTCCCGGCGTGAGTTGGAAGACGTTGAGGCCCTGGTGACTGAGGCGAGGTTGAAGGTGACCGGTGTTGAGCAGCAGATTGCCGGCGCGGACACTCAGATTGCCAACGCGCTGATCGAAATCGAAGGCGAGAAGCAATTGGCGAAACTCGGTCCGATGAACAAGTCTTCGCTGGTGAAGACCACCTCGTTTATTCGCTTCAGTGGCGCCGGTCGCTGGGTCCTGTCACAGGCCAGCCCCATCGAATCGTTCTTTCAGCAGACCTTCCAGCGGCCGTTGCCAATTGCGGTGTTCGGCCAGGGAGCGATCCACAATCAGTGGCGATTGGACCATCGCAACGCGATGGATATCTCGTTGAACCCGGATGGAGCTGAAGGTCAGGCGCTGATCAGATTCCTGCAGAGTAACGGAATTCCTTTCAGCGTTTCGGGAGCGATTCCCGGAGTAGCTACCGGCCCGCACATTCACATTGGTTTGCCGTCGCACCGGTACTGAGGGGCAAGACAAGGGCAAGAGCAAAGGGCAAAGAGCAAAGGCTCTTACCTCTTAGCCTCTTAGCTCCTTGCCCTTAGCTCTTGCCTTCGCTACTTTATCTCGTCCAATCTTTCTTTAGCCTGAACAATCATGTAGCGGAGCCTGACCAGTTCGTCCATGATTAGAAACAAACGCACGCGATCGAAAAGCCGCCTTCGATGGCCGCCGCCACGCTGGTGCCGGTCTGTTGTTTGAAGACCATGATTTCGAAATCTCCACGCGTGCGATAACGCTCTTCAAAGTGGCTGAGTTTGGTAACGTTGTCATCCGCTTTCACCATCGTGTCCAGAATCTTTACCAGCGAATCGATCTCATCGTAATCAATCAGCGATCGTATTTCGCCGGTCGCCGGGTTCGTATCTGCGGCCACCATGGTAATGAGCACGCCCATGGCGCGCTCAGCAGTGCGAGTGTCGCGCACCTCGAACGCTTCGACGCGCGCGAAACCGCTCTGGGCGCGTACCGTGCCGACCACGTGGCGTCCTTTGATGAGCAAAGTCTCCATGCGGCCGTCGACGTCTTCGAGCTTGTTGCGCGGCACGTAGAACTGTGGGTCTCTCGGCGGCGGCAAACGCTCCCAACGTCGCTGCGCTTGAACCGCGCCAAGCGATAGCACCAACAATAAGATTGAGAAAATCAAAGAGCGAGCCGGTTTCATACACAACTCCTTCGTAGATTTTGTTGAACGAACTTCGGCGAGCCGGAGAGAGATTACTGTTTAATTGTAACTTAGCTAACGGGATTTGGTTCCAAAAGTGGCGCCAACAGTCGTGACCCGATCTAGTCGCGGCGACACAAGGTTCGCCTGGTGTGAACGAGAGGCAGCCAGACTTTTGAGGAAAATCGCGCCACACCTGAACCCAAAAACTTTCACTAATTAGTAGCTCGATATAATCTCTTATCCCAGTTTCGTCCGAGCACGGATTCCTGGCGTGAGATTAACCAATCTACTTCTGGCCGCGACCATCATACTTTCAATCAGTAGTGTGCTTACTGCCCAGACGAAAGAGGAGAAAGCCCGCGAGAAAGAGGAAAAAGCCCGGGCTCACATCAAAGAGTTGTCGAGGGGATTTGTTCTCCATGGTGGTCTGGTCAACTCTGTCGATGGCGAGGCCGAGTGTATGTGCGGAACCGTCAGCATCCCGGCGCTTGGCCCAAAACAGGAAGTAACGGGTGGCGATACGATCAAGGCTCGGTGCGGGCCGCGTTGAGATCCTTTTGAGTCCTGGTTACTACCTCAGACTGGGCCCGCATACTGAAGCGCGGTTAATCGATCTTACCCCGGTAATTTGAAGATAAAACTCTTTTCCGGCTCAGCCATCATCGAAATTGCGATGGATAACTATAACTCCTGGTTCTCGCGACATAGTCAATAGCGTTTTCGATATGGTCACTTTAATTACGCCGCGAGACGAGTACGCAATCTGCCGTGCCGGAGCGTACCGACTGGACATCGTCTCTGCGGAAGAATCAAAGATCCAGAGTGCTCAAAGGACGGGTCGTGGTCGCCGGCGCGGTCCTCAATGACGGCCGATCCGCTTCGGTGGTTTCCGGACACGTGAACGTCGCCGCACATGAAAAAGCCGTCGCGGATGCGTTTGATACCTGGAGCCAGGAGCGTGCGGCCAGTCTGGTGGACTCGAACAAATCTCTCAAACGGATGGATTGGTACAAAGAAATGCAGGACGGGGATGCCTATCTCGATGCCGCCGAAGAAGGAACCAACGACGCCAGTACGGCCCGCACCATCTCGGCCCGGCATGGATTAATCACCTTCGCTGAAATCGGCAGCATCTTGAAGAATGGAAACCGGAGTGGGAGGCTTTGCATGGCGGCGGAACGCTGTCTGACGGCGATCGCATCCGCACTGAAATTGATAGCCGCGTCGAGATTCATCCTTACCCTGACTTTTATTTCTTCATGAATGGCAACACCGAAATATTGTTTGCTGAACCTGAAGATGGTGATATCTCGATAACGCTCATTAAGGGATCTGTCGTAGTGGTGGTGGCCGAGGGTTCTCCAAAAGCCCGCGAACGGAATTTGCTGAAAGTGATCGCGGGCACTGCCAAATTTGATATTCGCCGCAAGGGTTATTATCACCTCAACCTTTCAGGCCCGGACACCGTTGAAATGCTCATTTATGACGGCGCGGTGCAGTCAAATGGAAACGAAGTCGGCGCGAGAAAGAAACTGGTTGAGCGGTGGCGCGAACTTAATGGCTTCGGCTCTGGACAAGGATGATCAAAACAGTTTCGACGTTTGGAGCGAGCGGAGAGTCATGCGCAGCCTGGTGAGCCCGGCTCGCAGAAAGCGTTGGTTTGCGGGGCCTGGTATTTGAACCCGTCGTTGGACGAGTACACGTTTGTTCCTGGTGCACGTGATTGCAAATCGCCTTACGGCGGGGACTATTCTGTGGCCTACCGGATCAACGGTCCCAGACGCTTCTCGACGACTCGAACCTGGCGACCCAACCATTCGATCAACCAGCCCGCCGACACTGCCGAGGCCTTTCTGATCATCGTTCCTTCGCAATCAGCGGTTGTCCTTCAGGCTCAGGTTCAGGTGGTCGCCGCTGCGGACGCTCTTCGTCAACCGGCGGCGGTGGATGGCTGATGAATTTCTCGAGGGCGGCCTCGACAACTTCATTGATGCGCGTGACCGGGACGATCTCCAGTTCCTTGCGCACGTCTTCGGGAATATCTTCCAGATCGGCTTCGTTGCGCGCGGGCAGAATGATCCGGTGAATCCCGGCTCGATGCGCGGCCAAAACTTTTCCTTGATGCCGCCCACCGGGAACACCAATCCTGACAAAGTAATCTCGCCGGTCATCGCGGTGTCGGGCCGCACGCGTCGCCCGGTGTAGAGCGAAGCCAGGGCCGCGGTGATGGTCACGCCCGGCGCTCGGTCCATCCTTGGGTATGGCGCCGGCCGGCACGTGCAGGTGCACGCCATACTCTTTGAACATCGACGGACTGATGCCGAATTCCTGCGCATGCGACCAGAGATACGATTGCGCGGCGCGCGCCGGACTCCTGCATCACTTCGCCCAGCTGGCCGGTGATGGTGAATCCGCGGCCACCGGGCAGCAGGTTGGCTTCGATGAAGAGAATCTCGCCGCCCATTTCAGTCCAGGCCATGCCGGTCGCGACTCCCGCCGGAAGTTCTTTGCGCGCGAGTTCAGGGTAGAAACGCGGCGCGCCCAGATATTCCTTTATGCTTTCGCCATCCACGACGACTTTTTCAGTTTGGCCCTGGGCGATTTTGAGCGCGACTTTGCGCGCCAGCCGGCCAATGTTTCGCTCGAGCTGCCGCACACCTGCTTCGCGCGTGTAGCGCGTGGCGATTTCCATAATCGCGCTGTCGGCGATCTCGAGTTGCTCAGGCAGTCAAACCGTTCTCTCGAATCTGGCGCGGCAAGAGATAACGTTTCGCAATTTGAAGTTTCTCGCGATCGCTGTAACCTGCGAGCCCGATAATGTCCATGCGATCGCGCAGCGGCGGCGGAATCGGTCCGAGCTGATTTGCCGTGGCGATAAAGAAGACTTTCGAGAGATCGAAGGGCAGATCGAGATAGTGATCGGTGAACGAATTGTTCTGTTCAGGATCGAGAATCTCGAGCAGCGCCGCCGCCGGATCGCCACGATAATCCGCACCGAGCTTATCGATCTCGTCGAGCATCATCACCGGGTTGTTCACGCCGGCCCGGCGAATTGATTGAATGATGCGGCCGGGCATGGCGCCCACGTACGTGCGCCGGTGACCCCGCAGTTCGGCTTCGTCGCGCACCCCGCCCAGACTCAGCCGCTCGAATTTGCGGCCCATCGCGCGCGCGATCGAACGGCCCAGCGAAGTCTTGCCCACGCCCGGAGCACCTACGAAACAAAGAATCGGGCTCTTGGCGTCGGGCCGCAATTTAATGACCGCCAGGAATTCAAGGATGCGTTCCTTCACGTCCTTGATGTCGTAGTGGTCTTCATCCAGAACTTTCTGCGCTTCATTCAGATCCAGCAGGTCCGCCGAAGATGTTTTCCACGGCAGTTCCAGAATGAAATCCAGATAAGTGCGAATGACGTGATAGTCGGGCGCCATCGCCGGCAGCTTTTCCATGCGACTCAATTCGCGTTCGGCTTCCTTGCGCACGTCATCGGGCAAATCGGCTTTGGCCAAACGCTCGCGCAGTTGCTGGGCCTCGGCTTGTTCGCCGCTTTCGTCTTCGCCCAGCTCTTTCTGAATGGCTTTCATCTGCTGGCGCAAAACGTAATCGCGCTGCGCCTTATCCATTTCGGTCTGCGCTTCGCTGGCAATCTTCGAACGAAGGCGAATGATCTCAACCTCACGGGCCAGAAAATCGTGAGCCAGGTGCATCAGATCATCGACCGAAGCGGCTTCGAGCATCTGCTGCTCTTTTTCCACGCCGAGATTGAGAATCGAACCCAGGAAATAGGCGAGACGGACCGGATCGTCGGCGCTCAGCACAATCATGCGAACCTCTGGCGGCACCTGCGGCAGGATAAGCCAGCGCCTGTTGAATCAACGACTGCACGTTGCGCTTGGTAGCCTCGACTGTCTCTTTGTCATTAAGCGCCAGCGGCGGCAGCACGCGCACCCGCGCGCGCATGAAAGGTTCCTGTTGTTCCCAGTCAACCAGTTGAATTCGGTCACTTCCCTGGACGATCAAGTGCAGCGTGTCTTCAACTCGCTCCATCCGCTTGATCATCACCAGCGTGCCAACCTCGAAAAGATCTTCGGGTTTGGCATCGCCGTTCGAGACGCGTGGTCGGGACGGACGCTAATGCAGGCAAGTAATTTCTCTTCGCTGGCCAAGGCCGCCTCGACCGCGGCCATCGATCCCGGACGGCCGACGGACAAAGGCACCATCGTCTCCGGAAACAGCGTAGTGTTCTGCAAAGGCAGAACGGGAATAACAAATGGCTCGCCTTCCGGTTTCCTGGGAACAGCGGCAGTCGTAGTGTGATTCAGATTGTTTTCTGTTTCGGCCATCGAGTTTAGAGTATTGAGTCCGTAAAGATCCCCGCTTACCGTTTGGCGGCTCGGGCCTGCCGCTGCTCTTCACGTAGCCGCAGGATCAGAAGCCCGTCACGATAATCACGGTCAAGCGAAGCATGTTCTATTGAGCGGGGGAATTGAATCGTCTTTTCGAAACGGCTGTAAGTAATCTCGAGTTGATAATGCGAAACGCCTTCACCGCAGGTGGCATCGCGCCGTAATCCGCTGATGCACAGAGACCGGGCCATCAATGGTGATTTCAATATCCGCCGGCCTGATTCCGGCCAGATCGACCTTCACGATCCATCCATCATTGGTGCGATAAACATCGGCGGCGGGACACCACAAACGACCCGAAGGCCGCCGATGGCGATCGTCGCCGCGAGTCATGCGGAAGTAACGTTCAAGCGATTCGGCGGACATAAACACTCGGCTCCGTTTCAAAATCATCCGAGGGGTTAGAATAGGGGTTCGTATGATGGATTATAGAGGTTTCGCGGGCGAAAGACGAATCCGCAGATTACGCAGATTGCAGTGCCCAGAGCACGCAGATTACATCGAATAGTGCGAAGCCTGACGCAACTCTCTCAACAAGCCTGCTACGCGCGGGCTTCGACACGCAATCGGTGAAATTGCGATTGCGATATTAGCCCAGCATATCCAGGCGGCCAGCGCTGCCTGTTTCTCGTCAGTGCGCCAGGGAGGGACCAGCCGCACGACCGAGATCCTGCAGCTGCTTGCTTGATCGCCGGCGGCGAGAGCTTTAATGCGACGCCGCCGGTCGCTTCCAACTCGCGATCGGGAAACGTGCCCGTTCGTAATCCGTGGGCTTCAGCCGCAAGTTCCAGCACGCGACGGAACAGAATTCCTTCGGCGGCGTGCGCGCGGATGTGGTAATTCCCGATGCGCGCCAGATCCCGGTCTTTCGATCCCACCACGCCGACGCCTTTAACGGTCAATCCCTCGGTCTGAAGTCCTTTGATCATTTTTGCGACGGCCTTGCGCGCCACGATTTCGATGGGCCGGGTAAACGTGCGCGCCGCTCGCTGGCCCTGTTCCCAGGGCAAGTCCATTACTGCGTGAAAAGGCTGGCAGGTTTCCGGAAGTCTTGGATCGACCGAGCTTGATTTCGGTTTTGGAGACAACCGATGGTGCGCCTGTCGGACCCGCCAATACCACGGCGATGGCGCGACCGGTCTTCGCGCGCAGACCGATGGTGACGATGGTTGATTTCTTCATGGTTTTCTGCAGACTACGGATAGACTGCGTCAGAAGCCCGACTGTCAGCGGAGGGCAACTCTGCTAAACGAGCCGTTGTTCAAGCGCTGCCCTCGAACAACTGCCATATCGGTAAAATCTGCGTAATCGGCGGATGATTTCTACGGATGCGTCATCTCTTCCGGCTTGACCCATTCGTCGAACTGCTCGCCCGTCAGTAAACCGGATTCAATCGCCGACTCGCGCAGAGAGATGCCTTTCTTGTGCGCGTTCTTGGCGATCCTGGCTGAGTTGTCATAGCCGATGTGCGGATTCAACGCCGTCACCAGCATCAACGAATGCTGGAGGTACGCGTCTATCTTTTCGCGATCGATAGTCATCCCGGCGATGCAGTATTCGACAAAACCGTGACAGGCGTCGTGAATCAGCCGGATCGAGTGCAGCAGGTTATGAATCATCACCGGCTTGAAAACATTCAATTCAAAGTTGCCCTGCGAGCCGGCGAAACCAATCGCCGCATCGTTCCCCATCACCTGCACAGCGACCATGGTCATGGCCTCGCTCTGGGTTGGATTGACCTTGCCCGGCATGATCGACGAACCCGGTTCATTTTCAGGAATCACCAGTTCGCCCAGGCCGCAGCGCGGACCGGAAGCCAGCCAGCGAATGTCGTTGGCGATCTTCATCAAAGAAGCCGCCAGCGTTTTCAGCGCGCCGCTGGCAAAAACGATTTCATCATGAGCGGAAAGACCGGCGAATTTGTTCGGGTGAGATTTGAAAGGAAGACCGGTGAGTTCGGCAATTTCTTTCGCGGCCCGTTCGCCGAATTCGGGATGAGCATTCAGACCCGTTCCCACCGCCGTACCGCCAATCGCCAGATCGTACAGTCCCGGCAAAGTATCCTTCATTCGGATCGATGTCGCGTTCGAGCAGGTTCGCCCAGCCGGACATCTCCTGTCCGACGGTCAACGGCGTGGCGTCCTGCAAATGCGTGCGGCCAATCTTGACGACGTCTTTGAATTCTTTCGCCTTCGCATCGATGGCGTCGTAGACCTCTTTGACGCGCGGGATCAGTTTGTTCATCTGTTCCGCAGCGGCGATGTGCATGGCTGTCGGAAAGGTATCGTTTGATGACTGCGACATGTTCACGTCGTCGTTCGGATGAATCGGTTTCTTCGATCCCATGACGCCGCCGGCAATCTCGATGGCGCGGTTCGAGATCACCTCATTCGCATTCATATTCGTCTGCGTGCCGCTGCCCGTCTGCCAGACGCGCAGAGGAAAATGATCGTCGAGCTTGCCTTCGATCACTTCATCACAGGCCTGAACGATCAGCTTCAGCTTGTCGTCCGGAAGCTTGCCCAGCTCGTGGTTAACGATGGCGCAAGCTTTCTTCAGAATGCCCAACGCCCGAATCATCTCGCGCGGCATTACATCGTTGCCGATGTTGAAGTGATGCAGCGACCGTTGCGTTTGTGCACCCCAATACCGATCGGCGGGCACTTCAATCTCGCCCATCGAATCGGACTCGACGCGGGTATTTCGTGTGATCTTTGCCGGTTCAGTGCCTTCAGGCGCCATTCGGAAGATTCTCCTCTTATGGGCGAATTATCTCATAACTGAGCCGAAACGGGCCTGGTGGCAGGCAAGCAAACACCTTCGTTAATCCGACAAATATCTTGACAGGGAATCGGCCCGAACCATATCTTTCAAGTGGGCGCCTTCCAGGTGCTCACACTTCGACCGTCGACCTCATTTTCCGGCCAGTTCTGATAACGAACTTTGGTGTTTCAGGATGGATCGGAATTCACTTAATAGCTAGTCAGTCGATCCCAAAACTCCTATGGTTTGGAATAATACAAAACTCCTTGCGCGGCTTTACTACCGCCCCATCTCTGCGACCAGCGACATCATTGATGAAGCCAGTTGGATCTATGCCGCGGTGCTGGTGTTGGCAATTTCATTCGTGCTCAATGCCGTGGTCTTTGCTCATATTTATTCGACTTATGAAGCGGTGGTCAGGCAGGTAGACCAGCATGAGCTGGCCCAAAACGAATCGCTGCGTCAGAGCGAAATCAAAGCCGCGCCTCGTCTGCCGGCCGGAATGAGTGAAGAAGAATATTTTGACGAGCCAGACGCTCCTCGATTTGTCATCGAGCGACGGCCGCTGCCGATCGTCAGGCAGTATGGATGGTGGTTCGTCTCTTTCGCGCCTGCGAATTTCCTGACCGCGGTTCTGGGCCTGGCCGTGCTTTACGTGCCGTGCGTGCTGTTGCTGGTCACGTTTTCCGAATCGTTGGGCAGCCTGGGCGTAGTTGTGCGCCGTGACTATGGTCCACTCTTAACCTGCTCTTTGATGGCCTGGGCAGCATCTCATCTGCCATTCGCGGTGGCGGGCGTCGTAGCGACGCGAATCGGATTCGGTGCGCGCACTGGGTTAGTGCTCTGGTCTTTGAGCGCGCTGTGCTTTGGCTTGTTGATGGGGTTGGTGGTGCGCACCCTGTTCGGCACGCGGTTCTTCAAAGCCCTGGGGCTGGTTTGTCTGGCCGCTTTATCTTTCGCTATTCAGGCAAAGCTATTCGCCGTGGTGTCGCCTTTTATGTTTTCGCCGTTCCTGCTCTATTACGCCTATGCGATGTTCCGCGGCGACATCGGCGATATCGGATTCTCGCTGCGGCAGCGGCAGAGTTTTCGCCGATCGATGGAAGAGGCCACGATCAATCCTCGGAACGCCGAAGCGCATTATCAACTTGGGCTAATCTTTCAGCACCGGCATCAGTACAGCGAAGCGATCGAACGATTCAAACGAGCCGTCGAAATCGACGCCAGTGAAACGGACGCGCACTATCAACTGGGCCGCATCGCCCGCAGCCAGAATCGCCTGCAAGAAGCACTGGACTATTTTTCCACGGTTATTGAGCAGGACGATCGGCATTGTCATCACGAGATATGGCGTGAGATCGGGTTGACTTACTTAACGGCTTCGATGTGCGCTGAGGCTGACGAGGCCTTACAGCGCTTTGTCGAGCACCGGTCTTACGATCCGGAAGGGCTTTACTATTACGGACAAGCGCGCGATCAACTCGGTGATTCGGCGCAGGCGGCGGAAATGTTTCAACGTTGTATCGAAGCGGTAAAGACAATGCCGCACTATCGGCAGAATGGTTTAAGAAAGTGGCGCAAGCTGGCGCAGGAAAAACTTTCGCGGCGCGCGCAGCCGGCGTAGCTTGTGAGTTCGCCGCCGGAAAAGTAAACGGGACTGGAGCGCAACCGTCCTCGGTTGCTTGTTTGGGAGTCGATAGCCCCAGACTGCAAGCGAGACGCTTGCGCTCCAGTCCTTTTTCTAATCTCATTGAAGCCGGGAAACAAGCTCAAGGCTTCTGCGGTTTTTTCAAGTTCGGCGGTAAGGCGCGCGGGATATCGTCGTTATCCAAATTCAATTGCTGACCGTTTTCCGAGCCCTTTAGTTTCGGAGCACTGCTGCTGACGTCAGAAGAAATTTTCGGGAAGGGAATCTTGACCGTCGCCAGCGAGTCAATGCGGCGCAGGATCGACCCGCCGCGGCCGGCCACCCAGGCGTCTGATCCGCCGCGATACGCCACTCCGTAAAGTGGCGAGCTCGTTGCGGTCGGCTGTGTTTGCCAATTCAACCCGCCGTCTTTGGTTGCCAATATCAGTCCTCGATCGCCGGCAATCATTGCCTCGTCACGGGTGACAACTGAGATCGCGAAGAGGTTTGTCTTGACGTTCGTTTCCTGATCTTTCCAGGTCTTTCCGCCGTCGTCAGTGCGCAGGATGATTCCTTTTTCGCCGACGATAAATCCGCGCGCGCCGTCGGCGAAAGCAACTGCGTGCAGCCACTCTTTCAGGTTGGTCGAAACGTCTTTCCAGGTTTCGCCGCCATCTTCAGTGCGGAGGATTGTGCCGCCGGAGCCAACTGCCACTCCGTGTTTCTCGTCGATGAAGCGAACGTCTTCGAGCCAGGCTTTAGTTACTGATGGCCGGAGAAACCAGTCTCGCCGCCATCTTCGGTCTTGACCATGTGGCCACGCGCGCCCACGGCCCAGCCCAACTTGGCGGAAAGAAAAAGACACCGAGCAGTTGTTGAGGAGTATTTGATTCCTGTTTCTTCCATGACGCGCCGCCATCGATGGTGTGCAGGATCGTTCCCTGATCGCCGACCACCCATCCGGTAGTTTCATTGATAAAGGCAATGGCATCGAGATGCGCAGTCGTGCCCGAAGGCTCGAGGCGTCCAGACTTTGCCGCCCGAACGGGTGATGAGAATTTTTCCGCGCGCGCCCACCGCCCAGCCGCGCGAGTTATCAAGAAAGAAGATGTCGGCGAGATCGTCACGGCCACCTTCAGTGAGGCGTGACCAGGCGACGCCGCTATCGTCGCTGCGCAGCACCAACCCATCACCGCCGGCGGTCCATCCGGTCGTCGCGTCGGCAAAATAAATAGTGACGAGCCTGGGACTCGTGCGAATGCTCGAAGGAAACCAGATCTTGCCGCCGTTGGCGGTGCTGAGCACGGTGCCGTTGTTGGTGGTAATCCAGCCGTGGTCGCTGTCGGCGAAATAAACGGCCAACAAATCGGCCGTCATCAAAATATCGTTTGGCTCCCAGGTCAGACCCGCGTCGTCACTCGTAATTAAATGACCGCCATAGCCCACCGCGACGGCGCGCTTCTCGGTTACAAAGGCGACGCCGGTGAACGGCTGTTGGCCCAGGCGCACGACTTCTTTCCAGTGGCGGCCACCATCGTTGGTGCGGATCACCGTGCCGCGATCACCGACGGCCAGACCTACATACTTGTTAAAGAATGAAACTGAATAAAGGTGTGCCTGCGTCGGACTCTTTTGCGTTACCCAGTTGGCGCCGCCATCAATGGTCGCGAGGATGCAGCCATAGGTGCCGACGGCCCAACCGCGCACCGGAGTGTCGGGAGCGAAGGTAATCGAATTAAGATGATCCTTGGTTGGCGTTTTCGCTTCGGCCCACTTCTCGCCGCCGTTTCGGGTGGTGATTACCAGGCCGCGTGCTCCGACGGCAAACGCACGCTTCGGATCAAAAACATATAACCCGTTCAGCGCATTGACCAGGCGCGTGGGCTGATGCTCCCAACGAAATCCACCATCAGCCGTGTAGAGAATCAGGCCATCGGCTCCGACCGCCCACCCATGCAGCTTATCGCCGGCAAAACGAATGGCGCTGATCGCGTTGCCCTGCGGTTTGGGGTTCTGCCATTCCCAGCCGCGCTCGGAAACTTGCGCGCCGCCGCTGAGAGAAAGCAACGCTGCCAGTAGCGCCGCGAGACAGAAGCGCCTGATTGATGTGGGCGAAAGCGTTAACACGATACGACCTATCACTGATGTGGTGCTTGGGTTGTCGGTTGCTCGCATTATAGGTTTGTGGGCGTAGGAAAGCGAGACGACCGGGAGTATGGGTCGAGCATCTGAAGGCAGCTACGTGTGTTGCTGGGAACCGGGCGCCTGCTTGATCCCATGAGCGCGGAGCGCGAAATTCCAGCACCAGATTCAGAGAAGCTGTTCAGCTAGCCCGAGTTGCGAGGCGAGGGCGCCCGCGCTCCCGGTGATTGCCGGCCCTTTTCTCAACCGGGGCCTATTCAGAACAAGTCTGGCTCGCCAGGTCGTCTTCCGTCTCAGGCTCGGTCACCCCAACCCTGTCCACCGCATCCTGCAGGACGGCCGGTTCGACGTGTCCCAGGGCCGCGATTTTGCGCGCCGCGCGATCGGCCGCTTCCTGAATCACGTGGCCGACATGTCCCTGCGACCAGTGCCAGTCAATCTGGTGACGGCCGGCAGCTTCATCCAGGCGCTTCCACCATTCGTGATTCGTCTTGCGACGATAATTTCCTTTCATCGTCTCGATCACATAGCGCGAGTCGGTGTGTACACTGACGCGACAGGGTCTCCTTCAAAGCTTCCAGACCGAGCGCAGCGGCCACAATCTCAGCCTGTTGATTGGTGGCCTTCCCAAGATAAATACCAAACGCGCGCCATAATCCCTGATAGCCAAGCAGCGCGACGGCCGCCGCGCGGGCGCGCATCGCTGCCGTTGCTCAGGCTGGAACCGTCACAGAATATGGTGACAAGTTTGGTTGGCCTGCGTGACGGAGATTCTTCTGTCGTTTGCGATCTGCATTCAGACCTAACACTTTTAGCATGAATTTGTCCGGCAAGGAACGAAGCTTCAGGATTTCGGGTCGCACCTGCTGTTCGGCTTATATATTCCAGAGCATGTATCAGGTCAACGACGTTAGCGAACGCGGTGTATTCGCCTGCCGCAGTGGCATGCCGAGACACGATCCTCCGAGGTATAAGTCTGACATGAATTTAGTTTGCCAGTGATAGGGTTTTTGCGTGGACGGCGCGTTAGAAGTTGAACGAGAGTTAGTTGACGTGACGGAGCAATCGGATTTCGGACCGTCAATATTCCCTTTCCTTACATTCGAGGAGGACCTCACGAACATGCAGAAACGATTCTTCAATCGGACAATAGCGCTTGCCGTTGTCTGCCTCATTCTTTGCACACCCGCAATATCGTTGGGTTGAGGATCAGGCGGGCACATGATGGTGGCCTGGATTGCGTTTGGCCGGCTTAATCAGCACGCGAAAGCGGAAGTTATGACATTGCTGGCGATCCCCCTGGAACCGCTATCAGCCACAGCAAAGAGCAAAGATTTTGTTAATGCTGCACACTGGGCCGATGATCTGAGAGATTTTAGCGAGTTTGATGTTTTCCTGCCGTTCCACTTTGTCGATACTCCATTTTCCGATGACGGAACCGATTTACCTGATGTGGCCTCGAACAATATACTGAAAGCCCTCAAGTCGAATGTGAACATTCTTGAGGAACAACTCGATCCCAAAGAAACACGCGCGAGGGCCCTGCGCTTCATCATTCATTCTCGTCGGTTGACATACACCAGCCGCTTGCTTGCCGCTACGCGAGTTAGGTAGTGCCGAACCCGAAGGCGATCATGGCGGCAACTTCGTATTAATTAAGAAGTCCCTGGACAGACGAAGAAGATCAAACTTCACAGTTACTGGGATGGTGGCCTGGGAGCATTCCCACCAATGGGACCTCACTTCTCGCCACCACCACTCAGTTTGATTCCACCGGCGGTAGCAAAAGCTGTTAACGGTAATCCGCCGACCGATCCGAAACTCAAGTTGAACGAACCGTTTGCGTTTAAGGATTGGGCGGACGAAAGTTTTGTGCTGGCGAAGGATACGGTTTATAAGGGAATGCAAAACGGATCGACCGCGGATGCGATCTACATCAGCAACGGCACCAAAGTGGCGCGCAAAGAGTTGCCTGGGCGGGTTATCGTCTCGCCGCGCTGTTGAATTCGATTTGGCCCTGAGGCTGCGAGAAGGCTGAGATTCTTCCGGTCGTGATCTAAATTATATGTAGAGTAGATCGCTTACCATACCTCCCTATCACAACGTCCCACTGACGTTCTTCCAACAAGTTGCCGGAGGCTCAGCGTCCGCCTCCATTCTCACAAAGGCGGATGATTTGACTGATGCTCAACGCCGGAACCCTTACTTTCAAGGAGTTTGCGACGCGCGAAGAATTGCCTCTCGCGACGATTCACGACGCCGTGTTTGGAGTTCTACGTGGACGCGAAGCGAAGTCAACCAACGAAACCTAAGCGATGATTCGAGAGTGTTCGACGTCTTGATCGAAGCCGAGGCTATGGGCGGGCTGCGAGGCTCGGTTGATGAATCTACAAGGGCTGGGAAATGTCGATCACTCATTCACCTTCAGCACCGCCAGAAACGCTTCCTGCGGAATCTCTACGCGGCCGACTTTCTTCATGCGCTTCTTGCCTTCTTTTTGTTTCTCGAGCAGTTTGCGTTTGCGGCTGATGTCGCCGCCATAGCATTTCGCGATCACGTTCTTGCCCATCGCTTTCACGGTTTCGCGCGCGATTATTTTCGCGCCGATGGCCGCCTGGATTGGGACTTCGAAAAGCTGACGCGGGATCAGTTCCTTCATCTTGGCTGCCAGGGCCCGACCCTTTACGGCCGCTGTGTCGCGATGAAGAACCAGCGAGAGGGCATCGACGGGTTCCCCTGATACCAAAACGTCGAGCTTCACCAGATCGCTTTCCCAATAACCGCGCGAGATGATAGTCGAGCGAAGCGTACCCCGCGAAGTTGACTTCAATCGATCATAAAAATCCAGCACGATCTCGTTCAGCGGTAGTTCGTAGGTCAGCATCACCCGGTTCGACGGTGATGTACTCAAAGCCTTTCTGCGCTCCCCGTTTTTCTTCCAGCAACGCGAGGATCCCGCCCAGATGCTCTTCCGGAGTCAGAATCGTCGCCCGGATGGCGGGCTCTTCAATCTTCACCAGCCGGCCCGGATCGGGCATCTTTGCCGGCGAATCGATTTCCGTGACTTTGCCGTCAGTGGTAGTCACTTTGTAGCGCACGCCGGGCGCCGTGGTGATTAGATCGAGATCGAATTCGCGTTCCAAACGCTCCTGCACAATCTCCATGTGCAGCAAGCCGAGAAAGCCGCAGCGAAATCCAAAACCAAGCGCGGTGGACGACTCGGGTTCGTAAAAGAACGACGCGTCATTCAAACGCAGCTTATCCATCGCATCGCGCAGTTCCTCGTATTGGTTTGTATCCACGGGATAGAGTCCCGCAAAAACCATGGGCTTGATTTCCTGATAGCCGGGAAAAGGCTCGGTCGTGGGCCGCGCAGTTTCAGTAATCGTATCGCCGATTTGCACGTCGGCGACGGTCTTTATTGAAGCAGTCAGGAAGCCGACTTCGCCGACGCCCAGATGATCGATGGGCGCCGGTCGCGGGCGATTCACTCCGAGGGTATCAACCTGATAGTCGCGACCCGCGCTCATGAAACGAATCTTCATGCCCGGACGAATGACGCCGTCGATCACGCGAAACAAAACAATCACGCCGCGATACGAGTCGTACCAGGAATCAAAGATCAAAGCCTTCAGCGGCGCATCTGCATCACCTTTCGGCGGCGGCACGTCGCGGACAATCGCTTCCAGCACTTCGGCGACGCCCTGGCCGGTTTTGGCGCTGGTAAGAATCGCGTTGTGAGTTTCCAGGCCAATGAAGTGCCTGATCTCTTCCATGGCTCTTTCTGGCTCGGCCCCGGGCAGGTCGATCTTGTTGATGACGGGGATCAGTTCGAGATTGTTTTCGATGGCCAGATAGGTGTTCGCCAGCGTTTGCGCCTCGACGCCCTGCGAAGCGTCAACGATCAAAAGCGCGCCTTCGCAGGCCGACAACGACCGCGAGACTTCGTAAGAAAAATCGACGTGACCGGGAGTGTCGATCAAATTGAGCAGGTACGTTTGGCCGTCCTGCGCTTTGTAGTCCAGCCGCACTGCGTGCGCTTTGATCGTAATCCCGCGCTCGCGCTCGAGATCCATATCGTCGAGCACCTGCGCTTCCATCTCGCGGCCAGTGACCGCGCCGGTCAGTTCGAGCAGACGATCGGCCAAAGTGGACTTGCCGTGATCGATATGCGCGATGATCGAGAAATTACGTATGCGAGATGAATCCATTGGCGATGGTCAGTTGTCCGTAGTCAGTCGTCAGCAGTTAGTTAATGGGAACGAAGAGGATTTTGGTAACTGGACAGCAATACGTAACTGAACGAAGTACATC
>ERZ1370068.6958-contig-5907_pt1 | contig 76411 bp, 133 predicted proteins | sample MGYA00561227_ERZ1370068 | MGnify/ENA primary metagenome ERZ1370068 (study PRJEB38410, sample SAMEA6850437) | metagenome | study: Metagenomic assessment of the ecological functions of the soil: analysis of the soil microbiota associated with the... | reverse complement strand
GTAGCCGCGCGCCGTTCAGTTACGTATTGCTGGATCTCGGCGCGCTCCAGCTCGACCAGCACCCGCCCGGCCCAGTCACGGACGCGTGGACACTGGCGGGGTGTCGACAGTGGACGCGGAGTCGATGAAGTACTCCTGGTTGTCCGGCATGGTGACGATGTGGTCCAGCTCGTCGTCGGTGACCTTGGCGAAGCCGGAGCCGTCCAGACCGACCCGGCACACCGTGCGCCGGTACGGATCCTCTTCGACCAGCCCGGAGGCGGTGAAGTACACCACCCGCTCGGCCTCGTCGACGTGCAGGATCTGCCGCACCGCCCACTGCCCGGAGGTGACCTGCCCGAGCAGCGCGCCGGTGCGCAGGTCGTACCGGTACAGGTGGCCCCAGCCGTCCCGCTGCGAGTACCACAGCACCTCGTCGGCCAGCACCCGCACGATCGGCGGCTCGGTCATCCACTGGTTGGGCTCCACGCGGGTGGCCCCGGTCTCGCTGAGCACGGTGGTGACCTCGCCGGTGGCCGGGTCCAGCCGGTGCAGGGTGAGCGTGCGCAGGTCGCGGGGCTGGCTGAGGTAGTACACCGCCGAGCTGTCCTGCGCCCACCACGCCCATTTGATCATGATCGGCGACGAACTGCGGCATGAGCAGCGGCTCGGCCTGCGCGCGGACCACCGTGCCCTCGGCGACGTCCAGCACGACCAGCTCGGCCTGCGGCATGTTCTCGTCCCCGGGGTAGGCGTACCGCTGGGTGCGCAGCAGCGGGCGCGCCGCCGTCGGCGGGCCTGGCCTCCACGAGGTGGGTCTGCCGGACGCCGCGCTCATCGGTCCGATGCGCCAGCACCTTCGTCGAGTCGGGCGACCAGGCCACCGCGGGCGGCAGGTGCGGCAGGCCGAACTTGCGCAGCAGGGTGCCGTTGCTCGTGCAGTCCGGGCCGGAGCCGTACTGGTAGTCGGGCTCGCCGTCGGTGGTCAGCGCCCACTCGCGGCCGTCGGACAGCGAGCGCGCCCACAGGTCGTGCCCCCGGCGGGACACCGCGACCTTCTTGTCGGGTGACGGCACCTCCAGCGGGTTGCCCGGCGGCGTGAACTCGGCCCGCTCGCAGGCGTAGCTGTCCAGGCGGCAGCGCCAATGCTCGCCGAACGCGTCGAACTCCACGGCGTTCCCGGCCAGCTCGATGGCCATGAACGGCAAGGCCTCAGGGTCGACCTGTTGCCCGGAGGCGGCGGCCAGCGCGGCGGCGAGCCGGGCGTGGTCGAAGGCCGGCTCGCGGGTGCCCGCCGCCGGGTCGACCAGCACGAACCGCTTGCCGACGCCATTGCTCACCGCGTACCAGAAACGGGCGCCTCCGTCGATCCACTGCGGCCTGACCTTGTCGCCGATGACGAGCTCGCCAGGGCGGGCGGGTCGGCGGAGGAGTTGCTCCGCGGCCTGGTAGTCCTGAGCGGTGCTCATTCGTCTTGTCCTTTCTCGGTGTCGGTTTTGGGCATGGTGATGCCACGGTGGTGCCATCACGGCAGCCGTGGCTGGCCCGGGCCACGGCCCGACTGCGACAGATCTACGAGGAGGCGCGTGGAGTCACAGCCCGGCGAGCCGTGCCCGTACCTTGGCTTCACTTTCTTGGTGCGCGGCTGACGCTGCGGATGGATGTTCCTTCGGCGTACACGGACGGGAGCTGATCGACGTCGTCCTCCGACTGGTCCGCGGTGTCTCCGACCAAAGGTCGCGATAAAGCTTTACAGTTGCGGGTGTTACATGCCGTCAGAGCCACTCATCTTGAGCCGTCATGGTGTAGCGCAGAACTGTCCTCCTGCACGACGCGCGCCTCCCGGTAGGCCTTCGTCTTGTGAGGCGGCCGCCGGACCGACAGCCGAGCCTTGGTCCAGGGTGGCTGGCCGATGAGAAGTGCCGCCAGGCGCCATCCAGAAATGTGTAAAGTAAGAACTGTTTCGGATCGGCCGGTGGGGCCACACAGAGAGGAAGCACTCATGGCGCTCGTGATCTGCGACATGTCCACCTCGCTCGACGGGTACGTCACCGGCCCGAATGACAGCCGCGAGAACCCGTTCGGCGACGGTGCCGGGATGCTGCACGACTGGATGTTCGACGCGGCGACCGACGAGGACCGGGCCATCCTGCAGGAGATGCTCGACGGCGTCGGCGCCATCGTGATGGGTCGCAAGTCATTCGACAAGAACGAGGGCGACGGCGGTTGGGGCGACGGCGGCCCGGTCGGCGATACCCATGCTTCGTGGTCACCCACAACAAGCCGACCACGTCGTACCCACCCGTGTACACGTTCGTCACCGACGGCGTGGTCAGCGCGATTGAGCAGGCCAAGCGGCGCGGCGGGCGACAAGGTCGTCGGCCTGCATGGCGCGACCGTCATGCAGCAGGCACTCCCGCTCGGCCTGGTCGATGAGATCCGCGTGCACGTGATCCCGGTGCTGCTGGGTGGCGGCACGCCCCTGTTTGCCAGGCTCGACTCGGCGATCACCCTCGAACGCAACTCCAAGTGCTGGATTGCACCCCTGCCGGGCGACGCACCTGGGATTTCGGGTGGTCCGGTAAGGCCGCAGCCGGACGCGACCAGGCCTGCACGATTCAAGGCAGAGGAGACGCTGTGCGCCAGCGAGACGACATGCGGCGCCTACGCTTCGCACCGCGCAGACGATCCACTCCAACACCCTCCGGCGGTGACTGGATCAGCGGAGCGATCGAGGTAGAGAGTCAGAAGAGGTCTGGTCCGGCGATTGCGAACGCCAGGCCTCTCTTTTGCCGCTTCGGTCCTGACCTGTCCGGTCTACGAGTTCGTCAGGGTGCGCAGCCGACGCGCGTTGGTCACCGCGTGCCCGTATCCGTCGTTGTTGAAGTAGGCGAAGACGCCAAGGTGTTGTCGGTGCCACTCGCGGATGCGGTCGGCCCACCAGTACAGATCGGCGTCGCCGTACGAGCCAGCGTAGAGGTGATCATGGTCAGGGCCGTGGAGCCGCACGTAAACCGTTGTCGAGGTGGCTCGCAGGACACAGGGCAGGCCGGCGCCACTCATCACCACATAGGTTGCCTGGTGGCGGCTCAACAGGTCGAAGACAGGATCGACCGCCCAGCTGTGGTGGCGGAGCTCGACGGCGACACCGCATCCATTCCGGCAGGCCGCGCAGGAAGTAGTCGAGCCGGTCGTCATCACGTTCCTGGTCGGGCGGCAGCTGGACCAGCAACAGTCCGCGTCGCTCCCCAGCTCGTGCCAACACTCCACCAGCCGAGAGGTCCATGTCTCGGGCCGATACAGACGCCGGCCGTGGCTGAGGCCGCGGGGCGCCTTCACGCACATCCGGAATCCTGGCGGTAGCCGATGTCGCCATCCTCGGAACGTCTGGCGCCGCGGCCATCGGTAGAAGCTCGCGTTCAGCTCGACCGTGTCGAACTCCTGCGTGTACCGGCGGAGCCGGTCTGCTGGGTGCCAGCGAGGGCTCGTACAAGACGGTGTTCCAGTGGTCGTAGCTCCATCCCGACGTCCCGATCCGGATGTCACTCATGCCTCCCGATCGCCTCTCTAGGTGGAAACGGAATCGCCCTCAACGTCAGGCCCGTTCGCACTCGGAAAGAGCTGGGGCTGACCTTCGGTCATTGAGCGGTATAGCCGCCGTCGACGGGGAGGGCGACGCCGACGACGAAGCTGGCGCCGGGGCTGCACAGCCACAGCACGGATGCGGCGATCTCCTCGCCCTGGCCGAGGCGGCCGATCGGTGGTCGCAGCGGCAGCTTCGGTCCGGTCGAGCTCGCCCTTGGCGACCATGTCGGCGACCATCGGGGTCTCGATGGTGCCGGGGCAGACGGCGTTGATGCGGATCCCGCGGGGCGCGTACTCGAGGGCGGCGCTGGTGGTCAGCCCGATCACCCCGTGCTTGGACGCGTGGTAGGCAGCCCGGCCCGGGAGTCCGACGAGACCGCCGAGGGAGGAGCAGTTGACGATGGCGCCGCTGCCCTGGGCGCGCATCTGGCCCAGCTCATGTTTCATGCAGGCCCACACCCCGCGCAGGTTGATCGCGTTGACCCGGTCGAAGACCTCGGCCGGTTCGTCGGCGGCATCGCTGGGTGGACCTGGATGCCGGCGTTGTTGAACGCCATGTCGAGCCGGCCGAACGTGTCGACGGTCGCCTTCACCATGGCCGCCACGCTGTCCTCGTCGGACACGTCACAACGAACGCCCAGCACCCGGTGGCCGGCGGCTGTCGAGCGGTCGTCGGTGGCCGTACCGAGCGTGGTCTCGTTGATGTCGGCGATGACCACCGCGGCCCCCGCCTCGGCGAATGCGCGTGCGGTGGCAAGGCCCATGCCGGAGCTCCCACCCGTCACGAGTGCTACCTGTCCGGTGAAGTCGTAGGTCGGGTTCACAGGCGCTTGACTTCTCTGCCTCTGTCGATGGCGTGGCGATCAGGCTTCGTTCGATCGTGACCTGAAGTTGTCGCTCTTGGTGCTCGATCAGCTCCATCGTGGTGTCGAACTCGGCCGATGCGAACGATGCCATTCCAGTACCCGACCTCGCCGTAGTAGAACACCAGGTTGCCTCGAGGGTGCGTAGTAGCGCGATATCGCGCGATGTCTGGGTCGGCTCCCGCTGGGACGCCGTCCAGGACAGCCGCCGAGGAAGCGTCGCAATCTTCTCGACGCGGTTGGAAGTCTCTTGAAGCGGTCAAGGTGAGCGCGGCAGCTGGGCGGCCAGGTCGCGCGCGGTTGCGGGTTGTCGGCCAGTCGTGCTGTGATCACCTTGTCGGCGAATGGTGATCTTGATCGGCGTCTCGTCCACGTCGATGACGTTACGACAGATCCTGCATAGCTGATTCTCCTATCAGTACACCCCAACAGAGGCTGTCCAGCCATCCGCCGATTGAGCAGGGGACGTTCGAAAGGAGGCACATGGCACGCATCTTCATCACCGGTTCCGCCGACGGGCTGGGTCGGGCAGCCGCACAGACCCTGCTCGGCGACGGGCACGAGGTCATCGTCCACGCCCGCAGCGCCGAGCGACTGGCCGCCGTCAACGACCTCATCGGCCGAGGCGCGTCAGCCGTCGTCGGGGACCTGGCCGACCTGGACCAGACACGGGCTGTGGCCGACCAGGTCAACCAGCTCGGCCGGGTCGACGCGGTGATCCACAACGCCGGCATCTACAGCGGCCGGCAGATCCTGCCGGTCAACATCGTCGCCCCGTACCTGCTCACCGCCCTCATCGATCGCCCGCAGCGGCTGGTATATCTCAGCAGCGGCATCGCACCACGGCGGACGAGCCGACGCTGGCCGGCGTGGACTGGAGCGGACAACGCAGGACCGGCTCGTACTCGGACAGCAAGCTGTTCGTCACCACCCTCGCCGTCGCTGTCGCCCGCATCTGGCCCGATGTGTACAGCAACGCCGTCGACCCCGGCTGGGTGCCCACCAGAATGGGCGGACCCGGTGCTCCCGACGACCTCCGGCTCGGGCACCTGACCCAGGAATGGCTGGCCACCAGTGACGAACCCGAGGCGCGCAGCAGCGGCGGATACTGGTTCCACCAGCGGCTCCGCACTCCGCACCCGGCCGTCCGCAACACGCACTTTCAAGACAGCTTGCTTTGCCGCGCTGGCCCGTTTCACAGCCGCGCCGCTGAACTGAGACCCGCCGGCACTAGTGCCGGGTGATTCTCCGGGTGCCCCAATAGGGCATCCCCTCGCCGAAAGGGCGCCGGCATTTATGCTCACGGCATGAGCGAGGAGATGACGTACGCGGCACTTGGGCCGCTCCGGTCTGCTGGTCAGCCGGATCGGCCTCGGGACCATGAACTTCGGCTACACCGTGGACGAATCGACCAGTTTCGCGGTCATGGACGCCGCCATCGATGCGGGCATCAACTTCTTCGACACCGCCGACGTCTACGGCGGCCCGCAGATCGCCGGACATGAAGAAGGGGTACGGCATCGCGGAGGAGACCGTCGGCCGGTGGCTGCAGCGCAGCGGCGCACCGCGACGACATCGTCCTGGCCACGAAGGTGTACCAGCCGATGGGACTCGGCCCGAACGACCGCCGGCTGTCCGCCTACCACATCCGGCGCGCGTGCGAGGCGAGCCTGCGGCGGCTGCAGACCGATCACATCGACTCTGTACCAGATGCACCACGTCGACCGGGCCACGCCGTGGGAGGAGATCTGGCAGGCGATGGAGCAGCTGGTCCGCGAGGGCAAGATCAGCTACGTCGGCAGCAGCAACTTCGCCGCCTGGGACGTGGCCCTCGCCCAGTCGCGCCGCCTCGGCCCGGCACTTCATGGGCCTGACCTCCGAGCAGAGCCTGTACAACCTCGCCGTGCGAACCGTGGAGCTGGAGCTGATCCCCGCGCTGCGCAGCCTCGGCATCGGCCTGATCCCGTACAGCCCGCTCCACGCTCGGCCTGCTCGCCGGCGTGCTCGAAGCCGCCACCGAGGGACGCATCTCCGACGACTCGATGCAGCAGCGCATCGAGGCGCACCGCGACCAGCTCGAAGCGTATGAAGGGCTGTGCCGGGAGTTGGGCGCGAAGCCGGCGGACGTGGCGCTGGCCTGGCTGCTGCGAAACCCTGTCGTCTCCACCACGATCGTCGGAGCGACGACGATCGAGGAGCTGCGGTCGGACCTCGGCGCGCTGTCGGTGCAGTTGGACGCCGAGGTCGTGGAACGACTCGACCGGATCTGGCCGGGGCCGGGGAAGCCCCGCAGGCATACGCCTGGTAATGCCGACACCGACCAATGCCGGCGTGGACTACACCACGCTTAAGCTCACCAGATGGTCCCAACTCGTGGTTTGTAGCCAATGGATGATAGTCGAGGTGGTGGATTCCCCATAAAAGGTCGGCAGGTCGGAGACTAAGGAAGTGCACCCAGCATGAGTGACAAGAAGGTCTGGCTCGTCACCGGCGCCGGCCGCGGCATGGGCGTCGACATCGCCAAGGCCGCCCTGGCCGCCGGTCACGCGGTCGTCGCCACCGGCCGCAACCCCGAGAAGGTCGTCTCCGTGCTCGGCGCACACGACGATCTCTCGTCGTCGCAGCCTCGACGTCACCGACCCTGCCGAGCGCCGAGGCCGCCGTCCAGGCGGGCGTCGACCGGTTCGGCCGGATCGACGTGCTGGTCAACAACGCGGGCAACTTCAACGCCGGGTTCTTCGAGGAGCTCAGCCCTGAGGAGTTCCGGGCGCAGATTGAGACCACCCTGTTCGGTCCGGTCAACGTCACCCGCGCGGCCCTTCCGGTCATGCGCGGCCAGCGCTCCGGCCTGATCGTCACGATCTCCTCGACCGCCGGCATTGTGGGCGGAGAGTTCCTGACCGCGTACGCCGCCTCGAAGTTCGGGGTGGAGGGCTGGATGGAGTCGCTGGCCCCGGAGGTTGCGCCGTTCGGGATCCGCACGATGCTGGTCGAGCCCGGCTTCTTCCGCACCGAGCTGCTGCACGCCGGAGTCGACGAAGTACGCCGAAGTCCTCGATCGCCGACTACGCCGAGCGCACCGAGCAGACCGTCACCGCCTGGAAGAGCATGAACGGCCAGCAGGGCGGCGACCCCGCCAAACTCGCCGACGCGCTGGTCCACCTCGCCGCCCAGGACGAGCCGCCGCTGCGGTTCCCGGCCGGCGCCGACGCGGTCGCCACATTCGAGAAGAAGGCCAAGCAGCTCCTCGCCCAGGCCGGCGCCCACCGCGAACTGTCCAGCAACCTCGCCCACGACGACGCCTGAAACCAGCGCCTACGGAGCGGGTGGACACCATTCGTGCTCATCGTGAACGCCTGGGAATCGTGCGACCGCGTCTCCGCCACTGAAAAAGCACCCACTCCACCCGAGTCTCAGGGGACAAGGGCGATCTTGCCGGAGCTGGCCGGCGTCGGCCAGCTGGTGTGCCACGTCGGCATCCGGCGATCGGAAACGTGTCGGTGACGATGACCTCCGGGTGAAGGTTCCACACGGGCAAGCGGGAGACCGAGCTCACGCACGCATGTGCTCCAGAGCTGGCGACCCAGGAGCCCAGAATCGTGATCGAGGGGTGGATCAGGGCGGGGCTCACCTCGGGCACAACCAAGCCGTTGCCCTCGCCGACGAGGACAACTCGTCCGCGCTCGCGGACCAGGGCGATCGCGGTACCGCGACCGGGCTCGCTGCCCGAGCAGTCGATCGCGACGTGCGCCCCGCCGTCGACAGCTGGCGCGGGCGGCGTTCGATCGTCGCTCGGGGCGAAGGCGGCGTCAACGGCGCCGAGCCGGACGGCCAGCTCGCGGCGCTCCGCGCTGGGATCCAGACCCACCCGCGGCACGGCGCCGAGCTTGCCGCCGAGCAGCCCGGCGGCGAGCCCCGACGGGTCCGAGACCGACCACGGCAAGGGCATCCCGGCCGCTGACCTGAGCGCGAAGCAGGCCCTCGTACGCCGTGCCGAAGCCGCAGGCCACGCAGGCCCCGTCGAGGAAGGTGACGAAGTCCGGCAGCACGCATGCAGTCCCGCTCCTGCGCTAGGATCAGGTCGGCGTGGCCGCCGTCCCGCGCTGCCAACCGTACGCGGCGCGGCTGGGCGAGGAGCAGCTGATCTGGTAGCCGCGGACGCAGTCGTCACACTGGCCGCAGCCGCTGATGTGGTGAGACGCAGACCCGGTCGCCCACCTTGAGCCGGACGCGCGTCCCGAGTCCGACGCGACGACCTGCCGCGCGGCTCGTGCCCGGCCACCACGCCCCTGGTACATCTCCGCCGGGTCGCCCTGACGTGCTCGCGGTAGATAGCCCGGAATGTCGGAGCCGCAGATGGTTGAGGCCCGCATGGCCAGCAGCACCTGGCCAGGCCCGGGCTCGGGGTCGGGCGACCTCGTGGATGTCGACGGTGGAGTTGCTCCGGCAGAAATACACCACGCATGAGTTGAGACTCCAATCTGTTCTTTTGCGGCCGGGCCAACGACCTGCATAGTGCCGTCTTGCTGTTGCGAGGCATCGAGTCCGATATGCCTGGCGCCTCTCGATGGCTTCAGCCCTTTTCACTCGCCGAGCCTCCTTCGGTGCTGTGGTTGCTGGGATCACCGGGTGTGGGCGTCGGGCGCCTCGCCGGGGCCGGGAAACAGCTCGTCGAGCCGGGCCGCGGTCTGCGGGTCGAGGGTGACGTCGAGAGGCCGGGAAGGAGCCGGTGAGCTGCTCGAGGGTGCGAGGCCGATGACCGGGGCGGTAACACCGGGCCGCGACAGCAGCCAGGCCGGGCTAAGATTCGGTCGCCGGAGTGCTGCAGGTCGGTCGCGCGACGGCCTCGTACTGCCTGCAGGCTGGGTCACGGTTGTCCGGCGATTCGCTGTTCGCGGGCAGAGTGGCCGAGCATCGGGCGCTGTCATCTCCGCGGCGACCAGCAGTTGCTTCGCGGCCGCGCCGGCCAAGCAGCCCGCCCGCGAGCGGGCTCCACGGCAGCAGTCCGATGCCGTAGTGGCGGGCAGCGGGCAGCACCTCCAGCTCGATGGTGCGCTCCATCAGGTTGTACACCGACTGCTCGCGTGACCAGGCCGAGGAAGTGGCGGCGCCTTCGCGGCCTCCTGCGCGGCAGCGAGGTCGCCAGCCGGCGAAGTTGCTACTGCCGACGTAGACCACCTTGCCGTCGCGGACCAATCGCTCGGTCGCCTCCCAGATCTCCTCCCACGGGGTGGTCCGGTCGATGTGGTGGAACTGGTACAGGTCGATGTGGTCGGTCTGCAGCCGGCGGAGGCTGTCCTCGCACGCCTTGCGGATGTGCAGCGCCGACAGGCCGCCGGTCGTTGGGCCAGTCGCTCCAGTGGGATGTACAGCCTTGGTGGCCAGCACCACCTTGTCGCGGCGCGACGGCTCATCGGCGAACCAGCGGCCCAGGATCGACTCCGAGGTCGCCGGCGCCGTAGATGTCGGCGGTGTCGAAGAAGTTGACGCCCACATCCAGCGCAGGCGTCCATCATCGTGCGGCTGTCCTTCTCGTCGGTGTGCCAGCCGAAGTTCATTGTGCCGAGCGCGAGGCGGCTTACCCTGGCGCCGGTACGGCCGAGCTGGGCGTACTGCATGTGGATCTCCTGTTCGGTTGCACGGATGAGGATGGGTTGCGAGGCCGGGGCCAGATCGCCGCGGGCCATCGTGGAACCTCCAGATCCAGTCAAGCGGCGCTGACAGCGGCCGAAAGCCCGCATACCTGGGGAGGATGTTCCCAGGAATGCCAGACCCATGCACCGATCGCGGACGGCCTGGCCCGGGCGGCCCGATACTGGAGTGGATGGCGTTGATGACCGAGTTCGGTGAGTACCTACGGCGTCGCCGCGCCGAGTTGCAGCCGGCGGACGTCGGCCTGCCCGACGCACAGCCTTCCGCCGCGTCGCCGGATTGCGTGTCGTGAAGAGGTCGCCCAGCTCGCCGGGGTCAGCACCGACTACTACACCCGCCTTGAGCAGGGCCGCGACCTCTCACCCTCCGACGCCGTCCTCGACGCCCTCGCCCGCGCCCTCGAGCTCGACGACGCCGGCCGCGGCCCACCTTCAGCACCTCGCCAATCCCGGCCCGACCTCCGCGCCGACCGATCCGGACGGTACAACGGGTCCGGCCAGCCGTACAGCTCCATGCTCGACGCCTGGACCGGCCAGGCCGCGTTCGTCCTCGGCCGCCGCGGCGACGTACTCGCCACCAATCCGCTGGCGCCGGGCGTTGCTCGCCGACTTCGACGCCATGCCCTACCGCGACCGCAAGCCTCACCCGAGTGGATCCTCCTTCGACCCGCGCCGCGCGCGAGCTCTACGTCGACTGGGCCCAGATCGCGTCCGGAGATGGTGGCGATCCTCCGCCTCGATGCCGGCGCCCACCCCGACGACGCCCGAACCACCGAACTGGTTGGCGAGCTCACCCTCTAAGAGCCCGGAGTTCCCACCGCTGGTGGTCCCAGCACAGGGTGCTGGACCGCACCTGGGGCTACAAGCGGTTCCGCCATCCCGTCGTCGGACCTCTCGAGATCGACTCACGAGGCCCTCCACCTGCCCGGCGACCCAGACCAGACGCTGTTCGTGTACCGCGCCCCTGACGGCGACACCACTTCCGCCGACGCACTCAAGCTCCCTCGCGAGCTGGAACGCCCAGACCACCGTCGACCGTCCGGGTCTGAGCGTGGACCGCGGATTGCTGTCCGCCGAGTGCGCACTAATCCCCCGACGCCGCCGCCTGGCGGTGGGCGATTAGCGCGCTCTCGTCGAGACCACTAATTGAGGGCGAGTTCGCCTGAAACCGATAGGCGGAGGTGACTCCGCCGTCCATCAGGAAGTCGCTGCCGGTGATGAACGCGCCCTCGGGTCCCATCAGGAGCGCCCCGACGGTTCCGACCTCGTCCGGCGTGCCGCACGCGCCCGCCGGACACAGCTCGATCATGCGCCGGTAGCCCTCACCGCGGGGGCCGGTCAGTTCGTCCTTCGCCAGCGGGGTGATGATGATGCCGGGGCTGATCGTGTTGATCCGCGCACCACGCTTGCCCCACCGCACCGCCTCGGCCATCACCCGCAGCGCGTTCCCGCGCTTGGACAGTTGGTACGCGTGCAGCGAGTCCTTCACCTGGTCCGGCTGAAGCATCGGCAGAGCGAGCAACTCGTCGGCGGGCGTCATCGCGAGAGCTGCGTCCTGCCTCGGCGGTCAGCGCGCCCAGCCGGTGCCCGGACTGCGACGCGATCACGACGCCGGCACCACCTGAGGCGATCGACATTGCCGAACTCCTCGAGCACCAACGCGGTGCCGTACAGATCGACCGAAGAGGATTGTTGCCGGCGATGCCTGGCTGGGGAGACGCCGGCGGCGTGGATGAGGCCGGTGACGTCCCCGAGCGCGGTGGCGGTTTGGACGAGCGCGTGCACCGACTCGCGCGACGACACGTCGACGGTCGCGGTGCTCACCTCGAATCCTGCATTGCTCAGCACCTCGGCCGCCGCGTCGGCGTTCTCCTGGCGCAGGTCAGCCAGCAGGACATGCTTGCCGGCGCTCACCCGCCGCGCGATCGCCTGGCCAATCGACCCCGGTCCAATGACGACAATGACGTTACGTCGCGACGACGCCCTCTCTGATCTGCGCACCTGGTATCACCAGACTGTTGTTGTGATCCGAACTCAACAAGGGTTGGCGGCTTGCGCTACGGGCGTTTCTGATCGCCACCGGGACCACGCAGCCTGCCGGGTGACACCGGCGACATCGGCCACGTGCGCCCAGGATCCTCCCGTCGCGCCAAGGACCGCGCGGAGACACCGATGGCATTCACCGACCAATGCGCCTCAAGCGCAGCAGCTCGGAGAAGGCCGCCGGGTCAGACATCTGTGCGCAGGGCCTCCACTGCCTGCCGTGCTTGTTGGGCCAGGGCCTGAATTGTCGGTTCCCGGCTCATCAGGATTGGGGCCCGCAGCCTGGGATGTGATCATGGTTCCCTTAGCATGACTGTCTTCGTCGCATCGACTGAGTCCAAACCTACGTCGCCACGAATCCTCGCGGCCAGAGGTAGTCGACTACACCGTCATTCGGACGGTAAACCGCGGTGTACAAGGTGCCGAACGCCCTTCCGTATTCAGGTGCTGCGAAGCGGTGGACGCAGGAAGGCCGAGGCCAACCCGGTCACGTCGGGATCGGAGTCCAGCAATGACAGCAGCAGCCGTTGTCGTTCAACGCTCGCAACGAGCGTGGCACGCTCGGGATATTCAGGAACGGTGCCTCGATGGTTGGTGGCCACTCGGGCCGAGGAGAACTCGGGTGCCGAGTCCGGTGCGACGAACGCCGTCAGACTCTCACCGGAGCCGTCGACAAGAGTGAGGTTGTAGCTCATGTTGACCGGTAATCCGGCGAAGCACCGAACGTACGTCGTCAATGAGACGTGGCCACCTCCAAGAGGTAGCGGACGACGAGCGGAATGCCGAAGCCGGGACCGGAACCGGGTCTGCCGCCAAAGGCCAAAGAGACCGCAAGGCCCGCGTCGTTCATGCCGTCAAGAAGGCCCCACAGGCAATCTCCCATGCCAAGGACCCGTCTGCCGGTGAAGGCGCTCGAGTAGACCACTCGCTCGGAACAGGTCCAGGCCGTAGTCGTAGTTGCGGATGAGCAACGGAGCGCGGCTGGCGCCGTTGGCGGCGACAGCAGCACCGAGCGTGGCCTGTGAACAGCCGGGCAGGAAGCGCGGGAGGGTTCCACAGCGTCAGCAGCCTCGGCGGTGACCTCGTCACCACCGGCGAGCTCCACGAGGCGCTCCCACACAGGAACGAGCTCGGGCATGTGGCTCACGAGCATCCGACGACAGGTACCGAGGTCGGGTCTTGCCGCAGTGCCCTCGCTGAGGTACCAGCGGTGGTAGGCGTCGCGAGTGGCATCGTGCAAGGCCTGCCATCGAGGCCCGGCTGCTCCTCACGTATGCCGTACAGCGTCATGGTGTGTGGCGACCGCCGGGGGCTGCTGGCGCTGGGCGCAACCTCCACTCGGAGATGGACTGGAAAAGTCTGGTTCTAGAGTCACGGCCGTCAAGGGATTCCTTGACAGATCTCATCTTGTCAGAGTCAACCTTGACGACAAGGTCCGCCCGCGCGGCCGTGGACCGGCGACGCATCCACGTCGGCGACCCTTAACTATCCGCTCGCGCATCGCGCTTCGGTTGTTCTCCTGTCTTCCTCACCCGTTCGCAGACGGAAAAGCGTGTCTGCTCGCTCGCTCGTCCAGACAGGAGCGCGCGATACCCGACGCTCGCGGACGATCTCTTATGGTGTCGGGGTGAGTTCTGGACCGGAGGACGCGCTCGATCGCTGGACGGTGCGTGAGCCCCGCGATGCTGACCGGCAGCGATGGCGTGGCTGTCACTCCGGCTATGCCGAGTTCTACGAAGTACAACAAACCCAGGCCGACGCTGAGCGAGTGTGGGGGTGGATCCGTGATCCTCACCATGAAGTGAACTGTCTCCTGGTAAGAGCATCACGACGGACGAGGTCGTCGGTCTGGCACACTACCGGCCCTTCGCCCGGCCCCTGTCGGCCAGCACTGGCTGCTTCCTCGACGACTTGTTCATCGACCCTGGTGAGCGCGGCGGCGGTGGCGCCGGTGCACTCCTTGCCGAGCTGCGTCGCCTCTCCCGTTGCGAACGGGTGGAGCGTCGTGCGCTGGATCACCGCGGACAACAACTACCGCGCCCGGGCCAAGGCACGACGAGTACGCCACTCGCACCACATGGATCACCTACGACATGACCGTCTGAGGCAAGCGACGACGGTGGACACCTGCGCGAAGCAAAGTCACTGCGCCTGGGGTCCCGCCGCAGCTCTGCGCTCCAGCCCAAAGAGAGGCTGGCGATAGGTTGGCCGGTGATCCCCGGTTGTCGACGGCGGGTCAGGATTGAGGGGGCGATGCAGTGGCACTGGTGGTGGTGACGGGCGGCGCGGGCAAGCTCGGGCGGGCCTGTGTCGAGGAGCTGGTCGCGTCATGGTTGGGATGTGGTCGTGTTCGATCGGGTGCGTCCGCCGTCGGAGAGGCGGGGCGGTGTTCGTTCCGATCGATCTGACCGACTACGGCCAGGTGCTGGACGCGATGCTGGGGGTGGAGGAACGCTACGTTCGGCCGGACGCGCTGGTGCACCTCGCGGCTGTCCCGGCGCCGGGGACGGTGCCGGACCACCTGACCTTCATGAACAACATCAGTTGCACCTGGAATGTCGTCAGCGCGGCGCGGCGTGCCGGCGTGACCAACATCGTGTGGGCGTCCAGCGAGACGGTGCTCGGGCTGCCGTTCGACACCCCGCCGCCGTACATCCCGGTGGACGAGGAATACCCGCCCCGGCCCGAGTCCACCTATTCGCTGGTCAAAACGCTCGAAGAAGCCATGGCTGTTCAGTTGTGCCGCTGGAACCCGGAGCTGAAGATGATCGGGCTGCGGTTCTCGAACGTGATGGAACCCGCCGACTACGCCCGCTTTCCGTCCTTCGACGACGACCCGGCTCGCGGAAGTGGAATCTGTGGGGCTACATCGACGCCCGCGACGGCGCGCAGGCCGTCCGTCTGGCCCTCGAGTCGGATCTGACCGGGACCGAGGTCTTCATCATTGCGAACGCCGACACCGTCATGTCCCGACCGAACGCCGACCTGATTGCAAGGAGTTCTATCCCGACGTCGAGGTGCGCGGCGACCTCGGAGAGCACGACACGCTGCTCTCGATCGACAAGGCCAGACGGCTGCTCGGCTACCGACCCGCGTACAGCTGGCGCGAGACCGCCACCCCGTCGGTCTGCAGTGCACCGACGAAGTAGAGCACCGGCGGCGCGTGGCGCGGCAGCCTAACGCTCAGCGAGTCTTCAGAGTATCTCTCTGCCGGCGCATCAAGGTGGCTGCAGCCAGATGCGCCGCTTGCAGCTAAATGGGTTAGGGCGGCGCTCCGGTCGCGGTCACGCCTCGCGGGTTTTCGGCGACTTTCTTGCGTCTTGGCCGAGGTTGCGCTCGACGACCGGGTCAGAATCTCGTCGATCTTCGCCAGCAGGTCTGCGGAAAGCTTGACTCCGACGGCGGTGGCGTTGTCTTCCACCTGCTCCGGCTCGCGGGCGCCGATGATTGCGGTGGCGACGTTGTCGTTCTGCAGCGTCCAGGCTACGGCGAGCTGCCGCCATGGATAGCCCGGCCTCCTCGGCCAGCGGCGCGAGCTGCTGCACTCGGTGCCAGCACGTCGTCGCTCATCCACCGCTTGATCATGTCCGCGCCGCCCTTCGTCATCGGTGGCACGCGACCCGGCTAGGCGGCTGCTCGCCGGGCCGGTACCGTCCGGTCAGCACCCCTTGGGCTATCGGCGACCAGACGACCTGCGAGATCCGCCAGCTCCTTGCAGACGTAGGGGCACGACCTCGGCCTCCGATCACCCGCCACAGCATTGAGTACTGCGGCTGGTTAGAGATCAGAGCTGGAAACCGAGTTCGGCCGCGGCTCATGCCGCTCCCGCCAGGGCTGCTCGGCGGTCCACTCGCTGACCCCGACATGAGAGCACCTTGCCCATCCGGACCAGGTCGGCGAAGGCCTGCATCGTCTCCTCGAGCGGCGTCTCGTACGTCGTAACGGTGCGCCTGGTAGAGGTCGATGTAATCGGTCTGCAGGTCGGGTCAGCGAGCCGTGGGCCGCGTCCATGATGTGCTTGCGCGACAGCCCGACGTCGTTGTGCCCGCGTGGCCCGGTCGGCCACAAAGACCTTGGTCAAGATCTCCAGCGACTCCCGCCGCTCACCCTTGAGCGCCGTCGCCCGAGCACGGTCTCGGCCGTGGTGTTGGCGTAGACGTCGGCAGTGTCGAAAGTGCTGATGCCAGCACTCCAGTGCCGCGCGTACGCAGGCCGGTAGCCTGGTCGTTCTCGACTTGCGAGCCGTGCGTGAGCCAGTTGCCGTAGGTGATCTCGGAGATCTTGAAGCCGGACTTGCCGAGGTAGCGAAAGTTCATGCACTGCCAACCTAAGCACGGCACGCCGGCCGACCGGGCCAGCATCCATCTCCCAGGTGAGGTTGCCTCACTGACAGGCCAGCGCGTCGCTGAGCCAGCGCCAGGCGCACCCGGTCAGGTCTGGCGATAAGCTGACCGCCCGGCTGCGCCGGAAATCGGCGGCCTGGCATGCTCGGTCCTGCTCAGCCTTCCATGTGCGGGAGGTGGATGATCGCCCTCAGTTTCGGAGCCCACAATGTGCCACGGGAATCCGGGCGACGGAGGGCTGGCGTAATCCGCAAAACCGGAAGCGTCGCGACGGTATCCGACGCAGGTAAGTGCACCATGAGCGAGTCCGCGGTGCGCTCGAACGTCAGGGGATTCCGGATCGCACGAAGGCAGCTCCACCGAGCCGATCGGACCGGGAAAGTGCGTGGTGAGCCCTCGAGCGTGGGTCTGGATCGAGATCATGGCCTCACCAGCCCAGCCGAGTGGCGTGGCGTAGAGGACGTCGGCGCGAGGTGGTGAACCGGATGTCCTGAGCGGTGAAGGGCACTCGGTATTCATCGTTGAGGAACGTGTCCTCGACACTCCGTCGGAGCCCTCCCCGCTGATCGTGAACGGCGAGGTGCGCCGTAGATCGCCTCACCGTTGACCCGCCGAAAGCCGAGTTCCCCGATGCGGCACAGCAGATCCCGCTCTTCGGCCTCGAAGGAAGACCGTCCGGCTTCGGCCCCACGTTGGGCAGCGGGGCACCGTTCTTGCTGACCACGTCCAGCGAGATCGCCGAGGATGTCGCGGATGTCCTTGCCGCTTCTGCCCTTCGATCCAGCCCCAGGACGTCACCGAGACTGACGTGTCGTTCTGCCAAAGCATGGGCCGAATGCCCGCGGCAGTCTGACCCGCTCCCGTCGTACACCGCCGATCCCTGGCGGAAGGCGTCGAGGCTTGTAGTTGATGGCGCACCGGCCGGTTGGGGGCCACGCCCCGGTTGTAGAACCAGGCCGCAGACTTGGCCAGCCACGGCCGGACGCATCCTGTTCACGCGTCCACCAGTCAAACCAGATCAGCTGGGCACCGTTGTGTGCTCCGGCTCATCTCCACCGTGCGAGGCCAGCCCGCAGTCTTCCAGGAAAGGGCTCGGTCGGGGTCAGCTCCTCGCGCTGGGCCGGGCCGTACAGATCCCGGCGTATTCGGGATGCGCGTACGTCCGAGTCGAACTTCATGCCACCGTTGAAGAACCACCAGTGCTCGGCGCGCGGTGACTGGAGGCTCCGGGGACCATCGACTGCTGACCCACGCGCGGCGTCCGGATAGCTCCTTTCACCACGTCACGCCCCACGGTCCCACTCGAGCTGCATTCCAGCGGGTCAGGTCGTACTCGCGTTACGTGCAAAACCCGTCGCGTGGTGCTCCGCGCACCGGAACTACGAACTGCGCTCCCGCTCGTCGGAAGAGGCTCGCCCAGTCCTGGGGATCGAAGGCGGAGCCGGTGAAGTCGGGTATGAAGTCCTTTGTAGCCGAACCGGTCCCTGCGTCCCGTAGGTCGCCCGGTGATGCTCGAAGACCGGTGGTTCCCTGGCGGTACATCTGTCGCGGGTGCCACTCTCGTTTGGCGAAGCCCGTGCGCAGTGGGGCCCCCGGTGGATGAAGATCCCGAACCCGGCATCCCGCGATGCCAAGTGGGCGCGCTGTAGCGAGTAGCTCCAGCGACTCCCAGTCCGCGCGAAACGGCCCCGCCTCGATTCCCTCCTCTACTCGCCGCAGGATCTCCGCGCGCGCTCGTGAAATAGTCGCGACATCTTCAGGCATGGTTTCCTCTCCGAGTGGGATCAGCCGATTATCAGCGAGTCGGCGACGTAGCCAACTCACGGCGTCAGCGGGCCGGCTCCTCGATGTCGCACCATGCAGCACCGTCGGGATAGGCAAATCTGGTCAGCGAGTCTTCGAGTATCTCCGTGCCAGCGCCCGCTGGCCAGCGGCGCAAGGTAGCGGCCGCGGCGCAGCTCGACGGGGGTGGCGAGGTGCTCGTGCAGGTGGTCGACGTATTCGATCCGGCGGCCGGCCGGGCTGCCGGAGACGGCGACGTAGTCGAACATCGACAGGTGCTGGACGGCCTCGCACAGTCCGACGCCGCCCGCATGCGGGCAGACCGGAACGCCGAACTTCGCCGCGAGCAACAGGATGGCGATGTTCTCGTTCACGCCGGCGACCCGGCTGGCGTCGATCTGCAGGACTGACAGCGAGCCGGCCTGCAGCATCTGCTTGAAGATCACCCGGTTGGCCACATGTTCTCCCGTCGCCACCGGCACCGGGTGGATCCGACGGGCGATCGCGGCATGGCCGAGGATGTCGTCCGGGCTGGTCGGCTCCTCCACCCAGGCGAGATCGAAGCGCGACAGCTCGGCGATCCACGTGACCGCGCTCGTCGACGTCCCAGCGCTGGTTCGCGTCGATGGCAATGGCGATGTCTGGCCCGACCGCCGCCCTCGCGATCGCGAGCGCTTCTGATGTCGTCGTCGAGGTTGGCACCGACCTTGAGCTTGATCTGACGTGAACCCGTCGGCGACCGCTTCGCGGCACAGCCGCTCGAGTTTGGCGTCGTCGTAGCCGAGCCAGCCAGGTGTGGTCGTGTACGCCGGATAGCCGTCTCTGAGCAGGTCCGCCTCTCGCGCTCCCGCCCATCGAGTCCAGCCCGCAGGATCGCGAGTGCCTCGTCGCGAGTCAAGGCGTCGGTCAGGTAACGGAAGTCGACGAGGTCGACGAGTTCTTCCGGTGTCAGTCCGGGCGAGCAACCGCCACAGCGGCAGCCCGGCCCGCTTGCATTTCAAGTCCCAAAGAGCGTTGACGACGGCGCCGATCGCCATGTGGATGACGCCCTTCTCCGGCCCCAGCCAGCGCAGCTGCGAGTCGTACACCAATGAGCGCCACGTCGCGCCCATGGTCGTGAGCAGCAGCGCGTCGACGTCCTTGCCGAGCGATCATCGGCGGCCACCGCCTTGATCGCGGCCACTTCGACATCGTTGCCGCGGCCGATGGTGAAGACGAAACCGCTGCCGGTCAGCTGGGCTGTCGAGGTCGGTGATGAGCTCGACGTACGCCGCAGAGTAATCCGGGTCTGGGTTCATGGCATCGAGCCGTCCATCTCCCGAGAGGTGGGGAAGCGGACGTCCCGCGTTCGTATCGAGGTGATTCGCAACCTGGACCCCCTTCGCAGCAGTTTGTGGCTCATCCAAGCACTCGATGTCTGACATGTCAAAGAAACATCCGATGTCTGCCGCGATCCATTGCGGCCAAAAGCGCATTCGCGCCTCCATTGCAGCGCACAGCGGTCTGCCTTGGCCCGTCCTGCTAGGTCGATCCGTGCTGAGACATAGTGACTATTTCCTCCAGTCCATCTGATCTATCGCGCCTTGCATTCGGACCCATGCACGCATCGATACAGTGGCACTCCGTGGGCCTAGATCTCCGTGCAGACACGGAAGTGTCTCGATTGGTGGCAACTTCTCCTGCTGCGCTTGACAGGAGAGTGGTGTGAGGATAAAGAGTCAGACCTACGAGGTCTCCACCCGTCGAGACCTACGCGGTCTCCACGGGCGTCGCTCCTTCCCGGCCGGCGACCCGATCGGCGTGGACAACGACGCGTTGCGTAAGGAGTGGCATGGCTGCACTATCCCGGCTCACCAAAATCCTGACGGTGGCGTTGGCCGCCGTCTTGCTCGCTGCCTGCGGCGGCAACTCGGGCAACTCCGGCGGCTCAGTCCAGCTCGCCTGGCGGCCCCGTGACGCTCAACTGGTTCATGTGGTCCGGTTCGGACGTGGAAAGAACGCCTGGCTGCACGTCGCCGACCTGGTCACGCAGAAGTACCCGAACATCAAGATCCAGTTCGAGACCACGCCGTTCAACGACTACTGGACGAAGCTGACCACCGAGGCGGCCAGTGGCAGCAGCACCCTGCGTGATCAGGTCTGCAGGGTCAGCGGGCGCCGCAGTTCGGCAACCTGCTCGTGCCGCTCGATGACTACATGAGCAAGGCCGGTGTCAAGGCCGCCGACTATGTGCCCAGCATCACCAAGGGCCTTCAGTATCGAAGGCAAGCAGGTCGCGCTGCCCTACGACGTCGGACCACTCGTGATGTTCTACAACAAGGACGCCTTCAAGGCGGCCGGGCTCAAGGAACCGGCGATCGGTTGGACCACCGACGAGTTCATGGCCGACGCCAAGGCGCTGACCAAGCCCCGAAGTACGGGTTCTGGGCTCAGAGCGACATCAGTGCGCTGATGCCGTGGGTGCTGAGCTCGTCCGGCAAGTCGGCGGTGAACGCCGACGGCAAGCTGGACGTCGACAACCCGAGTGGCACGCCAGCGCGCAGTGGTACACCGACCTGGTCAGTAAGGAGAAGGTGTCGCCGCAGATCCCGAGCGCGAACTCATCCTCGGCCAGCGCCGACCAGTTCCTGGCCGGCAACGCGTACATGAGGCTCGACGGTCCGTGGGACCTCGATCAACGCCCGGCAGCAGGCCAGAGTTCCAGGTCGGCATCGCGCCGATGCCCGCCGGCGCCAGCGGCTCCAAGACCTGGTCCGACGGATCCGGCTTCGGGGTGACCAAGGACTGCAAGAACCCCGACGAGGCGTTCCAGGCCGTCAGCGTCATGGTCGGCGACGGACGCGGAGAAGTACCTCGGGAACGCCGGCCGCGCCTACCCCGCCCTGATCTCAACCCAGAGCTCCTGGTACGAGGGCAACAAGACCCAGGACGTCAAGCCGGTCATGGACGCCGCCTTGCAGAGCGCGGTTCCGTTCACCACGACTCCGACCTGGCAGCAGGTCGTGACCACCGTTCGCCAAGCAGGCCGTCGCCACGTACAACGGCCAGGGGTCGGTCGACGACCTCCTCAGCCAGACCCAGGCGCAGGGCGGTTAGTGACGCTAACGCGATGGTGGGTGCCGGCTCCGAGCCGGCACCCACATCCTCCCTGGAAGGAGACAACGATGGCTGTGATGCCCGTTGACGTCACTGCGGTCGCCACGACCGGTCAGGCCGGTCGAAAGAGACGCGGCGACGGCAAGGCCGCGACCGGCTTTCTGACCCCGAGCATGCTGGGCCTGCTCGCCTTCACCGCATTCCCGATCGTCGCCTCGCTGATCATCGGCTTCTACAACTGGCCCGTGATCGGTGGCCACACCTTCACCGGGTTGAAGAACTACCAGACCTTGCTCACCAGCAAGGAGTTCCACACGGCGATCCTCAACACGTTCGTCTTCGTGCTCTTGTACCTCCCGCTCAACATCGTCATCTCGCTCGGCCTCGCAGTCTGGATCGGTTCGAAAAGTATCAAGGCCCCGTGGGCTCTACCGCACCATCTTCTTCATCCCGCGCCGTGACGCCGGTGGTCGCCAACGCGGCGATCTTCTCGCTTGATCCTGGCTCCGAACGGGCTGATCGATTCCTTGATGCAGACCTGGTTCGGCGTCCAGGCCCCCAACTTCCTCGGATCGACGACCTGGGCCATGCCTTCGGTGGTCATGTTGTCCATCTGGCAGGGCTTCGGCTACAACATGCTCGTCTTCTCGGCGGCCCTCGACGCCGTTCCGGCCAGCCTGACCGAAGCTGCAGCCATCGACGGGGCCGGGAAGCGTCGCGCGCTTCTTCCGTATCATCCTGCCCCTGATAACGCCTGCGATCTTCTTCGCTGTCGTGCTGACCCTGATCTCGTCCTTCCAGGTCTTCACCCAGGCCTACGTGCTCACCGGAGGCGGCCCGGGAAACGCCACCACCACGATGGTGGTGTACCTGTACGAGCAGGGCTTCCAGTTCTACAAGCTGGGCCTGGCCTCGGCCGTCGCGTGGGTGCTGTTCATCATCATCTTGGTGATCACGATCTTCCAGTTCATCGGACAGAAGAGGTGGGTGCACTATGACCAGTGAAGCTCCGTCGGTCACCGCCGCCAACACCGTCGCTGTCGGCCCCGACGCTCCGCGCAGCAGCGACCGCGGACCGCCGGGTCCTCCCGGGTGAGGCTCGGTCATCTCCCAGGATCCTGCTGTCGCTGGTCGCGCTGCTGTTCCTGGTGCCGATCATCTGGATGGTGCTGTCGGCGCTCAAGCCGAGCGCCGAGGTCTTCACCGTCCCGCCGAAGTTGTTCGGGTCGGAGATCTTGTTCAGCAACTTCGCCGAGGCCTGGAACTACCTGCCGTTCGGTCGGTTCATCCTCAACACCATATGGGTCGCCGGGGTCGGCACCTTGATCACCCTGGTGGCCTCGGCGACGGCTGGGTACGCCTTTGCCCGGTTGAACTTCAAGTTCCAGGGCGGCCTGTTCATCCTCTACCTCAGCACGCTCATCGTTCCCCAGGAGGTCATCGTCATCCCGATGTTCCTGGTTATGCAGCAGCTCGGCTGGGTCAACTCGTACAAGGCCCTGATCCTGCCCTGGGCGTTCACCGCGTTCGGCACCTTCCTGCTTCCGACAATTCTTCATGCACCATCCCCAAAGAGCTCGAGGAAGCCGCCAAGATCGATGGCTGCGGGCACATCCGCATCCTCCGCAGCGTCATCATCCCGGTGGCGGCCCCGGCTATCGCCGTCCTGGCCGTCTTCACCTTCATCACCTACTGGAACAGCTTCTTGTGGCCGCTGATCATCGTGAACGACACCAGCAAGATGACCGTCCCGCTCGGCCTCGAGCTCTTCCTCGGTCAACAGGGCCAACGCTGGGAGCTGCTGATGGCAGCCGCGACCATCTCGATGGTGCCCACCGTCATCCTGGTCCTCGCCCTGCAGAAGTACCTGGTGAAAGGCATCGCCCTCTCCGGACTCGGTGGACGGTGAGGCGATGACCCTCAGCCCCGCTCGACCACGGAAGTCCTCCGACGGCTCCCTACCGCCGCTGAGGGACGCGGTCCGGCCTACCCGCACGAGTGTGACCGACGATGCGATCACCAGGATCCGACACATGATCTTGACCGGAGAGCTTGCGCCCGGAGATCGGCTTCCGCCCGAGGCGAACCTCGCCGCCAACCTCGGGCTGTCCCGGACCTCACTGCGCGAAGCCGTCCGGGCCCTCACGGTGCTCGGCGTGATCGACACCCGCCAGGGCGACGCCAGCTACATCACCAGCCTCGGCCCCGAGTTGCTCCTCGGAGCCCTCGGGCTGATGGTCGATCTCCAGCGCGAGGACGCCATGCCCGACCTTGTCGCGGTACGACGAATCCTCGAGCCCGCGGCTACCGCTATGGCCGCCAGCAGGATCACCGTCGAGGAAGTCCAGCGACTGCGCTCCCTCATCCCGGCAACGCTCGATGACGAGCAAGCGAGCGAGTTCGTGGAGCTCGACTGGGAGTTCCACCACACCATCGTCCGCGCTGGCGGCAACGAGCTGCTGCTCGCGCTCCTCGACGGCCTGGCCCAGCCGACCATGCGGATGCGCATCTGGCGTGGGCTTACCACCCCGGGAGTCCTGGCCCGGACTCTGGACGAGCACGAGGCGATCGTCGCCGCGCTCGAGTCACACGATCCGGACTTAGCCCATGCCGCCGCCACCGTCCACGTCGCCGGCCTCGAGACCTGGATCCGGTCCCAGGAACCCGGCTGGAGCACGCTGGCCGCACGCGCAGTCCACGGAACGCATAGCTGAGGTGGGACAACTTACAGATATCTGGTCCGAGAAAGTCAACGAGGAGAGGCGGCGAGTGATGACGCCTGCAGATAATGACCGGATCTGGGACGACCTGCGGCGACCGACGCCAGACTGGTTGCCGGCGGCCAAGCTGGGGATCTTCATTCACTGGGGACCGTACTCGGTCCCGGCCTGGGCCGAACCGAGTGGTGCGCTCGGCGCGGTACCGGAGAGCGAGTGGTTCAAGCACAACGCGTACGCCGAGTGGTATTTCAACACGATCCGGATCCCCGGCAGCCCCGCCGCGCAACACCACCACGACGTCTACCACGACGCACCCTACGACGACTTCCTCGACCAGTGGACGGCGGCGAAGTTCGACCCGGCAGCCTGGGCGGCGCTGTTCGCCGAAGCCGGCGCCACGCTACGTGGTTCCGACCACGAAGCATCACGACGGCGTGGCGTTGTGGGACGCGCCCGGCACCGGTACGCGGAACACCGTTCATCGCGGTCCGCGGCGCGATCTGGTCGGCGAGATCGCCGAAGCGGTCGGGCGGCCGGCCTGCGTTTCTGGCGTGTACTACTCCGGCGGCCTGGACTGGAGCATCACCGACCTGCCGCCGATCACCTCGCACCTGGACGTGGTGACTTTGCGACCCAACGACGCCGCGTACAACGTCTACGCCGGGTTGCACGTGCGCGACCTGATCGAGCGCTACCAGCCCGATGTGTTGTGGAACGACATCAACTGGCCCGACGCCGGCAAGCGGACGGGCGCCTGGTCGCTGCACGAGCTGCTCGCCGACTTCTACGCGGGCAACCCGGACGGCGTGGTGAACGACCGGTGGGGCGAAACCCACTGGGACTACCGGACCAGTGAGTACGAGGCCTTCTCGGAGAACGAGTCCGAGTCAGCCTGGGAGAACTGCCGCGGGATCGGCTTCTCCTTCGGCTACAACCAGGCCGAGGACGAGCGGCAGATCCTGAGCGGCCGGCAGCTGGCCTGCCACCTGACCGATGTCGTGTCCCGCGGCGGGCGGCTACTGCTCAACGTCGGCCCGACCGCCGAAGGCGAGATCCCCGACATCCAGCAGTTCTCGCTTCGCTCACTCGGCCGCTGGATGGCCCAGGTCGGCGACGTCGTCAGAGCGGCACAGCCGGTGCCGCAAACCGTCGCACAACCGACGGACGATCCCTGGGTGCGCTGGCTGGAGACTCCCGAGCATCTGGTCGCGGTGGTCGACCAGGTTGGCGAGACCACGCTGAACCTACCGGCAGGACCGGGTTTCCGGTTCGGCGGCTGAGCTGGTCGGGGCGCCGGGTTCGGTGGCGGCTTCGATCGGCGGTTGCACCGTGAAGGTAGACGAGCTGATCGACGGGCCGGCAGCCCTCCTGCTCCCCAAACGGTGACACGATCATGATCATTACTCTCCGGTGACCGACGCCGAAAGGCCGTACACCCGCTCGGCCGTCCCCGCCAGCACCGCCCGACGCTCATCCTCTCCGGGCACGAGGCGGATGACGAGGTCCAGCCACTCCGAGTACGTCGCGGCCGTCGTCATCACCGGCCAGTCGCTGCCGAAGAGGCATCGATCCGGCCCAAACTCGGCCAGGGCGTAGGCGAGGAACGGCTCGACGGTCTCCACACTCGTCGGCCCGCTGACGATCTCGGTCATCAGCCCGGACAGCTTGCAGACGATGTTGCCCCTGGCCGCGAGCTCCGCGATCTGCAGCCGCCAGCGCGACGGATCCGCGCCGATCCGGGGTTTGCCGACGTGATCCAGCACGAACTGGACATCCGGAGTGCGGCGGACGAGCTCGATCACCTCATCCAGCTGCGAGCTGCGCACGCAGACGTCGAAGGTGAACTCGAGATCGGCTAGCGCGGCAACACCCTCCACGAAGCGATCGGCGACGGCGAAGCCGGGTCCTCGTCCTGGATCAGCCGCCGGACGCCCACCACCGAAGGGATGTCGCGCAGCGCATTGAGGTGGTCCCGGACCTCCGCGCCGCGCTCCAGCGGCGCGAACGCGGCGATGCCGCGCAGCCCCGGCAGTTGACCCGACTGCTCGACCAGCCACCCGACCTCAGCCATGCCTTGGGTGTCGGCGCAGTCGGCCTGCACGACGACGAAGTCGGTCACCGTCCCCGACGCCGCTCGGAGCGTCGACGCATCGATCAGCCGGTCCAGCTCGGTGCCGTCCAACCAGGTGTAGCGCAGCAGGCCGGGGTCCCAGAGGTGTACATGAGCGTCGACGACTCTCATCGGCTCAGGTGCCAGACTTCCGTCAACGGCGCCCACTGCTCTCCCTCCGGCGTGCCAGGAAGCCTTTCCTGACAGGGATCGGTCAGCTGCCACCAGCGTTGGGTCGTCGGATCGGCGGCAATGCGCGCCTGGTCCGCGGCGTGGTCGGTGCCGACGTACTCGTAGTAGCTGAACAGCATGTCGCCGCGCAGGAAGATCGTGTAGTTGCGGATGTTGGCGGTCGCGAGCATCGACTCGACCTCCGGCCACACCTGGGCATGCAGTTCCAGGTACCGCTCACGATGCTCCGGCCGCAGCCGGATACAGCTGGCGTAACGCTCCATCAATTTCCTGGTGATCATCGCAGACGTCACGAACCAGATGACCGTACCGCTAAACGCGAGAGGATGGCTGCCTGCAGACGCTCACGACCGCGGGCGTACCCGCAGACCGCTCATCCCACCGTCCACGGCCAGGTCGGTGCCGGTAGTGGAGCCGGCGGCCGGGCTCGCGAGGTACTGAATGGCGGCTGCCACTTCATCGGCTGTGACCAGCCGCCCCATCGGCTGCCGGGCCTCCAGCGCGGCACGCTCGGCGTCCGGGTCGTCCGCGACGGCCAGCAGCCGGCCCACCCACGGGGTGTCGGCCGTACCAGGATTGACACAGTTGACCCGGATGCCCTCGCCGATGTGGTCCGCGGCCATCGCGCGGGTGAGAGCGAGCACGGCACCCTTGCTGGCGCTGTAGAGAGCGCGCTGCGGCAGCCCGCCGTCGCGGCGATCGAGCAGGTGTTGACGATGCATGCCGTCGGCGAACGCCGGAGCGCGGGCAGGGCGGCCCGGCTGACCCGGACGATCCCCAAGACGTTGACGTCCAGGACCTTCAGCCACTGCTCGTCCGAGTTGTCCTCGACGGTCCCCTGGGCGCCGATGCCGGCGTTGTTGACCAGGACATCGAGGCCGCCCAGGGCGTCCACCGCGGCGGCGACGCCGGCCCGAACGGACGCGTCGTCGCTCACGTCAGTGCCGAACCAGCGGATCGAGTCGTCCGCCGGGGCGGCGAGATCGAGGGAGACCACCCTGGCCCCGTCCGCGATGAACCTCAGGGCGGTGGCCAGGCCGATCCCCGACGAGCCGCCGGTCACCACGACCCGCCGGACCTCGGAAGCGTCGCTCATGCTGCCCCCAGCTCAACAAAGACTGGACGTTCCGCGCCGACTGGGCCGATTCGCATGAGCCTCATCTGGGTGCGTGCTCCCGTCGTGGTGTGGGTACGTCCGCGCGCAGCAGTCCCTCCGCGCGAAGCTCCGACCAGAGCTCCTCTGGTACGTCGATCTCGAACAGCGCGGCGTTGCGCCGCACCTGCGGCGCAGAATACGCGCCTAGGCACACAGTACGGATGGCCGGGTGGCCGAGCGGAAACTGGGCGGCGACGGCGGGCAGGGGAGTGCCGTACCGATCGCAGACGGCGGCCAGCCGGCTCGCGGACTCGAACACGTCGTCGGGGACCGGTTCGTAGTTGTACGTGGCCGTCCGCTGCGGCACGTCCGTGGCGAGGACGCCGGAGTTGAAGACCCCGGCGGCGACGATGCTCACGTTGCGCTCGAGACATGCGGGCAGCAGGTCGTCGAGCGCACCCTGCTCCAGGAGCGTGTACCGGCCGGCCAGCATGACGACGTCGAGGTCGGTCCGCTCCACGAAGCGGGTGAGCATCGCCGACTGGTTCATCCCGGCTCCGTACGAGGTGATCATGCCCTCGACCCGGAGCTCTTCCAGGGCAGGGAACGCGTGGTTGAGAGCCTCGACGTAGAAGTCATCCGGGTCGTGCACGAACGCGATGTCGACCCGGTCGAGACCGAGTCGCTCCAGGCTGGATTCCAGCGACCGGCGTATCCCGTCGCGGCTGTAGTCCCGGACCCGGACGAAGTCGGCTGGGACATCGAAGCCCTCGACGTCGCGCGCACCGGCCGAGTTCGGCACCGGCCGGAGCAGGCGGCCGACCTTGGTGGAGATCAAGAACTCATCCCGCGGACGGCCTCGCAGGTCGAGACCGAGCCGGCGCTCGGCCAGGCCCAAGCCGTAGTGCGGGGCGACGTCGAAGTAGCGCACCCCGCTCTCCCACGCGGCCGGCACGGCGCCCTCCCACTCCTGCTGAGGCACCGGCCGCAGGAGGTTTCCGAGCGCCGCGACACCGTACGCCATGGCGCCGACCCGCAGACCGTTGCGGCCAAGCGGGGTGTCGGCTGCGAGGGCGTTCATCCGGACTCCGATGGCGGCTGGTGATCAAGAACGGCGAGCGGCTCCATCATTGCCAGCCTGTGGATGATCATGCAGGAACTCCTGCACCGCCAGCAGGTGCGCTCCCATCCGAATCCGCGCCGCGTCCGGATCGCGTCGAGCGATGGCCTGCAGGATGGCCTGGTGTTCCCGGTGCGTGGACGATAGGGCACCCTCCTCGGAGATGGCGCGCCAGAGCCGCCCGCGGACCGTTCGGGTGGCGAGGGCCTCGATCAGCGCCTCCAGCGCCGGATTTCCGGACGCGTGAGCGATGACCCGATGGAACGCGATGTCGGCCTCGATGAAGCGCGCCGAAGTGATCATCGCTGGTCGAGGTGATCAGGGGCTCCACCTGGGCAAGGATGTCCGACGCCTCGCCGACCGCCGCATCGGTGATCAACTGGGCCGCTCGCCCGGCAGCCTCGGTTTCGAGCACTCGGCGGACCGCTTGCAGATGGAACGCGTCAGCCTCGGTGCCGAGATCGACGAGAAAGGCCATCGGCGCGAGCAGCAGGCTGGCGTCGAGGGAGGTCACGTATGTACCGTCTCCCTGGCGGGTCTCGAGGACTCCCATCAGGCAGAGAGCTCGCACGCCCTCGCGAAGCGGGCCGCGGGAGACGTTGAGCTCCAGGGCGAGGTCTTTCTCCCTGGGCAGCCGCGCACCGGGCCGAGGCGACCACGGATGATCATGGACTTGATTCCGTCGACAACCACGTCGGTCTGGGATGGGATCGGCGGCGGACGATCATCGCGCTCCACGTCCGCCAGGGATTGAGTCGTCATGGCGCTTGCGGGTCGGACAAGAAGAGCTCGACGACCGGCACCGCGACCTCGGGTCGACGTATCGGCAGGGTGAGGGTGAGGTGCCGGGCGGCTGGCCACCGACGCCCGTGTTTTGGGCGCGGACCGCCGGGTCGATGACGCGGAATCCGATCTCCGAGGCGTCGTTGAGCAGTTGGGCGTACTCGACCCTGCCGGCGAGATCGGGCAGGTGGAGATGCTCGAGCGGCCAGCTGAAAATGTGGACGTACAGCCGGTTGCCCCGCTGGGTGTACCGGACGTCGGTCGGCGGTGTGAAGGGCTGGCCGTCGCCCCGTAGATCGATCGGGCGTGCAGATCCATCCAGTCGCCGATGCCCTCCAGGGCCCGCCGAGCCCGGGGATCGAAGTTGCCGCGGCGCGGTGGGTCCCACGTTGAGCAGCAGGTTGCCGTTCTTGGAGACCCCGTCGACCAGCATCCGGACCAGCAGGTCGACAGGCTTGTCGTTCTGGTTGTCGCGGAAGTAGCCCCAGCTCCCGTTCAGGGTCTGGCAGGCCTCCCACGGAACTGGGCGGCCGTCGATCTCCATCGGCTTGGCCGGCTGATACTGCTCCGGAGTGACGAAGTCACCCGGAATGCCCAGCCGGTCGTTCACCAGGATGCCGGGCTGCAGCTCGCGCGTGAGGGCGAGCAGTTCCTCCGAGCCCCACGCGGCCGCGCCCTTGCCACCCCAGATCTCCTGTGATCGCTGTGCTCGTAGGAGAAGTCGTAGAAGAGGTAGTCGATCTTGCCGTACCCGGTCAGGAGCTCGCGTACCTGGCCGTGCAAGTAGGCGCGGTACCGGCTCGGGTCACGGCCGACGTTCTGCGCCTCGGCGTCGGGGTCATCGCGCCGCGGGATGGTGCCCGTCGATGAGGAAGTCGGGATGGTGCCAGTCCAGCAGGGAGTGGTAGAAGCCGACCTTCAGGCCGGCCGCCCGGACGGCGTCTACGTACTGGGCGACGATGTCCTTGCCGTACGGGGTGTTCATCACCGTGTAGTCAGTCAGCTTGGAGTCCCACAGGCAGAAGCCCTCGTGGTGCTTCGTGGTCAGCACTACGTACTTCATGCCCGCCCGCTTGGCCTGCCGGGCCCAGTCGACGGGATCGAACAGGTCCGGCTCGAAGTAGCGCGCGTAGCGCTCATTACGTCTCTGTCTGTATCCGCTCGCGGTTCATCAGCCACTCGTGGCGGGCCCCCAGGGCGTACAGACCCCAGTGCACGAAGAGACCGAGGCGATCATGGGTGAACCAATCGAGCTTGGGGTCGGGCATTGCAATGTACTTTCTCCTTGGTGGCGACAAGGTCACGAGTATAGATCTGACTAATTCTTCGGATCTGTGCCCTATGTGAGGTCCATGTTCCCTACGTTGTTGGCTAGACATCAGATGCATTGTTGTAGCGTGGCACCTCACCACCGGTGCTCAGCCGAGCTGCGAGGGTCCTCGAATGGGAGGATGAGTGCATGCGGGCCGTGCGGATCCATGCCAAGCAGGACATGCGGACCGAGCAGGTTCCCAGCCCCGAGCCGGATGCCGGCGAGGTGCGGCTGCGGGTGGGCTACGTCGGGATCTGCGGGTCGGACCTGCACTACTACGCTGACGGCGCTGCGGGCATCTTCGCCATCCGTGAACCGCTGATCCCCGGCCACGAAGTGTCCGGGGTGATTGACCTTGACCCGACGGGAGCGTTCGAGGCAGGCACGCCGGTGACGGTGCACCCGGCCACATGGGGTACCGCGCAGCCCGATCTGACCGACGAGCAGCGACACCTCTGGCCGGGTGGCGGCTACTTGGGCAGTGCCTCGACATGGCCACACACGTCCGGCGCCCTGGCGGAGCAGCTGGTCGTTCGCCGCGATCAAGTGCGCCGACTGCCGGCCTCACTGCCGGTCAAGCGAGCAGCATTGGCCGAGCCGCTGGCCGTCGGCCTGCACGGCCTGGCGGTCGGTGGCGGCATCCGGGGCAAGCGCGTGCTGATATCGGGATCGGGCCCGATCGGGCTGCTAACCGCTGCTGCCGCGGCAGCTGAGGGCGCGGCCAGAGGTCGTTTGTGCCGACCTGCTTGCGGGACCGCTGCAGCGCGCGCGGTTCCTGGGCGAAGCCAGCCCGGTGCCGATCGGGACCGTGCAGATCGGCGTCGAGGACCTGCCGGACTCTCATTTCGACGTAACGCTGGAGTGCGCTGGGGTGCCGCAGGCGCTCCACGGGCTGCTGCTGGCCACTCGCCGGGCCGGCGTCATCGTCCAGGTCGGCAATCTGCCCGACGAGACTCGACCGGTCAACCTGGCGCCCCTGGTGTCGAAGGAGATACAGCTGCGGGGCACCTTTCGCTTCAACGACGAGATCGACGCCGCCATCACGCTGCTCGATCAGAACCCGCAGATCGAGCAAGTGGTCACTCACGTACTGCCGTTTGAGGACGTCAACGAGGCATTCGCGATCGCCGCGAACGCCGAGATTTCCGGCAAGGTCCTGGTTGAGGTCAGCGCTCCCTGAGGCATCTTCCGCCCAACACTCTCTACGACGGGGGAGACCGCCGTCCGGACCAGCCGCGCAAGCTGGACGACCGGCGTCGCCAAGGCTTCAGTGCTGTCTTATCCTGTTTGAGTCAGTGAGTAGTTGAGAGGTCGGCGTCGTCTCTTTGGGCATGGTTGGCCGCGAGGCCCACGATGCCGGCGCAGAGGACCGCCGGGACGGCCATCGTGTGGTGCAGCCCGGAGATGGCTGACGAGGAGTCCGACGACGGCCGGCCCCAGCGAGGAAGGCGGCATAGCCGAAGGTGATCGACGACGGCCAGCACCCGGCCGCCGCCGATGTGGCCGGCGACCGCGTACACCTGCGGGCGCGATCATGCCGACTCCCAGTCCGACCAGTGCCCAACCGACGAGCAGCAGCGGTAGGCCGCTGACCAGGGTGACGGTGCCGTAGCCGAGTGCGGCGCAGATACCGCCGAACCGGACGACTGCGCGCGCGGCCGAAGCGAGCGACGAGACGGTCGCCGAGTAGGCGGATGATGACCATGAAGCCACTGACCGCGACGAGACCGAGCGAGCCGGTGGTGGAGTCGACCTGGGCAACCTCGGTGACGTGCAAGCGCGGACCAGTCGGTTGCGGTGCCTTCGGACAGCCCGAACGCCAGCGCCGATGATCGCGAGCAGCCAGGCGATCGACGGGATCTTCGTCCGTGCGCCGTCAACGCTGTGCTGGACGAGCGCCGTTGGTGGGGTGATCTTGTATGCGACGACGAAGGCGACGACAGCCAGCACTGCCAAGAACAGCATGAGCGGCATGACGATCGCAGCACCTTTGAGGTTGAGCAGCGCGTCGCCATGAGGAGCACGCTCCCGGCGCCGACAAATCCGCCCACTGACCAGAGTGCGTGGAACGAGCTCATGACTGGGACGCTTACGGGCGCTCTCGACCTGAACACCCACAGCGTTCGTGGCGACGTCCATGGTTCCGTTGCCGAGACCGAGCAGCACCGCTCCCACGACGGCGACGCGGGTAGGTCGTGGCGAACGCGAAGGTCATTGCCGCGGCGATGAGGAGCGGAAGGCCGGCCAGGGCGACTCGGCGGGCACCGATCGCGTCGGACAAGACGGCCGCCGACCTGCATCGCCACGATGCCGGCCAGACCAGCTGACGAACAGCATGATCGCGATGTGGGTGGCGTTGATGTCCAGCCGCTCGCGGATGGAGGGAGAACACCGCCGTATCCGCCGATGATGAGCCCGTTAACGGCGAAGAGGAGCCCCACGGCGACTCGGCGGATCGCGTGCTTGCGAGGCGGGCGGTGAGTGTCGTGGGATGCCGTGTCGGCAAAGGAGGAGGTCATGGGCGTGGTCCTAGATTCGGCGCGGTGTCACGGGCCGATGGTGAAACTGGTTGTTTGCGCTGCGGGCGAGGTCGTCAGACATGCGTGCTCCATGGATCCCCGGGGTTGAGTCGTTGTTCGGATCACTACTAAGGCGCGCCGTGTCATCGACCCGCTACGGCTACGATCGTACGCTGAGCTGGCGCGCGATCGTCCACCTGGCCCAGCCTCTGCATCAGTAAGCCACAACACAGCGTCGCTACGATCCGGGACGGCGCGACCAGATCATCGAACGCCTGCCTCGACGTGATCGCTGAGACTGGCGTCGCTGGCACCTCACACCGCAAGGTCGCCGAGGCGGCCGACGTCCCACTGGGATCCATGACCTACCACTTCGCCGGGATGCAGGACTTGCTCCACGAGGCGTTCTCCCGATTCGCCCAGATCACCAGCGAACAGTTCGAGGAACGCATGGCGGCCGCCGACGACACCGATACCGCCAAACGCGCAATCGCGGACGCCATCACCCACGTCGTACTCAGCAACCAGCGCGACCTCGTCCTCACCCATGAGCTCTACACGCTGGCCGCTCGGGATCCCTCCTACCGAGACATCACCAACGCCTGGATGGCGCAGCCGACGAACCCTCGAGCAGTACTTCGACCCGACCACCGCGCACTGCATCCCTCGACGCGCACTCGTCGAGGAGCACTCTCGATCCCACCGAGCCCTCGACTTAACCCGAACCGCGAGACGAGGCCATCGTCGTGGCGGCAGTCGAACGAATCACGGCAAAGGTCCTCTACGAGCCCTCGGTGAGCCGACGAGTATGGAGATGAGTGCCGCCGGATAGCGCGGCGAAGACCGCGAGGAACCGCGTCTCTACGGCACGTACGGCGCGGATCACGCAGATGTTGCCAGAATTCTTCCGAACAGCCGCGTGCTTGGCCCCCCTCGGACTTGCTCAGGCCTCCCGGGACCAGATCGGATTCAGCCGTTCGATTGCCGCCAGCACGACTCATCAGCCGCACTTCACTGACTCTCCCTCGACCCGTGCGACGGCGGCTGGGCCACGACTCCTGCGGGGATGGAGGGCGTGATCGGCTCGCTGCGGCCCACGCTGTGGCAGCTTCCTCTCCCGGACGCAGGCCGAGAACTCAGTCCTCGCCGACGTCCAGCTGATCGCGCAGGATGTGCGCCCACGAGGCTCGGACCGTAGGTCTGACCCGGTTCGGTGGGTGCGAGATTCGGGTGCGGAGTACCTGGCCGTCGGGAAGGTCAACTCGAACGTGACGTGGTGACCACCCTTACCCCGCGCGTTGCGTACCTGCGTCCACCCCTCGTTGAGGCAGAAATTCTGGTGGTCCTTCCGCGTCGGCTGACCGAAGTCGGTCACCGCTGCAGCCAGTCCCGCAGCTGCTCATCCGACGACAGGTCAATGATTTGGATCAGGCCCCAGTTCTGCTCGTGGTTGGAGGCGTGGCGCAGATGGTCGGCCCAGTCCTCGGCGTACTCGCGTAGCGCTGCGACCATCTCGTCCGAGGGCCTCTTCGAAGGTCTCGCCGTCAGCGGCAATGGAAGCCGGGCAGCAACATGCTCCAGCCGCCACCTTCGGCGACGACCTCGGCCTGGCTGGACGGACGGTGGCCGGGAAGTGCCGTAGCCGGTCTGCGTCGACGACGGCCGCCCGCCGCTTGTCACGCCGCACCGTTGCTGGAACACCGCCTCGGCGGCGTCGATGAAGGTGCTGAAGTGAGCGCGCGCCTCGGTGACGGTGTCGTAATGCACCTCTGTGACTGACATGGGGCTCCTCCTGATGTACCTAGTGTACATGATGTGCAGCATCGGCCAACTATGGCTGGAACCGACAGGCCAGCCGCGGTATTTGATCGGCGAGTCCGGCATCGGGAACCCATCCTCATCCCCGTGCCGGTGCTGGTGCCGGTGCCGACCCGCACGACCAAATCGACGCGTGATGCTCAGCGGACTCTGGGCTGACGAGGCTGCGGTTTCTCGACTCAGCTAGTCGCGGGCGCAAACAGCGAGCTGACCTGGGCGGCGCAATCCTCGCAGATCAGGGCACTGCGCACCCGCGACGAGGTGCCCGCGTCTGGCTCACGCCGACCGCAGAACGAGCAGGCATCAATGACACGCCGCCGCCGAACGTCACGCGGAACTCGCAGGGCCACCATTCGCAAGAATTTTGACCCCGAACCGACAGTTTCAGACCCATTGCTTTCTACTGCCCGGGCTCGGGCCCGTCGGACGGCCAACTCTAGTTGACAGAGCCAGCGTTGATACTCCCTGGGATCTTCGGCACTGGATGTCGGCATCCGCGACAACACCGGCTGCGTGAGTCTCGTTGTTGAGGAAGAGTTCGACGCGATCGGTCGTCCAGGTCGGGACGCCGGTACCGAAGAAGTCTGGTTCTCGGTCCAGATGGGGCAGTCGAGCACGAGTGCGGTGGCCAAGATCGGCCAATCCTCGGGGTCGCGGATCTGGATCCTCGCGAGCGCGGCGGCTCGCTGTGTCGCGTAAGTCTCTTCGGCCACGCAGTGGAGCTACCGCCTCGAGGCGGTCGAGGACGATCGAGTACCGTGGCGGTGTCCGCGTCGGGAATCGCTTGTCGAGCAGTATGGGCAGGTGCCTACGTGCATCGGCGTAGGCGGCTGCGGGGGCGAAGAATGCCACCCGGTCGGTGTGGTCGGTGATGATCTGGCGGACACGGCGCCCAGAACGCGCGGATCAAAATGTTTGCGTTGAGAACCAGTCGTCGCTGGATCTCCACTACTTCCTCGCCCTGCGCCGGACTTGCTTGAACTCCTCCACGATCTCGTCGACGTCAACGTCCTGAGCGTGGAGCAGCTCGTCGAGCTGTGCCGCCGCAGACTTCAACGCCGCGACCTCGGCGGTCAGGTCAGTCTTGGTCGGGATGAAGAATCCGACAGTCTGACCGTGTCGCGTGACCGCGATCGGAGTATCTGCCGGCGATGTAGTCCGAAAGGCCGGCTCGGAACTCACGGATACCCACCCCTGGCCGTGGCAGCCAACGCGTCACTCCCTTGTTGTGTACCGCTGTGTACACAAATGCTACCACGCTCTCGTTCTCCGTTCCGACGTCAGTCGAGGCAAAGCCAGCTTCTTCCACGGAGCGTCACTAATCTCCAGCGATTGGACACGGCAAGAAGATGCGCGAGAAACCGCCGCCTCCATGGAAGATCGTCCGCCGAGATGGCGCTAGCTCTCTGCTCGTCGCCGGATCCTTGCCGCGGTGCCGGCAGGTTCCGGCGTAACGCGGATGCGCGCCTCCGGAAATCTGCAGGCGGAGGCGGGTTCCGGGGAATGAAGCGATGAGCCATTGCGTCGAGCCGAAGCTGGATGGTCCCGCTGGACTTGGTCGGCTCTAGCCTTTGAAACCCATCGCTCACATTGACGGAACGCCCGTTCTTGCTCACTTCACACAAGCGGACGAAGAGATCGGCGTAAGGATTGTCGGTCCGGTGCACCAGCTCGACGACCGGGTTCCCGATGACCTCCAGCGGTTCAATCAGCGGCGGACCGGTAAACGTCAAGACATCGTCTCGTTCCTCAAGCTTCCGGTTGTCGCGGTAACCGCCTATTGCTGGATTGATCATCCGGCCGCCGACAGCTGGAGTGGGATCCGCGGGATCGTAGATGAACGTCGACGGAGCGGCGGTCGGCGTCGGCTGGGTCTCGCCAAGCTCACGATTCGGCTGGAGGTAGAGCGCGTGCTCATCCGTTGCCGGTGGCCATTCCGGCAGGTAGCGCCACTCCCTGGGCACCTGTGACGAAGATGTGGACCGGGCTTGGCCGATGCCGCCGAACGGTTCCAGCGAGATGCTCTGCCAAGCCAGTCAAGGGTCTCTTCCATAACGATTCCTATGCCCTTGGTCGCAAACTCAACATGGGTCCAAGGGCCGATGGTCAGTCCGACATCGACGCCGCGGCGTCGTGCCCGCTCGTACTGCTCGATCATCTGATCAACGAACGCGATCCTGCCAGCCTTCCTGCAACAAGATGGGGACGTTGACCCGCTCGAGCGCCTGACCCAGCCGCATCGGTCGCCACAGGGGTCCTCGGCATCCGGCGTCGTGAGCCACTCCCGGTACGGCATCCGCTGCCCGCGAGGACCGTTTCTTGTGCACGCGTACGAGAGGAAGCTCCTCGAACCCAGGCTTGAGACGTCGGCTCGCCGTCACGCCGCGCAGGATGCCCCGACCAAACCGACGTCCAGGTGCTCGAAGCCCTCAAAGAGGCGCAGCGTCTGTTCGAGTGACGAAGGCGCCGGTGCCGTGTGTCACCCAGTGGTTGTCGTGCGCCGAAATGGCGATCACGGCGGCCGCCAGCTCCGGCGGCGGATCCATCATCAAGGCCCAAGCCGCATACGCGAGATATGACGCTCCGCACAGCGCGAATCGTCCGCCGAACCAGGCTTGCCTTCGCAGCCAGGCGACGGCGTCGGCTCCGTCGTCAATCTCCTGGCTGAATGGTTCGGAAGTCCCCACCGGAGCCGAACGTGCCGCGGCAACTCTGGTTGACAACGTGGTACCCGTGAGTTGCGAAGTAGCGGGCGGTGAGGAGGGCGATGAGGCCGGTACGGCCGTAGGGCGTGCGAATGAGCAGTGTGCCCGCCGACTTTCGCCACGGGCGTGTAGATGTCGGTGAGAAGTTCCACACCGTCACGCATGGGGACGCGCAAAGCCTGGGTTACGGTGTAATCGTCGTGACCTGGCTGGCGTCTTGAAAATGCGGGCAGTCGCGGCGTCGAGCGCCCGGCGGCGACGCGTCCGACCTTGGGGTGTCAGCGGGTTCTTGTCTGCTCGACACGCCTTCATGCTCGCAGCCCGGCCCAGGCGCGGGCGGGATCAGGCGTACGGGTCGGTGATCTCGCGCAGCCTGGCAAGGATCTCCCGGAGCTGCCCCATGCGCCGCTTGCCGAGATGCTCGGTCCACTCGGCTTCGACCTCCGAGACGACGCCTCGCAGCGAGCGGGCATCGCCTGGCGGCCACGCTCGGCGATCCGTATCGAGCCGTGCGCGGGCATCCGACGGGTCCGGTACGCGCTCGACATAGCCCGCCCGTTCCAGCTGATCTACGAGGAAGCCGGCGGACTGCTTGGTGATCGATGCCTGTTCGGCAAGGTCGGTCAGCCGGCTGCCGCCAGGCGCGATGCGCTGGAAAACCCGCGCCTGCGCCGGCGTGAAGTCGTCAGTAGCCGGCGGCAGCCAAGGCCTTGAAGACTTGCGCTTCCATCGCCCGGTAGGGGATGTAGAGCAGCAGTCCGGTGTTCAGCTCCTCGATCTGCTCCGGGTCCAGTCACGATCCCTCCCTTGACGTTAGTCAGAGCCTCTGACTAATATCGTCAGATTATCTTACCAACTCACGAGCGTGGTGCATCTGAGCGTTGTGCGGCTGGGCATCGGAGCTTCGACAGGCCCGCCGTAGCCCGAACGGTCCGTCCCGAACGGGCGCAGTCACTGCCACACCAACGTCGACCAGCGCAAGGAGCGCCTGATGGATCGAGAGCAGAGCTGGCAGGTGATCACCGAGCAGCGGCTGGGCCTTGCCCAGCTGCTCGAGGGGCTGTCCGACACCGAGTGGGAGCAGCCGTCGCTGTGCGCGTGGATGGCGCGTCCGCGACGTCGCGGCGCACGTAGCGATGGCGCCCGCAGGTTCCCGGGCTGGGATCGATGCTCGCCGACGGTATCCGGGCGCGGGGAGCTTTCACCGGCTCAACCACGATGCTCGCCGTGCGCCATGCCGCACGCCCGACGCGTGACATCGTCGCCGAGCTGCGCACGTACGCGGATTCTCGCCGGCTACCGGTGGTGACGAACTACGCGCAACATCTTCTTCGACGTGCTCGTCCACGCGCAAGACATCGCGATCCCGCTGGGCCGGGACCATCCGATGCCATCCGAGGCTGCGCGGGCGGGTGCCGAGCGAGTGTGGACCATGGGATGGCCGTTCTGGGCCCGCCGCCGCCTGCGCGGGTTGCGGCTGCTCGCCACCGACACCGACTGGTCCGCCGGTGCTGGGGTCGAACTGCAGCGGGCCGATCAGCGATGCTTTTGCTGCTGTTGACCGGGCGCACCGCGACGGCGCTGCCGCACCTGTCGGGCCCTGGCGTGCAGCACGATCAGCGAGCGCTTCGCGATCCCGCGTGCCAGAGGCGGACCAGAAGCTGATCATGCAGCGTCGACGAAGAATCCACGAGGGCCGCCGGCCCTCAAGACACTGATGAGGAGGTTGCAAGATGTACGGGGTCATCACGACTGTCCCAGCACCCGTCGAGATGTACGACGGGATGCATGCCGAGATGCTCAGGCGGGTCGGCACGTCCTTCGACGGCTTGCTGGTGCACATCGGGCGAGCGACGACCGACGGCTTCCAGACGCTGGAAGTCTGGGAGTCCAAGGAGCACTACGACCGCGCCAACACCGACATCGTCTTCCCCTGATGCGGGAGCTGGCTGGCGATCAACCGCCACCCTCGATCGAGCAAGCAGCCGAAGCCTTCGACGTACATGGGCTTGTCATCCCCCGCGCCGACATCGTGATCTAGCTTCGCTCGTCGTTGACCTCGGGCCTCCCCGCCTGCATTGTCAACCAACTTCACCGGGGAATCTCGAAGCGGTGTCTGACGCTTGGCGAATGCGCCCGGACGTCGCCAGAGCAGCCACGCGGCGATCAAGCACTGTCAGTATGACGGCGGCGAAGCTGGGTCATGTTGCCGGCATCGACGCCATCCAGTAAGGAATCGACCAGGCCGCCGTTGTTGTTGCTGGCATCGAAGATCTGATGCAAGACCCCGACTGCCAACACGCTGTCCAAGGCGGCGCGCAGCATGACACCCATCAGCAGCCGAACGCACAATGCCCAAGATCAGCAAGCCGGCGATGCCGATCAGTACCGAGAGCGCCGACACCTGATCATCGAGGAGCAGCAGCGGGACGTGCACACCCGCGAACGGCAGTGCCGTCAGAGCGGCGGCGACGACGAAGTTGAAGCGGGCCTCCAAGCGGGTTTGGAAAAACCAGCCCACACCGTTTCCTCCCACAGATTGATCACCACCACGGCCAGCACGATCGAGCCGAGTTGTTTGATCAACACCAGCCCGAGATCCGCTGTGTGCAACGAGCCTCCGAAGATCAAGCCGAGCAACAGCGCGATCACCGGCAGGCCAAACAGCACCACCAACCACCAGCCAATGCCGAACCGCCAACGAAACACCCGTGCAAACAGTGCGCGCACCCCGGCCCGTCCGTCGGTGATCGAGGTGACCCACAGAGCCGTCGGCAGCATGATCAACAGCGTCGACGCCAGCGCGAAAACCTCCACCGGCAGATTGGCACCGGGAATGACGCCATGGAAGGCAAGAACCGGTATAGCAGAAGAGCAGCCAACTCAGGCCAAGCACGATCACCAAGAATCCGGTCAGAGGCCGCCGGGCCACCCAACCTCTCAACCCCGTTAATTGCGAGGTCTCCATGTGGAGAAGGAGCGGGATAAAGCTGAGGCGGCGCGGTGCCTATCGACGACATGACGAACTCCCTCTGGAATGACTGGAACGTCTAAGCCGGTTGCGGGAAACCCCTGGCGGTAGTGACGGCGTCCAGGTCCGCTAGGCGCGGGTTACATGCCGCTGATAGTGGTACGAGCAGCCATTTCTTACCATCGTCCCTGCCGTAAAGCTCGTCAAGGCCCTGCGTGCCGGAAAACCGCACCCGGCCTGCTCTCAATTAGCTGACAGGATCCAGCCGACCATCAATACTCTGACCTCGGCGCCTCATGCCCAAGCCAGAAGCACACTCATCGGCGGTAGGAGAGAGATGGCCGCCAAGCGCTTCCGGCACAAACGACCGGACACCGGATCCAGTTTAGCTGCCGGGCTCGCCTTCGCCCCTTCATCGTGCTCCTTTTGGCGACCGAGGTGGTCCCTCACACTGCCTGATGAGGGCAGACAGCCCGTCCTTTGTTGCCCAGTTCTACACCGAGCATCGGGCATTCATCATTGCCCTGCAGACACTGGGAATGGTTGACGCCTTGCTGCTGGCCCGGCTACGCGTGGCGATTACGCTCCGTCGACCGATTTGTTGCCGGGGCAGGTCTGCTGATGGCTTTCTGCGCCTTGGCCCCACCATGATCACCTTGGTACTGGCCGTCGTCGCTGACCCCGCTATTGATACCGAGACTGCTGCCCAAATGGAACATGCTTGAACCCCGCGGAGACGACCTTCTCTTTGTCGGAATCGTTGTGTTCGCGACGACCGTTGCCGGTTCGGCTCGGCAGGAACGCACTCCAGCGCTGGGCGATCGCGGCCTCAGGGGCCGCAGTGGCGTGCCTGCTTCGTCTCATATCCGAGGCGACCGGCAGTAAGAGTCGCGGGCTCTCGAAGCCGTCGGCCCGCTGCTCTTTGTCGTGCTGATCGCAACGATGGCCGTTCTGGCTTCCACGCTGGCGTCCTGCGCGCTGGCCCGGAGACGACTTCGCCCGGATCACCGAAATCGCTGACTCCGTAACGCATGATCTCCCGGCGCAGCACTTTCGTACGACGGTGCTGGCTGCTTCGCCGATTTCCGGCGTGACGCGCGCTGAAGTGGTCCGAGAACGTCAGTCCGCGGCCGCGGCCGGAGCTTCCATGGCCGGGGCACGTGTTCATCACGACATCAGGCCGGCTGCGCGGGCGCGTTCGGCGGCGGCTTCGTCGATCACGCCAAGCTGCAGCCACACGGCCTCGATGCCCAGCCGATCCTTCTCCGCGATTGCCTGGTCGACGACCGCGACCGACCCGCTGACTGTTCACAAAGCAGTCCACGACCTGGATCGAGCCGGGGACGTCAGCGAGTCGGCGATATCCCCGCTCTCCCAGGGCATCCTCACCGCGAAGATTGACTGGGACGATGCTCATGCCGAGCTGGTCGCGCAGATACTGGCCGATGCTGTACGCGGTGCGCTTGGTATTGGCGGACAAGCCGACCACCGCCCAGGTCGCCGGCGTCGTCAACAACCGTTTGATGACCTCGGGGTCACGCCACGTCCTCACGGCACAGATCCTTGCCGATCCGACCGGCGTTCAGTCACCCGGGGAGGGTGGATGAGGACGGGCGAAGCAGGCTAACACCGGGTCACCGTCGGCGGGCCACGGGTGACCCGGTGTTGATCAACTTTACTGTACGGAATCCAGATTGCGCGTACGTTGTCCGCCTGGGGCCCTTCGGGCCCTGGGTGGTGTCGAACTCCACGCGCTGACCTTCATCGAGCGAACGGAAGCCGGCTCGACTCGATCGCGCTGTAGTGCACGAACACGTCAGCGCCGCCGCCGTCGACCTCAATGAAGCCGAAGCCCTTCTCGCCGTTGAACCACTTGACGGTTCCTTGTGCCATGAAACATCTCCTAGCATCTCGAGGTCGCACCTCACGACTCTCGACTGCTGTCGGACGCTAGACCAGTGCCAACGCCCACGCAAAGTCCCGGGGACGTAGCACTGACCACGGCACAAGACTTGCAACAGCGTTCCCAGTCTGCCATACAGCACGCACTGCTGCTTCCGCGACCACAGGGTAGATCTGCGTGGTTGTCGGTGCGGTTGGGATCTGGTCGACATCACCCAGCGGGTCAAGCGCCAGATTGTCTTTCCTGCGTTGGGTCGCTGGGACCGTCCCACGCAGGGCCTCTGATGGTCCGTGTAAAGTCGCGCGGCGTTCGAGATTGGGGATGACCGACGTGACCGTCAGCATGGGTATTCCGGGTGTGGGCGAGATTCGTCCGGGTACGCACATTTGCGCTCTCTATTCGGGTCCGGCCGAGCGCGACAGCCTGCTGTTCCCCTTCTTGCGAGAGGGGATTCGCAAGGGTGACACGTGCTTGTGCCTTATCGACGACGCCGAGCCGGGGTCGGTTCGTGACGGGTCGAGTGGCAGCAGGACGGCGGGCGGGCGCGGCACTTCGAGCAGCTCAACATCGACCGAGCGTCTGAGGTCTACCTTCAATCCGGGCGGTTCTCGGTCCAGTACATGATGTCTTTTCTCTCAGGATGCCTGAGCATGGCCGCCGAGTCGGAATTTCCGCTGCTGAGGGCCGCGGGCGAGATGCCTGGGTGCTGCCACAACCCGAAGGGGCGGAGGACTTCTTCGTCTATGAGTCAGCGGTCAACAAGATCGTCGAAGACAAACCCGCGGTCTTCATGTGTATGTATGACCTGGACCGCTTCGGCGTCTCCATGCTGGTGGACGTGCTCACGACCCATCCCAAGGTGCTACTGGGCGGAATGGTCCTCGACAACCCTCACTATCTGACCCCGAGGGAGTATCTGGCGGCCGAGACCGCCTCCGCCGCGACCCGGTACCCCTTGCCAAGGTTCGAAGGCCGCGGACGCGCGTGATCGCAACAGACCCGTTGCAGTCGCTTACCGAGTCCGAGCTCCGGATCGCCGAGCTCGTAGCCAGCGGAATGACGAACCGGAGCATCGCCGAGTACCTGATCCTGTCGCCCCACACGGTCGACGCACACCTCAAGCACATTTACACTCAAGCTAGACATCCACTCACGCGTCGAACTCACGGTGTTGGCCCTGCAGCACGGTTAGTTGGTTCCGGCCTGATCGGAGCATTCGACCCGTGTTCGGCGTCCTGAGACAGCAAACGTTGCGCTGCCGATCTTTGTACCGGGAGCTGGGGCCGGCGTAGCGGCCGCCGAGCCAGGCACGCTGTCGCACATCTGACAACTACCCCATTCACGGGATGCCGCCAGGTCTGTGCGGTGACAGCATGATCAAGATAGGGCAAATCCGGCGACAGGAGCGAACCATGGCAACGGCTGTAGGCATCGACCTTGGTACGACGAATTCGGTCATTGCGGCGATGGAAGGGGACAACCTCAGGTCATCTCCAATGCCGAGGGCAATCGGACCACACCGTCGGTGGTCGCCTTCCTCGATTCCGGGGAGCGGCTTGTGGGACAGATGGCCAGGCGACAAGCGATCTTGAACCCGAAGGGCACCATCTACTCCGCGAAGCGGTTCATCGGCCGAAACTACGACGAGGTCACCAGCGAGCTCAACGCGGTCTCCTTCGATGTCGTGCCCGGGCCTGACGGTGCGGCCCGTTTCGAGGTGAATGGCAAGCAGTACGCGCCCGAGGAAATCTCGGCACAGGTCCTGCGCAAGCTCGTGGAGGACGCCGGCAAGTTCCTCGGTGAACAGGTCACCGAAGCCGTGATCACGGTGCCTGCGCATTTCAACGACGCGCAACGGCAGGCGACCAAGGACGCCGGAAAGATCGCCGGATTGGAGGTCCTACGGATCATCAACGAGCCCACCGCCGCGGCCCTGGCGTACGGCATGGACAAGCTGGAGAACGAAACCGTGCTTGGTCTTTGATCTTGGTGGCGGCACCTTCGACGTCAGCATTCTGACCGTCGGCGAAGGGGTCGTCGAGGTCATGGCGACCGCTGGCGACACGCATCTGGGCGGCGACGACTTCGACCGCCGGATCGTCGACTACCTCGCCGATGAGTTCAAGAAGTCCAACGGCATCGACCTGCGCAAGCGACCCGCAAGCTCTGCAACGCCTCTTCGAGGCCGCGGAGAAGGCCAAGGTCGAGCTGTCGGCAGTCACCCAGACCGCGGTCAACCTGCCGTTCGTCACGGCTGACGCATCCGGACCGAAGCACCTGAACGTCAATCTCATGCGGTCCACGTTCGACCAGCTCACCGCGGACCTCGTTGAGCGGTGCACGGAGCCGGTGAAGCAGGCCATGGAGGACGCAAAGGTCACGACTGACGATATCGACGAGGTCATCCTCGTGGGCGGGTCGACCAGGATCCCAGCCGTACAGAACCTGGTACGCCGCATGTCGGGTGGCCGGGAACCGAACATGACCGTCAACCCTGACGAGGTGGTGGCGATCGGCGCCGCTGTCCAGGCAGCGATCATCAAGGGCGAGGTCAAGGACGTGCTCCTGCTCGACGTCACGCCGCTGTCGTTGGGGCTGGAGACCTCGGCGGCGTGATGACCAAGGTCATCGAGCGCAACACCACCATCCCGGCGCGGCGTACGGAGATCTTCAGCACGGCCGAGGACAACCAGTCCGCTGTTGATGTCGTGGTCCTTCAGGGCGAGCGGGAGCGTGCGAGTGACAACCGGGTGCTCGGCCGGTTCCGTCTCGAGAACATTCGGCCGGCGCCGCGCGGTGTCCCCAGATCGAGGTCACCTTCGACATCGACGCCAACGGCATTCTGCACGTCTCAGCGCGCGACAAGGACACGGGTGCCGAGCAACGGATCACGATCAGCGAGACGTCGAACCTGAACCAGTCGGAGATCCAGCGGATGGTCGCCGGACGCCGAGGCCCACCGCAGCGAGGATGCCGCGCTGCGCGCGCAGGTGGATGCGCGCAACGAGCTGGACACCGTGGCCTATCAGGTACGGCGGACGTTGGAAGACAACGCAGGAGCGATTCCGGAGCACGAGCGCGCCCGCGCGGAGCTGTTGCTCAACGACGCGCGCACCGCGCTGGAGGAACAGGCGGACATTGACCGGCTGCGCGCCCTCACCGGGGAGATGCACCAGCTCCTGCAGTCCCTGGCTGCTTCGGCACGGGCTGGCGCCACGGCTGGGGCGTCCGCTGGTCCGGCGGAAAGTTCGCCGGGGAGTCGGGCGGCGACGACTCCGACGACGTGATCGACGCCGAGTTCACCGCGCGCTGATCCGCCATGTCCGAGCACCAGACCCCCGAGCGCAATGGTGTTGAGCCGGAGCAGCAGTCGCAAGAGGCGCAACCATGCTGAGCCCGAGCCGCAAAGCTCCGAGCCCAACCGCACCGAGTCCGAGCCCGATGTGCTGGAGAAGGCCCAAGCACGGATAGCCCAGCTGGAAGACGGCTGGCGGCGTACCGCAGCCGAGTTGGACAACTTCCGCAAGCGATGCGCGAAGGACCTGGTCCGGGCACGAGAGCAGGAACGTGCCAGAACAACCGCTGCGTGGCTGCCGGTGGTCGACAACCTGGAGCGGGCCTTGGAGCATGCCTCATCCGATCCGGACCAGATCATCGAGGGCGTACGCGCGGTGTACCAGCAGGCACTCTCGGTGCTTGCTGACCTGGGCTTTCCGCGGCGCGATGACACCGGCAAGGTCTTCGACCCGGCCCTCCACGAGGCCGTCGGGACCATTGCGAACAAGGAGCTCGTCCCGGGCACGGTGGCCCATGTAGTACGTCCCGGGTACGGGCCCGACGACGAGATCCTTCGTCCTGCGGCCGTGGTGGTGGCCACTAGGAGCGATTGATGGCTCGGGACTTCTACGAGGTCCTCGGTGTCGGAAGAAATGCCGACCAGTCCGAGATCCAGCGGGCCTACCGCAAACTGGCTCGGCAGCATCACCCTGACGTCAACAAGGACCCCTCTGCCGAGGCTCGATTCAAGGAGATCTCCGAGGCATACGACGTGCTCTCCGATCCTGAGCAGCGCAAGCGGTACGACGCGTTCGGGGAGGACTTCCGCCGCGTACCCCCGACGTTAGCCCTGAGGAGTGGCGACGGGCGCAGGCGTACGCGGGCGCCGGTGCGGGCGCTGGTGCGGGCGGCCCTGGCCGCGAGGAAACCCCGGGTCGGGCGGCGTACGGTTCACCGACGTCGAAGGGGACATCGATCTTGAGGACCTTCTCGGCGGAATATTTGGTGACCGTGGCCGCACAGCACGAGGTCCCGATGCCTGGTTCGGATCAGGAGTTCGAGGCCGAGATCACCGTCGAGGAGGCCTACCACGGAACCCAACGCAGTCTCACCATCACCGGCCCTGATGGGCAGCGCACGCTCGATGTGAACATTCCGGCCGGAGTGGTCGACGGGCAGCGCATCCGGCTGCGCGGGCAGGGTGGCCGGGGCACCGGCGGGGCTGAGCCTGGCGACCTGTATTTGATCATCCGGATCGCACCGCACCCGCGCTACCGGGTTTCCGGTCGGGATCTCTTCGCGACGCTGCCGCTTTCACCGTGGGAGGCTGCGCTGGGCGCAACCGTCCCGGTCGATACTCCTGGAGGCCCCGCAACCGTCAACGTGCCACCCGGCACGTCGAGCGGCCGCCGGCTGCGCCTGAAGGGTCATGGCTTGCCGAACCGCCGAGGCGAACCAGGGGACTTCTACGCCGAGGCTCAGATCCGGGTGCCATCGTCTCTGACACGGGAAGAAAGACGGCTCTTCGAGGAGCTTCGAGAGCGCTCCACCTTCGATCCGAGGCGGCAGCGATGACCATCGAGCGGAGATATGCGCTTGCTCGTCCGTTCCTACTGAGCCTTGACAGCTATGCACGTCTCACTGGCGTACATCCTGATCTTGTGCGGCGCCTCACCACACTCGGGCTGCTCGAGATCACTCGGGATGCTCAAGGTGGCCTCTGGTTCGAGCCGTCGCAGATTTCCGCGATGGCAAGAATTCAACGACTGCACAGGGAACTGAACCTTAACTACGCCTCGCTCGGCTTGATCATCGACCTGCTCGATCGGATCGCGCAGCTCGAGCGGTTGCAACGGCGCCACGCTGCCAGAGGAGGAGATCGATGGACCTGAACCGCTTGACCCAGAAGTCGCAGGAGGCATTGCACGACGCGCAGACCAAGGCGCTCCGTTTCGGCCACACCGAGGTGGACGGAGAGCACCTGCTCCTGGCATTGCTGGACCAAAGCGAGGGCCTGGTCGGGCCCTGCTTGCCCGCGCAGGGGCGGATCCGGACCGGCTGCGCGAGGACGTGGAGGCCGAGCTACGGCCGCCGACCCCGCGTTTCCGGTCCGGGTGCGGCGCCCGGTCAGGTGTTCGTCACCCAGCGGCTCTCCCGCTTGATCGAGAACGCCTCCCGGGAGGCCAATCGGCTCAAGGACGAATACGTCTCGGTGGAGCATCTGGTCATCGCCCTGCTCGATGAGGGGTCATCATCGGCGGCCGGCAGGTTGCTGCAGCAGCATGGCCTGACACGCAACGGCTTCTTGTCAGCGTTGACCGAAGTCAGGGGACATCAGCGGGTCACGTCGGCGACGCCGGAGGGTACGTACGAGGCGCTCGGCAAGTACGGCCGGGACCTGGTTGCCGAGGCCGCGGCCGGCCGGCTGGAACCGGTGATCGGCCGCGACTCCGAGATCCGCCGTACCATCCAAATCCTGTCCCGCAAGACCAAGAACAACCCGGTACTCATCGGTGAGCCGGGCGTCGGCAAGACCGCGATTGTCGAGGGACTGGCGCAGCGGATCAACAACGGGGATGTTCCCGAGGGTCTACGCGACAAGACCGTCTTCGCTCTGGACATGGGTTCGCTGGTCGCCGGAGCGAAGTATCGCGGGGAATTCGAGGAGCGGCTGAAGGCTGTCCTCAACGAGGTGCAGCAGCGCAGAAGGCAGGATCCTGCTCTTCGTTGACGAGCTGCACAACGTCGTCGGCGCAGGCGCTGCGGAAGGCGCCATGGACGCGGGCAACATGCTCAAGCCGATGCTCGCCCGAGGCGAGCTGCACATGATCGGCGCGACCACGCTCGACGAATATCGCACCCATATCGAGAAGGACGCGGCACTGGAGCGCCGCTTCCAGCCGGTACTGGTCGACGAACCGAGCGTGGAGGACGCCGTTTCGATCCTGCGCGGGTTGCGGGAACGCCTCGAGGTGTTCCATGGCGTCAAGATTCTTGACGGAGCGCTGGTGGCCGCGGTGACGCTGAGCCACCGCTATATCTCCGACCGCTACCTGCCTGACAAGGCCATTGACCTGGTGGACGAGGCGTGCGCCATGTTGCGTACCGAGATCGACTCGATGCCTGCTGAGCTCGACGAGCTGACGCGGCGGGTGACGCGGATGGAGATCGAGGAGGCTGCGCTGGCCAACGAGGAGGACACCGCGAGCAAGGCCCGGCTCGAGGCGCTGCGGCGCGATCTGGCGGACGCGCGAGCCGAGGCCGACGCTATGCGTGCCCGCTGGGAGGCAGAGCGTACGGCGCTGCGGGAGGTCCAGGCGTTGCGGGAGGAGCTGGAGCAGGTCAGGCAGGAGAGCGAGCAGGCTGAGCGTGACTACGACCTGAACCGGGCCGCCTCACTCCGGCACGGCAAGATGCCGGAGCTGCAGCGTCGGCTCGAGGCCGCCGAGGCGAGGCTGGCCAGCAAGCAGGGAGAGCATCGGCTGCTGCGCGAGGTGGTGACCGCGGACGAGATTGCGGCCATTGTGTCGCGGTGGACCGGCATCCCGGTCACCCGGCTGCAGGAGGGCGAGCGCGAGAAGCTGCTGCGCATCGACGAGGTGCTTCACGAGCGGGTGGTCGGCCAGGACGAGGCGGTTCAGTTGGTGGCGGATGCGATCATCCGGGCTCGATCCGGCATCAAGGATCCGCGTCGACCGATCGGCTCGTTCATCTTCCTGGGCCCCACCGGTGTCGGGAAGACCGAGCTCGCCAAGAGTCTTGCGGCTGCCTTGTTCGACACCGAGGAAAACATGGTCCGGATCGACATGAGCGAATATCAGGAGCGGCACACGGTGAGTCGGCTGGTCGGCGCTCCACCCGGGTACATCGGCTATGAGGAGGGCGGCCAACTCACCGAGGCCGTACGGCGCAAGCCTTACTCGGTGATCTTGCTCGATGAGATCGAGAAGGCCCATGTGGACGTGTTCAACACCTTGCTGCAGGTGCTTGACGACGGCCGGCTCACCGACTCTCACGGTCGTACGGTGGACTTCCGCAATACCGTGGTGATCATGACCTCGAACATCGGATCGGAGTTCTTGATGCAAGGGGTGACGGCGGAGGAGAGATCAAGGAGGATGCGCGCCGCATGGTGCTGGGCGCCTTGCGCAACCACTTCCCGCCGGAGTTCTTGAACCGGGTCGACGAGATCGTGCTCTTCAAGCCCCTCACCCTTGGACGAGATCGAGCTGATCGTGGACCTGCTCCTCAACGACCTGCGAGCCCGGCTCGCGGAGCGCCGGATCGGCCTGGTGATCACCGAGCCTGCGCGGCGGTTCATCGCCGAGCAAGGGTTCGACCCGTCGTACGGCGCCCGACCGCTGCGGCGTTTCATTGCCCGCGAGGTTGAGACCAGAGTTGGCCGAGCACTTCTGCGGGGTGATCTGCCAGAGGGCGGCGAGGTCTTTGTCGACCTCGTGGACGGCGAACTCATCGTCATATCCCGGAGCGGGCCGCCGGAGGAGAGAGAAGCGGCATGAGCGCGAACGTCGAGAACTCCACGACGCAAGTCGTGGTGTGTTCGAACTGTCAGACCAAGAACCGCGTTCCGGCTGTCGCGCATGGGGTGCCCCGCTGCGGAAAGTGCCACACGCCGCTCCGCTGGGTGGTGAATGCGTCTGACGCCGACTTCGGCGACGTTGTGGAGGCCGCGACCATCCCAGTGCTCGTCGACATGTGGGCGCCCTGGTGTGGTCCCTGCCGGATGGTGAGTCCCGTGCTCGAGCAACTGGCGGGCGAGTTCGCGGGGAGTCTGAAGCTGGTCAAGGTCAATGCCGACGAGGCGCCGGGGTTGAGCCAGCGGTTCGAGGTGCTGGCGATCCCGACCCTCATCCTCTTCGAACGCGGCAAGGTGGTCGACACGCAGGTGGGAGCCGCTCCTGCGGCCGTGCTGCGGAAATGGGTGACCGAAAAGCTCGGTTTGAAGACATGACTACTGGTTGGGCTCCGAGTATCCCGGACCCCCATCTCACGCTCGTTCGGCCAGTCGGCCCTCCCAGGTCGGATGGTTGTGAGGAGTGCCTTCGGCTAGAGCACGCCGTGGGTGCATCTTCGACAGTGCTTGACGTGTGGTCGGGTCGGCTGTTGCGACTCCTCGCCCATGCGGCATGCCCGCGCCCACGCTGCGACGACCGGCCACTATGTCGTCAGGTCTCTGGAGCCGGGAGAGAACTGGAGATGGTGCTATGCCCACGAGCAGTACGTCTGATTTCCTGGCACCCGAGCAGCCGGAGACGCCGGACGTGGCTGGTGCCTACCCCAGGCTCACCGACGAGCAGCTGATGTTGCTCCGCCGGTTCGGCGAGAGGAAGGCACTGCCCAAGGGTGCTGCCCTGTTCTGCGAGGGGACCGGGACTGCGACTTCTTCGTCCTTCTCGACGGTGCAGCGGCGGTTGTGCAGGAGACAGACGGTGCTCCCCGGCTCATCGGGGTGCACGGTCCGGGCCGCTTTCTCGGCGACCTGTCGCTGCTGACAGGTCATGCGGTCTACCACACCGCCATCGCGCAGGACGACGTGGAGGTTCTCGCGGTCCCGGTGGACCGGCTCAAGGAGGCCGTGGCCGAAGATCCTGCGCTAGGAGACCTGATCCTCCGTGCGTTCATGGTCCGCAGGTCGTTGGAGTTGGGAATCGGCGCCGGCCTCCGGATCATCGGCTCCCGATTCACGGCCGATACTCGCCGGCTACGAGAGTTCGCCAGCCGGAACCGTGTTCCGCATCGCTGGATCGACCTGGAGCAGGACAAGGAAGCCGAGGCCATACTGCAGCGACTGGACATTCCCCCGAGCAGACCCCGGTTGTGATCTGGAAGGGAAACAACGTCCTGCGCAATCCCAGCAACGTTGAGCTGGCGCGCCTGATCGGCCTGCGGGCGGTGCCGGATCGCACCGCTCATGACATGGTGGTCGTCGGTGCCGGCCCCGCCGGGCTTGCCGCAGCGGTGTACGGAGCATCCGAGGGCCTTTCCACCGTGGTGCTGGACCAACTTGCCACGGGCGGGCAGGCGGCGACCTCGTCACAGATCGAGAACTACCTCGGTTTCCCCGCGGGCATTTCCGGCGCCGAGCTGGCAGACCGGGCGGTCGTGCAGGCTCGCAAGTTCGGTGCTGTCTTCACTATCCCGGGCGAGGCGCAGTCGCTCGACTTCGCCGACGGATATCACCGGCTACGACTCGCCGATGGTGAGGAGCTGACCGCGCACACGGTGATCTTGGCGACGGGCGTCCACTACAAGCGGCTGGACATCCCGGGTATGGAGCGTCTCGAGGCACCCAGCGTGTACTACGCAGCGACCGAGAGCGAGGCGCAGCTCTGCCGGGGTGACCCCGTGACCGTCGTCGGCGGCGGTAACTCCGCTGGTCAGGCGGCGATCTTCCTGGCCAGGCGGGCGTCGGCGGTGAACCTGGTGATCCGCCACGGCGACCTCAACCGGGACATGTCCCGCTATCTCGCCGACCGGATCAGGCGTACGCCGCGGGTGAAGGTCTGGCCGAGTTGTGAGGTATGCGAACTCTTCGGGGACACCGCCATGACAGCGGTCGAGATCCACGACCTTGCAACTGACGAGCGGCGGGTCGTCGACTCGTCGGCACTGTTCCTGTTGATCGGGTCGGTGCCGCACACCGCTTGGCTCGACGGGCAGATACCGCTGGACGAGAAAGGGTTCGTGCTCACCGGATCTTCCGGGAACGGCTACAGAAGCATGCTCGAGACCGGCCGGGCGGGCGTCTTCGCTGTCGGTGACGTACGGAGTGGCTCGGTCAAACGCGTGGCGTCTGCGGTCGGTGAAGGCGCGATCGCCGTCCGGCTGGTCCATGAGTTCCTGGACACCATCGAGCGGCGCTGACCCGCTACGAGGATGGCCGGATCGCGTACGTCGATCCGAGCGGAACTCGTTCCGTAGCTCCGTCTCGCGAAACCGCCGGCAGGTCAGCGGCGCGTGCTCACCAGGGACACACCCGTGCCGCTCACGAGAACTCACTTAACCGCTCAGCGACGATGATCCTGGCCGCGGCCTCGATGAGCGCGAGGTGGGAAAACGCCTGCGGAAAGTTGCCGAGGTGTCGACCGGTGTCGACGTCGAACTCCTCGGCGAAGAGCCCGAGCGGCGAGGCGACCCGCAACAACCGCTCCATCAGGTCACGGGCCCGCTGCTCCTCGCCGATGATCGCCAACGCGGACACGAGCCAGAACGAGCAGATGAGGAAGGTGCCCTCCTTGCCCGACATGCCGTCGTCGGTCTCGCCGGTGCGGTAGCGCAGCACGAAGCCGTGCTCTGTCAGCTCGTCGGCGATGGCGAGCACGCTGGCGCGCAGCCGCTCGTCGTCGGCGGGCAGGAATCCGAAGATGGCTGCCAGCAGCGTGGAGGCATCCAACGCATCCGTGTCGTAGTGCTGGCGTAGGACGCCCCGCTTGTCGACGACGCCATGAGCGAGGATGTCGTCGCTTGATCTCGTCAGCGATGGCCTGCCAGCGTCGCCGCGAGATCGGTGTCGCCGCGGATCTCGGCCAGCTTTGCGACGCGCGGTCCAAGGCGACCCAGCCCATCAGCTTGGAGGACACGTAGTGCTGCGGCTTGCCGCGAGCCTCCCAGATGCCCTGGTCGGGTTCGCGCCAGACCGCCGTGGCGCACTTGGGCCTGCGACTTGACGATCGGCCATAGCCGCTGCGGCAGCCGTCCGCTGCGTCGGGTGTGCAGCAGGATCGAGTCCAGCACGGCGCCGAACACGTCGTTCTGGCGTTGGTCGAACGCTCCGTTGCCGATCCTGCACCGGTCGCGCACCCGCGTAGCCGGATAGGTCGTCGCGGGTCGACTCGGTCAGGTCGCGCCGGCCGTCGATGCCGTACATGATCTGCAGCGCGCCGTCCTCGTTCGGCTCGAGGTCGGCGACGAACTGCATGAACTCGTCGGCCTCCCAGTCCAGGTTGAGGAAGTGCAGGGCCTGCAGGGTGAAGGTGGTGTCGCGCATCCAGGTGTAGCGGTAGTCCCAGTTGCGCTCGCCGCCGGGCGTCTCCCGGCAGCGACGTGGTGAGTGCGGCGACGTGGTGAGCGCGGCGACGGTAGGCGCCCGGTGAGCCGACAGTTGAAATCGCGTACCCGAGTCTGACCGATGACGAGCGGCAGGCAGCCGCGGGAATGCATCGCTCAGGATGGCGCACCGCAGGGCGTGTTCTTTGCCGGCGTCGACGAGGAGACCGACGGCCTGCGGTTCGCGTGGGGCGTCCAGATCGCTGGTGGTGATCGACCGGACAATTCTCGGTCCAAGCAGTCAGCCGCTATCCGCACGTAATTGATCTTGCTCACCGAGCTGGGGTGGGCTGGCTTCTGTCGATCTTGAAGCGACCTGCCTGGCTCCGGTGCCAGCAGGATGATCACCGGTCGGCGGGATGCCGAGATCTGGGATGGCTCCGGAACCGGGGCGTACGGCGCAAGAGTGGGCGTGGAGCACAGGAACTGCTCCGCCGAGCAAGAGCGCTGGATTATTCTTGATCTTATCTTGATCTTGTCGCCCGCTGCGAAGACTCTCTCGTGGAGCAACGGCCAGAGACGTGGGTATCACTACAGGTTGGCCGCGCCGGCGATCATCCAAAACGTGAACAAGCCGGCGATCATCAGAACGTGAACAAGAGGAGAGCTTCGTTCAGGTGAGCAACCGGCTGAGGAACTCCAGCAGTCCTCGCGGACCATCGACGATGAGATCGGCCTTGTCGATCAGTGCCGGTGGGGCCTCCGCGGAGTCCATCGCGATGCGTAGCGCATCGCCGCCAGCAGCCTTCAGCTCGAGTGCCGCGGCAAATGCAGAAAGGTCGCCGAGATCGTCGCCAGCCACAACGACACCGCGGGCCTTGGAATCACCGATGACCCGACGAATGGCGTCGCCCTTGTCGCTGTGCACGGCTGGGCGCAGCTCCCAGACCTGCTTCCCGAGTATGACCTCCAGCCCGTGTCTCTCAGCGATTTGCCGCGCTGCTTGATCGATGGGCGCCGCCCAGCGGTCGGGGTCGGCGACCCGCCGCGTATGGATCGCAACCGCGTACTGCTTGTCCTCCAGGTAGGCGCCGCTGTCACGCTACTGCAGCGCAGTCGCGCAGATCTTGCTGAGCCGCCAGAACAGCCGGGCGGGCCGCCTTCAGCCGCGGATCTACCCATAGCTGCCCGTCGCGGATCTCTTGAAGGCCGTAGAGTCCGAGGTAGCGCACTACCGGGAGCAGCAGCATGGCTGGCCAGATAGTCAGCCGGGCGACCCGACAGCAGCGCGACCGCGGCGAACCGGGCAGCCAGCTGAGCAAGCAGCTCTACCGTCCCGGGCAGCGGTCTTGCTTGGTTCGGATCATCGACAATTGGGGCCAGCGTGCCGTCGAAATCGAGGCACAGGGCGGTCGTCTGCGCCTGCGCCGCCACTCGGGCAGCGTGCTCGGCCAGTACCTTGTCGGGTGTTGGCGTCACGACTGGTGGTCAAGCGAGAAGGTATGCCGCTCGCCTGGGTGCAAATCCACAGTGTCGTCGCGCACCAAGACAGTAATCGGTGCTGCTAGGTACCGCCGGGCGGGCGGAACTGACCTCGATCCGGTCCTCGGAGAACGCAAGCTCGACGCGGTGGCTGCGATAGTGGACGCTGAACTGCAGTTGTTTGATCTCTGGCGGGATTGCTGGGTCGAATCGCAGCACTTGCCCGCGGGCGCGCATCCCGGTGAGGCAGCGCAACAGCAAGATCTCACCGTGCCTGCCATCGCTCCTAAGTGGATGCCCTCTGCGGTGGTTCCGCCTGAACGTCCGCGATGTCGCTCCGCAACGCCCGTTGTAGACACTGCCGAGGCCTCGTCAGGGTCATAACGGGCAAGAACCCAGGCGGTCACAAACAGAGCTGAGGGTTGACCCATGCGAGGTGCGTGCCAGGTAATAGTCGACGGTTCGGGCCAGTTGTTCCTCACGTTACCTCGTAGCCCAGGTTGGCGAGTAGGCCGCAGAGCTCGTCTCGCGACAGGAGGTACAGCAACATCAGTACGTCGGGCTGCTTTGAGACCTTGTAGCGATTCGTGCTGTCCCCTTCAGCTTCAAGCACGCGGTCCAGGCGTTGGATGTTGCCGTACTTGGCCCGGTAACCGTCCCAGTCGAATTCGCGCAGCTGCTCGTAGCCCTCGAATTGGCTCAGCGCACCGTCGGCGTGGAACACGACGGTCATCTTCTGGCTGATATCGCGCCAACGCTCCAACTCCTCGTCGCGGATCATCAGCTCCTCGACCAGCTCCTGGCGGTAGTGAGGCGGTAGCTCTTGCAACGCCTCTAATGCTGTCTGCAGCACCCAGACCGCCATGACGTTGGTGTAGGTGTTGTTGCGCAGCCCCGGCCTCGTCGGAGTCGGGGTAGGCCTCGTGGTACTTCGTCTGGGCCCATGACGCCGTGTGATCTCGTAGCGATCTTGTGCGGGGTTGTACGTGGCGATGCTGGCCCAAAACCGCGCGATTTCGATGAGCGGCTCGGCACCGGTGAAGCGTAGAATCGAACGCTGCCGGTGATCATGTAGTGCTGCCAGACGTTGTAGGCGATCGCGATGTTGACGTGGCGTTGCAGGTGCGAGCGGTCGGGCAGCCACCGCCCCGACTTCGGGTTGAGGTGCAGCCGCTGGGTCTCCTCCCGTCCGTTGGAGCCGCTCTGCCAGGGGAACATCGCGCCTTCGAATCCTGCCTCCCGTGCCGCAGCCCGGGCCGCGCCGAGCCGGGCGTACCGGTACTGGAGCAGCGCCTCGGCCAGCCAGGGACGCTGGAAGTTGAGGTACGGGAAGATGAACAACTCGTCCCAGAAGATGTGACCGCGGTAGGCCTCCCCGTGCCAACCGCGTGCCGGCACGCCGACGTCCAAGTGAGCACTGTGGTGCGAGACCGTTTGCAGCAGGTGGAAGATGTGCAGGTGCAGGACCGTCTCGGTCCAGTCGTTGGCGCTGTCCAACACGAGATCGAACCTGTCCCAGGTGTCTGAGCCAGGCGCGCTCATGGCTGTTCGAGGAGCTCCGAGAGTTTCCGCGCTCTGACCATCGCTAGCCGCGCGTCGTGCCGGCTCTCCGAGATTGCGCGGTCGCGGGAGGTATAGAGCGCGACGATCTTCTCGACCGTCACGGGCTGCCCGTCTGCTGCACCCGGACGGTGAGGCTCGTGAGCGAGCAAAGCCGGGCTCCTCGACCAGGCTGCGGTCAACGTCGACGAGTCTCGCCGTCGCGCAGCAGCCTGGTGCGGGCGGCGAGGGCAACCCGTCACATGCGACTGGTTTGTCTCAACCTGGAGGTCGATCGTTTCCCTGTCGACTTCGGCCTGACCCAGGATCGTCAAGTGTTGGCCGTTGAGGTCGCCGTAGCGCTTGACGCCTGCGTTGACAACCCTGCCATCCAGGCCGGAGCGGATCTGGATGGTGCCCGACCAGTTCTCAGCTGGTGAACTCGGTCTCCAGGCCCGCCAGGTGTTCGATCTTGACGGCTCACGAAGCGGCGCTGCACCACCCTGGTCCGTCGCCCCTTCGGCGTCTTGCCAGGCAACAACTGCGGATGAGCGTTCCATGGCGCATATCCAGCTCGAAGGCGGTGATCTTCGACGCCGGACTGCTGCACGTCGAACCACGGACTACCACCGGAGATCCGAAGTTGCGGTGGTAGCCAGTTCGGGACGTTGACCAGATCCTCGTTCTCCACCTGACGGCCTGCGACATCGCTGACCAGACGGTTGTAAAGGCCGGCCACGTAGGTGCCCGGGTAGTTGACATCGTCGGCTTTCGCCTCTGGCAGCGCGCCACGAGTAACGAAGTACCCGTTGCCGAGCGCACACAGCGCCTCGCGCAACCCTTGACGCGTCCGGGGTCGAAGCCGTCGTACACCAGTGTCCATACGTCCGGTGGCCGCTCGGTGTGCGCGCCGTCGGATCTCCTCGGCGGCCTGCCGTTCCTCAAGTCGACCCTCGATGAGCGCGGGAAGGGATACGTCGTCCAAAGTCGTGACGACGAGGTCTGCCCCGGCATCGGCCAACTGCTGCTCGTCGCCGAGACGCGCCACGCCGATCGCTGCCATGCCGCCAGCCTTGGCTGCCTGAACGCCGCTCGTCGCATCCTCGACGACGAAACACGCCTGAGGGGAAAGTCCGAGTTCCTCCGCAGCCGTCAGGAAGATCATCGGGTCGGGTTTCCCGCGGGGAAGTCACGGCCGGAGATGTCAGCGTCGAACAGCTCCTCCAAGGTCATCCCATCGTGCACAAAGCCGTAGTCGAGGCGTTGCTCGGCGGCGAAGGTGTCCAAGCCGGATCCGTTCCAGAAACAGCTTGGCATTTTTCGATGAAGACGCCGCAGCCACGCGAAACCCGCTGTCCTTGACAGCGAGGATGAACCGCAGTGCATCAGGGAAAGGCCATAAACCGGCCCTGCTCGATGAGCTGGACGACGTGCTCCTGCTTGGCGGCCGCGTACTGTTCGATCCGCCGATCCACGTCGGGCACCCCGAAGTACTCAAGCGCGGCCCGAGCGCCGGCCAGCCGTGGCTTGCCGGCCATGACCTGCTGGTACACCTGTGGGTAAACCGCTCGGCCGTCCAGCTAGTTTGATCACGGATGTCGCGCCAGTCGCCCTCCATCAGCTCCTGGAGGGCCTCACGCCACGCCAGCTCGTGTGGCGAGTCGACGAGCACACCGTCAACGTCGAAGATTGCACCTTGATATGGCATGAGCCCTCACCCGTTCCTAAAAGAGGTTTGTGGGTCGAGGCCGTCCTCCCCGAGGACCCGTGTACGGGGTCAACCGTCGTCAGAGCCAGCGACGACATGGTCGCCGTTTTCAATCTAATGCCGGACCATTGGGCAGCAAATACCCGCCAGCCTCGGCATATGCAACATCCTCACGCGTCACGCCAGTACGGGTAGGCGATCAGCGGCACCACCCCGATTGCGAGGATGGCAGCGAATGATGGCTGGAAGGGAAGGATGATCGCGCCGGCCACAATGACTGCACCTGCCAGTTCGACGACCAACAGTGTCCGGCGCGGTCGCCGCGCCAGGGCGAGCAGCACACCGGCGGTGATCGCGTCCACGCTGCCGGCAACGGTGAGGAACCAGCGATTCAGTTCGGTACGGACATCTTGATCGGGCTGCAGCAGCACCCAGGGCGCCGACGCCATCAGCACCACCGCCACGACAAAGAAAAGCCCGGCGAGTGCGGCAACCACCCGAAAGATGATCACCCGCACGCGGTGCGCAGTGCCAGTGGTTTCGCGACGGAATTCTCCGAAGATGCAGTGCTCATAGACTGTGTGGACCTATCTGCAGCAAGCACGATCCGAAGCGGTCGGTGTGTGCCACGAGCCGATAGCCGGCCCAGCCGAGCCCGGCGCCGAGACACACACTGCCGAGAGATCGCGATCGGCCAGGCGGCGGTCGTGACAAGCTGAGCTATCCCGAAACCGAGCAAATGAGCGGGAGCGCCCACAGCTACGAGGACACCGGACCAGCGAGGCAGTGTCGCAGTCCTGATCATGGCGACGCCGAACAGGACGTAACCGATCATGAACAGGATTGCCGCCAACCCATTGATGATCACCACGGGCGAGTATTGGTTGATTGAGTCCAACACCGCCGGTGACTGTTTTGCCACGACCGAGCAAGGAAACCGGCGCCATCCAGTAAGGAATCGACCAGGCCGCCGTTGTTGTTGCTGGCATCGAAGATCTGATGCAAGATCCCGACTGCCAACACGCTGTCCAAGGCGGCGCGCAGCGTGACACCCATCAGCAGCCGAACGCACAATGCCCAAGATCAGCAAGCCAGCGATGCCTATCAGTACCGAGAGCGCCGACACCTGATCATCGAGGAGCAGCAGCGGGACGTGCACACCCGCGAACGGCAGTGCCGTCAACACGGCGGCGACGACGAAGTTGAAGCGGGCCTCCAAGCGGGTTTGGAAGAAACCAGCCCACACCGTTTCCTCCCACAGATTGATCACCACCACAGCCAGCACGATCGAGCCGAGTTGTTTGATCAACACCAGTCCGAGATCCGCTGTGTGCAACGAGCCTCCGAAGATCAAGCCGAGCAACAGCGCGATCACCGGCAGGCCAAACAGCACCACCAACCACCAGCCAATGCCGAACCGCCAACGAAACACCCGTGCAAACAGTGCGCGCACCCCGGCCCGTCCGTCGGTGATCGAGGTGACCCACAAAGCCGTCGGCAGCATGATCAACAGCGTCGACGCCAGCGCGAAAACCTCCACCGGCAGATTGGCACCGGGAATGACGCCATGGAAGGCAAGAACCGGTATACAGAAGAGCAGCCAACTCAGGCCAAGCACGATCACCAAGAACCCGGTCAGAGGCCGCCGGGCCACCCAACCTCTCAACCCCGTTAATTGCAGGTCTCCATGTGGAGAAGGAGCGGGATAAAGCTGAGGCGGCGCGGTACCTATCGACGACATGACGAGCTCCCTCTGCGAATGACTGGAACGTTACAGCCGGTTGCGGGAAACCCCTGGCGGTAGTGACGGCGTCCAGGTCCGCTAGGCGCGGGTTACATGCCGCTGATAGTGGTACGAGCAGCCATTTCTTACCATCGTCCCTGCCGTAAAGCTCGGCGAGTGTGTGGGGGCCGCGCGGGACGTGGGTAGCTAACGATGTGAGCTACTTGACTCCTGTTAGCTTCCTTTTTGATCATCAACTGGTTGGCTTCGTTGTTGATGCAGCTGCCTCGAGGTCGGAGGACCTGAGCTTCCTGGGAGTGACGGCCGGTCATCGCCACATCCGTTTCGGGCCGGGATTGAGGAACCCGTGACATGTTTCGGCGCGGCGTATCCCACCGGGGGTTTCCCGGGCATACGATCGCGGCGTTTTGGCACGTCTTTGTCGGGGGGAACACATGCGACGTGGGTTCAAGATCGTGACAGTGGTGGGCCGCAATCTCGACGTTGGGCTTGATCACCTGGCAGCCGGTGCCATCCAGCAGCGTACGGTGGCGAGCGGGACTCAGTCCTTTTGGGCCCGATTGCAATACGCAGCCACAGACCGGCACGCTGCAACTCTCAACTCGGAGGTTGAGCCGTGGCGCTCGACGTTGACCTGACGAGTCCGGTCGATCGCCCTCGCTTCGGTCGGGGTCTACCAGCAAGATCGTTACTCAGACGGTGGTGCACGTGGTCTGGGCGCTACCGTCTCTGAGGGATGGCGGCCAGAGCTTCACCCGCGCTAACCGCCGACCAACTGCCGAAATTCACCCAGTGTGCGGGCAACCGGCTCTACGAATCGCGCGCCTCGGATCCTCGGGTGAGACTTTGACCCCAACGGTAACGCCGCTACCAGACATCGCCGTTCTCTTTCGCACCAACACCGCCAACTTGACAACGCTGTGACTCGTCAGCAAGTCGTCGGCGCTCAACGCTGGTCGGCAGTGCGGCGGCGCCCTGGATCACGCCTGGCGCGCGACACAAATCCCGCAGCGCGTTCGACGACAAAGAGTCGATCACCGCCGATCAGAACAACGCGAACGCCACGTATAGCCGCGATCGGGGACCGGCTGGTCTTTCCCAATGCCGAGCGCACGAAGGGCAATCGCCGGGCTACTTTGGCCTTCCGCGGCCCGACATGGTTCTCGCGCACCACAGACGGCGGGAAGCATCTGGGAAACCGCCCGACCGGATCTTCGATCCCGGTCAGAACGACCAGACGATCGGCAGTCAGATCGTCGCACTCGGCAATGGTCATCTTGTCAACGTCATGACGGTCTTCAAGAACGAGACAACCGCAACGGTCAGTCAGGGGCGGGAACTGTCGCCGCACTACGATCCACCAACCGGGGCGCAAGCTGTAGCGGCCCGATCACCACGCTTCCGCTGGGAACTGTCGGCGTCACCGACCCTCGCGGACGGCGAGCACGACGGACTGGCGACATCATTCCCGAGATCGCTCCCCAGACGAGCGCTGCGGGCCGCGACGAGGTTCTATGCAGGGTCTGCGCAGGACGCTCGTATCTCGACGGCTTCGCAGCGTGACCAGGCTCGCGTCTCTCGCTGCCGCGGATCGCAGGCCGCACCTGCGATCCAGCCGCCTGTGCGCATCAGCACCCACAACCAAACCCAGCCAGGCGTTCACGCCGGCGATCCGCGCCGACGCGCGCAGGGCAACATCGGCGTCACCTACTACGACTTCCGCAACGACAACTCGACCACAACCGCACTCGACACTGATGCGCTGGTTCACCCGCTCCAGCGACGGAGGAAGGACCTGGAGCGAGGGCGGCTGACGCCCCAGTCGTTTAACATGCGATTGGCGCCGGATGCCAACGGGTTCTTCGGGCGACTACGGGGCCTCAGTGCCCTGGGCACCACGTTCTACCCGTTCTGGTCGCAGTCCGACGGCACCGGCACCAGCGTGTTCGCCAGGCGACATTGCGAGGCGCCATTCCCTCGCAGCCAGCTACAGGCCTTCGGCAACAGAGTGGCAACGCATGCCTGCCTCGGCCTTCCCGGTCGATCAAGGGCAAGCCGATCCCGCGGTGACGAGTCCGTCGGCAACAGCCAGCCTTGCCGTCGTCGGCGCATAACCACTCAGATCCGTACACACGTAGTCATGCGGCGTTTTTTTCGTGCCTCGTACCGGTGACCGTCGTCGTGATTAAATGGTCGAGAATCCGTTTTTGATTGACCGGCTTCGTCTAATCCCGCCGCGTGGGATCGGTTCGGTAGACACCGGATTAACCATGGCCGGCGGGTTTGAGGATTTGCACGCTGGCCGGGTCCACCTTGATCGGGGCGTCGAGGATGGCCATGTTCTTGTTCGCCAGGAACTGTCCAGCATGCGGCTGGTTGTCGAAGTAGAAGCTGCCATCAGGTGCGCCAACGACCGGCCACATCGGATAACCCCGCGTGGCTCCCCACGGCCGAGTTCCGCAGATTTCTAGATCGGGAATTAGGCCGGTTATGAGGTCTTCAGCGGATAGGCGAAGCTGTAGGATCAAGAATTCGCGATTGCTTCGTCGGCCCGCGCGCCACTCCCCAGCAGCACCCTGATCTTGACTCGGGCGCGGTCCGTGCGATCAGTCAGGGCCTCGGCCCTTATCATCGCGTGCCCGGCCCGAGGTACCCGGTGCGTCCCTTCTCGGTTCGTTGTGCCGGCCCACTGCCTCACCGCCGTTCTTCCAGTCGTACTCGGTGAGCGCTGCCGGATCGGAGCGGTTCGCTCCGGTGCCGTCGCCGGTGTAACGCCACAGGCGCCCGCCCACGGTCGCGAAGCCCTGCACCGTGTAAGCGGTCCGCCCAGCCTGCGGCCTGCGCGGTCTGGCCCTGCTCGTCGGGAACGGCCCGGCGCGATGCAACACCTGATCGGATGCCTCGCTCGACGCCGCCGATCGCACGCAGCTCGAACCGGTCGTATCCACCTCCGCCGACCCGGTAGGCAATGTACTCACCGAGCGGGATCGGAGCTGGGCGTACGCGACCGTCTGGTCGTTGTGGAGGCTTTTGGCATCACCTGCATGTCCAGCGGCGAGGATCCTCCCAGGCGTAGCGGCGCGGCGCGGCGCCAGCGGAACCGCACGCAGATAGAATCCTGCGGCTGCCGTCCGGCATCCAGCGCGTCCAGTTCTGCCATAGCCACAACTCGGACTTGCGGCGCTGGAATCCGATCATGTGGCCGTGCCCGGCGTCGAGCAGCTTCATGACTGAGATTTCGTTGCACTGATTTGCATCGTCTGGCGGTGCGCAGCGCGTCAGCACCGCGGTCTGGCGTGGCGGATAGATCGTGCCTCCGGTGAACTGGCCGCAGAACACCTCCCAGATCCACGGGTCCCATGCCAGGTCCTGCATGACCGCGTTGGTGTTGGGATTCAGATCCCGAACTCAAAGACAGGTGTGGGCATGCATCAGCCTCCGATCGTCCCGAATACACCTAGATGATCGCGGACGTTCGCGGGCCTTTGATCAACCCGTAGAGAACTTCGTTCCCACTACCGACGGGGGTGACAGTCATGCCCCTCGGCATCGCACCGCGTGCCGATTCAGGTGAACCCGGCGCTCTGCGGGTTCGTGCAGGCGCTCCTGCATTCCGCCCTTTCGCCGAGTTGGTGGACGACCAAGCGGGTTTCGATCTCGCAGACACCGAGCAAATCCGACCGTTGGCCGGCATCCATCGCCGCGATCACCGAGGCAAGGTGGTCGATCTTGCGATCACGCAGCTGTGGCGTCCAGCCAGGCAATATCGTTCTTGGATCAGAGTCAGGGGACCTGCCTGACCCACCGGTGGCCATGAGATCAACATTGCCCCCGTAGCACTGGCGACCACAGTGCCGTGGCTGATGAGTGCGTTGGGCGATGGCCGGATGACCGGTGGCGCCGCGGATCGCACCTCCCGCCCGACCAATCCGGGCGTGCGCGCAGGGCACGTGACAAGAGTCGGGAGACGCTTTGCAGCCACCATATGAGAAACATCAAACCGTACGCCGTGAACGGCAGGCGCCGGCAGAGCCGCACAGATAGCGTAGGCGCGTGGGGGCAAGGCAAACGGCTGACCTGGCCGAGTTGAAGGACTGGGTAGAAGGACTCCGCGCGGCAGCACACACCGCACGGCAGAGAGGGCAACATCACGCTAGCCAAAGCGTTGGACATTACCCGCTTCGAGGTATACGAGTCCTACCTTGACGAGGAGTACACCAACAACAGAGCCAAGCGGTTGATGATCAAAAGCTAAGCATCTGTTGGAACCGTCGGTGCGTCAGGTCGCCGCCGGTTGGTCGGGTGGCTTGAGGTCGGCGTGGCCGTGCACCGTCGCTAGGCGTGCGGCAAGAGCTTTTCGATCCAGCCGAACAGAGGTGACTTCCGGCCTGTGAGTTCTTGTCGTGCCTGGTGCTTGCGGTCCGGGCCATCCGGGCGCGACGACATCGTGCATCACCGTCGTTGGATGATCCGAGCCTTCGCCATCGGCATCGGCACCACCCGGATTTGGTTCAGGTCTTCCAGGCAACCGGACTGGATTTCGCACTGAGCTTCGGTCCGGCATTTTGGACTCTCGTTCAGCCTGCATGCGCTGGCCGCAGAACTCTGGCTACTGGACCACAACCCACCCGAATCCGCCTCGAGGCTAGCTCCACGAATCGCCGGGGTTCTACCTCGGGTCCGCGCCGGGCGGCTTTCCCGCCGGAGAACCTGCCGGGTAGGACCAAAACGGGGCTGACGGGGCGATGCCGCTAGTCACCATTCGCGACCGGCGGCGTTTCGAACTGGTCGTTGAGGTCGCGATCCTCCAGATTCGCTCTCGAGCGGCAGATACTTCGCGGCAGTTCCGACAACCCCAGCCTGATTGATTACGACGTAGCCGCGCGCGCCGGAACCTGCGGGTTGTCATCTTTATGCGCCCATCCTCGTGCCCGCGGTTCCTGAGGTCGGCTCCGGTCGTATCCTCAAGGCCGGACACTGTGTCCTCTCGAGCTAATAGCGGAGACGCTAGCCGAACAAGATCATCGCGAATACAGAGTTCGCCAATCCCGAGTACGCCCGATCCGCCCTCACCGAGTGGGGCCAGTGCACTGGCGTGCAGCAAGGATGACTGCTGGGTCATTGCCACGGTCTGGGCGGCAAAGTTGATCTTTCGTGATGACGAGGTGTACGCCAGGGCGGTCGATGCTGTGCGTACGACGAAGACGGCAAACCCAATCCCGGCGATCTGGAGGACTGCGCTCGCCCGATGGTCGAGAAATAAGCCATCCCACGATCGATTTCGTAGACCGATTACAGGATGGCGCAGCTGGCCAGCGGCGCCAAGCCGATGGAGCCCGTCGGAAGATTACAAGATCGACACGTGTAACGATCCGCTCCCATTGGGAGGATTCCGGGTCTTCGGCCGAAATTGATCTGAACCGGTCCGAGGAACGGGTGCCGCGGCGAGCGGAAGGCCACTGCCGTTACCGGGCAGACAAGTGACGCCCTCGCCTTCTCAAGCGGGGGCGTGGCCTGTGGTTGTTGTATCCGATTTGTCCGTGAGTGAGACTCGACCATTCGGCGGAGCGTGCGGAGGCCCACGTGACCGCGGCCTCCAGCGGGCCCTCGCCGTCCGCCCTGTCGCCACAGTGCGGCAAAGCTGAGGGCGAGGTACACCAGAACGAAGAACAGTTGGATGGGATGGTCCTCGAGGAACGAGGAGGCCTCCAGCACGATCACGTGGGCGGTAGTAGGGGGTGAGCGTCATTGCTCCGCCGCCGCGAGCGGCCCAGCGCCCGGCGGGCGAGCCGGGAACGAGTGATCAGGAGCGACAACCCCAGCCATGCCATCGCTATCCCGAGATCGTGCACCATCCTGAACGGAGTGGTGGCGTACGGGGCCCGCTCGACCAGCCACCACCACGACGAAACGGTGTCGGGGTCCCACAAGATGATGTTCTGTGCGTCCTGCGGGGACACCTTCATGGGGCCGCGGCTCGTAGGTGTTGGAGGCCGCTGAACTGGAACAGGATGAGGGTCGATAGGAGCCACTGAGCCGGCGGCGAGGAGCGGCACCCCCACGGTGAGGCGTACGGCCACTCGTCTGTTGGATCAGGTCGAGTCGCCCGATCACCATCCCGACACAGATGAACGCCATGTAGGCCACGATCGGGTAGCTCCCGGTGACCAGCAGCGGGCTGAACAGTTCGACGGGGTGGATGAGCGCCGCGAGGGTTGGCTCATCGTTTGGAAGGTTCGTGGTTGAAGCTGGCGAGCACGACTAGCGGAGCGAGAAGGACCAACCCGATGCTGATCCCGATCAGGACGGGCGAGCTGCGGCGGAGCAGCGGGATCGCCAGCAGGAACATCAGGCCGTAGTAGGGGAGTATCACCTCGATGTCGGGATCGAGGGCGGAGTTCAGAGCCAACCCGAGCAACGTGATGACCAGCGCCCTCGTTGCGAGTGCTGCGGCGTCTGGCAGCAGGGAGCCGGTGCGGCTGCGCTTAGTGATGAAGGTGAAGGCTGACGCCGGCGAGCAGGACGAAGGTCGCCAAGGCGTGACCGGCCATCACCTGCGTGGGTCTTGCTGGGCGTGTTGTTGCCGTGCAGCGTGTCGAAGATATGCACCGCGATCATCCCCAGCAGAGCCAGGCCGCGAGCCACATCGACACCGATCACCCGGGCGCTGCTGCCGCCGCCTGCTGGAGCCAAGGCTGACGGCCCATTAGGTTCGAGGGACGGCTTCCGCCTCACGGCTTGGGCCAGATACGACGCTCATGCAAATTTCCTTTACTGGATTGGCTGAGCGGGCGTGGCCGTGGATGTAGCTCCGAGTGCGGGTCAGACTCGACGGCGGTGGGGAGCGAAGACGCTGCGATACAGTCCGTGGCAGCCTAAGCGGTGACGCGCCGGTGCTGTAAGGCTTTTCGGCCTCTTCTCGGCGTCTTCTTAGCGTGACCATGCGGGCGGGCGATACGTCGCGTGAGCCGTGCGAAGCCCTCAGTTGATCAGTGTTCTTTCTGGAAGGCGCTAAATGTACGGCTCGCCGTCAAGGGTGTAGGCCCGAAGTTGTTCCACGAGCGCAGCGACCCAGAGGGCGCGCAAGAGTTCGGGACCCAGGTCGCCGCCTGAGTGAGCCTTCCAGGGGTCGTTGACGTCTTAACCCAAGACTCCTCTGGTGCCGGGAGAAGGAGGGCCTTGCCATGATGTGTCTGCCCGCTTCAGGCAAGCCGGCACAGCCAGCCGTCGGATCGGTGTAGCCGACGATCTGGCACCCCGACAGGAAGGCAGATGCGGCAGTGAGACCTGATCGCCGAGTCTTGGATCAAGCCGGCAACGACGACATCACCTCAACGCATCCTTTCGCGGCAAACCTGGTTAGCGCGCTGGCCTGCTTGCTCGTCTTCTTCGAGCTGCTTGCTCCGAACGAATTCAGCCGTCTCACTCCGGGCGCATTTGTCAGCGTCCCGCTGGAAGCACTGCTTGGCGTCGCCTTCCTGCTCGTCCTGCCGGCGAAGGCGAGGCCGGTCGTCGCGACGCTTCTTGGACTAGCCCTGGGCTTACTGGCCCTTATGAAGACCCTCGATATGGGCTTCTTCGCAATCCTTGCTCGGCCGTTCGATCCGGTAATGGACTGGACGCTGTTCGAAGACGGCATGAGGTTCCTGGCGGGCGCCATCGGCCCATTCGCGGCGATCGGCTGCCTTGCGGCAGCCGTGGTTTTCAGCACGGCCCTGCTCATCTTGACAGCCCGGGCCGTTCGACGCTTGACGCGCCTCTTCGTCCGGCACAACGCAGCTGCCAGCCGTGCAGTCGTTGTGATCGCCGTTCCCTGGCTCGCCTGCGCCATTCTCGGCACCCAGGTCGTTCCCGGCGTACCGGTCGCGGCCGCGAGCACAGCGGTCTACCTCCAGCATCGTCCAGCGGCCACACGTCCGCAGGATCGCGAGTCGTTCGCCGCCAACGCAGCAGCCGATTCCTTCGCGAACACGCCAGGCAAGGAACTGTTGACGGGATTGCGCGGCAAGGACGTCGTTGTGGTTTTCGTCGAGAGCTACGGGCGCAGTGCTATCGAGGATCCTGGGCTCGCGCCGCCTGTCACCGCGGTGCTCGACGCAGGGAATCGTCAGCTGCGTGCCGCCGGATTCGGGTCCAGGAGCGGCTTCCTCACCTCACCAACGTCAGGCGGCGGCAGCTGGCTAGCGCATTCCACATTGCTCTCGGGTCTGTGGATCGATAACCAGCAGCGCTACGACGACTTCGCTGCCAGCCAGCGCCTGACCCTCACCAGTGCCTTCCGACGCGCGAACTGGCGCACCGTCGGCGTCATGCCCGGTAACGACGGCCCCTGGCCACAGAGCGAGTCCCTGGGCTACGACCGGATTTACGACGCCCAGGACATGGGGTATCACGGCCCCCGGTTCAGCTGGGCAACCATGCCCGACCAGTACACCTTCCTGCGGTTCGAGCACACCGAACACGCCCGACGGGACCGCCCGCCGGTCATGGCAGAGATCACCCTGGTCTCAAGCCACGCGCCGTGGGAGCCGATCCCGCGACTCATCAAGTGGGGCGACGTGGGTGATGGCTCCGTCTTCGACGGGATGGCGCACGGCAGAGGACAAGCCAGAAGCCATCCTGACCAGAAATCCCGAGCGAGTGCGCACCGATTACCGAACCTCCATCGCATATTCGCTGAGCAGCCTGATCTCATACGTGGAGAACTACGGCGACGACAAACTGGTGCTCATCTTCCTCGGCGATCATCAGCCCTCTCCGATCGTCACCGGCCCGGGTGCCAGCCGCGACGTACCGATCACGATCGTCACGCGCGACCGAGCCGTCTTGAATCGCATCTCACAGTGGGGTTGGCAGCCCGGCCTCCAGCCCAGTGCCGCAGGCCCCAGTCTGGCCAATGGACGCATTCCGGGACCGATTCCTCACCGCATTCGGGTCTCAGAACGCGCCAATCAGTCACCGCCACTAGGGCGGTCAAAAGGCAGGACTCAGAACGGCAGCCGGGCCTATGTTGCGGGGCCGGCATGCGGCGGAGGTGGGGCGGTTTCGGTCAGGCTGCGCGTTTCGCCCAGGCCGCCCGGATCAGCCGGAGCGCCTCGGGGACACCGCCGGTCCAGGCATCGCCGTGGCCGGGAGAACCCAGTTCGCGGATAGGCCGTCGAGGGCAGCGAGCGAGGCGAGGGCCATGGCTGGGTCGACGGTGAATGGTGCGAGCGCCGGCCCGACGATCCCGGTTGTGACTGAGCGGGTCGTCATGGCGTCACCCATGAAGATCGCATCCACCGATGGCACCTGGTAGGCGACCGAGCCCGGGGTGTGGCCGGGCAGCGGGATAACCGCCGGTGCGCCCGGCACGTCGAGCGTCGTCGCCCCATCGATCGGGGTGACCTCCTTGATTGGGGTGCTCCGCAGGCCACCGTGGGTAAGTCCGTAGACGAGGAACTTGGCCATCGGCACGAGGCGCATCCGATCCCGCACGGCGGCCGGCTTGGGTACTTCGCCGCGTGCCTCGGCGGCATCAGCCGCGCCGACGAAGACCGGCACACCGTGCTCCTGGCGGAGCCGCTCCGCGAAGCCGAGATGGTCCACGTCGCCGTGCGTCAGCAGCAGCGCCCGGATATCCACAGGGGATCGTCCCATCGCCTCGAGCTCGCGAAGCAGGTCCTTCCAATGGCCGCGCAGGCCGGCATCGATGACCGTGATCGCGCCAGCGTCCTCGATGAGATAGCTGTTGACCAGGCTCGATGAGCCCAGTCGATGGAGCGAGGGAGCCAGTTGCATCCGATGCCTTCCTTCGTGCTGCGATCCTCAGACGGCCTTTTCCTGGAATGGCACATGCGGTCCACGCGTCCGCATTTGGTGCATCCACGAGCCTACGGCCTATTCGCGCGCGCTCCCCGAGGCGTGGCGTGGATCCCGTCATCAACGCCAGCCTTGATCCCGGTGGTTAGAGTGCATCTAGGTTTTGACATCCATTTTCGTTAGGCATACTGTCTGCTGGACGCCTCTGCGGCGTACTTCGGCCAGATCATGTTGAAAAGGACACTCATGAAAGGCCTCGTCGCGCTGGCTGCGGTGGTTTCGCTCGCCGTCGCCGGCTGCTCCACGAGCTCCACCGGCAGCCCGTCAGGCTCCCCGACGTCGGCTTCAGCGGCCAGCGGCGCCGGTCTGGTCAACGTGGTCGCCTCCACCAATGTCTACGGCGACATCGTCAAGACGATCGGCGGACCGGCGGTCGCGGTGACCTCGATCATCGACAGCCCCGACAGGGATCCGCACGAGTATGAGGCCGATGCGCGGACCCAGCTCGCCTTGTCGAAGGCGCAGCTGGTGATTGAGAACGGCGGCGGTTACGACGACTTCGTGGACACCATGCTCAAGTCCGCCCAGACCAAGCCGACTGTGATCAATGTGGCCATGACGTCGTCCGGGCTGAACCAGCATCCTGCCGACGGAGAGTTCAACGAACACCTCTGGTATGACTTCCCAACCGTGGAGAAGCTGGCGGCGCAGCTGGTCACTGACCTTTCCGCGGCCGCGCCGGGCCAGGCCGCCACGTTCAACAGCAACGCGAAGGCGTTCACCGCCCAGCTCGGCCAGCTGCAGCAGGACGAGGCCGCCATCAAGGCGAAGCATGCCGGCGAGAGGTGTGGCGATCACAGGAGCCGGTGCCGCTGTACCTGCTGGAGGCGGCCGGACTGGTCAACAAGACCCCGGAGAAGTTCAGCGAGGCCATCGAGCAAGACACCGACGTACCGCCGGCGGTGCTGAAGGAGACCGAGAACCTGTTCCGACACCAAGCAGGTCAAGCTGCTCGCCTACAACCAGCAGACCACCGGCCCCCAGACCGAGGCCGTGCTCGCCGCCGCGAAGCGAACAACATCCCTGTCGTCCCGGTCACCGAGACGCTGCCGACCGACCAGAGCTTACCTATCGTGGATGCAGGCCAACCTTCGCGCTGTATCCACTGCGCTGACCGATGACCGCGGCCACCTCTGACCGGCCGCAGACCCGCGGCATCGCACCAGCGCCGCCGATTCTGTCGGTCCGCGACGCCAGCCTGAGCTTCGGCTCACGCACCCTGTGGTCGCAGCTGAACCTCACGGTCCGTCCCGGCGAGTTCGTCGCCGTGCTCGGCCCCAACGGCGCCGGCAAGACCAGCCTGCTCCGCGCGATCCTCGGCGCCCAACCGCTCACCGGCGGCTCGATCGAGCTGCTCGGCGCCCCGGTGCGCCGCGGCCACCGGCTGGTCGGCTACGTCCCACAGCAGCGGCTGGCGGACCGCGGCACTCCGCCTACGGGCCCGCGATTTCGTCGGCCTCGGCCTCGACGGGCACCGGTTCGGGCTGCCGCTGCCCAGCCGCGAGCGCGACGGCAGAGCGATCGATCAGATGCTGGCCACCATCGACGCCACCGACGTTCGCCACCAGCCGGATCGGGGACCTGTCCGGCGGGGAACAGCAGCGGCTCCGGGTCGGGCAGGCGCTGATCGGAAACCCGAAACTGCTGTTGTGCGACGAGCCGCTGATCTCCCTCGACCTGCATCAACAGCGGGCCGTCAGCACCCTCATCGACGCCAGCCGGCGAAGCGGCGACCGAGCCGTCGTCATGATCACCCACGACATCAATCCCGTCCTGGACATGGTCGATACCGTCGTCTACCTGGCCGCTGGCCGAGGCCCTCACCGGCACCGTCGACCAGGTGCTCACCAGTGCCGCGCTATCGGAGCTGTACCAGACCCCGGTCGACGTCATCCGGGCCCGCGGGCGGATCCTGGTCGTCGGCCTGCCCCGACACCGCCGTCGAGGGCCATGAGGCTGCCCCCGAAAACCCGCCGGAGGGGCTGCGATGAGCGACCTGTGGTCGGAGTTGTTCTCCTTCGCCAACTACGGCGAACTCACTGGTGCTGGTGCGCAACTCGATCTTGGCCGGTGCAGTCCTCGGGCTTGCCGGCGGTCTGGTCGGCGTGTTCGTGATGGCCCGCGACCTGCCGTTCGCGGTGCACGCCATCAGCGAACTCTCCTTCGCCGGCGCAGCCGCCGGCCTGCTCGTTTGGGATCGGTGTGGTGGAAGGATCGCTGGTCGGATCGCTGATCGCGGCGTTGCTGATCGGCCTCCTCCGGATCCCGGGCACGGGAGCGTAACTCAATCATCGCGGTGTTGATGCCGTTCGGCCTCGGACTGGGAATCTTGTGCCTCAGCCTTGTACTCGGGCCGGGCCGCGAACAAGTTCGGGCTGCTCACCGGACAGATCGTCGCCGTCGACAACCCCCGGCTGCAGTCCCTGCTGATCATCTGCGGCATCGTCATCGCCGGCCTACTTCTGATTTGGCGGCCGCTGATGTTCGTCAGCATCGACGCCCAAGTCGCCGAAGCCCGCGGCGTCCGCAGTGTCGCGTTGTCTATCGTCTTCATGATCCTGCTGGGACTGGTGACCGCCGTGTCGGTCCAGATTGTCGGCGCCCTGCTGGTGCTTTCGATACTCGTCACCCTGCCGCCGCGGCGCTGCGGGTGTCCGCCTCCCCGTTGCTGGTTCCGGTAGTTGTCCACTCTGTTCGCTGTTGTCGCCATGGTCGGCGGCATCATGTTGGCCCTGGGCGGGTCGGTGCCGATCAGCCCTACGTCACCACCATCTCGTTCCTGATCTACCTGGCCTGCCGAGCCTGGGGCGCCCTCCAGAATCGCCCGCCGAAGTCCGCGCGGGTCGCGGCAACCGCCTGAGTGTCGAGCCACTCATCCGTTGTTATTGAAAATCTTTGTCGTATTGTTGTGCCGGTGACTTCCCGCGGCGCAGGAGGACAGGTGGTAGCCGCCCCGCAACGGCGGACGCGGCAGCGCGCCGCTATCGCCGACCTGCTCTCCCGCACCGACCACTTCCGCACCGCCAGCCAGATCCACGACGACCTCCGCCACCAGGGTGAGCACATTGGGCTGACAACCGTCTACCGCAACCCTGCTGATGATGGCCAACGCCGGCCAGCTCGACCTGATCCGCACCGGCGACGGCGAAACCGCCTACCGGCGCTGCTCGATGGGCCACCACCACCACCTCGTCTGCCGCGACTGCGGACGCACCGTCGAGGTCGAAGGCCCCGCCATCGAGCGGTGGACCGACCACGTCGCCGCGACCAACACGGGTTCAGCGACATTCAGCACCACCTGCGAGATCTTCGGCCGGTGCAGCAGCTGCGCAGACCAGACCTCGACGCTCATCCGGGCCGTAGCCGTTGAGCCGACAATGTCCTCGGGGATCGTGCGCCCAGGCCAGTAGGGGTGGCGGACCCGGCGTCATGAGGTGGCGTTTTGGTTGCACCAGTTGACCTCAGATCCAGCCTACCTCGTGGTCAGTTCGCCCGGTTGCGGTATCGACGAGCTCGGTCCTGTTCGCGAATCCGGAGCTGTCGGGGTTCGTGGCGACATCGCGGGGAAGCTTCGCGACCGCGAGATATTGACCGTTGGGGGAAAGGCAAACGCTCTGGATCCCGCCGGTCGGATCCGGATCCTCCGCGTAGATCTGGCGAACGTTGCCGTCTGTTGATCACCACGACTAAACCCTGCACCGTCCTGTGTTGCCACCCAGCCGACGTATCCCCGGTCGCCGCCGAGCGGCAGCAGCTGCTGGAGGCCTGCTGCCTCAGGGCAGGTATCGATGGCGAGCGTGGAGGTGTTGCCCGTCGCCAGGTCGATTGCTTTGTAGTCGCCGTTATCGTCAACGATCAGCGTCGTCGAACCGGGAACAAACCCGTACATCCTCGAGTGACCGCCAAGAGGTTGAGTTGGCCTGCCATTGAGCGGGTCAATTAGGTAGAACGATGTGTCGGCCGTCTGCGCGACGATGGAGGTCGTGCCGGGAACAAATGCCCAGTCCAGCGGCTGGAAGGGCTTTCCGTCGAATCCGGATACCTTGATCAACTTGCCTGTCACCGGATCTGTAGAGGTGAAGCTGACCATCGCCACCTCGGTCGGGGCCACTCAACGGGGTCAGGACGAATCCGAGGAGGCCGCTCGGCCCCGATGATTTCAGTTGGCTGATGTCTGAATTGTCGGCGAGCGTCTGGGTTGCTTCGGATCCGTCGAGTGGGCCGACGGTGAGAGCGTCCCGGCACCGTCGGCATCTGATGTCACAACCCCGATCACAGGATCGGCGACGGCGTACTGCTCGATGTGCGGCTGCCTGACGCACAACCCGCTGCTGCTCGGTCGATCCGATGAAATGGTGGACGATTTGGGTCGGGCGCGTCTGTCGTCGGCGTTCGATGCGGCGCGGTGCAAGACGTAGAAGGCGCCGTCCGGAGTCCGGAACGAGTACGTCAGGGTGGAGGACGCGCCGGTCGTCGCGCTTTGTACCTTGGCGACGATCTCGATAGGTAGTCGCATGAAAGCTCAGGCTGTCGGCAAAACGCAGGATCAGAGCGGCCCCGTCCGGTAGTCGGCTCAACTCGGCACTCTTGGTGTCACGGTCACCTGATCGGCGGTCAGCTCAGCGACGGTCTGGTCAACTCGCAGGACCAACCGCTCCCCGGCGCCCTCGACGGCCGCGCCCGGGTTGATCTGCGCATCCAGCAGCCGTGGACCCTGAAGAGTGTTCGCCACGGTGAGGCCGACCGCGGCGAGCAACAAGGCGCGCGATTGTCACGGCGGCAGTGAGCCGAAAGCGATCCTGCCGGTTCGACGGATCAGAAGACATAGGGCTGGTCGGGCTCTCGATGTTGGCGAGGAGCCGACCCCGATCGCCACCGATTCGTGGCTGTCACGGCTCGGGTTCTTGACGAAGGCTCCTTCAATCCTGATCCAGGCGCCCGGTTCGATCTCAGTCTCGCCAGCCCGGTCGGTATACAGGAACCCCGATCGGTTGGGCGTCTACCGCACAGCAGCTGACTACCAGCCGTGCAATGAAGAACACGTCCTCTCCTTGCGCGGTCAAGCACGTAGCCGGAGAGATCGACCTGCTTGCCCAGCACCGCTTCCGGACCGCCTTGACTCAGCAGCGCGGCCCAGTCGCTGACCGAGGAACGTCGCCGGATCGGTCACCGACCAGAGCCGCCACCGTTGGTCGAGTCAAGCGCCTGCCCCGAGGTGACCAGCTCCCGGTTCTGCCGTGCAGTCGAGCTCAACGTGGCGGGCGGGATGACCAGCAACGCCAGCGCTGCGCAGACGAGCACCGCGCCATTGGACCAGATGAGTAACCGGCCGAAGGCTGACGCGCGAGTGACATGATCGTGGTCACGGTCTTCGTGTGCGGCCGACGAGCCGCCTACTGCTGCCATCAGAACCAGCACCAGAGCGTGAGCACGGCCATTATGACCGTCAGGAGGGTATAGCGCGGGTGCACGTAGAGGGTGAGCCTCCCGGTCGCGGCAAGCCACAGTGTGGCTATCACGCCCAGCAGAGCGAGGGCAGCCCCGCTCCAGTTACGGAGAACATCTTCAAAGCGCAAGGTTGACCGCCAACCCCATCACTGCCGTCAGCGAGAGCCACCACCGTCGTCAGGAGGATGAGTGTCGAGGCCGTGAACGTGGTACGCAGCAACGCCAGCATCTTGATGTCGATCATCGGACCGAACACCAGGAAGGCGACCACGCGCGCCCGGGGTGAACAGTGATCCGAGTGAGAGGATGAAGAAGGCGTCGACCGTTGAGCAGATAGCGATGACGAACGCGAGACCCATCAGGGCGAGCACAGACCACACCGGATTCTGCCCCGAGAGTGAGCAGCAGGTCGCGCGACACGGCAACCTGGATGAAGCCGGCCACGGCGCATCCGACCACCAAAGCGGGCAGCATCGCGTTCATTTCGGCACCGAACATGCGTAGCGCCTGCACACCCCGATCCTGCTCGCCGCGCATGGCTGTGCACCTTGCAGGAATCCTGAAACCGTGGAGTCAGCAGATCCTCGCGGTCGGCTGGTGACGACTAAACAGCCACCCGACGAGATTGGCGATCAAGAAACCGCCGAGCACCCGCCAGAACAAGATTCCGTCAGAGAAGCCGAACGCCTGGTATGAGTGACCACAATGGTGATCGGGTTCAGGATCCCAGTTCCGTCAGCTGAAGGATGGAGTAA
>ERZ1370068.2247-contig-1404_pt1 | contig 76420 bp, 112 predicted proteins | sample MGYA00561227_ERZ1370068 | MGnify/ENA primary metagenome ERZ1370068 (study PRJEB38410, sample SAMEA6850437) | metagenome | study: Metagenomic assessment of the ecological functions of the soil: analysis of the soil microbiota associated with the... | reverse complement strand
TAACCCGTCGAGCCTCAGCAATACGCGCCGCATGTGGCGTGTAAGACGCCGCCATCGCGCCGTATGGTGACGTAACAAACGACAGCGGCAGGAGCTGACGGCACGTAACCATCGCCTTCGACGAAGCCGTCGGCGCTGACGCGCCGCGCCCTGCGCCCCGAGCCCAGACAACCAGGCGCGATCGCTGGCGGCCCTCGGCAGCGCACCTGCGCTGCGGACGGGCGACGAGCCCCGGCGCGCGCCGACTAGCTCGACGCCGCCTTCGCGATCCACGGTCCTCGACCAGTCGTCACCTTCAACCTGCTCCAGACGATGCTCACACGCGCTTCGGACGGTTTCGTCGCGATGACGCCGAGTCTGGCGACGCTATCGCCGTCGCTGCGCCTGCACACGGCCGAGGCGCCCGTGCTGCAGGACGTACGCGTTGACGCTCGCCCGCCAGGCGCCGACCGCACGCGGCAAGCGGTCACCAGTTCACGCCGAAGGGGCCCCGTCCTCATCGAGATCTTCCCGAAGCACGACGACTTCGCGGTGTGAGGAATCGTGGGCCTCGCCCGGCATGATCGGCGCGCTTCGGCGCCTGTTTCGGCCGCGTGGCGACCCTGGACTCCGCCGAAGGCGCGCCCGGCCGGGCGAGTTCCAGTGGGAAGCGATCGCTGCGGCACGAGCTGGCGCACGTCATCGACGCGCCGCAGATGTCCAACCAGCGCGTTCGCCGCGCTGGCTGACCGAGGGGCATCATCCGAAGATAAAGCGGCGACTCGACGTCCCGAGTGGGCGACAGCGGCACCGACGTCGCGGCCATGCTCAATCAGCGGCGAGACGCGCATCAAGCTCCGCGACCTGAACGCCGCCTTCCACGAACCCCAAGACTGATTTCGCTCGTCGCTATTACCAGGCGCTCGCTGCTCGTCGAGCACCTGCAGGCGCGGCTCACAACGGACGACGCCGGCGCTCCAGCAAGCTGCTCCGCGACCCACGGCCAGGGGACCCGAGACCGACGCCGCCCTTCGGTAAAAGCTGCCGCGCCACCGGTCACGACCGAGCTTCTTCTCGACGAATCGTGCAGACCGGCTTCGATCCGGTTCACTCGAAGAAGCGATGTCTGGCGATGCACGGCGCGCTGGCCCGCAAGACCCCGAGCGACGCGCCAGTTCGTGCTAAAGGCGCATGCCGCTTTCAGGCGCTGCGGCCGTTCGCGGAGCACGACCGCGCGCAGCTTATCCGGCGCAGCTCATGTGCTCGGCCTCTCGCTGCGCGAAGGCAGGACATCGACGAAGCCGTACGCAGGCCTTCGAGCGGGCCGCCGCGCTGAACCTGCCCAGGCGCTGACCGGTCGCCGACAGCCCCCAACGGCGCAGATCGCCCAGGTGATCGCCCTGCATGCGGAAAGGACGACGTCGCCCGCGCCATCGCCGCGCTGCAGGTCGGTCATGGCCGCCGATTCGACAACGTCGACGCGGCGCGGCAGCTGGCGACGCTGCTGCGCGCACCGGCCAGCATCGCCACGCCCGTGCGGCGTCGTCCGAGACGCTGCGTCTGCCCACGAGCGCATCGTCGGCCGTCACCGATCCTGCGTTCGACGCCGAAGCGCGGCCCTCGCACGCCCGGCTGCGCCTCGCGCTCCGTGCGTGACGATCGCCGACGACCGCCATCCCGCGAGTTTCGCGCGGCGGATCGCGCTCGGCCCGGTCGCGGCCGCCGCGTTCACCAGGATCTGGCCGGAGAGCTACTTCCAAGGCCGGCGCGGGCGGAGGTCGCGCGAAGCAGAGCGCTCGCGGTTCGCAAGTCGCGCCCATGCTACGAGCGCGCGCGCAGGAAGTCTGCTGCGTTGAAGCTATCGATTTTGGAGCCGATGATGGCGCATCCTGGTCGTCATCAGTGCATGTAACCAGCCGCGGCGAACACTGGAACGAACCGCGAACTTGGTGGACACGGTTCACAAGAAGTTGTACGAACCAGGCGTTTTCCGTTCGTGTCCGTGTCCTCTGTGGGAACGCGTTGTGGCGCTGCTGGTGCGTCCGCCGCCGCGCGGCGCTCGGAAGCTGCCAGGACGCGCCCGACGACCAGCTTCGCCGGGCCTGCAGTGGCGGTTCGTCGCATCAAGTACTCACTACGTCGTCCGAGGACGCGCGTTCAGCAGGACTTCTCGGGCGAGCCGTGGCATGATCGACGGCCCGGCCGCCGAGCAGAACCTGCTCGCGCCGTATCAAGACGGCGACCGCGATCGCAGGTCGCAGGATCCGATTCGTGCTCACGCTCGACGATCCGCGGCTCTTCAGCTACCCGTGGATCTACTTCGTCGAGCCGGGCAGCCTGCGCCTGCACCGACAGCGACGTCCGATACGCTCCGCGAGTTCCTGCTGCGCGGCGGCACTGGCGCTGATGGACGACTTCCACGGTCCGTCCGAGTGGGATCGATCTTCGACCGGCGAGATGAAGAAGCTGTTTCCCGACCGCGAGATCGTCGACGTCCCGAAGGATCATCCGGTCTTCAGCTGTTTCTACAAGCTCGACGGCTATCCGCAGATCGCCGGCCTCGGCTCGTTCCTGGCCGGGCCGCACGCTGGGAGCAGGGCGGCGTTCGTCGCCGCACCTGCGCACGATTCTCGACGACGCCAGTCGCCCGATGATGTTCATCAACTGGAACACCGACATGGGCGACGGCTGGGAGTGGTCCAACGCCGAGGAGTATCCCGGCTACATCAAGTTCACGGCGATGGCCTATCGGATGGGGATCAACGAAATCGTCTACGCCCTCACGCACTAGGAACTCGACATGGATTGCGTCGGCTAGCCTGCACGCGCCTGCAGCGCTGAAAGAGTCGCGGCGGGACGCGAAGCGTATTCTCACCGAGCTGCGCAAGGTCATCGTCGGACAGGACGAGGTCGTCGAGCAGGTGCTCATCGCGCTGTTCACCGGCGGCCACTGCCTGATCACCGGCGTGCCCGGCCTGGCCAAGACGCTGCTGATCAAGACGCTCGCCGACATCCTCGATCTCGATTTCAAGCGGATCCAGTTCACGCCCGACCTGATGCCGTCGGACATCACCGGCACCGAGATCCTCGACGAAGAACAGGGCAGCGCGCCGGCTGCGGTTCGTGAAGGGGCCGATCTTCGCGCAGATCATCCTGGCCGACGAGATCAACCGCACGCCGCCGAAGACGCAGGCGGCGCTGCTCGAGGCGATGCAGGAGCATCACGTCACCGCGGCCGGCCGGACCTACCCGCTCGAGCGAGCCGTTCTTCGTGCTCGCGACGCAGAACCCGATCGAGCTCGAAGGCACCTATCCGCTGCCCGAGGCGCAGCTCGATCGCTTCATGTTCAACGTCGTCATCACGTACCTGAACGAAGACGACGAGGTGACGGTGGTGACGCAGACGACCGGCGCGTGAGCGGCCGACGCCGCGAGCGCGGTGCTGAACGGTCGCCGACATCCTGCAGTTTCAGGACCTCGTGCGCGCAGGTCGGTGATCGCCGAAGAGATCGCGCGCTACACGGTGCGGCTGGTCGACGCGTCGCGGCCCGGGCGGCCCGGCGCGCCGGACTTCGTCGAGAAGTGGGTGAAGTGGGGCGCCGGCCTGCGCGGGTCGCAGGCGCTGGTGCGCGGCGCGCAAGGCGCGCGCGCTGATGCACGGCCGCTATCACGTCGTCGATCAAGGACATCCAGGCGCTGGCCAAGCCGATCCTGCGCCACCGGATCATGACGAACTTCTACGCCGAGTCCGAGCGCATCAACTCCGACGTCGATCATCGATCGCCTGCTCGAGGCGCGTGCCGGTTCCCAAGAGCGGGATGTAGCGCATGCCCTCGGACCGCGCGCGAACGCCGTTTCTCGATCCGGCGGTCGTCGCGCGCCTCGGCACGCTCGAGCTCAAGGCGCGGACCATCGTCGAAGGCTTCCTCTCCGGGCCTGCACCGCAGCCCGTTCAAGGGCTTCAGCGTCGAGTTCGCCGAGTACCGCCAGTACATCCCCGGCGACGATCTGTCCACCGATCGACTGGAAGGTCTACGCGCGCAGCGATCGCCACTACGTCAAGAAGTTCGAGGAGGAAACCAACCTCGATTGCCACCTGCTGCTCGACGTCAGCGGCTCGATGGCCTACGGCTCGCACCACGGCCTGACCAGAGTTCGAGATGCGGCGCGTGCCTGGCGGCGTCGCTCGGCTACCTGATGAACCGCCAGCGCGACGCGGTCGGCCTGACCGGCGTTCGACGAGAACATCGTCGCGATGCTGCCGGCCAGCTCGCGGCCCGGGCATCTGCGCAGCTGCTGCTGGTGACGCTCGACCGGCTTACAGACCGGCGCACCAGACCAACGTCGCGAAGCCGCTGCATCAGCTCGCCGACACGCTGACCAAGCGCGGGATGGTGGTGCTCATCTCGATCTGCTCGACGATCCGGAGCGAGATCATCCGCGGCCTGAAGCACTTTCAGTTCCGCGGCATCGACGTCATCGTGTTCCACATGCTCGATCCCGACGAGATCGACTTCCCGTTCGATGCGCGGCGACGCGGTTCGAGGATCTCGAGACGAGCGAAGAGGTGATGGCGGTGCCGGGCGCGGTGCGCGACCACTACGTGAAGCAGATGGGCGATCGCTCATCGATCGGTATCGCCGCGAGCTGGGCGCGAGCGGCATCGACTATCAGCTGCTGAACACGAACGCACGCCGCTCGAGCTGGCGCTGCTGTCGTATCTCTCGACCAGGGCGAGGGCGCTGTAGTGTTGTCTTTCTCTCCCGCTGTTTCTAGCTGGAGCGGCGGCCGCGGCGCTGCCGATCGTGCTGCATCTGCTGAAGCGCGAGCCCGAGGCGCAGCGTGAAGTTCGCGGCGGTCAAGCTGCTCAAACAGGCGCCGGTGGAGCACACCGAGAAGCGGCACATTCGCGAGCTGCTGCTGCTCGCGCTGCGCATCGGCGCGCTGGTGTTGCTTGCGTTCGCCTTCGCGCGCCCGTTCCTGCCGAGCCGCGCCGCGGCGAGCGCCGGCGGCGTCACGGTCGTGGCGCTCGACACGTCGTCCAGCCTGGCGGCGCCGGGCCGGTTCGAGCGCGCGCGACAGCTCGCCAGAGATGCCGTCAACGGCGCGCCGGCCGGCGACGCCTGGTCGGCCTCGTCACCTTCTCGACACCGCCGACATCGTCGTCAAGCCCAGCGCGGACCGCGTCCTGGCGACCGGCGCGATCGGATCAGGCAGCGGTCGGTTTCGGCGGGACGCGGTATCGAGCCGCGCTGTCGGCGGCCGCGCAGGCGGCGGGCGGCCGATCTGAAGCAGCACGGTCGTGGTCGTCGTACCGATCTGCAAAGAGAACGGTGCGGATGCCGGCGATCGTGTCGGCGCCCGACGGGCACAAAGATTTTTCGGTGGTGAGCTGCCGGATGCGCCGGGCCGACCTGGCGGTCACCGGCGCGTCGGCCGCAGCCGACCGCGCGGATCGCGACGGTGCAACAACGCGTCGGCTCGCGCGACGGATCGCCCGTGTGCATCTGACGATCGATCACCCGTCCGGTCGCCGGATGCGCGACCGTCCCGCTCGGACCCAATCGCCCAGCGACGCGCCGCTGGCGGCCGCGCGCTGCGCGGCGAGCTTCCGGTGGCAGTGACCGTCGACGATCCGGCCGGCATCCAGGCCGATAACATTTCTGCCGTCTTCGTGGAACTGCAAATGATGTTCGTCGCCAGTAAAGTGGCACCGTCGCGCGATGCTTGGCAGCAGGCGCTGGCGGCCGAATCTGCTGAGGGTGCAGCATCAACCTGGTCGGCATCAGCGGTGCGCAACTGTTCGCGGCTGCTGGCACGGAGGCGTTCACCGGGCGGTGCACGCAAAGTTGCCCCCTCGACGTCTGATGGCGGGGTCGCGGCAGGAAACGCTTACGTCCGAGCCGCGTGGAGTGCGCATCTGATCGCCGCGCTTCCGACGGGATGGCGATGATGTTGTGGTGCGACGTCTTGGTGGTCGTCGGTCAGATGGCGACTTTCTTCCACGACAGCGAGGTGCCGCGCCGGGCCATTGACGCGTTATCCAGTTCACAGCGTTCGCGGGCAACAGCGGTTCGCTGGGACTGTGACGTTCACCCGTGTCGCGCGCATCGGCGGCGCGTCGTCAGACGCCTGCGCGAGCTTCGCTGACGCGACGTGGCGCTGGCGGAATGCCCGGCGGGCGACGGTCAGTTGATGCTGGCCCGATCTCGACAACCGCTGGAACGACTTTCCGTGGCGACGTTCGTGCCACCCGCAATGAAGTCGTCCGGGTGAGCGCCAGAACGCACGCGCCTCTGACGTGGCCTGACGCGCCGCCGGAGTGCCGGTGGCATCGCGACGGTCCCCGGCGCGGCGCGCAGCTGTGGTAAATGCCGCCGCGGCGCACGCAGAACGTTGATCCCCAAACCCACTGCGGCTGTCGGCCGACGATTTTCGAATGGCGTCACGCGCCAGAAGGATGCCGCGTTGTCGGAGCAGCATCGAAGCGCGCGCGAGGAAGGTGCCACCGCCAGCACATGCGCGGTGCCCTGATCCCCGGCGATGGTGCTGATGCTGGCGGTCGAGGGAGGGAGGGTGGCAAGTCGAACGCGTAGTCGAAACAGTCGACAGTCCAGAGTCGAGAGGGTCGATGCGCCAACGTTGACCTGTGCATCGTCGACTCTCGACGCGCTCGACTGGCGTGGCGAACATATGGAGCGACTACAACGACATTCAGCGACCTGAATCGCGCGCGTGCGTGGGCGCGCTGGCGGGCGCGTTGCACGCCTTCCGCGCCGTCGTGCGCGCGCGCTGCTGACGTCGGCGGTCGTCGCTGTTGCGCTCGTCCTGTCGCGATGGACCACCGGCGCGCCTGCCGTCCCTGGTCGCGCTCGCGGCTGTCACGATCGCCGCGGTGGCCGGAGCCGTCGCCTGGGCGCTGCGCCGCTGCGTCCGCCGCGCCGGCGGATCTTCAGGTGGCGCGCTTCATCGAGGAGCGGACGCCGGCGGCTCGACGATCGGCTCGTCACCGCCGTCGACGTCGCCGAGAGGGCCGTCCGCGGCATCGTCGCTGATCGCGGGTCCGCTGGTCGCGCGACGCCGCGACAAGCGCGTCCCGCGGCGTCGACATTTCCAGCGGTGATTCCGTCCAGGGCGCTGCGCCGCGCCGGCTTCCAGGCGGCCGCGGCGGCTCTGGTCTGTCTCGTGCTGCTGTTCTTCGCGCGCGGAACGGCGCGTCAGGCGCTGGATGCTGCGTCGCTGACGGTGTGGCCGGCGCGCGCGTGACGCTCGAGGTCACGCCGGAGACACGCGAAGGTCAAGGCCGGCGTTCCGCTCGCGATTCACGCACGGCTCGTTGGCAACCGCGCTCCGGTCATCGCGCAGATGCAGATCGCTGATGGCGACAACTGGCGAACGACGGAAATGACCGCGGAGCGGCAGGCGCGAGGGCTTCGGCCTCCGGCTGGATTCGGTCACCACGTCGTTCAAGTACCGGATCGTCGCCGGGCGCGGTGACGTCGCCGACCTACGACGTGTCACGGTCGTGCATCCGCCGCCGCGCGTCGCGCGCATCGACGTCGATTACACCTATCCCTCCGGCTTGAAGCTGGCGCCGCGCACCGAGTCGGACGGCGGCGACATCTACGCGCCGCGCGGCACCAACATCCGCGTGCACGTGTTCACCGATCGGCCGGCCGCGACCGGGCTGATGGCGCTCGGCAGCGGCAACGGCCTCGCGCTGAGCGCCGCGACGCCGACCGAATTCACCGGGGCGTTCAGATCTGCTCGCCGACAACTCTATCGCGTCGCGCTCGCCGATCCCGACGGCATCTCCGCGCCTGGCGAGACGGAGCACTTCATCCGCGCGCTCGAGGATCGTCCGCCCGACGTCCGCATCCTGAAGCCGGCCGCCGACCGGTCGGTGACCCGGCTCGAGGAAGTGGACGTCGAGGTCCAGGCCGAAGACGACTACGGCGTCGACCGGCTCGATCTCGTCTATCGGTGCGCGGTCGGCCGAGAAGGTCGTCCCGCTCGGCATCGCCGCGCAAGACCACCGCGGTCAGCGGCCGGCACACGCTGTTCCTCGAGGATCTCGACGTGCAGCCGGGCGATTTCGTGTCCTACTACGCGCGCGCGCGCATGACGCGCACGCGCGGCACGCGATCGAACGAAGCGCGCAGCGACATCTTCTTTCTCGAGGTCAAGCCGTACGAGCAGGAGTTCGCGCTCGCGCAGAGCCAGGGCGGCGATGGCTGGCGCCGGTCGCCACCTCGCTCGACGATCTCGTCGCGGCGCAGAAGGAAGTCGTCGTCGCGACCTGGAAGCTCGATCAGCGCGCGCTGTCGGGCGAAAGGCGCCAAGTCCGAGCAGGACATTCAGGTCGGTCTCGCGCGCTGAAGCGGAGCTGAAGACGCGCGTCGAAGAGACGTCGAGCTCGTTCCGCGAATCGACGATGAGATCCGCGGCGCGGACGGGGGTGGACGACAGGGCGCGTCAGCGGTGAACCGCCGCGCCGCGAGCTGCTCAAGGCCGGTCGAAACGCTGCCGGAAGAAGCACGACATGACCGCGGCGGCCGCGGCGATGGGCAAGGCGGTCGTGCTCGCTCGACGCCTGAAGACAGGCGAGGCGCTGCCGCCGGAGATGGACGCGCTCAACCGGTTGTTGCGCGGCGCAGGCGGCGGTGAAGAAGCCGCGAGGTTACCCAGCAGCAGGCGGGCAGCGGCAACGGCAGCCGACCCGGCAACTTCGATCTCTCCACGCTGTTCGATCGCGAGCTGCAGAAGTCGCAGCAGACCAACTACGAAACCAAATCGAGCGCCGAGCAGCAGATCGGACCCGAGCCAGAGCGCGCTCGACAAGATCAAGGATCTCGCGCCGCCGGCAGGACGAGCTCCTCAAGCGAAGCAGCAGGAGCTGGCGACGCGACCGCGACAAGATGAGCGAGGAGCAGTTGCAGCGCGAGCTCGAGAAGCTGACGCGCGAACAGTCCGAGCTGCGGCAGCGCGCCAGAGAAATCGCGAGGCAGACGGCGAGGCAGCAGAACCCATCCGGATCGCAGCGACCAGCAGCCAGCACAACAGCAGGGCGGCTCGCAGAGCGGTCAGCAGAGCGTCAGTCGGGTACAGCAGAGCGCGTCGGGCCAGTCGGAGCCGCAGCGGCCAGCAAGAGCAGTCGGGGCAGCAGGGTCAGGCATCGGGTCAAGGGTAGCGGACTACGCGAGCAATCGGATGCGCGACGCGTCGGAGGATGCGGGCGCCACGGCGATCTGCGCCGGCAGGACGCCTCGCAGGCGGCCGAGGCGGGCAAGCGCGCTGCAGCGTTGCGCGGGCGCAGCGCAACCTCGAATCGGCCGCGCCCGACGAGCGCCGGCAGCCGCCAGTCGGCGACCTGCGGAAGCGCGCCAGCTGGCCGATGCGCAGCGCCAGGTGGCGTCGGAGCTGTCGAAGACGCCGCCCGGCGAAAGCCGGCAAAGGACAATCGATTCGCCGCCTGGCCGGCGACCGTAGCAGCGTCGGCCGCGCGTGCGCGTAAGCTGGAAGAGTCGCTGCGCCAGCAAGGCGGCGCGGCCCGCGATCAGCGGCCGTCAGGCCCAGCGCGGACGCGGCGCGGACACCGAGAAGTCCAACGCGCAGGCGCGCAGGCCGGCAGCGGCGAAGCGGCGAAGATCGGACGCCCAGAAGCTGCCCGACCGCATGCAGCAATCGGCCGACGCGATGCGTCAGGCCTCCGCGGATGCGCGTGGTCTCCGCGGAAGTCGCGCGCCGCCGAACCCGGCGGATCGCGTCCGCGATCAGAGCCGGCGCGCAGCAGGAGGTCGCCCGTTCGCTCCGATCGCATCGCCGAAGCGCTGGCAGTCGGGCACGGCAACGACGATCGAGTGCGGAATCGCGCAAGCTGTCGGACCAGCTCGCCAAGGCGCAGGAACTGCGGGATCGGATGGCCGCGACCAGCCGCGATCTCGCCAGCGCGAACAGTCAAAACAGGCAGAACGGACCGTGGCGGTGCCGCGCGGCGGACTAGGCGCCAGGCGATTCTCAGGCCAGCGGCGGCCGCGGAGTTCCGGCGACACCGGCAAGCCGGGCCAGGGGCAGCAGGGCGGCGGCGGCAGCGGTTCGGCCGACGCGACCGAAGCTGCGCGAAGATGGTATCGCGCCAGATGCGGGCGACGGAGGATCTGATCGATCAGATCCGGCGCGACGATCCGTCGCTCGCACGCGGCGACAGCGGCGAGGTTCACGTTCGAGCGAGCCCACGAGCCAACGACCGTCACAGCGCCGGGGACCGAAGCGTTCAAGCAGGATTTCGCGAAAGTGGGAAGAGCTGCGGCCGCCAGGCAACGCAGGCGCTCGAGAACATCGGAGTCGTCGCTGTCGAAGAAGCTGCAGGCGAAGCGCTCGAAGGATCGCCTGGCGGCCGGCGCGGACGACAAGCGCCGCCGGAGTGCAAGCGGCAGGTGGATGAGTAAACGCTCAAGGCGATTGCGAGGAGAAGAAACGGTGAGGCGGGCTTGGGGCGGCTAGGGCTTAGTGCTCGGGGGTGGGGACGCGCACCAGAGCCCTAACTCATCACCAAGCACTAGACCGCATGACGTGGATACGATGCACTTAGCACACGCTCTCCCGTGGTGGTTGGCGGTCCTGCTCATCGCGGGCATCGGCGCCGCGACGTTCGTCGAATATCGCCGCCCGCTGTCGCCGCTGACGCGCGTCCAGCGCGGCACGCTTGCCGCGCTGCGCGCCTCGTCCTCACCGCGCTCGTGCTGTTCCTGTTTCGACCGATCGTGCTGCTGCCGCTCAGGCCGGTCTGCGCGACGCGGTCGTGCCGATCCTGATCGACGCGTCGCGCAGCATGCGGCTCACCGATGCCGACAACCAGTCGCGCATCGCCCGCGCGGTGTCGCTGGTCACGTCCGATCTGCCGCCGCCGCTCGCCAGCCATTTCTCGACGGAGGTCTCGCCGTCGGTGAGGGGCTGACCGCGGCGTCGCCCGATCGGCTGCAGGCCGATGCGCCGCGCACCGATCTTTCCGGCGCGCTGGCTGCCGTGCGCGAGCGTTATCGCGGCCAGCGCGATCGCCGGGATCGTGCCTCGTCTCTGACGGTGGAGATACGGCGTCTAGTGGGTCGAGTAGGTCAGGTAGGTCGAGTGGGTCGGGCGGGTCAGCGGAATACCGGTTACGCGATTGGCGTCAGGCTCGCCCGACGGTCCGCGCGATCGGGAAGTGCGCGTGGGCTCGGTGGCCGGCGATCCGCGGCTCGATCAGGCCAAGGTCGATCTGCACGTCACCGCGATCAGCTCGGGATTCGGCCGCACGCCGTCCGCGCTGCGGCTGCTCGCCAACGGCCAGGTCCTCGAAACGCGGCGCATCGTGCCCGACCGCCGAGCGGCTCGCCGATTGACGAGCTGTTTTCACGTCTCCGGATCCGATCAACCCGACGGTCTACACCGCTGATGTGCCCGGTGACCCGTCGGAGGCGGTCGTCGAGAACAACGCGCGATCGGTCCTGCTGAGCCCGCCCGCGCGCAAGCGCGCGCTGCTGGCGATCGAAGGGAGCGCCGGGGTTCGAGCATGCAGTTTTCATCACGCGCGCGTGGGCGGCCGATTCCGGAGCTCGACGTCGACTCGGTGACGCGCAAAAGGCGCAAGAACGGCGACGGTGTCGACACGTTCTTCGTCGCAGGCGGGCGCGGGCGCGCCGCTGCGCTCACGACGGGCTTTCCAGCGCGGCGGGAGATTGCTCTACGGCTACGACGCGATCGTGGTCGCCAACCTCGAGTCCGATTTCTTCACGCGCGCTCAGTTGTCGATGATGGCGGACTTCGTGTCCGAACGCGGCGGCGGCCTCCTCGGTGATGGGAGGCCGATCGTTCACGCAGCGCGGCCTTGTCGGGCACGGCGCTCGAGGGATGTGCTGCCGGTCGAAATGAACGACCGGCGCGGCGGTCTGGTGCACGGCATTTCGACGCCCGACGATCCGGCGCGGCCCGGAACATGCACACAAGGTGACGCCCACGGCTGAAGGCGAAACGCACCCGATCATGCGGCTCGGCATCGCGCCCGCCGACACGCGCAAGGAATGGGCGGCGCTGCCCGGCGCTCGCGTCGAGCGCCCGCACTGGGCGGACCGCGTCCGGGCGCGACAGTGCTCGCGTGACGACCGCGCCCGGCGGCGGACGTGCATCCGGTGGTTGCCGTGCAGCGCTACGGCCAGGGGCGGTCGATGGTTGTTTGCCGGCGAGGCCGCCTGGCGCTGGAAAGATGCTGCTCAGCTCGACGGATCGCAGCTACGAGTTCTTCTGGCGGCAGGCCGCGCGCTGGCTGGTCGTCGCCGTCGCCGGAACCCTGGTCGCGATCCCACGCTGCCCGATGCGCCGGAACCCGGCGATGCGATCTCGATCGGACGATCGACGCGCGCGACGCCTTTTGCCGGCGTCCCCGACGCCACCGTCGACGCCACGGTGTCCGGGCCGGGCGGCGATCCGCGCGCCGGTCAGAATTGCGGCACGCGGATCCCATCAAGCGGCCGGTTTACCGCGGCGTTCCGGCCGGACCGCGCCGGCCATGCCGCGTGCACGCCGAGGCGCGCAAGGGCACGACACCGCTCGGGACTGCCGACCGCTGGCTGGCATGTACGTCGGCGGCGCCGACCGGAAGTTGCCGCCGATCCGCGCCTGAACGAAGGATTCCTCCGCCGCGTGGCGCGCGACTCCGGCGGGCGCTACGTCCGCGCCGGCGAGGCGAAGCAGGTGGTGAGCTGGCTGCAGACCACCGCGCCCCAGGACGCCGCCCCCGAGCGCCGCGATCTGTGGCACGAGCCGTGGGCCTACGCATTCGTGCTGACGCTGCTGTCGGCGGAGTGGATTCTGAGGCGCGCGCTGGGGGCTCCGATGAAGCGATGTGGCGCAGAGTCAGCCGCGTGTGCGGGCAAACCGTTCAGGCTGCGATCGTGGCTAACGCCGCCTTCGCTGCGGGCTTCCGCTAGCTCAAGCTACAGCGCTGCTGCCACAGCCTGTCTTCTGTTGCTTGCGGTCGCTCTCGCGCGCGTGAGGCCGCAGAACGCTGCCCGCGCTGATCGTGACCGGCGCGTCCGGCGGCGAGGCCTACGAGCAGAAGTACGCGACCTGGCGCACGTCGCTGTCATCCCTGCTGCGCGACACTTTCGGCTACAAACCCGACACGCTGTTCGTGCTCGCGCGAGACCGAGGGCGACGGCGTTCAGAAATCGACATCGCGAGAACGTGCAGCGCGTGCTCACCGACACTGCGCCGGCGGATGACCAAGGACGATCAGCTGATGGTTCTGCTGATCGGCCACGGCACCACGCTCGACGGCGAGGAGGCCAAGTTCAACCTCGGTCGGCCCGGATCTGAGCGCGACGGAGTGGGCCGATCTGCTCAAGCCGCTGCCGCGGCCGCGTGGTCTTCGTCAACACCAGCAGCGCGAGCTTTCCGTTCCTCCGCAAGCTCGCCGGCGCGCGGGCGCGTCGTCCTGACCGCGACCGATTCGTCCGCGCAGCAGTTCGAGACCGTGTTTCCGGAATTCTTCGTCAAGGCCTTCGACGACGTCGGCCGCCGACGTCGACAAGAACGGCCGCGGTCTCGATCTGGGAGGCGTTCAGCTTACGCCAGCGCCGGCGTGCAGCAGTTGCTACGATCAGAAAGGGCAGCTGCCGACCGAGCGTCCGCTGCTCGACGACACCGGCGCCGGCGTCGGCCGCGAGGCCGAGACGCCCGGCGACGACGGCGCGCGTCGCGCGCGTCACCTACCTGCAGCCTGACGCCGTCGCTGGCGCTGCCCGCCGACACCGCGCTCGCCGGCGCTGGTGCAGCGGCGCGCCGAGCTGCAGGCGGCAGCTCGAGGCAGCTGAAGGCACGCAAGGAATCGACGCCCGCCGGATCAGCATGCGAAGCCGAGCTCGAGAAGGTGCTGGTCGAGATCGCCCGCGTCTCGCATCAGATCCGCGCGAAGTCGTAAGCGCGTCGCGGCTGATCGGGTCAGGAGTTAGGACTGGGAGCTGCAGTTCAGGCCAGTTCTGGATGGCAGCTAGCCCCCAGCCTCTAGTCCCTGACCAACCCCTAGATGCGCCTGCTCCACCCGCTAGTCAGGAGTCCGCTGAGGATCCGCTCCTGCTTCTGGAACACGAAGATCGCCGATCAGCGCCGACGACGAACCCCGCGACGTGCGCCAGAACGCGACGCCGCCGCTGCCGTGCGTCGCGGCGGTCACCGCAATCGCGCCGGCGCTGAAAAGCTGCATCAGGAACCAGAAGCCGAGCAGGACGATCGCCGGCAGCTCGACGATCGTGAAGAAGATCGACGGCAGCAGCGTCAGCACGCGCGAGCTGCGGATAGCAGGACGAAGTACGCGCCCATCACGCCGGCGATCGCGCCGCTGGCGCCGATCGTCGGCAGCGCCGAGTTCGGATCCATCGCGACCTGGCCGAGCGCCGCGGCACCATGCCGCAGAGCAGGTAGAAGACGATGAAGCGGCCGTGGCCGACGCGGTCCTCGACGTTGTCGCCGAAGATCCACAGTACCCACATGTTGCCGATGACATGCGACCAGCTGCCGTGCAGGAACATCGACGTGATCGAGGCGTCGGCCAGGCTGAAAGCCGCCGGCACGACGCCGTAGACGCGCAGGAACATCCGATCAGCATCCGGCGGCAGCGTCAGCTCGAACAGCCACGCCAGCGCGTTGAGCACGATGATCGTGATGGTGATGTAGGTGTCGTCCGGGACGGTATGACGTCCCGCAGCGGAATCACCGCGACGATTACATTTCAGCCGCCAACGCGCCGCAGGCACTTCGGCGAGCTCTCGCCGTAGCTCGCTCGTAAAGTCATACGCGAGCTGAAGGCTGGAGATTTCAGACTTCAGATTCGACTCTGCAAATCTGAAATCTGAATTCTGAAATCTGAAATGCCAGCGTCATCACGCCGTGTCCATAGCCAACCGCTTCGATGTGCGGCGCCGGCTGCGCGGCGAGCCGACGCGGGCGTGGCGCGCACGCGATCGACGATGCGGCGCAGGATCGCCGTCAGCGATCGCCTTGCGGTGTTCGCCGAGTGAGATCACCGCGTGATAGACCTGATCGATCTCGCCGTCGGTCAGCGCTGAAGCCGAGCGCTTCGCAGCGCGCACTGCACGGCGTGGCGGCCGGAATGGCGCGCCGAGCACGAGTCGCGACGCGACCGACTGACCGACGTCCTCCGGCCGCATGATCTCGTAGGTCTCGCGATCCTTCAGCACGCCGTCCTGGTGAATGCCGGCTTCGTGAGCGAAGGCGTTGCGTCCGACGATCGCCTTGTTCGCCTGGACCGGCTCGCTGGTGAGCGCCGACAGCAGCTGGCTGGCGCGAACAGCCCTCGCGATGCGATCGCCGTGTCGAACGGCAGCCGGTCCTGGCGCGACGCGCAGCGGCCATCACGATTTCCTCGAGCGACGCGTTGCCGGCGCGCTCGCCGATCCCGTTGATCGTGCACTCGACCTGCCGCACGCCGCCCTGGATGCGCGGCGAGGCTGTTGGCGACCGCCAGGCCGAGATCGTCGTGGCAGTGCGCGCTGAAGACGCGCTTTGTCGGCGTTCGGCACGCGGCTCGATGATCGCTGGCGAAGAACTCGCGGTCATCGTCGGGCGTGGCGTAGCCGACCGTGTCCGGCAGGTTCACCGTGGTGCGCGCCGGCGTCGATCACCGCCTCGATGACGCGGCACAGGAAGTCGCGATCGCTGCGCGTCGCGTCCTCCGCCGAAAACTCCACATCGTCGGTGAAGCGGCGCGCCAGCTTGACGCGCGTCGACCGCGGACTCGAGGCACTCGTCGCGCGAGATGCGCAGCTTGCGCGTGAGATGGAGGTCCGATGTCGCGAGGAACGTGTGGATCCGCGAGCGCGCGGCCGGCGTCGAGCGCGCGCGCCGCTTCCTCGATGTCCTGGCCGCCGCGTCCGGCGCCAGCGCGGCGATCACCGGCCGCCGCACGTCGCCGGGCAATCTGCCGCACCGCCTCCGAGTCGGCCGGCGAGGCGATGGGGAACCCGGCCTCGATGATGTCCACCGCCCAGGTGCGTCGAGCGCGCGCGCCATCGCCAGCTTCGACGGGCACGTCCATCGAGAAGCCGGGCGCCTGCTCGCCGTCGCGCAGCGTGGTGTCGAAGACGATGATGCGTGTGAGGATCGCTCATTGTCTCTGTTGTAGCCGCCGAGGGCGCTAGAAGTCAAAGTGATAATGATTACCATGAGAATAACGACATGTTATGCTCCGCCCGGCACAGACCATGGAATTGGTGCCCTGAAGATCTTCCTCGCGGTTGCACACGAACGCAGCTTTTCGCGCGCTGCGGCGAAGGTGCACCGCACGCAGCCCGCTGTCAGTCAGGCGGTTCGCCGCCTCGAGCGTCGAGCTGGGCGAGCAGCTGTTCGACCGATCCTCGAAAACCGGAACGCTCACCGAGGCCGGCCGGATGCTGCAGAACTACGGGCAGCGGCTGGTGCGGCTTGCCGAGGAAACCGAGTCGGCGGTCCGCGATCTTCGCGACCTGCGCCGCGGCCGCGTCCTCGATTGGCGCGAACGAGGCGGCGGTTCACACGCTGCTGCCGGTCATCGCGCGCTTTCGTCAGCGCTATCCCGACATCGCGATCGACGTCCGGCGCGTGCCGGCCCGGCAGATTGCCGTCGAAGTGCAGCAGGGCAGCCTGGATTTCGGCGCGCTCACCTTTCATCCGCCGGAGGTGGGGCTGCTCGAGGTGCCGGTCGGCAGCGACGAACTGGTGCTGCTGGTGACGCCGACGCACGAGCTGGCGACCCGGCGCCAGGTGGCGATGGAGGACATCGCGAGCGAAGCCGGTCATCGCCCACAACGACCCGTCGCCCGCGCGCGAGCGCGGTGCTGCGGTTGTTCGAAGATCGCCACATCCCGCTGCGGATGGTGATCTCGCTGCCCAGCCTCGACGGCATCAAGCGCGCCGTGGAACTCAAGCTCGGCGTGGCGTTGCTGCCCAGACGCTGCGCGATCACCGAAATTGCCGGCGGGCGACTGGTCGCCATCCCGGTGTTCGGGGTGTCCCGCAAGCGCCAGGTGACGCTGGTGTGCCGCAAGGCGCACCGGTCGCACGCGGCCGACGCGTTTCTCGAGGTCGCTCAAGGACAAAAAGAGTGCGATGGCCTGATCGCCCCGCTCAGGCAGGCGCGGTGGTTGGCAGGAAGGCCGGTCGCCGGGCCTCGAAGGCGGCGACATCCGGTTCGTAGGCGATGGTCATCGCGATGTCGTCAGGCCGCGCAGCGAGGCGGTATTTCTTGAATGGGTCGATGTCGAAGTGGTCGCGCCCACGCCTCATCCGACGTGCGCACCGTCTGGGACGGCAGATCGACGATCAACTCGGCATCTGGGCGTTCCTGGGCGAGGGCGAGAAGGTAATCGAGGATCTTCACCAGGGAGTTCCACGGTCAGCAGGCCACCCTGAAAGCTGTTGCTCTTGAAGATGTCCGCGAACGAAGTGGCGACGACCGCATCGATGCCCAGCTCTTGAATGGCCCACACGGCGTGCTCACGACTGGAACCACAGCCGAAGTTCTGGCGGGCCAGCAGGATTCTGGCGCCGGCATAGCGCTGGTCGTTGAAGACGAAGCCGGGATCTTTGCGCCACGCTTCGAAGGCGAAAACGCCGTAGCCCGTCCGCTCGATGCGCTTGAGATGCCGGGCGGGAATGATCTGGTCGGTATCGACGTTCGGAGCGGTCCAGCGGAATCGCCTTGCCGCGAACCGTGGTGACGGCCCTCACTTCAGTACCTCTCGGATGTCCACGAAATGTCCGGCGATGGCCGCCGCCGCCGCCATTTCCGGGCTCACCAGGTGAGTGCGGCCGCCCGGTCCCTGCCGCCCTTCGAAGTTTCGGTTAGACGTCGACGCGCGGCGTTCGCCTGGCATGAGGATGTCCGGGTTCATGCCGAGGCACATCGGACAGCCGGCGTCGCGCCACTCGAAGCCCGCGTCGAGGAACACCCTGTCGAGACCTTCCTTCTCCGCCTGGGCTTTGATGAGACCGGAGCCTGGCACGACCATCGCCCTCAGCGTGTGGCCACCCTCTGGCCGCGGACCACGGCCGCTGCGGCGCTGTAAGTCTTCGAGACGGGAGTTGGTGCATGAGCCGATGAACACGCGGTCGAGTGCGATGTCTTCGATTGCGGTATTCGGTTGCAGGTCCCATATAAGCAAGCGCCCGGCGGGCGAGGCTCGCGCGCGGCCGGATCGGCGAAGGAGACCGGGTCGGTACGCGGCCGCCGACCGGGACGCTCTGGGCCGGCGTCACGCCCCAGGTAACGAAGGGGCTCGATCGATTCAGCACGAAGCGTGACCCGCTTCTCGAACTCGGCGTCCGGATCGGTCACGAGGGAACGCCAGTAGTCGAGCGCCTGTTCCCAGGCGCTTGCCCTTCGGCGCCGAGGGCCGGCCCTCGAGATAGGCGAATGTCGTGTCGTCGGGTGCGATGAGGCCGGCGCGGGCGCCGCCCTCGATCGACATGTTGCAGACCGTCATGCGGCCTTCCATCGACAGGCGCGCGGAACACGTCGCCGCGATACTCGATGACGTGGCCGGTGCCGCCGCCGACGCCGATGCTGGTCGATGATCGCGAGGATCACGTCCTTGGCCGACACGCCGCGAGCGAGCGCACCATCGACCTGGACGGACATGCTCTTCGGCCGGCACCTGGCGCAGCGTCTGCGTGGCGAGCACGTGCTCGACCTCGGAGGTGCCGATGCCGAAGGCCAACGCGCCGAGCGCGCCGTGAGTCGAGGTGTGGCTGTCGCCGCAGACGATCGTCATGCCCGGCTGGCTGAGGCCCTGCTCCGGCCCGATGACGTGGACGATGCCCTGGCGACGATCGTCGATCCCGAAATAAGGGACACCGAATGCCTTCGCGTTCCGGCCCAGGACGTCCACTTGCTGGATGGACAGTGCGTCTGGCCACGGCCGATCGCGGTCAACCGTAGGCGACGTTGTGGTCGGCGGTCGCCAGCGTCAGGTCCGGGCGGCGGACCTTGCGTCCAGCGAGGCGCAGGCCGTCGAAGGCCTGGGCGGAGGTCACCTCGTGGACGAGGTGAAGGTCGATATACGAGAGATCTGCACGCTCGGCCGAGCAGCCCCGTGTCTTCCTGGCCCGCTTCGGCGAGGCTGCGAGGCGCGCCGCTTCCTGCAGCGGGCTGTGTATGACGTGGCTGTTCCAGATCTTTTCCGAGGCGTGAGTGGCGTCGCCATCTGTTCTTCTCCCGATAGAATACATGGATGGGTTCCCTTCGTGCACGCATCTCAGCGTTTGCACCTCGTGGGTGCGGCAACGGTGCTGGTGGTGCACGGCCAATCCAGCAGTCGAACGTCACGTCATTCTCGAGAACGTTGGTCTTCCCGCCGTATACGAAGGCGTCATCGTCGACGAGACGCACGCTCCGAATACGCGCGAGGCTCGACGGCGTGCCGGCACCCGCGCGGCGCTGCACCTGCAGTCGGAACGGCCCGCGGCGCACGTCGCTGGCCGCGTGGTGGTGAGATTTCACGACCGGACAAGCGACGCCGATCGGCTGTCGGCGGTTCGACAGGTCTCGCGCGCGGCGACGATCGAGCCGAGACGGACCTACGCAGATTTCGATCTCGTCCGCATCCGGTGCGCCCGACGATCCGGAAGCGGTGGCGGCGGCGCTGGGCGATCGCGCCGAAGTCCAGTACGCGCAGGCCTCCTGCAGCGGCTGGCACAGCCTGATGGTGCCGAACGATCCGCTGTACGCCACCCGCCAGCTGGAACCTGCCGATGATCAATCTCGAGCGTGCATGGGATCTCCAGCCGCAGGCCGGCTCGTCGATCGTCGTCGCCGTGCTCGACACCGGCGTCGCCTATGAGAATGCGACGCTGATCGAGAACGTTCCGGCGTTTCGTGACGAAACCGGCGCTCGCTATCCGGCGCTCGGACGCGTCACCATCCCCTACGCCGGGGCGACACAGCTCATGGCGCCGGGCCGCTTCGTCGCGCCGTTCGATTTCATCTGGGACAACGCGATCCGCTCGACTTCGACGGCCACGGCACCCACGCATCGCCGGTACGATCGGCCAGCTGACGAACGACGGCATCAGCGCGGCCGGCGTGGCGTTCAACGTCAAGATCATGCCGGTCAAAGTGCTCGACAGCGTCTGGGACTTCCTGTTCGGCTCGCCGAACGTGGCGACCGACGATGTGGTGGCGCGTGGGATTCGATACGCTGCCGACAACGGCGCCGATGTCATCAACATGAGCATCGGCCGGACGGGTCCGCCGAACACGTCGCCAGTCATCGAGGAAGCCATCAAGTACGCAGTCGGCAAGGGGTGTGTTCGTGGCGATCGCGGGCGGGAACGAGTTCGAGGTCGGCAACCCGCTCGAGGTGATTGCCGAAATCGCGTCGCGCGTGGACGGCGCGGTGTCGGTGGCGACCACATCGATCGCAATAAAGCGCATGCCTACTACTCGAGCACGGGCAGCTATATCGAACTGAGTGCGCCAGGCGGATCGGAACGCGGATTCGGCCGCGACGGCTACGATCTTTCAACAGACATTCGATTTCAACTTCACCGATACGTTCCTGCTGCAACCCTGCGCAGGTACGCGCGCCCCGCTTCGACGTGCTGGCGGACATCGGCTACATCGGCACCTCGATGGCGACGCCGCACGTGAGCGGTGTGGCGGCGATGATGAAGCAGCAGGGCATCAAGAGCCCGGCCGCCATCGAAGCGGCGATGGAGCAAACGGCCGTCGATCTGGGATCGACGGGTCGCGACGACACCTCCGGACACGGCCTGATCGACGCGCGCGCCGCGCTGCGTGGTCTGGGCGCAGCGAGGTGAGCGCTCGCATTGGTGTGGTGTCTCGCTGTTGGTGTGCCGGCGAACGTGGCGGCGCAGCCGCCTGACGCGACGACCCCTGTCGCTCCGGCCGTTCGTCATGGGCACGGAGCAGATGTTTTCAGCCACCCACACCTTCGACGCGGTGTTCGGCCAATCGCATCAGCCGTTTTTCGGCGGCGGTTTGCAGGTGATCGTGAAGCGCCGCGTACTTCGCCGAGGTCGTCGCGTCGCGCTTTCACAAGACCGGCGAGCGGGCGTTCGTCTTCAACAACCAGACGTTCCGGCTCGGCCTTCCGCTGACGGCCGAGGTCAAGCCGCTCGAGGTCATCGGCGGGCTGCGGTTCGACGTGCACCCGAACCAACGTTTCGTGCCGTCATGTCGGCGCCGGGCTCGGCACCTACGCCTACAAAGAGTCGTCGCCTTCGTCCGATCCGGACGAAAACGTGGAGACGCGCCATCACCGGCTTCATCGTCGGCGGGGTGTGGAATTCCGGCTGCATCGATGGATCCGCCTGCACGTCGACGAGCAGTACACCCACATCCCGGGCATTCTCGGGCTGGCGGGCGTGTCGAAGTCAGCGGCGGAGGACGACCTGGGCGGCGTCGCCGTGCGGGTCAAGATCGTCGTCGGCCGCTGAGGCGCGCCGGCTCGGCCGGCGCGTCTCGCCGAAAGCTCGCCTGTTTCCAACGAGCGTAGGCGGATGTATCATCGAAGCAGGATGCTCGCACCATCGGGCGTCGCCGGCCCAATGCCCGCGCCGTCGTAGGCGTGGCCCTCTACGCCCTGTTTCTCGTCACGGCGCCGTTCGAACACCACGACCTTGTCTGCCACTTCAAGACGCCGACTCATTGCACCGCGTGTACGTCGAGTCTCGTCGGCGCGGAGTCCGAATGCCCCTGCCGCAGTAGGAGCGGCCGATCTCCCGTACGCCGGCGGCGCCTTTGCCGTCGACGTTGTCCCCGACAGCTTTCTGCTCACGGTCCGGTCCACCGGCCGTTCGCCTCCCCCGCCGTTTAAGGTCAGACCCTAAACGCTTTCAAGGTGTGGCGTCCGGCTTCAGCCGGACCTCAGGTCCGCCTAAAGGCGGACGTCGCTTACAGGGAGGATCCATGAAGCAGGCCTTGTGTCGTGTCTGCACGGCGCTGGCGGCGGGGACGCTCATCCTCGCGCCGGCATTCGCGTCAGCTCAGGATTCGCCGCAGGCGCTGCGGCAGGAAATCGATCAGCTGCGCAAGGACTTCGACGCGCTGAAGCAACAGTACGGCGATCGCTTGACGGCGCTCGAAGCAAGCTGGCGACGCGCCGAAGGTAGCGCCGGCGGCCGGGCGCCTGCTGCCGGAGCGACAGCTGCCGCTCAGGCAGCGCCGACAGCGCAGCCTTCTGCGCAGGTGCCCCCGGGGCGGAAGGCGCGGGCGGACCCACTGGCGCCCTGCCGGTGTGCGGTGGCGGCGCCGCGGGTTCGAGGGTCTTCAACCCCGACATCGCGGTGATCGGCGACTTCCTGGGTGCAGCCGGACGCAACACTGAGAATCCGAGCCCGGCCCTGGAGATGCACGAATCCGAAGCGTCGTTCCAGGCCATCGTCGATCCGTGCGCGCGCGCCGATTTCTTCATCTCGTTCGGCGAAGAAGGCGTCGAGCTCGAAGAAGGATACCTGACGCTGACGACGCTGCCCGGCGGACTGCTGACGAAGGTCGGCAAGATGCGGGCCGCGTTCGGCAAGGTGAACACGCTCCACAACCACGTGCTGCCGTGGACCGATCGGCCGCTCGTCACGCAGAACCTCGTCGGCGGCGAAGACGGGATTACGGACGCCGGCATCTCGGTCGCGCGTCTCATTCCGAACCCATGGATCTTCCTCGAGGCGACCGGCCAGGTCTTTCGCGGCGATTCTGGCCGGTAGAGCAGCCGCTGTTCCGATCGAGCAAGCCGGGCAACCTGAGCTATGTCGGGCACCTGCGCGGCTACCACGACATCACCGAGTCGACCAACATCGATCTCGGCGTGTCTTATGCGTACGGCCACAACGACGCCGACCCTCGGGACATCGGCCTGTTGACGACCGATCTGTTTGGCGTGGACGCAACATTCCGTTGGCGCCCGCTGCAGCGCTCGATTTACCACTCGTTTGTCGGGCGATCAGGGTGGATTCGCCAGCCGTCGCGAGCAACCGCTCGGGCCGCCGGAACGGATTCGCCGAGGTCAGGAGCAGCCGGTCGTGCGGGAAATCGCCGACGGGTTCTACGTGTCCGGCGAGATATCAGTTGCGCGTCGCTGGTTTGCCGGCGCACGGTTCGATCGATCCGGCCGCGCCTTCGACGGGTCGCTCATCGACACCGGCCGAGTCGGCGCTGCTGACGTTCTGGCCGAGCGAGTTCAGCCAGGTCCGCGGCCAGTATCGGCGCACCGATTATGCCCAGGGCGCGACGGCCAACGAATTCCTGTTCCAGTTCCAGTTCTCGATTGGCGCGCACGGCGCGCATCCGTTCTAGGAAGGGCCCATGAAGACGACACACACTCGCTGCCGCGTTCGCGATCGCCGCGCTGTTCGGCGCCAGGTCCGCTCGCGCGCAGAGCAAGCTGAACGTCGTGACGACGACCGAAGACCTGGCCGCCATCGCTCGCGAAGTGGCCGGCGATCGCATCACCGGTGGAATCGATCGCGCGCGGCTATCAGGATCCGCATTTCGTCGAGGCGAAGCCGAGCTTCATTCTCAAGCTGCAGAAAGCCGATCGTGCTGGTCGCTGGTCGGAAGGAACTGGAGATCGGCTGGCTTCCTCCGCTGATCACGCAGAGCCGGAACTCGAAGATTCAGCAGCGGCGGCGCAGGGCTACGTCGACGCGTCGCTGCATGCGGCGATCCTCGAGATTCCGCAGGGACAAATCACGCGGGCGATGGGCGACGTGCATCCGCTGGGCAACCCGCACTACTGGCTCGACCCGGAAAACGGCAAGCGCATTGCGAACGGATCATCGCCGAGAAGTTCTCGCAGGCTACGCCCCAACGATCGCGCGCTATTTCGAGCAGCGGCTCGCCGACTTCACGTCGCGTCTCGACGCGGCGATGAAGCGCTGGCGGTCGCATGATGGCGCCCTACAAGGGCACCAAGGTCGCCACCTATCACCGGTCGCTTCCCGAACTTTGCGGAACGGTTCGGCCTGGACATCATCGGCTACGTGCGAGCCGCGGCCCGGGATTCCGCCGTCGCCGCAGCACACGCTCGATCTGATCAATGAGATGAAGCGCCAGAACGTGAAGCTGGTCCTGGTCGAGCCGTAGCTTCGATCTGAAGACGCCGAACGCGATCGGCCGCGACACCGGCGCGCAGGTTCTGGTCATGCCGCCGTCCGTCGGCGGCGTCAAGGAAGTGACCGACTACATCAAGCTGTTCGACTACGACATCAACCTGTTGATCGACGCCAATCAAGAAGGTCGGGCGCCACAGTAATGCTGGACACCTCGATGCTCGCGCTTTCTGGCGGCGCCGTTCGTCGCCAGCCTGATTCTCACCGGCATTCACGCCTATCTCGGTGTTCACGTGGTCGAACGCGGCGTCATCTTCGTCGATCTGTCGCTGGCGCAGATTGCGGCGCTCGGCGCGACCATCGCCATGCTGCTGCCGATCAGCGGCGGCGATCCGCACGGGCCGGTCGTCTACTGGATCAGCCTCGCGTTCACGTTTCATCGGCGCCGTTCGTCTTCTCGACCATTCGCGAGCCAACGCGCGCGGATTCCGCAGGAAGCGATCATCGGCATCTGCTACGCCGTCGCGTCCGCCGCGGCGATCCTCGCCATGAGCAAAGGCGACATCCGAGAGCGAGCACCTGAAGGACATGCTCGTCGGCAACATCCTGCGCCGTGTCGTGGCCGGAAGTCGGCAAGACCGCGGTGCTCTACGGCTGCCGATCGGCCTGTTTCACTACGTCTTCCGCCAGAAGTTCCTGGCGATCTCGATGGACCACGAGCGCGCCGAGGCTGCAGGGCATGTCCGTCCGCTTCTGGGACTTTCTCTTCTACGCGTCGTTCGGCTTCGTCGTGACCTCGTCGGTGGCGATCGCCGGCGTGCTGCTGGTGTTCTGCTATCTGATCGTGCCGTCGGTCGCGCGCGATGCTCTACTGCCGACACACATCGGCAAGCGGCTGGCGATCGGCTGGACGATGGGGACGATCGTGTCGGCGCTGGGTGTGTACCTGTCGCTGCGTGCTGGACTTGCCGACGGGCGCGACGATCGTGTGCACGTTTGGACGTGGTGTTGATTGTCATGGCCGCCGTGCGCCCGCTCGTGCAGCGAACCGCGCCGGTTGACGTGCACCACGTGAACTACGCCGATCGGGCCACGGCCACCTGATGCAGTGTCGCAACTGCGGCGCCGAAATCGCCGACAAGGCCCTCATCTGCTACCGATGCGGCACCGCGACCACCGAAGCGAAGTACAAGCCGGCCGAGCCGAAGCGCGCGCGCTCGAACCGGACGCCGCTCCTGGTCGCGGTGGTCGTCCTGCTGCGTGCTGCTCGCGATCGCCGTGTGCCTCTGCCTGACCGCGTCGCGAAGGCTCGGCGTGCCGACGTGCGATAATTGACCATATGCAGCCGCGGGCCAAAGGTTCGCCTCGCCCGGGCGCTGCGGATCGCGTGGGCCGTCATTGTCTGGAACGTGGTCTTCGATCACGTCATCGTCGTCGCCGGCCGCAGTTACATTCACGCGGCTGGACTCGCTGCCGGCCGCAGCCGTCCCGACGGTCGTTCGCTCGTGCTGATGGACGACTACATGCGGCCGGCCGTGACGCGTGGCGTCTGGATCGCCAGCGCCGCCGCCGGCCTGATTCTCCTGACCGGCTTACTCACCATTCGTGTCGGGTCCAAGAGAGGCCGCGGTGACGCCGTGCGCGGTAGCGCATCCGCTCATCTACGACTGGAACCACGACGCGTCGCCGGCCCGCGTCCGCCGGTCGCGATGCTCGACGACGAGACGCTGCGCGACGGCCTGCAGTCGCCGTCGGTGCGCGACGCCGACCATCGACGAGAAGATCGACATCCTGCAGCACATGGACGCGCTCGGCATCGACACCGCCGACATCGGCCTGCCCGGCGCCGGTCCGCACGTCGCGCGCGATGTCGAGCGCCTGGCGCGCGCGATCGGCGACGGGCGGATGACGATCCGCGCCAACTGCGCCGCCCGCACCGATGGTGGCCGACATCCAGCCGATTGCCGACATCCAGCAGCGGACCGGCGTGCCGATCGAATGCGGCGCCTTCATCGGCTCGAGCCCGATCCGCCAGTACGCGGAAGGCTGGACGCTCGACTACCTGCAGAAGTGCGACCGAGGACGCGCTCGACCTTCGCCGCGAAGGAAGGCGTGACGGTGATGTATCGTCACCGAGGACACGACGCGGGCCGATCCCGAGTCGCTGCGCGTGCTGTTCACCACGGCCATTCGCGCCGGGCGCCGAAGCGGCTGTGCGTCGCCGGACACCGTCGGCCACGCGACGCCGAACGGCGCGCAAGGCGGTCGTCACGTTCGTCAAGTCGCTGATCGACGAGCTGGGCGTCGGACGTCGGCATCGACTGGCACGGGCACCGCGATCGCGGATTCGGCGTCGCGTCGCAGCATCGCCGCGCTCGAAGCCGGCGCGACGCGGCTGCACGGCGCCGCGCTCGGCATCGGCGAGCGCTGCGGCAACACGCCGATCGATCTGCTGCTCGTCAACCTCGTGATGATGGGCTATCGCGAGCACGACCTGACCGGCCTGCCGGCCTACTGCCAGGCGGTGGCGCGCGCCTGCGACGTGCGCATTGCCGCCGAACTATCCGGTCGTCGGCGCCGACGCGTTCCGCACCGCCGACCGGCGTGCACGCCGCCGCCGTCGTCAAGGCGTTCCGGAAGGGCGATCGGGCGCTGATGGATGCGGTCTACGCGGCGGTGCCGGCGAGCCTGGTCGGCCGCGAGCAGGAGATCGAGATCGGTCCGATGTCCGGGCCGATCGAACGTCGTCTTCTGGCTCGAAAAGCGCGGGCTGCCGGCGACCGACGAGATCGTCGATCGCGTCTTCGCCGCCAGCCAAGGCGTCGAGCCGCACGCTGACGCACGAGCAGGTGCAGGCGATCGTCGACGACGCGCAGGTCAGTGAAAGAGTGGGGCTTCATGAATCGACGACCTGTGATTTCGTTACTTTACCTGGAAGTCCTTGCGATGCTTGAGGCCCGTCGCTGGCAACGCTGGGCCGCAATGGGATTCACTGCAACCATCCTCGGCAGGGCGCTGATGTCGCCATTCAACTTGAACAGCGTCCAAAGGCTGATCTGTTGCGCTGGGGTCACGGAGATTGACGCGCAGAGAGTTATCGACGGCCGGCCGTGCCCGGAGCAAGACCGACCTGCTGGACAGAAGATCGTTTCCGCGGAAACCTACGCAAAAGATCAGCGTAAAGGTGTGGCGGTGGGGACTCCACCATGGCGGTAATCATCCAACAGGACTGATTCAACTCAGGTCTCGGCACATTATGCAAGCCGCCTCAGTCGCGACCGGAATGACCTGGAAGGCCGTCAGAGATTCACTCAATTGGCGATCCACTCATCGAGCAGGCGGCGGTCGTCGCATTCCGCGATCACAAGAAACAGCGGCGCAGATCTCGGTGGCCCAGCTTCCGCGTATTCCGATGCCATCCGGCGTCAATCGCGATCTCTGGCGTCGTGCGATGCGGATCCCACCACGAAATGTTTGATGATCATTGAAACGCCAGATCTCCCGGTTGCCTGGTCTCGCTCGACCCGCAGTTGATCATCACGACATCCGGGCGATCGACGACCATGCCCCAGCCGCTCGGCCCCAGAGCGATCTTCTCCGAGCCCATCACCGTTCGAGCCGCCCGCTGCCTGAGTTCGCTGGGAGATACGCGCTCGGCGTCCGCGACGTCCCGTCGGGGCTGATCGCGAGCGAGAAGCCCTTGGGCGCCTCGTAGCGGTCCGGCGCGGGCGATCGGCGCCCATCAGCTCCATCCCGCCAACGGTCACGCTCCGTTGCGCTGACCTTGTCACCGCCAGTCGCCCGGCACCTGACCCTCGGGCGATCGTTCCGCGCGGCGCAGAAGATCGTCCCCAGCTGACTGACCACCCAGGACCTGCGCGTAGAACGTGAACGCGGCTTCGCACTGCCCCTCAAAACTCAGGTGCGGATTGACCACCGCGTCTTCAGGCCCTCGCGCTATTGAACGTGCGATTCTGCTCAGGATCAGTGTGCCGAATTGTGATGAAGGAGATTCCGGCTGAGAGCCAGAGTCGAAGGCCCAGGGCAGCAGACGCCTCTCTGATCCAATTGCAAGAGGTCCGGCTAAGCGGGGACCTGCATCTGCTCGCGAACGCCGGTTGAGGATACTCCGGGCAGCCGCAGAATAAACTACTTTTCAACCAGAATATCCTCGAAGAACTGCGTCGCGCGCGGGTCGTGCGACTGGCCCAGCCAGAAGATCGCCTGCTGTCGGACCTCGGGATTCCGGTTTGTTCTGCGCGCGATGTCGATCAGCGCTGGGCACGCCTTCGTCACGCGGCAGTTGGCTGAGGGCGAAGACGGCCTTCTTCTTCACCTCGGTATCCGGGATCCCGTTCTCGATCGCGCCTGGATCGGCGGCCACGGCCTCGCGGCCGGCCTTCTGCGCCAGCCAGAACAGCGCCTGGCTCCGAACCTTCGTGCTGCGATCGTTCTTCGCCGTGTCCGGCAGCGTCGTCAACGCCGCCGGCACCTTGGCTCTACGACAGGCCGAACGGTGACCTTCTCCCAGACGCGATCCGCTGGGATCGTTGGCGATCATCCGCGCCAGCACCGCGCCCCGGCCTCTCCGCGCGTGCCGCCCAGCCAGAACGCGGTGTCGCTCCGCAGCCATTCCGGCCGCGTCGGCGCGACGAAGCTCTCCAGCGTTCGATCGGCCGCCGCCGCATCGTGCATCGCAATCGCGTGCATCGCGCTCTTGGCGACGCGTTCGCGCTCCGCCGGCAGGTCGGCGCGCCGGTCACGAGCGACGACAGCCAGGCGATGCTGTCGTCCGGCTTCACGTCGGTCAGCCAGACGATCGGCATGTTGCCGGCGTCGACGTCGCAGTCCGGGCGTGAAGGTGCGGATGCGCTCGACCACTGCCGCGATCGACGCGGGCGAGGACCAGGAACTCCGCTGGGCGGCTCGAGCGTGATGCGCGAACCGCGCTGCTGAATCGAGTCGCCCGTGTTCATCGTCACGCCGCCGCCGCTTTCCAGCCGGCAGACGCCGCAGCATGCGTTCGCCGTCCAGAGATCGAGTCGTAGCAGCACATCTGCCGCGGCCCGGCGACCATCGGCGACCCGGTAGCCAATCCAGCTCGCGCCGGTGCGCGCCGCCACCGCGCGAACCTCGCGCTCGACTCCCTGCCGCCGCGGACCGCGTTTCCGTGCGCGCGTTCGTGAAGCGGCCCTGCGCGCGCGTCCGGTACGCGGCCACCGGCCAGGCACGCAGGCACCAGAGCACCCAGCGCCGCAGCACCGAAGCACCCAGCACCGCCGCTGCATTGCGCCGCTTCGGCGCAGCAGCCTCCAGCCGGAGTAGTCCGTTCGACTTCCTTCGACCCGTGCATCACCGACATCTTCGACACGAGCTCCTTCTTCAGCGCCGGGTCCTTCTCGGCGCGGGCGGGCTCGACGAGCACCCGCCCGTTGTTCTGCAGGAAGAGCGCGTTGATCGACCTCCTTGCGGATCGTCGGGCGTCGAGTCCGACGCGAGATGAATCGCGCCCGATCGGCTTCGGCGGTCTTGCTGGATCCCATCAGGCCGAGGTTGCGCATCGGCGGTGCGCCGCAACGTCATGTCTTTCTCGGTTCTCGCGAGGCTCGATCGAGCTTGTCGGCGCTGCCGCCGACGAACATCGCCTGGATGATCCGGCTTCTTGACGTCGACCGACGTCTCGCTGGCGTAAAGCTCGGCGAGCTCCGGCGTGCGCGCCCATGACGCCGAGCTGCTGGACCGCTTCGCCGCGCAGGCCGGCCTCGGTTTCGGTCTTGGCGAGCGACGAGCAGACGCGTTGCGGTCGCCCGACACCATGAAGCTCCGGATGATCGACCGCTTGACTGCCGCGTCGGACGAGGCGCGGTAGACGTCGGCGAGGATCTGGCGGTTGTCGGAGCCGCCCATGATCCCGAGATACGCTGATCGCGCGCAGCTGCATGTCGGGGTTCCCGATGCCCTTCGCGATGTTGGACATGATCTCGCGCGCCCGGGCCGAGGTTGCTTTGACTGAGCACGAACAACGCGCGGTCCTTCACCTTCGGCGAGTTCGTCCCGGCCAGCATCTGCTCGATGATCGGCATCGCGCGCTCGGAGTCGCTTTGCATCAGCCCGCGCAGCATCCATCAGCTTCAGCTCGTCGTCGTTCTGCGACTCGGGCGATACCGGCTGGCCCGTTGGCTGACGGATTTCGAGCTCGAGCGCCTTGGCGTCGCGGATCCACCGGCTGTCCGCGAACCGCTGCTGCAGGTCCGGAAGGACGCTGAGGCGCGTCGGCGCGCGGCGACCCAGCCTGGCCAGGCTGTAGGCCTTCCAGTAGAAGCGCGGCGTCGGTCCGCGTGCGTCTTCAGCTCGATCAGCCGATCCGAAGCGATCTGACGGCGCGGTCGTCGCTGCCTTCTTCGATCGCTTCGCGGCCGTCGCTCGTCAGAGCTCGTCGGCGCGATCGTCGGCGTCGACGCCGACCGCGGTCGCGCAGCGACATGGCGACGCCGGCGGCGGCCCATCGGCCCCGGTCCGACGGGGCCACGACGGCCTGGTCCGATGGCCGGGCCGGTGGTTGCGCCGCGGCGGGCGCGGCGAGCGCGGCCGCGAACAACAGAGGAAACAGCACGTTCGATGTCTTGGTCATGGATGTCAGCTTGTCTTGTGTAGCGCTGTTGACGATCGCGGGACGCTGGCGGTCGGCCGCGGCGCCTTCGCGCTGCCGGAGCTCGTCGCTCATCACGCGCACCTTGAAGAGCAGCGCCGCCGCGTCGATGCGGCGGCGGATCTCGATCGAGATCCGCCGCGGAAATCGCTGCGACGGGCTGTGCACGATTTCGAGCAGGCTGCGCTCGAGCTCGTCGAGCACCGCCGCCACCGATTGCTCGCCGGCGTCGACCGGCGTCCTGCCGATAGAGCCGGCTCGTCGACAACGAGATCCTCGGCCCAGCCGCTGTTCGGCCGAGATGTCGCGCGACGTCCGGCGCGTTCCATGATGTCGGTGAGGATCCGCTCCGACTCGATCGAGATGGTCGGCCACCGACGTCAGCAGGATCGCGCTGCCGCCCGTCGTGCTCGCGGCCGGCTGCGCGCTGATGCCAGCCAGCTGGCGCGGTCGCGGGCGACGGCGTCGTCGGCTGACGCGGCCACGACGCGGCCGGCGACGAACGCCGCGATGACCAGCACGGCGGCCGCGGACGACGAGCACGCAGGCGATCCCATCGCAGCCAACGCCGATGCCCACCACGGCGCGTCCTGCTCCGGGCAGCCGATGCCGGATGCGCTGCCACACTTCGAGGCCATGCTGCTCGCCGCGTTCCGGCGGCTTCGGGCGCCGGCACCATCGCCGAGCGTGCGCCGCGAACTCGCGATACGGTCGCCGCGCACTGACGCGCAGTCGATCGAGATGGCTGCTCGATCTCGCCGCGCCGCCGGGCGCTTCGCCGTAGTAGTAGAGGATCAGATCGTCTTCCGCGTAGTGCTGGCTCACGACTCGCCTCGCAACGGTTCCAGCGCCGACCCGCAGCTTCTTCACGGCGCGGAAGACGCTGTGCTTGGCGGCGCTCGATGCCGAGGCCGAGCGTCTTGCTGATTTCGTCGATCGATCGGCCTTCGTAGTGCCGCAGCGTGAACGCCGCGCGCTCGAGCGGACTCAGGCCGTCGAGCGCTTGCCGACCACCCGCGCTCGATTTGGGCGCTGCGCGCCAGCCGTTCGGGTCCTGGTCGTCGCCGGCGCGGGCAGCGCCACGGCTTCGTCAGGCTTTCGCTGCGCGTCTGGTCGTGCCGGGCCTGTTTGGCGCGCATCAGATCCACCGAGCAGTTGGCGACGATGCGATAGAGCCAGGTGCCGAAATTGCGCGCGCGATTCGAACCGGTCGAGCTGCCGGTAGGCGCGAAGGAAGCTCTCCTGCACGACATCCTCTGCGTCCTGTTCATTGCCGGTCATCCGGAACGCCAGCCGGAAGACGGTGCGGCTGTGGCGCTCGACGAGCGCCCGAAACGCCTCGCTGTCGCCCTGGCGCGCACGGTCCAGGGTGGCTGCCGCCTCGGTGACGTCCATTCCTCACCCAGCTTAGACGGGAGCTAAGCGCTGTGGTTAGCGTGGTTGTGTGGGGAAGCCGGCCGGACCTCGTCTGGACTTGCCACGAAAACACGAAGACACGAAACCGAATAGGGGCCGTGTTTTTCGTGACTTCGTGATTTCGTGGCTGATCGACCAACGTGCGCGCCTGCCAGCAGCGTTTATCCGGCTGTGACAGGCGAGCGCTGGCGGTGGCCATGTCGGCAGACGACTGCCCGCCAGGACGCCGCCGAGCGGGTCGGGCTGCTGTTCGACGCCCACCACCAGCGGCTCTACGGTTGGCGCCGGCTGTCGCCGGAGCGCCGAGGACGCCCGCGACCTCGGTCAGGAAACGTTCACTGCGGGCGGCCCAGTCGATCGCGATCCATTCCCGCCGGGGCTCCGCACGAGGAGGCTTGGCTCGTCGCGTGCTGATCAACATCTGCCGCGACGGCTGGCGCCGGACAGCGGTCCGACGGCGCCTCGAGCCGTTGCGGCTCGCCGACACGGTGACTCAGTCCGGCCACCTGGAACAGACCTTCATCGCGCAGACCACGATCTGGCGCGCGCTCGAGCGGTCTTCCCCCTCGCCGGCGCGCCGCCGTGGTGCTCTACGAACTGGAAGGGGAGACCATCCCGGCGATCGCGACGCTGCTGGGCGTGACTGCGGTGACCGTTCGCTGGCATCTGTCGCGGGGACGAAAGGACCTGGCGCCGGATCATCGCGCAGGATGACGGGCTTACCCGCCGTAGCCCGGCGGGCGAGAGCGGCGGCGGTGCAGGACTGAGGGTGGGTGACGCTGTGGACCAGCTTGAAGGCAGCGGCTCGCCGGTTGGCGGTGATCCGGTGGCGCGCGAGGCGGGGTTGTCGGCCGCGGAGGTCGACGCGATGCGCGCGCGCGGTCGTGGCGGCTGCCGAGACGCAGTGCGTCCGCAGCCGTTCTGGCCTCGGCCCATGTTTCTCGCGGCGACCGTGGCCGCCACGATCGTCGTCGGCGTCGTGCTGGGGCGCTGGGCTTCCTCAGAGAACGCCGGCCTCCCGCGGCGCGGCTCCGCGCTGTCTGAACCGGCCGCGTCGACGACCCGAGTCGACCGAGCGCCGCCAGCTCCAGTTCGCCACGCCGGGAGGCACGCGCATCATCTGGGTGTTCGATCCGGAATTCAATCCATGAGGAGGATTCGATGAGCTCATTGCGTTTCATCCGATTCGCGGCCGCGTGCGCGTTCGTCGCGGTCGGCCGCCTCCGCCGAGCGCGCAGACGCCGCCACGCCGCCGCCTCCCGGACGGCGGCAGGGTCAGCCCGCGCCGCAAGGGGTTCAGCGTCGGTGCTGGTGCTGGGCGAGCAACCAGTCGGCCAGCGTTGGCCGAGAACGTGCCGCCGGCCGGCGCGCAAGGCGCTCGCCGACATGAAGGACTTCCTGCCGTACGCGGCTACCGCCTGCTCAGACGCGCGGTGGATTCTCGGGTCGCAGCGGTCGTCGTCGCGGCTGCGCGGCCCGGACGATCAGGGTATCAGCTCACGCTGCGCACGACTCAAATGAGTCGGGGGCGCGTGTCGGTGACGTTTCAGATGCAGGAGGCGAGCGCGCTCACCGTGGTGACGGCGCGAGACGCCGACGAGGCGGCGGCGCGCCGCGCCGCGGAAATGGAGTTGCAGACGCGGCTGGGTCGTCTTCAGGCGGAAGCCGCGGCGATGAAGCAGCGCCTGGGCGAGAAGCATGCGAACGTGGTCGCCGTATCCGCGGAAATCGAGAACCTGAAGATGCGCCTCGCCGAGTTCGAATCGGGCGACGCCCGTCCGCGCAGCCTGTTCGGCAGCCGCGGCGTGATCGACACCACCTTCAGCATGGACATCGGCGAGACCGTCGTCGTCGGCACCTCGCGGATGCGCGGCGGCGACAAGGCGCTGATCGCTGCTCACGGCCGTCCCGCGCGGCGGCGCCACGACGCGAAAAGAGTGATCAGCCGGCGCGCCGCAGTCAGGGCTTATCGCTGGTCGGCGTGCGCAGGGTCTTGGTCAGTAGGCTTCGATGCCGGGCAGCGCGGCCAGCACGACGTCGCCGACCACCTGCAGGCTTCGCGCGCTGACCGCGTCGAGCGTGTCCTTGGCCGTGTGCCACGGTTCGTAGTCGAGGTCGATGATGTCGACCGACGGCACGCCTGCCGCGAGGAACGGCATATGGTCGTCCTCCACCCGCGTCGACTCGCCGATGAAGGCGTTGGTCAGCTGCAAGCCGTTTGGCCGCGTCCCGCACGAGGTTGGTCAGCCACGGCGTCGAGTTGCGTATCGCGGCGGATGCGCAGGTCGCGGTCGCCGATCATGTCGACGAGGCACGAGCGCCCTGAGCGTGTCGCGAGCGATCCGTCGTGTCTGGCGACGTCGACGTAGTGCCGGCTGCCGTAAGTGTTGTCCAGTCCCGCCCCATTCGGGCAGCCGCGCCTCTTCGCCGTCGAGAAAGAGCAGTTCGACGGTGAACGGGTTCTTCCGTGCTTTCAGCACGCGCGCCAGCTCGATCAGGAACGCCGCGCTCGACCCGCCGTCGCTGGCGCCGACGAACCGGAACTCCCGGTACAGCTTCGTGTCGTAGTGGCCGGCGAAGACGATCCGTTCCTTCCGCGCGCCGGGAATCGTGCGCGATCAGGTTGACGAGGTGGATCTTGTCGATCGGGTCTGGTCGTCCCAGCTTTGCTCGACCGCGGTCAGGCCTGTGCTCGCGAGTTGATCCTTGATGTATTTGCGCGTCTGCTCGATGGCCGGCGATCCCGACGGCCGCGGGCCGATCGCGACGAGTTGACGCCAGATGCTCCCAGGCGCGGCCTGAATCGAATTTCGGCGCCAGCGGCGCGTAGCCTGCAGGGCGAGCGCCGCCACGAGAAGGCTCTTCATCATCTAGCGCTTCGTTCTCGGCACGTAATCTCGATGTGCCGGTCCAGTGTAAATCTGCCGCGGCCGCGCGATCTTCTGTTCCGGGTCGAGCAGCATTTCCTCCCACTGCGCGATCCAGCCGGCCGTCCGCGGAATGGCGAACAGCACCGGGAACATCTCGACCGGGAAGCCCATCGCCTGGTAGATGAGGCCGGAGTAGAAGTCGACGTTGGGGTAGAGCTTCCGCGTCACGAAGTAATCGTCCTGCAGCGCGATGCGTTCCAGCTCCAGCGCGATCTCGAGCAGCGGATTCTTGCCGGTGACGGTGAACACCAGGTCCGCGATCTTCTTGATCACCTTGGCGCGCGGATCGTAGGACTTGTAGACACGGTGTCCGAAACCCATGAGCCGATCTTTGCCTTCGCCAGACTTGACCCGCTTGATGAACTCAGGCACGCGGCTCACCGAGCCGATCTCGTTCAGCATCCGCAGCACGGCTTCGTTGGCGCCGCCGTGGAGCGGGCCGTAGAGCGCGGCCGCCGCGCCGGCGAGGGCCGAATGCGGGTCCACGTGCGAGCTCCCGATCGTGCGCATCGTGGTCGTGCTGCAGTTCTGCTCGTGGTCGGCGTGGAGGATGAACAGCACGTCGAGCGCGCGCTCGAGCACCGGATTGGGCGCGTAGCTTCAGCTCGGTCATCTTGAACAGCATGTTCAGGAAGTTGCCGGTGAAGCTCAGGTCGTTGTCAGGATAGATGTAGTGCCGCCCGATGCTGTGGCGGTAGGCGTAGGCCGCGATGCTCGGCACTTTCGCGATGAGCCGCCGCGTCTGCAGCAGCCGCGAGGCTCTTGTCGAAGATGTTCTTGGCGTCCGGGTTCAGCGTCGACAGCGCGCCGACGGTGCTGAGAAAATGCCCATCGGGTGGGCGTCGTAGCGAAACCCCTCCATGAACTTCTTGATGTTCTCGTGCAGCATCGTGTGGAGCGTGATCTCGCGCGTCCACGCCTGGAGCTGCGCCTCCGACGGCAGTTCGCCGAAGAGGATCAGGAACGCCGTTTCGAGGAAGTTGCTGTCTTCGGCGAGCTGTTCGATCGGGTAACCGCGGTACAGCAGGACGCCTTTGTCGCCGTCGATGTAGGTGATCGCGCTGCGGCAGTTCGCCGTATTCATGAACGCCGGGTCGTAGGTCATCAAGCCGAAATCATCGGCCCCGGTCTTGATCTGGCGCAGATCCATCGCGCGAATCGTGCCGTCCTGAATCGGCAGCTGATATTGCTTGCCGGTGCGGTTATCGGTGATCGTGAGCGTGTCGGGCATAGAAAGTTCTAGATTCTACCTTTTACGGTCCCGCTGAGCACTGAGATCCCGCAGAGGTGCCGCCTGTTTACGGTACTGTTGTTGCTCAATAAACCGTCAGCGATGTCACGCCACCTCATTCGTGCGTCGGCGGGCGGATCGGCTCACCGCGATCAGGCGGCCGATCGTGCGCGGCGCAAGGGGTCGACGTCAGCCTTATCCGGCCACCTGGACTACGTCGAACTGGCCGAGCGCGTGGGACAGGGTGTGACCGTGACGAACGTAAACGACGACACGCCCGCAAAGTCGAGGGCGTCGCAAGTCGCGCCGCCGATCTTAGAGCAACCCTTCCAGCCGTCAGCGTGTCAAGCGCGGGTTCCGCGGGCTGGTCGGCGGGCTCGAGGAATGTGCTGACCTGCTTCCGCAGCTCGTCCTGAATGCGATCGACCGTTCGCCGCGCGTCGACGACCCTGAAGTGGAATTCGTCCGCCATCGAGGCGTATTCCCGCAGCAGCTTGTTCTGGTAGGTGCGGAAGCTGTCGTAGATGTCGTCGCCGTGCTTCAGGTCCATCCCCGATTCCCAGTAATCCATCCGCGCGCTGCCAGGATGCGGCCGATCAGCGTCTTCACGTCGATGTTCAGGTAGAACACCATGTGCGGGGCGATGGCGAAGCCATGCAGATTGCGCAGCCACTGCCGGTCGACGCCCGCGGACGCCCGCCCGCGCGAGCGCGGTGAAGATGTAGCGGTCGGACAGCACGACGAAGCCGGCCTTCAGCGCCGGGATGATTTCCTTCTCCAGGCGATCGGCGAAATCGGTCGCATAGAGCAGGACGAACGTCAGCTTGTTCAGCGTGTTGCTCGACTTGGCGATCTCGATCGTCGGCTGCATCAGCGGCGACCGGACCCAGCCGGTCTCGACCACGCCGTAGCCCTTCACTTCCAGCCACTCGCGCAGGAGCTGAATCTGCGTCGATGCGGCCGACGCCGTCGGTGCCCTCGATCGCGATCAGCTTGCCCGGGTAGTCGTTGAGCGGCAGATGCGGAATCTCACGGCCGTAGTAGCGTGCCGGACGGCTGCTCGCCGTTGGCGCCCGCGTCGGGCCCCATCGGGCCGTCAGACGAACTCGTCATACTTGATCTCCCCGGTGGGACGTCCACCAGAGTCGGCTGCACGTGCGGCGCGACCAGCGTCCGCACGAGACGTTGTTGTTGGGTGATGCTGCCGCTCGCGTCGACGATTTCGAGCCCGAATTCCTTCACGAGCTGATCATACTCGTCGAGCACCTTCCCTGGAACAGCCGGAAGCTTTCCACGGGATTGGAGCTCCAGCCCATGTCCAGGCCGGCCTCGTAGAACTTGAGTTTGATGCGGCGCGCCATCAGGCGGTCGACCGAGACGTCGATCGGCACCCGAAAGTACAGCGAGAGATCCGGACGCACCGCAAAACTGTACAGCTCGCGGACCCACTGACGGTCGACGCCGCGCGTGGCGTCGCGCGCGAACGCCGTGTAGGCGTAGCGATCGGCGAGCACGATCATGCCGGCCTTGAGCGGCGGAATGATCTTGTAGAGCAGCCGGTCAGCGAAGTCGGTGGCGTGCAGCAGGCTGAACGTCATCGGTGTCAGGGCGTTCTTCTTCTTGCCGGTCTTCGTGGCGGCCTTGACGAGGGCGGACGAGTTCCATTCGGTGACGAACACCCGGTGGCCCTCGGCCGCCAGCCACTTCGGCCAGCAGCCCCAGCTGCGTCGTCTTGCCCGACCCGTCGATTCCTTCCACCACGAAGAGCTTGCCGGGATATTCGTGCGGTTGTGTCGAGGTTGTTCAGCATGGCTGTGCGTACCCGTCTGTCGGACCGTCGCCGGTCCGGATTGTGGTGAGTCCGATGGCGCCCGGCTCACCTCGAGCCGCAGCGGTTTGCCGGTCAGGCGCTCGAACGGCTGCGCCTGTCGCGCCGCCGACCAGAGCTCCAGCTCCGCGTCGCCTGACGTCCGGAGCTGCAAGAGGTCGTCGTCGCCGCGATCGCGCAGCGCGACGCCGGCGATCGACTGGGCGTGGCTCCGGTCGAGGCTTTCGGCGAGCCGCAGCATCGCTGCCAGCGCGCGCACCTTCGCGGCGCTTGCGGCGCCGAGATCGCCGAAGCTGTCGTGCGTGCGTTTCGGTGTTGCCTGGCGGTGGTAGCGGGCGATCAGCGCGATCGTCTCGATCTCGTCCGGCTCGAAGCCGCGGAGATCGCCGTTCTTGATCAAATAGTAGGAATGCTTGTGATGTTGCTCGTAGCTGATGAGCGCGCCGATGTCGTGCAGCAGCGCGGCGTATTCCAGCCATTCGCGCTCGCGATCGCTCAGGCCGTGGATGGCGCGCGTCTCGTCGAACAGGGCCATAGCGATCCGCGCGACCTGATGCGAGTGCTCCGGCCAGTAGTGACAACGCTCGGCGAGCTCGATGCACGCTGCGGCGGCGGACGTCGGGGTAGCGGTCGGCCTGCGCAATTTCCTGCCGGTGCCTGGCGATGTAGTCGAGCACGACGCCCTCGCGCAGCGACAGGTCGCAGAGCGTGATGTCATCCGCGCCGAGGCGGCGCAGCACCTCGTCGAGCAGAATCACGCCGGCGACGACGAGGTCGGCCCGCCGCGGTTCGAGTCCCGGCACGCGCATGCGGTCGTCGAGGTCGAGCGAGACGAGCATCTTGCCGCGCGCGCCGGATCTGCTTGGCGGAGATGCGCCGGTTGCGAAGCGGCGTCCCGAGCGGAAGCCCTTCGGCCGCCGACACGACGGCGCCGATGCTCATGATCGTTCCCGACGTGCCGACGACGCGATCGAAACCGCCGCGCGCGACCTGTCCGAGAAACTTGGCGATCTCCTCGTCGATGTGGCGCACGAGTTTCCGCTCGTCGCGGCGCTCGAGCGGATCGCTCTTGATGAAGCGCTCGGTGAGCCGGATCACTCCCAGTTTGAAGCTCCGGCCGAGCTCGACGTTCGCCCCGGACCCGCGCGTCACTTCGACGCTGCCGCCGCCGATGTCGATGACGACTGAGGCGTCCGCCCGGCTCCCTACCCCGTAGACCGCAGCCAGATGGATCAGCCGCGCTTCCTCGGTCCCGGAAATGACCCGAGGCCGGATGCCGGTCTGCTGGGTGATAGCCTGGAGGAATTCGCCGCCGTTCTCGGCTTCGCGGACGGCGCTCGTCGCCACCGCGATAACGTGTTCGATACGATGGGATTCGGCCAAACGCCTGAATTTTGAAAGGACTTGGAGCGCCGCGTGCATGGCGTCAGGCGTGAGGGCGCGGCCGTCCAGGCCGCCGGCGCCGAGCCGGACCATCTCCTTCTCTCGGTCGATGACCTCGAAGCGACAGGTCGGGCCGAATCTGGACCACGATCATATGGATCGAATTCGTCCCGATGTCGACCGTCGCTATGCGCATGGCTCAACTATAATCACACGGTCGCGGACACCCGTGCTCGAACGATCCCAACTCCTCAAAAAGCGGCTGCGTCGATTCACCCAGACGTTCGCTGGCCTTGAAAAGGGCGACATTATCGCGCTCCACCGGGCGCGGATCGCCTCGCGGCGGCTCCGCGAGCTGATGCCCCTGCTCGAGCTCGAGTCGGGCCGCGCCCGGCGTCTCAGTCGTCGTTTACGCAAAGTCACGTCCCGTCTGGGACGCGTTCGCGAACTGGACGTGCTCCTCCTGTTGATTGACGAGCTGCATGAATCCCGCCGCCCGCACCGTCAGGCGCTCGGCCGCGTGGCCGTCGGCGTGTCGAAGGATCGCAGCAGCGCGCGCAAAGCGCCTGTTCAGCCGGCTGCCGATGGATGAGCTTCGGAAGATCGCCACAAGCGGCTGAACACCGTCGTCGACGATCTTCGCGACCTGGAGCACGAATCGCCGCGCGCCGCGCGTGCGTGGCGATGGGCGATCGACGCCGCAGTCGTGCGGCGCGCCACGCAGCTGCGCGACGCGATCGCCAATGCCAGCGCGGTGTATCTGCCCGAACGGTTGCACGACGTGCGCATCGCGTTGAAGAAGCTGCGCTACGCGGTGGAGCTGGCCTCGGAGTCGACAGCTGTCGCGTCGCCCGACCTGCCGGCGTTGAAGCGGGCACAGGAGATTCTTGGCCAGATGCACGACCGTCAGGTGTTGCTCGATCGCGTCCGTCAGGAACAAGCGTCGCTGACGCCGCCCGACCTGACGATCTGGCGGAGCCTCGACGAGCTGGTGCTGGCGCTCGAGGACGACTGCCGACGTCTCCACGCGCGCTACATGCGCGGTCGCGCCGGCATCGAAGCCATTACCGAGAAACAGAGCGTGCAACGACGGCGGCAGACGCAGCTGCTGGCCTCGACGCGCCGTGCGGGGTAAACGATGCCTGGTCCCTACGAGTTGTACGTGATCCGTCACGCCGTCGCCGAAGAACGGGGCGACGAATGGCCCGACGATGCCAAGCGGCCGTTGAGCGAAGACGGCGCGTCGCGGATGCGGAAGGCCGCGCGCGGGTTGGATCGGCTCGGGGTGAGCCTCGATGTCGTGGTGACGAGCGCGCTCGTCAGGGCCAAGCAGACCGCGGAACTGATCGCCGGCGCGATGAACCCGCGGCCGCCGATTGTCACGGCGGATTCGCTGGCGCCGGACGGCAACTACCAGGAAATCATCGCCGATTTGGAGAAGCAGGCCAAGCGGACGCGGATTGCCATCGTCGGCCACGAGCCGGGGATCGGGGAGTTCGCGGCGCGGCTCATCGGATCGCGTCATTCGATCGAGTTCAAAAAGGCGCCGTGTGCCGGATCGACGTGGATGCCCTGCCGCCGAGCGGTCCCGGCGATCTGCGCTGGCTCCTCACGCCGAAGATTCTTCGCAGCGTCAGAAAGTAAGATCGGAAGACGGGCGATCGGCGGATCGGCGATCGCCGAAGCGCGTCAGGCGCGCAGAAAATCCCCTTGCCACTCCTTGACGCGCAGCTTGATCTCCTTCGAAGTTTTCAGACGCCTCGTCGAGCACGTCGCGCACCAGGCCTGGGAGTTCGGCGTCGCAGGCGAAGCGCAGCGCGACGAGCTGTTGCGGCGTCAGATCGTTGACGCGCGCCTGAAGCTCCGGCGGCAGCAGCTCCGGCGAGCCGCATTCGCATTTCCAGGCGAATGACGCGGTCTTGCACCCTCAGCGCCATCACTCGCGCGTAAAGGCGAGCGTCAACAGGGCAAGGGCGACGACGACCGCCCAGGTGGTGGCGCGGCTTGGCGCCAGCCACTAGGTGCCGGATCTGGTTGAGGAAGTGCACCAGCAGCACCGGCAGGACGAAAAAGTGAAACGGGGGCAACAGGCGCGCATGGTTCTTGTAGGTCTGGACGCGATCTGCCATAGAGCTCACCTCTCTCTTGAAGAGGAACTCTACCGCCGGTCGCTCAATCGACGAAACGGTATCCGAGGCCGATGACCGTCTCGATCTGCCGTCCCGCCGCGCGCAGCTTGCCGCGCAGCCGTCCGACATGGACGTCGACCGAGCGCGTCTCGACGAGCCGTTCGTAGCCCCAGACACGCTCCAGCAGGCGGTCGCGCGAGACGACGCGGTTCTTGTTCTGCACCAGATAGCGCAGCAGCTCGAACTCCCGCCGGGTCAGGCGGATGGGCGAGCCGTCGACGGCGACGGCCACTGCGTCGAAGTCGGCGCTGAGGTGGGCGCCGCGATACGCGGCCGACGGGCGCTCGCTGGGCGCGGCGCCGCGTCGCAGCACGGCGCGCACCCGCGCGGACAGCTCGCGCAGGCTGAACGGCTTGGTGACGTAATCGTCGGCGCCTTGTTCGAGGCCGGCCACGCGGTCGTCCTCGCTCGTCCGCGCCGTGAGCATGATGATGGGCACGTGCGGCGCGACGTCGCCGGTTCGCAGGATGCGGCACACTTCGCGCCCGCTGAGAACTGGCAGGTTGAGGTCGAGGATGATCAGATCGGGCGGCTGCTGGCGGACGACGCGAAGCGCGGCGTCGCCGGAGCCGACGATTTCGGCATCGGTATCGCCGCCCGCTCGATGGCGTGCTTGATGAGATCGGCGATGTCCTGCTCGTCTTCGACGATGAGTACGCGATGCCTGACCATGGCTTCGGGGGTCAGACTACTGACACCAAATGTCGCACCGGTGTCGCGGTGTAACTCAGTTACTAAAACGTCGTCAAGTGCTGTGCCACCGACAGTCACTATTTGAACATCTCCGGTCGGACGACGAAGTCTCGCCGGGTCCCGAGCTGATCGTGACGAACTCACCCGCGGGCTCTGGATGCGTTGAATTTCGACCCCGGCGGCAGATTGGCCGTGACCCGCACCACGGTGCGGTCTGGGCCAGGCGCGAGCGAGCCGACGACGACGGGACCGTTCACCACGACCGGTCCGCTGGCCTTCAGCGCACTGGAACATGACCTCCGTGATGATCACCTGGCCGGCGAATCCGTTGCCGCTGTTGGTCACTTCGATGTCGACCCAGGTTGCGCCTCACGGCGAGACCCGCAGTGGATCCGCTGACCATCGGCGCGCCGAGATCGATGAAGGTCACCGAGCCATCGTGATCCGACAGGCGCGCCGGCGAGGCAAGCCTTCCGTAGAGCGACACCTGAAAATCGGCGCCGCTGCGGCCGTAGGCGAGTCGGCCTCACCCTTTAATGGCGTCAGCGCGTCGCACTGGCCAGTGCATGATCCAGCGTTTGCGCGTTGCCGTCGAAGACATAGGAGTAGCGTTGTGACGGCGGCAGCAGAAGGTTCAGATTATGAAGTTGGGATCCACGAGATCCGGGCTGCAGCGGATCGCGACCCCAGGCAGCGCCGCTGGTCTCGTCGACGACCTGGCCGGTGATCGTGGTTGAGCGCCCTGCGCCGCGGCGCGCGTCGGCGCACGATGGCTGCCAGCGCGCAGATCGCACCGCGAGCACGCGGGAATGGCGGAGTGAGAACGCTTACTGCAGCACGCTTGACCTCCTTTGCGACTCGTGGCCAGCGTAGCGCATTTCGGAAATGTCGGCGCTGGTACGGGGCAGACGAAACGCGCAACAAAACAGACGGCGGTCGCGCGTAAAATCCGTGTGACATTCTCGGGGCCGCCGGATCCTGAAGCTCGGCCGCGCCAGAATTTCTGCGCGGAGTCACCGTTCACGCTGAACGCCGGGGCCTCGTTCGGTCTCCTACGGCATCCTCTGCTGTGCCTGGCGCCGGCGGCATGGGCGAGGTCTGTCGGGCGACAGCACACCATGTTGAAGCGCCAGACGTCGGACGAGTCAGTGCTCGGCACGATGATCGGAAACACTCGTGCACGAGGAGCAGCACGCGTGTTCGGGGCAGGGCAAGCGAAGCTCACGCTGATCACGATCAACTGCGTCTGGAGAAGATTCAGGCGTGATGTGACGCAGATGCTGGGCGGTCCGTGTTCGGTCAGAAGCGCGGTGGAAGAGGGGTCGCGCCGGCATGGGCACCGACGAGCGGCTCATCCCTTCTCACCGAACTCGACCGCCCATCCGGTAGAGGGCTTCACAGAAAAGCACTACCACTGACGGCTGTGGACGTCGACGTTACGCACGGGGAGGAGCTGGGCATGGGACAACGAATCGACGACACCGCGTTGGATACGCTCTTTCGTGAAGCGCGCACACACACGAAATGGCAGGCTCGGCCCGTCGACTGATCAGACGCTGCGCGATCTCTACGATTTGCTGAAGTGGGCGCCCACCAGCGCGAATGGCGCCCCGGCGCGGTTCGCGTTTCTCCGGTCGAAGGAAGCCAAAGAGCGGCTTCGCCCGGCGCTCGCCCCGCTCAACGTCGAGAAGACGATGACCGCTCCTGTGACGGTGATCGTCGCCTACGACATGAAGTTCTACGAGCAACTGCCGAAGCTGTTTCCGCACAGCCCTGGCATGGCGAAGCTGTTCGAGCGGAATCCCGAGCTGGTCGAGGCGACCGCGAAACGGAATTCCAGCCTGCAGGGCGCGTACTTGATCATGGCGGCGCGGGCGCTCGGCCTCGATTGCGGGCCGATGTCCGGCTTCGATCACGCCAAGGTCGATGACGCGTTCTTTGCCGCCGGCAAGCCCTGTTTCGGCTGCGATCAGGAATTCTTCCCCGAAGGGCACGTCAAGTCGAATTTCCTCTGCAACCTTGGGTACGGGGATCCCAGTGCGCTGCACCCGCGACTCCCGCGTTTGCCGTTCAACGAAGCCTGTTCGCTGTTGTCCAGTCAGTCAGCTGCTCGTGGTCGACTCTCGCACCGCAGCAGCAACGAGCCGGTCGGCGCGGCCGCGCAACGCTGCCCCGTCATCTTGTTGATGAGCAGGTTTTCACCGGCGTGTGGGAGCGCGGTTTCCGAGGGGTCGTCCATCGCGATCGGATGCATCCGACGTCCCTGATCAACTGGAGTATAAGACCCTGGTGGCGGCACCGAAGCGACCACTTTGACGGGCAACGGTTCTTCAATCCGACCGGCCCGGCGTTGCAGCCGTTTACAGCCGTGCCGCGCATGCTGCTGACGCGTCGAGCCAGGTGGCCCTCATACGTCCCGGTCGTGCCCAGGCAACCGCCGGCGCGCGATACCGCCAGCGCGGTCGTGACGTTTATCGGGCATGCGACATTCCTGATTCAGACCGCCGCCGGGAACATCCTCACCGACCCGATGTATTCGAAGCACGCGGGCCCGTGGAACCGCCTGGGACCTCGGCGCGTCCGGCCGCCCGCGATCGCGCTCGACGCGTTACCGCCGATCTCGATCGTGCTCCTCAGTCACAACCACTACGACCACTGCGACCTGCCCACGCTGGGCATGCTTGCGAAACGCTTCGATCCGCTGGTCGTCACGCCCCTCGGTAACGGCCGCCTCGCGCGGGCAGCCGGCATTCGTCGGGTTGAGGAACTCGATTGGTGGCAAAGCGCGCAGGGTTCGAGTGTGCCGATCACGCTCACGCCAGCGCATCACTTTTCTGCCCGCGGCCCGTTCGATCGCAACCGCGCACTCTGGGGAGGATTCATGCTGACGGCAGATCACGCGCGTATCTACTTCGCGGGCGACACGGCGTACGCGCCGTTCTTCCACGATATTCGACAGCGCCTCGGGCCGATCGACCTGGCGCTGCTCCCGATTGGCGCGCATGAGCCTCGCTGGTTCATGCAGAGCGTGCACATGAACCCGGCCGAGGCGGTGCAGGCGCACCTCGACCTCGGCGCGAGCGAGAGCATCGCCATGCACTTCGGCACATTCCAGATGACGGCGGAGGGCATTGACGAACCCGTGCGCGCGTTGGAAGAGGCCCGCCGCGCAAAAAGCGTCCCGGCGTCGGCGTTTCGGATCTTGGATTTTGGGGAATCAATCTGAAGGGAGGGAGTCGCATCCCATCAGGACAACGCCGGACAGCCGAATCGCAGCCCCGATACATCGACAAAGCGCGCTCGCTGCGTCGGGGCACCGACGCGGCATCTCATCGCCCCGGACAGTTCGCGGCCACCACTGCCTCTCGCGAATCAGGCTTCGCACGCGGTCCTGATTTCGTCGCGGATGGCGCGCACCTCAGCGATCGGCCGGCCTGGGATCAAGCAGTGGCCAGTCGTCGCGGCTCAACCTGGAACAACAGGACACTCGTCACCGCATCCCATCGTGATCAAAGCGCGGCTCCCCGCGTGAGATCGCGTTGGTGAGTCGTCGAGGGTGCTGTTGGGTCAGATCGATGCCGACCTCCTGCATCACTTCGACGACAACTGGGTGAACCCGTGCGCCCGGTTGCGTTCCGGCCGACAGAGCACGCGCCTTGCGCAGGATCGGCCAGCGCGTTGAAGAAGGCACTGGCGATCTGCGAGCGCCCCGCGCCAGTACGCACGCGAAAATCACGGTGTCCATCGACGAACCTTGGCGCAATTGCGCGCCGGCTTCACGAGCAGCACTCCGGACCGCAGCACGACGTCGCGTGTGGCTTTGTGGCACGAACGAACGCACTCGCGAACTTGTCTTTGACTTGTGGCGCGAGCGCATCGACATCCAGACCCGTCTCGGTGAGGAAGGCGCGCGCGTCTTCGACGTTGTAGGTGCGCCACGGCTCGACGTCGACGTCCGCGAAAACCCGCCGCGCGCCAGTCTGGTCGCGTACTCGGCTCTTCGAGGGCGCCGGCTATGCATCCGACCCAGAGTTCCATGCTGCGACGCACATCCGCCGGCACGTCGCCGCGAACGACGACGTCGGAGACAGCGAACCGGCCGCCTGGCTTCAGGACGCGGAACGCCTCGCGGAGGACGGCATCCTTGTCGCTCGACAGGTTGATCACGCAGTTCGAGATGATGACGTCGACCGAGTTGTCGGGGAGTGGAACTGCTCTCGATCGTGCCCTTGCAGGAACTCCACGTTCGTCGCGCCGGCCTTGCGCTTGGTTCTCGCGCGCCAGCGCCAGCATTTCGTCGGTCATGTCGAGGCCGTACGGCCTTTCCGGTCGGTCCGACGCGCTTGCGCGGACAGCAACACGTCGATGCCGCCGCCCGAGCCCAGATCCAGCACGGTCTCGCCGGGTTCGAGGGCGATGCAGCGCGGTTGGATTGCCGCAGCCCAGAGACGCCGTGACGGCGTCGGCGGGCAGGCCGCTGGTCTCAGCGTCGGAGTAGAGATTGGAGGTTATCGGGTCGCCGCAGCCGCAGCTGGACGGGCCCACAACATCCCGTCGTCGCGGATTTTTGCGCCACGGCCGCGGCGATGGCGCCAGCACTTCTGTCGAACTGCTTGCTGAATGTCGGTCATGGCCGTTGCTCCTTTGTATCTCGCTCATGCGTAATATATGAACTGTAGGCCGGCGTGTTATATTTGTCAAGGCTGAAAATATATGACGAGACAATTGTCAGACATGGAAGCGCTCTTTCAGGCGCTGGCGTGACGCGCACGCGGCTGCGGATTCTCGGGGCTCTTGTTGACGGGCTGAGCGTGTGACCGCGACATCCACAAAGAGCTCGCGAAAAGTTCTGCAGTCGAAGGCCTCCTCGCCACCGGCAGTACCTACGCCGCGCGGGACTGGTCGAGACGCGCAGGTGGGACGGCTTGTGGGATTCACCACCGGCTCGTGGGACGCTGGCGGATCCGGTGATGGCGGCAATCGGCGATGCCGTCCGGCACGCGTTGACGCACATCGAATCGGATCAGGCGCGACACGGAACGCCTCCAGAAACGGACGGGTTGCGGTGTCCCGTCACCCGGCGATGTGGCGCGTGTGCCGTGCTGTGCGCCACAGGTAGATCCAGCTACAGCTAGGAGCGCGATCTGAGCGCGCCCGTGCAGATCGATCGTCGGTCGAATTCATTACGTCCGCGTGTCCGTCCAGTGCGACGGTGATGCGAAGGCCCATGGAGTCCGCGCGCGGACCCGTGCCGCTCGTGTGCACGCTCCAGCCTGGAGAGCTGAGTAGCCCGCGCAGTCCGAGCCCTGCCGGGCCCTCGTGCGCCGGGGCTCGAACGGTGCTCGAACTCGAACGCTGGATACCGGCTGGAGTTTTCCCGGCGACACGCCGTGAGGTTCTGGGTCGCGCCACGTCGCACGACACGATCGATGCGGGAACGGCGCGATGCTGCTGGTCATCCCCGCGGTTTCAGCTCGTGATTGAGCCTGGAGGAACGGGCCATCGTTCCGAAGCCGATCGGGCCAGCGCGGAACGAAAGACTTTCTGGACGGTCTGCGAGCCGGAATGACGTGTGTGCGCGAGGTGTCAGCCTGGGACGGGAATCCGCAATTGTGGGAAGCTGCGGACAGAAAACGATGGCATTCTGACGCTCACCCACGGCTTCCATCCGGCAGAAAGGAGTCCCGTGCGTCTGTCGTCCAGCAAGCTAGCCTGGCTTCTGACCGGTGTGTGTGCGGCGTCGTTTCTCGCGGCGAGCGCGCACGCGGCCCAGTTCACGACTCTTTCCCGCGATACGCACAACATTCTCGAGGGCAACTGGCAGTCCTGCCGTGAATCGGACGGCCAGTACAGCGAGCGTGTCTACGACCACGTCGTGAACGGCGTCGGAAAGTTCGAGGTCCACATGGGCCCGCGCCGTGAGTTTCGCGATCTTCAACGGCGTGCAGGACACGCATCGCGACCACGATTCCCGCGAGAACTCTGCTCAGCCGTATCGCGTCACGCCTTCGAGGCCGGCCGCGCCCGACAGCGATGGGACATCCCTTCCGCTCAACCTGCGGCTCACCGTCACGCTGGCCGGAGGATCGCGCACCGACTGCGAGAGCTGGTATATCCTGCTCGAGCGCCTCGAAAAACGTCGCACTAGGCGGCTCGCCCGTCAGGTGCGGCCAGCGCGGCAGTACTGTTACAAACTGTTTACAAAGCCGGGCGACGCCTTGTCGATCCATGATCGACACGTCATCGGAGCCGACATCCCGCATGTTCTCCATTGCCCTGCGCAACGCCGATCACATTCGCCGCTATTCCGTCTCGCTTCACACGCCCTTCGGGTGGGAAGTGACGACCGAACTGCGACGGCGAGACGCCCCGTCGCGTGTACTACCGGGACTGGGAGCGCGTAGAACGCACGCTCGCGCTGTTCCGCTACGAGGTCTCGCAGCTCACCGCTCACGGCTGGCGGCGAATCTGACGTAGGATTCCCGGCGATGGGCACATCGCGCAAACGGCCGGGCGGCGATGAGCCGCCGGCCGAACGGGAGATGCGCGCGCAGGAAGTGTTGCGCGCGAACCGGGAGCTGGCCGCCTACTTCAGAGGCCGGCGCACCGAGCGCGAAGCCCGCGCCGCGCTGAAGATCATCAAGGCGTTCGTCGTCAAGCGAACGAGAGAAGCGCGACGCCGGATCGCGGCCGCCGCTGCCCATCGGCCGGGCGGGCGCACGCAGAAAGCAAGCCCACGTCGGGACGGACCGACGTGTAACGGATGTAACACGAAATTTACACGAATGTAACGAGTGGGAAGCCATCGGCCGGTAAGGTCGAGGTAAGGTGACGGCATGCGAAGCATGGCGGTCCGCCTCGCGCTCGTGACCATCGTGTTCTGGGCTCGTGTCGCATCGGCGCAAAGTCACAACAGCTGCTGGTATACGCCGCCGGATGACACGCCGTCGATCAGGGCCGGCGCGGTCATCTTTTCCGACTTCACCTACCAGTCGACGCCGACCATCACCGACGCCGACGGCAACAGCGTCCACCTTAGCCTTGTTCAACATCACCCGCAGTTACATCAACGTCAACGGCAATATCTCGCCACATCGTCGCCTTCCGGATCACGCCGGACATCGCTGCGCGAGACGAGCTCGGTTCAGCAATCTCTCGGGCAGCCTCGAATCTCCGCCTCAAGTACGCCTATGGCAGTTCAACCTCGACGACTGGATGACCAAGGGGTCCTTCGCCCGGTTCGGCATCCAGCAGACGCCCGTGGCTGGATTTCGCAGAGAGCATCTACCGGCTACCGCTTCCAGGGCACGATGTTCGTCGAGCGCGAAGGGTATTTCGCATCGGCGGACGGCGGCGCGTCGTTCCACCATCAGCTCCCGGCGAACTACGGCGACGTCCACGTGGGCGTATACAACGGCGAGAACTACAACAAGGCCGAAGCCAACAACGAGAAGTCGTTCCAGATCCGCGGCACGCTACGGCCGTTCGCCAATCCGGCGACGCCGGCGATCCTGCGCGGTCTCCGCGGGTCGCTGTTCTACCGATGCCGATCGCTACGTGAAGGACGGTCCGCGCAATCGCTTCATCGGCAGCTTGACCTTACGAGCATACGCTATCTCAACGCCGCATTCGAATTCTCGATACCGCCGATCGCACGTCGATCACCAAGCCGGAACTCGACGGGCCGCGGCTACTCGATCTGGGCGACGCCGAAGTACCGCCGAAAGGCTTCGAGGCGCTGCTGCGTTACGACCACTTGAAGCCGAGCACGCTCCTCGGCGCGTCAGAGTCGCGGAGCTGGACGATCGTCGGCGTGTCGCACTGGTTCCCCCACCAGGGCCACGGTGCACGAGCGCGCTCTTGATCGACTACGACGGCACAGACGTTCGAGAACTTCACCCCGGCACTGCCGAAGCAAGCGCGCGTGGCAGTGCACGGCCTGATCAGCTTTTGAGGTATCCGTGCTCATGGACGCGGGCGGCGATCGCGCTCGCGTGCGGTCACGATTGTGGCGCGTGGCGTCGGCGGCGCAGACGATCCAGATCAACGGCGCGGGCGCGACGTTCCCGTATCCGATCTATCTCGAAGTGGTTCGCCGAGTACAACAAGCTGCATCCGAACATCGCAGATCAACTACCAGTCGATCGGGTCGGGCGGCGGCATCCGGCAGATTCACGACGCAGACGGTGTTCTTCGGCGCGACCGACGGGCCGATGACGCCACGAGCAGCTGCAGGCGGCGCCGGGCAAGATCCTGCACTTCCCGACGGTCCTCGGCGCCGTCGTGCCGGTCTACAACCTGCCGAACGTGAACGCGGAACTGAAGTTCACCGGCCAGGTGCTGGCCGACATCTTCCTCGGCAAGATCACGAAGTGGAACGACCCGGCGATCGCGAAGCTGAACGCCGGCGTGACGCTGCCGCGCGACCGACATCACGGTCGTGCATCGCGCCGACGGATCGGGCACGACCTACATCTGGGTCGACTACCTGTCGAAGGTGTCGCCCGAGTGGAAGACCAAGGTCGGCGTCGCACACGTCGGTGAACTGGCCGACCGGCGTCGGCGGCACGCGGCAACGAGGGCGTCGCCGGCTCTGGTCACGCCAGACGCCCGGCTCGATCGGCTACGTCGAGCTGATCTACGCGCTGCAGAACAAGATCAGCTACGGCAGCGTGCAGAACATGGCCGGCGAGTTCGTGAAGGCGACGGTCGCAGTCGGTGACGGCGGCCGCGGCGCCGGCGGCGCCGCAGATGCCGCCGGATTTCCGCGTGTCGATCACGAACGCGCCGGGCAAGGGCGTGTATCCGATCTCGTCCTTCACCTGGCTGCTGCTCTATGAGAACCCCAAGGACAAGGCGCAGATCGAAGGCGATGGTCGACTTCGTGAAGTGGGCGCTCACCGACGGCCAGAAATATCTGCGCCGAACTGGGCTATGCGCCCCTGCCGGAGTCGGTCGTGAAGCTCGAGATGGCGGCTCTTGCCAAGGTCAAGATCTCGTAGCGAGTCGGGCTTCCGCGATCGGCACCGGGCTCTTTCGGCCTCGATCCTCATCGGCATCGTCTGCGCGATCGGCGTCGTGCTGACGGTGGAGTCGATGGCGTCCATTCGCCGGTTCGGGCTGGGATTTCTGGCGGACCGAGATCTGGGATCCCGGTTGCCGGAGAATTCGGCGCGCTGCCGTTCATCTGGGGCACGCTGTATTCGTCGGTGCTGGCGCTGCGTCATCGCGACGCCGATTGCGCTCGGCATTGCGATCTTCATCTCAGAGCTCAGCCCGGCCGCGCTGCGTCAGCCGCTCGTGTTCCTGACGGAGCTGCTCGCGGCCATTCCCTCGATCGTCTACGGCCTCTGGGGCATCTTCGTGCTCGTGCCGGCGGTGCGCGCGCTCGAGAGCGTCGATGCCGGAGGTCGCTGCGCGCGACGCCGCTGTTCAGCGGTCCGCCGCTCGGTCTCGGCATGCTGTCGGCCGGCGCTGATCCTCGCCGGTCATGGTGGTGCCGTTCATCTCGTCGGTCGTCCCGAGAGGTGCTGAAGTCGGTGCCGGTCGGCGCAGCGCGAAGGCGCGTATGCGCTCGGCGCGACGCGCTTCGAGGCGATTCGCGCCGTCGCTGTTCTACGCGCCGCACCGGCATCGTCGGCGCCATCATGCTCGGCTTCGGCCGCGCGCTCGGCGAGACGATGGCGGTGACGATGGTGATCGGCAACAACCCGCAGGTTTCGCTGTCGCTGTTCGCGCCGCAGCACACGATGGCCGCCGTCATCGCCAACGAGTTCACCGAAGCCGCCGACGAGCTGTATCTGTCCGCGCTGGTCGAAATCGGCCTGGTGCTGTTCGTCATCACGCTCATCGTCAACACGCTGTCGCGCGTGCTGATCTGGAGCGATGACGCGCACGCGGCGTCGCCGTCGTCGCGGCAGCCGGTCCGCAGCCGAGGCGACGGCATGACGTCGACCGGCTTGCGCCGCAAGCTCGCTGTCGTCGCTGTTCGTCGGCGTTCTGCGCCGGCTGCGGTGCTGCTGGCGCTCGATGCCGCTGGCGCTCGTGCCTGTTCTTCGTCGTCAGCCAGGGCATCCGATCGCTCAACCTCGCTTTCTTCACGCACATGCCGACGCCGGTGGGCGAGCCGGGCGGCGGGATGGCGAACGCGATCGTCGGCACGCTGATCCTGAGCGGCTGGCTGGCCGCCGATGGCCGTGCCGATCGGCGTCCTCAGCGGCATCTACATGTCCGGATACGCGGGCACGCGCTTCGCGTCGCTCGTGCGGCTTTGCGGCCGACACGCTGAACGGCGTTCCGTCGATCGTCATCGGCGTGTTCGCGTACGTCGTCGCGGTGCTGCCGTTCAAGCAGTTCAGCGCGCTGGCCGGCGGCTTCGCGCTCGGCGTGATGATGATTCCGATCATCGCGCGGACGACCGGAGGAACTGCTGCTGCTCGTCCCGGGGACGATGCGCGAAGGCGCGCTGGCGCTCGGCGCGACGCGCGCGCGCGCCGTGTTCAGCGTCGTCGTGCCGGCGGCGCTGCCGGGTATCGTCACCGGCATCGTGCTGCGCGCTGGCGCGGATCGCCGGCGAAACGGCGCCGCTGCTGTTCACGGCGTTCAACAACCGGTTCTTTCGACCAGCCTGCGCGCAGCCGATCTCGTCGCTCACCGTGCAGGTGTATCACCTACGCGACCGGTCCGTATGAAGACTGGCATCGGCAGGCGTGGGCCGGCGCGCTCGTGCTCGTCTCGATCGTGCTCGACGTGCTCGCTGCTCGCGCGTCTGGCGACGCGCGCGCCTCGAGCGCATGCACACGCGCAGCTAGTGCGCCCGCCGCTCGAGCGCGCGGCGCGATCCCATCCGCCAGCGTCGCGGCCTGCTCGTAGGTGCTGTTGATGAACGCGCAGGGCTCGATCGGGGTCGGCGGTGGATCGCATCACCTTGTAGGGCAGCAGGAACTCGCCGAGTTCCGTGTGGTAAGCATGCCGCGCCGTCGGGTTCGACTGCGGCCGAGTCGAATCCCGGCTGGCGTCGGGCACGGCGTAGGCGTAGAACGCCGGTTCCTGCACCGGTCCGCCGCCGGGCCAGAAGCCGTGGCTGATCACCTCAGGCGAGCACGCCCCGCGCATGAACGCCGGACCGTCACGCGGCGGCGCGGGACGTCCGGAAAAGCGCGTGACCGCGAGGTCGAAGCCGCCCCAGAAGAAATGCACCGGGCTGGCCTTGCCGACGAACAGACAGCGCGACCTCCGAGAACACACGCTCGCATTGCACGACGAATGCGCCAGAACAGAGTTGGCGTGCGCGGGCCATGACGCGTGCACCGTGTCCTCGTCGAAGCGAATCGGATTCGAGCATTTCGATCGGCATCGGCCAGATGCGAACCGGCAGGTTCATCTCGGCCAGTGTCGTCATCACCTCGCGGTAGAACACTCGACACGCTGCGCGAGGTCAGCGGAATCGTGCGACGCGATCGAATCGGACACCAGTGCGATCTGACAGCCGGTGGTCGATGAAGTCGAACTCGATGGTGAACGTGCGGCAGCCGTGCGGCAGCGGCCGCGTGTGCAGGAGGCCGCGCGGCGTCACTCGCAGCGCCACACCCCAGCGAGTGATTGAGCGGCGGCGACTGCGCAGAGCGCGACCTTCCGACGATCTCGCGTCCACGTGCAGCGTGGCGTGGTGTCGGCCCATTCTGCCGGCAGTTTCGGATCCAGTGAGCGTCGCCCATACGTCCTCCAGGTCGACACGCCGGAGAATCTCGGCAGGCTGTTGTCGTCGTCAGGAATGATCGGCCCGATCACCAGCCCGACGAACCTGAAGCGCGGCCACGCCGCCACAGGCCGAAGAAAAATGACGAGGCCGCTGACCGCGGTTCGTCCGCTCAACAGCAGCGGGCGCAGGATGTTGTCCACCATGCTCGATGCCGAGCCCGCCGACGATGAACATCATCAGGCCGTGTCCGATTTCGTCCGGCCAGCAGCAGCCCGATCCCCGCCGGCACCCACACCAGCGCCGCGCCGACGACGGGGATCAACGAACACAGAGCAATCACCACTCCCCAGACCACCGGCGCGCCGAGGCCCAGCAGCCAGAACGCGACGCCGCCGACGAGGCCCTGAACGGCGGCCACTGCCAGGCCGGCGCTGACGCTGGCGATCACGAGGTCGCGGGTATCGCGCATCAGGCGTTCGCTGTCGTCACGGGGAAAGGGCAGCCGATCGCGCAGCCGCAGGCGCATCGCCTCGCCATCACGCAGCAGGAAAGCGATGCAGCAGCATCGCGACCAGATCGCCGATGGTCGCGAGGACGTCGACCAGACGCCGCCGCCGCGGGGCCAGGAATGTGGCCGCCCGGCGGAGGCCCTGGCAGATGAGTTCCGTCGGATCCGGGCAGAGCGACTGGACTCCGCACCCGATCGCTTCCCAGACGCGCTCGATCTCATACGGTGCGCTCTGGTCGCCCGATTCAGGTAGTCCGTGACCTGGGCGCGCGCGCGCCAGGGCGGAGATCAGCGCCACCGCCGGAGCGACGATGACGAGGGCCACGAGCAGAGTCGTGAGGACCGCCGCCCCGGTTCGTCCCAAGCCTGGCGGACAATCCGCACTGCGTCCCGCGAAACAGGATGGCGAAAATCACGGCCCAGGCCAGCGCCACAAGGAACGGGCTGGAGCACGAGATACGTCAGGTAGATGGCAAGCGCCGAGTGGGATGGCGTAGGTAACAGCGGCCTTGGTAGGCATACGCTCCCTAGACATGCCGCCGACTTCCCTGATTCTGTGTCGAGTGTTGGCACTGGCGATTCAGAGATCGTGTAACGTTGGTCGACGAAGCCCATGCCAGACACTGGTTGCCCGCATATCAGCGCCATTACGGACGGCTCGAACATGCCGTAGCGCTGGGTCCGCAGAGGAGTGCGTGTGAAAACACAACTCCCTCGTGGATGCACCGCGAACGTGCCAGCAATGCGGCGTCACGCTGTGCTGCGACAACTCGCCGAATCGCCACGCCGAGCAAGCACGCCCGCTCCAGCCGGTCATCCCGGTCATCATCGCCTCTGGCCGAACTGGGCGAGAAGTGGCCGTATTGCTTTCCGGACGATGCGTTTGCCGGAGCACCGACCGGCAAAGATTCTATACTCCCGCCGAATTCGTGACCCGGAGGTGACCTCATGCGTGTGTTTGCGGCTGTCTCCGTGGAAACATATCCATCGCGACGGCGGCGCCCGCCCTCGCTCAATTCTGAAACGGCGTCAGTCGTCGGCATGATTCGCGATGCGTCCGGCGCCGCCGTCCCGGAGGCGACGCTCACGCTGATCGAATACCGCGACCGGCGTGTCGCCTGCCCGCAAGACCACCGCCGAGTGGCACCCGCGAATTCGTCAATACGGTGAAGAGCGGTGTCTACGTGGTGACCGCCGAGCGAGTGGGATTCTGCGCTGGCGCGCTCGTCGACATCAAACGTGCAGGTCGTCCAGGTCGGCGCCCGATGCGCGTCGACCTGCAGATGGCGCGGTCGGTCAGTTGTCCGAGCGCGTGGAGGTGACGGCCGGCGCCACGCCGTTAATCGAGACCGCATGAGCCAGCGCGGACAGGTCATCACGCGGCGACCAGATCCGCCAGGCCTGCCCTGAACGGCCGCGAGCACTCGCCGCTCGCGCTGCTCTCCACCGGCGTCCGCCAGTCGGCGCTGAACAAGAGCAACCAACGGCACGCCGCGCGAAGGCGCGTTCAACGTCAACGGCCTGCGCAGCACGTTCAACAACTTCCTGATCGACGGCGTCGACAACAACGCCTACGGCACCAGCAACCAGGGCTTCTCCAACCAGGTGATGCAGCCGCCGCCCGACGCGGTCAGCGAGTTCCGCGTCGTCACCAACAACCAGAGCGCGGAGTACGGGCGCGCCGCCGGCGCGACGGTCAACGTCGCCTACCGCAGCGGCGCCAACCAGTTCCACGGCGACGCCTGGGAATTCTTCCGCGACACCGCGCTGAACGCGACGACGCTCTTCAAGCCGGCCGGACGGCTCGAAGCCGCCGCTGCGCCGCAACCAGTACGGCGGCACGGTCGGCGGGCCGCTGGTGCAAGAACAAGGCGTTCTTCTTCGGCGACTTCGAAGGCTTCCGCCAGGACACGCAAAGCGACGGCGTTCTCGACGCTGCCGACCGACGGCGCAGAACTCCGGGCATCCTGAGCGTCGACGTCCGCGATCCGCGGACCGGCGTCGATCTATCCCGGCCGGCACGCAGATTCCGATGACCGCGTTCGCGCCGCAAGGTGCTCGAGCGGGCTGCCGGCGCTAAACGCCGCCGGCGCCGCCAACAACTACTCGATCGCTCCAGGCTCTTCACCAACGCACACCGACAAGGCGGGCGGCAAGGTCGACCTGCAGGTCAGCCCGACGCTGTCGCTGTTCGGCCGCTACGGCTGGCGCGACCTGAGCACCGACGATCAGCCGCCGATTCCGCTGCCGTCGGGCGGCGGCGGCAACGGCAACATCTACACCCGCAACAAGCAGCTGGTCCTCGGCACGACCTACGTCGCCAGCGATCGGTCGCTGCTCGAAGTGCGGCTTCGGCTGGTCGAACACGCAAGGCGGCAAGAACCCGCCGGCGCTCGGCGACGCCGGACAACTTCGGCATCTCCGGCCTGCCGACCGACCCGCGCATCGCCGGCGGCCTGCCGTCGCAGAGCGATCAGCGGCTACTCGGCGTTCGGCCGCCAGGCGACCAACCCGCAGTGGCAGCTCCCGACGGTGTGGAACCCGAAGATCAACTACTCGTGGCTGAGGGGCCGCCAGTCGCTCGAAGGCGGGCTACGAGTTCCAGCACATCGACGTCGAAGTGCAGGACGTCAATCCGCTCTACGGCCTCGACAGCTACACCGGGCAGTTCACGCAAGCCGGTGAGCACCGCGGCCGAACAACAACCTGCTACAACCTCGCCGACTTCATGCTCGGCCTGCGCTCGCAGCATGCGCTCAGCACGTTCTGCGTCGCGCAACATGCGGCAGCGACCTGCACTTCACCTACGTGCAGGACGACATCCGCGTCAACGACAAGCTGACGCTCAACGCCGGTCTGCGCTACGAATACGCGACGCCGATGTGGGAGGCGAACAACGTCCTCACCAACTTCGATCCCGACCACCGGACGATGATCGCGGCGACAGGACGGATCGATCTACGACCGCGCGCTGGTCGATCCGGATCGCAACAACTTCGGGCCGCGCCTCGGCTTCGCCTACACGCCGACGCCGCCAGACCGTCGTCCGCGGCGGCTGGGGCATGAGCTACGTCCACATCAACCGCATCGGATCGGCCAACCTGCTCGGCATCAACGGGCCGCAGGTCGTGCGCGCCGCGGTCGTCCAGGCGACCGCCACCGCGCCGACGTTCCGTCCCGACCGAGCAGGGCTATCCCGCCGGCCTGACCGATCCGTCGACGTTCAATCCGCTCGACGGCGCTCGTCAGCTACATCCCGCGCGACTTCCACTCGAGCCCGGTCCAGAGCTGGCACGTGTCGGTCCAGCGCGAATTCGGACCGACATGCTGCTCGACGTCGCCTACGTCGGCAACAAGGCCGACGACCTGCTGCTCGTCGCCAACTACAACCAGGCGGCGCCGAACAACCCGGCCGGCACGATCCCGCTCGCGCGCGCGCCGGCCGATTCCGACGTTCGGCGACATCACCTACATCTTCAACGGCGGCAAGTCGCGCTACCAGGCGCTTCCAGATGAAATGCGAGTGGCGGATGGGCGCCGACGTCACGCATCCTCAGCTCGCTCACGCTGTCGAGCGCGCAAGGACAACGCCGCCGGCGCGCTCGAGAACCAGAACGGCAACTTCCCGGCGCCGCAGGATCTCCACAACCTCGACGCCGACTACGGCGCTCGGCGCGTACCACCAGCCGTACAACACCACGACGAGCTTCATCGTGGTCGCTGCCGTTCGGCAACGGCAAGCGCTGGGGCGGCAACATGTCGACCGCGCTCGACGTGCTCGCCGGCGGCTGGCAGCTCGCGGGCATCAACACCGTGACGCCGGGCGAGATGGTGACGCTCACCTACTCGCCGGCCGCGGCGTTCCAGGTGTCGGCGATCACCAACGACTTTTCCGGCGCGAACAACTATCGGCCGAACGTCACCTGCGATCCGTACGCGCCGCGGCCAGCAGTCGATCACGCACTGGTTCAACACCGTCGTGCGTGTCGATCCCGACCGATCAGAGCCAGCCGTTCGGCAACGCGCCGCGCAACAACGTGCGCGGACCCAACTTCTGGCAGTTCGATCTGCGCGGCGAGCAAGAACGTCGCGCTCGGCGACCGGCGCGCAGTTGCAGTTCCGGCTCGAGGCGTTCAATCTGTTCAATCGCGTGAACTTCACGCCGCCGGCGGCCAACCGCAGCAACTCGACCTTCGGCACCATCACCGGCACCTTCGATCAGCGTCAGCTGCAGCTGGGCGTGAAGGTGTTTCAGGTACGCAACGCCATCGCCTGAAGCGCGCAGGGCAGACCGGCGCGACCCGCATGGCCCCTGCCCTGCGGCTGAGGACATGGCGCGTTCCGGGCTGAAGCCTCGCGAAACGATCGCCCACGGACCGCGCCGGCTGGCGACGGGAGAACTGAACCAGCCTCGATCCGCACTGCGCCAGGGCAGTCTCTCCGCCTGACACCGCCATCTTTGCGGCCGAAAGAGCCTCGGCGAGCAGTTGCCCGATCAGGGATCTTGATCGCGGCCGACGCTGGAGAGCCCACCTCGGCGGATCGGTGAAAATGCTGCGGCGAGTGAATCGCCGTTCTGCCCGACGCTGCGGCGTATCGCCGCCGACGCCTTGCTCGACATTCTCGAAGAAGCTCAGGCGAAGCAATCCTCGACTGTTCGACGAACACACGTTCGCGCGCGTCCGCCGCAGGCTGGCGGATCACGCGCGCGTCGATGGTCGCCGTTGGCAGACGACGCCCGCGCGCGTGGGACAGAATCGATGTCGATCTGCGCGCCCTTCGACGGAACGCCAGGCGGTGGCGCTGACACATCGAGGCCTCCGCGCGCTCGGCGAGGGGATTCGTCGTCGCCCGGAAGGGACGTCAGGCGCTGGAGCGATGCGCAGCACGAGCACGCGGGCCGATCGATTTCACGCCCGGCGGCAAACACGTCAAAAGCGCTCGGCACGACCTCCGCCCGCTGATCTGAAGACTGCACTGCAGTCCGGACGTCAGCCGGGATGTCGCCGCGCTCCAGAGAGCACAGGCGGCATCCTTGGCGACGACCACAACCTCGAGGTGCTGTGCGAGGAGCTGTCGAAGGACCGCGCGCTCTGCGATGTCGAACGGCTGCGGCGCGCTGTGAACCGGAATCAGCGCGCCTCAGCGCGCAAGGCCGCGGCACATACCGCGCGCATCTACGGCCCCGTGCCCGACGAGCATGTGCGAGGTGTCCGCCGCGCGTGGAAGGTCTGGCAGCGCGGGCACAAGCAGCGCTCGCGCTGCGTGATCGCGGACGAAGGTGGCGCAACGCCGGCCGTCAGCGCCGCGGAAACTGATCCGGGTGGTTGGTGAAGAGCGCGTCGATACGAGCGCAGAGGAAATGCGCCATTTCGTCGCGCACGCTCGGATACGTAGTCTTCTCATCGGCGCGGAACGTCCACGACGTCACCGCTCAGGCCCGCGGCGTGAGCGCGCGCCACCATGTCGGGGTGTCGCGCGATCACGTTCTTGTTCGGCCCGATGCTGGTGGCGAACGTCGCCACTTCGCGCAGCCGCGCGTCGGTGACGTCCTCGTCGCGTTCGGTGAGGAACAGGCGCGGGATCGTGGGCAGGTCCTTCGCGACCCGACGAACCGTCGCCTCGTCGAATGACTGAATAATCACCGGCGTGGTCTTCAGCGATTCCGCCGTGTCGAGGCGGTTCTGCTTGATGACGCGCACGAAGATCTGCTCCATGTCGACGCCGCGCGAGACGTAGAGTGGCGGCGACTTCAGCTCCGGATAGCAGACCCGCCTTCCTCGGACCAGCTCTGATCATCTCCTGAACGTCGGCATTCGCTGCCCCGCGAACTTCGCGTCGAACCAGCGGCCGGCGTCGAGCCGCTTCATCTCGGCCAGCGTGAAATCGTTGGCGAGCCACTGCTTTAGCCGAACCGCGGCCCAGAGGTGTTGGGCGTCGAGCGATCCGGAAACACGGCTCGGTCGACGTCGGTCGTTCGCTCGAGGCTGTCGTCGTGCAGGCAGACCAGCACTCCATCCTTGGTGACCGCCAGGATCCGGCTCGACGAAATCGACCTTTCTGTTCGAGCGCCAGCCGATAGGCGGCGAGCGTGTGCTCAGGCGCGTAGCCCGAGGCGCCCTGATGGGCGATGAGTATCTTGGCGGTCTGCCCGTCGAGCTCGAAACCATGGGGGCAAACGGCAGAATCAGGAGGGTAATCGCAACGCGCCATCAGCCTAGAGATATCCCGGTCGTCGTTAACTCGCCGCGCGTATTACATGCGGCGTAACGTTTGAAGCATCGCGACATCACACCGGGTTCTTAAGCTTCCGAGTCGCTAGCGGCATGGAGGCATTGATGAGACGACTGTAGCGGCGTGATTGCGATGGTTGTGGTGTTGTGGGCGACTACCGTAGCTGGCGCAGGGCGATCGAGCGCAGTTCGCAGGGTACCGTCCGCGACAGCTCCGGCGCATTCGTGTCCGGCGCAGTGGTCACCGTCAAGAACCAGCGCATCGGGCGAAGAGCGGACAACGACGTCCGCGGACGCTGGCACCTTCTGCTCTCGGGCCTGAAGCCGTCCGTCTACACGGTGCGCGCCGCCAAGGATGGATTTGCACCGGTCGAGTACACCGACATGCCGTTGGCCGTTGGACAGGAACTGCACATCGATTTCGAGTTCAAGCCAGCCGGCGTGCAGGAAAGCGTGACGGTGGTCGGCAGCTCACCGGTCCTCGATCTGAGCTCGGCCCGCATCGGCGTCAACGTCAGCGAGCGGGAGGTCGAAGGGCTTGCCGGTCAACGGCCGCCAGATGTCGCAGCTGCTGCTGCAGGCGCCCAGGCTCGCAGAACGCCGGCGACGGCACGTGGCAGGACATCCGCTTCTCGGGCCGCGCCAACGAGCAGAACGTCATCAAGTACGACGGCATCGAAGGCTCGGCGATCATCGACGCGTCGCCGGGCAACGTCAACGGCGAGAACCGGACGCCGTTCAAGCTGCAGGCGAGCCTCGAGAACGTGCAGGAGTTCCGCGTCGAATCGAGCAGCTATCCCGCCGAGTACGGCACCGGCACGGGCGGTCAGGTCAGCGTCGTCACCAAGTCGGGCAGCAACGACTTCCACGGCGCGGTCTTCGAGTACGTCCGCAGCGACGAAGCTCGACGCGCGGAATCACTTCGACGCGCTGCGCAACAACGACGACAGCATCATCTCACGAGGGCCGAAGTCGAAGCTGAAGCAGAACCAGTTCGGCGGATCCATCGGCGGACCGCTGATGAAGGACCGGGCGTTCTTCTTCGGCAGCTACGAGGGCTATCGGCTTGAACGCCGGCAAGAACATCGTCGAGGCGGTGCCGAGCGCCTCCGCGTGGGCGCGCGCGGTGCCGGCGGTCGCCGGACTCCGCGCCGGGCTTCCTGGCGCCAGGCGCCGTGATTCTGCCGGGCGTCGTCCAACAGCGCGACCTCGACATCGCGCAGCTGCAGGACTACGCAGAACGTCAAGGAGAACTCGTTCAGCGGCCGGTTCGACCTGAAGATCGACCAACGCGTGGTCCGCCTACGTGCGCGTGTTCCACGATCAGGGGACCAACGACGAGCCGCAGGGCGTCACCGGCCGCCGGCTGCACTTCACCGACAATCCGTCGAACGTCGTGTTCAACGTGCAGGGTGTGCTCGGGAACGTCATCAACGAATTCAAGGTCGGGCTACAACGCCGCGCCGAGCACCTACGGCGGCGTCGCGCCTCCCGGCCTCGAAGGGATCCTCGTCAGCCTTGGCGGCACCGTCGCGAACTCCGGAATTGCCGGGCAGACCGGAAGCACCGGGTCGCCACGCCCGGTCAACTCGTGCGCACCAACAGCGCCGGCAACGGGCGCAGCGCGCCCTACGATCCGTACTCGCTCACGATCGCCGACACGCTGAGCCGGATCGCGGGCAACCACTTCATGAAGTTCGGCGGCGACGTACGGCTGATCCGCATGTCGACCGACCAGCAGGGCGGGATCACCTACACCTACTCGAACCTCACCGCCTTTCTCGCCAATACGCCGACGCAGGTGCAGTACTTCGGAGATTTGAGCGAGGCGAGCCCGTTCCACAACGGCGCCTCAGGCGAGAAGCACATCAAGCAGGAGTACTACGTCGGATTCGCGCAGGACGAGTGGCGCGTGCGCCCGAACTTCACGCTGAACTACGGCCTTCGCTACGACTACTACGCGCCGCTGCGAGAGCCGATAATCGGATCGTCAAGTTCAACATCGAGACCGGCCTGATCGGATCCGGACACGACGCCGCTCTACCTGTCGAAGAAGAACAGCGTCCAGCCGCGCATCGGGATGACGTTCTCGCCGACGCAGAAGACCGTGATCCGCGGCGGCATGGGCATCTTCGTGGGGCCGGGGCAGACCGAGGATCAGATTCAGCCGGTCGAAGCCGAGCGCATCAGCACGACGGTGTCGTCCGGGCCGTTGAACGCCTATCCGGTCGACGTCGCCGCGATCCGCGCCAACTTCATCAACAATCCGAACAACCGTTCGTATCAGCCACGGGCCTACGCCAACGACTACACGCTCCCGGAAAGGTCTACGAGTACACGGCGTCGCTGCAGCGGGAGCTCGCGGGCGAGCATGGCCGCCACCGTCGCGTACGTCGGATCGCCAGGGCCGAAACCTCTTCCTGCGCAGCATCGCCAACCGGACGATTGGGCGTCCAGTCGAACGGCGCCGCGGCGGCGACGCAGATTCGCGAATTCGACATCGTCACGCGCAACGCCGACGGCAGCATCGCGACCATTCAGCGGCCGTTCGCCGAAATCGACTACAAGACCAGCGGCGGCCACGACGGCTACAACTCGATGCAGCTCTCGCTGACCCGGCGGTCGATGAACGGGCGTGACGCTGAACGGTCAGTACACGCTGGGCTACAGCAAGGGCAACACGGGCGGATCGAACGAGGCCGTCGACCGCCAGCAACAACGCGCGAGCGCTGGCAGACTTCGACTTCGACGACGGCTACAACAACTTCGACATCCGCCACACGTTCAACCTGAGCCTCCTCTACACGTTGCCCGGCAAAGGGCCGCTGACCGGCGGTTGGTCGCATTGGCGGCATCGCGAACGCGCGCAGCGGCCTGCCCGTTCCGGTCCTCGTCACCCGCAACGACATCGTCTACGTCGATGGCGCCGGGAACGTGTGGAACAACGCGGCGGCGGATCGGACGGCGGTGATCAACACGCCTGGCGGCGGGCCGTCGCGGGCGACACGCCGGCCCGACCTGATTCCCGGCGTCGACCCGTTCATCCGCGACGGCGGACGCATCTTACCTGAATCCGGCGGCGTTCGCGACGCCGAAGCCGGGGACGTTCGGCAACCTCGAGCGCAACTCGATCCACGGGCCGGGTTTCGCCAGATCGATATGGTCGTCTCCAAGCGTCTGCGAAGCGGTCGCGGGCGAACGCCGACCTCCGGATGGAGGTGTTCAACCTGTTCAACTTCACGAACTTCGCGAACCCGCCCGCGACGCTGCCGAACGCGCTGCCGGGCGCTGCGTGAGAGCGCGACGCAGGCCAATCGCGTGCAGCCCGGCCAGCCGCTGCACAGCAGCGGCCGGCCGGCACGTTCGGAATCGTGAACAGCACGGTTGGTACGACGGTGGGACTCGGGACGAACCGTCAGGGTCAGTTCGCCGTGCGCGTTATCTTCTGATAGACAAGACCGGCGTCAATGAGCCCGGCGGCATGGAGGCCCTGCCTTCCCACATGTGGGCGGGGTCTGCACTCGACGGTCAGGGACGATCATCGCGAGCCGCCGACCGCGGGTTCGATCTTCACGAGCTTGGACACCGTCGCCCGCTGTCCGTGGGCTCCCACTAGAACTCCCGTGATCTGATACAAACCCGGTTGGCAGATTGCGGAACTCGAACACGTTCAACGGCGTGTCCTGTTCGCCGTGGACCTGAACCTCGCTGCTGCGGTAGAAGGTCGGCGATTCCGCGACCACTTGGAGCAAGCCGGTTCTCGGACGCAGACGCGACGGTCACGCTGACCTTCAGCAGCGCCGGCGCGCGCGCCACCGACGGTGACACCTGCATACGCATCGCATCGCCACCATCGAGGCCGCTGGCAGCGGGCGAGCAGGCAGGTGAACGAACAAACGGCGATCAACCTGGACGTTCCCATAACAGGCTGGATTATCGATCATTGTTAACAAAGAGTTAACACAGATTGTGACGGGGCTGGCGTGTCCTTCCCGGCGGGGTTATGGTCGCGCGCGGACTGCCGGCTCTCATTCTGGCCACTCGCGAGGCGCTGGCGCGCTGGCCGTGCGGGCCGATCAATACGCTCGTGACGTTGTAGAGGCCAGTGGGAACGTTGCGAAACTCGAACACGTTCAGGGCCGCTGCTACGCTTGCCGTCGATCTGCACTTCGCTGCTTCGATAGAAGGTCGACGATTCGGCGACCACCTGCAGCACGCGGTTCTCGTCGGCCGCCTCGACCGTCACGCGAATGGTCAGGACGGCGGGTTCACGCGCCACGGCGGGAAAGAGCTGCATGCGCAGCGGCTCGCCGCCTGATAGCCGGGAAACGGCGAGGACACAGAACGCCACCACCGCGAATCGTCTAAGAGGCCCTCGCATCTGTCATGAGGCATATCGGCTTCCGCGGTCGATTACCTTAAACCCAAGCGCAGCGGCACCGAATTGATGCCTGCGTCGTCGTGTCGGCACACGCGACGTGCACCATCCGGATTGTCGTCGCCGATTCACGGCGATCAATCACGGAGGTGTTCATGTCAAGAATCTCGATTCGGGTATGTGTTGTGGCCGCGGGTCTGGCGGTCATCGGGCTCCTCCCGGCTCACCGCCCAGAATCCGAACGGTGACTTCGGCGTCTATGTCGCAGCGCAGCTGAGCGCGCGACGCGCAGCAGCTGTTCGGCTTCACGCACCCGCTCGACCAGAGCGCGCTCGGTCCCTACACGGGACCGGACAGCACCGCAGGCGCTCGCGGTCGCGCAGGGACTGCACGTGCTCGCTCGTCTCCAGCGCCGTGCATTTCTCCACCGATCAGATTGCGCTGTGGCCCGACGACGACGATCATCCGACGCATCTGTTCGTCTGCGACGAAGAGACGTCGAATCCCGGCCGTGCAGCGCGTCGATCTCGCAAGCCGGCCGCACGCGAACGCGACGACGATCGTCACCGGGCTGAGCTCCTGCGATCCGGTTCGCCGCACGCCGTGGGGCACGATCATCGTCGCGGAAGAAGCGGGCGCGACCGGCGGCTTCTACGAGATCCTCGATCCGGTGCACATCAACGCCGCGATCAACGTGATCAATCGCGATGCTCGGCACGACCAGCGATCCGCTGCACCTCGTGAAGCGCAAGGCGGTCGGCAGCCTGTCGTTCGAGAGCTTCGCGATCAGGCACGACGGGACGATGATCTACGGCGACGAACTGGCGCCGAGCGGCGGCAACGCCGGCGGCGCGATCTACAAGTTCGTGCCGGCGGTGCCGTATCAGGGGAACGGGCCCGAGTCGACGGTGCCGCGCTCTGTCGCCGTTGGCGTCCGGCACGGTCTACGGCCTGCGCGTGGCGGCGTCGGGATCATCGAACTGGGGCCAGGGCGCGGAGACGGGGAAGGGACCTGGACGCTGGTCAACCTTGGCGGCGCCGGCGTGGTCGACGGCAACGGCAACATCATCCTGCGCACCGCGCAGGTGCTGCAGAGGTTCACCGGGCTACTACCGCCCCGAAGACATGGACATCGATCCGATCGCCGCTCGAGGACGGGCGTGTTCCGGGCGTGCTGGGCCAACACCGGCCGCATGAGCCACGGCGGCGGCAGCCTGGTCGAGAACGGCGGCTGTCTACGGCGAGATCATGTGTCTCGTCGAAGAGCCCGCCGAGCGCGGCCGTGCCGGCGCCGCCGACCGGGACGATTCCGACGCGTCGAGCGGTTCATCGCCGGCAGCCCGAAGAGCGAACATGTTCGACAACGTCGCGTTCCAGCCGCACACCGGCAATCTCGTGGTGCTCGAAGACGGCGCCGTCAACGTGGTCACGCAGCCTGCAGCCGACGCAATCACGAGCTGCGCGGCAACGATCTGTGGATCTGCCTGCCGGACGGCGCCGACGACGACACCCAGTCAGACGGGTGCGTCCGGTTTGCGTCGCTGCGCGATACGAGCTCGGAGCCGACCGGGTTCATCTTTCTGGGCAGCGGCGAAGAGGCGTTCGTCAGCCTGCAACACCGCTCGGTTGATGAAGCCAACGGCCGCGGATCGCTGCTCAAAATCTCAGGTTTCAAAATTCGCTGAGGTCCTGTATTACGCAACCTGGAGGTTGCGTAATGACAGTCGCCGAAGAGCATCGCATCGACCGAAGCATCACGATCGGAAGGCCTCGCCGGAACGCGGTGTGGCGCGCGCTGACAACCCCCGCCGAGCTGTCGGAGTGGTTCAAGCGCACGATCGAGAAGGAGAGCTGGCGCCGAACACCGAGGTGTTGATGACGTCCACGCACGCCGGTTACGAGGGTCAGCGTTTTCAAGTCCGCATCGTCGAGATGTCACCGCCGCACCGGATGGTGTGGCAGTGGCATCCCGGCGAGGTCGACCCGAACGTCGACTACTCGCGCGAACCGCGGACGACGGTCACGTTCGCCCTGGAACCGGTCGCCGGCGGAACGAAGGTCAACCTGTCGGAGACCGGTTTCGACGCGATCGCGCTGGCGCGCCGCGCGAAAGTGTTCGCGGACAACAGCCAGGGCTGGGCCGAAGTGCTCGGCTGGCTGCAGCAGTATGCCGAGCAAGCCCGCTAACCGGCGTCTCGCCGGGCGCCGCGGCGCTGTTCGCGGCGCTGGGCGATCCGACGCGGCTGGCGCTGCTCGAGCACCTGTCGGACCGCGGGCCGGCGTCGATCACGATGCTGGCCGATCGCTTCACCGCGATGACGCGGCAGGGCGTGACCAAACACCTGCACGTGCTGGCCACGGCGGGGGTGATCGACGGTTCGCGCCAGGGGCGCGAGCAGGTCTGGGCGCTGAATCCCACGCGACTTGCGGACGCGCAGCGGCACCTCGACGTCATCGCTCGTGAGTGGGACTGATGTCCTGTCCCGGTTGAAGGCGCACATCGAAGCCAACGCTTGACCTGCTGCAGAACGAGCTCGAAGACGGGCGGGATCACACCGATCGGCCCTGCGTCTGCAGGCGCTCATCGGAGAATGAATGAATCAAGAACGGCCACGCCCCAGCGAAGTGCATTTCGCTAGAAACTTCAACAAACTGGACCGTAACGGTTCGGTGACGGGCGGTTTTTGACAGGTTTTCCACAGAATCTGTGGATCAACTACCTCGGCCATTCGGTCGACTGACCACATTTCATACGGCGCAGCAAAGGTCTCGAGATCTGATCCCAGATCTGATCCCGGATCAGATCCTGGATCAGATCCCGGATCAGACCCCAGACTTCGGCTAAGACCCCAGACTTCGGCTATTGTGTCGCGCATGCGAACCTCATTGCTGTTGATCGCGGGCGCACTGGCTTCGTCCGCGGCTCAAAACCCGCGCCCGCGCTTCGCTCGGCGTGCACCACGGCGACTCCCGCCTGCACCGAATTCGTAACGCTTGGCAGCGGGCCGGCGCGGTCGCTGATTTATCGCACCCATTCGCTCGACACGCGCAACGACGGCATCCGCCGCGCGCTGATCATGGTTCACGGCACCAACCGCAACGCCGATCATTACTTCATCAACGGCAACCGCGGCGGCCTTTCTCGCCGGCGCGATTGCCGACACCGTGGTGATTTCGCCGAGGATCGCGTCCGCCGCCGGCAATTGCCGGGACAAGCTGGACACGAACGAGGTGAGCTGGAGCTGCATCGGCGACAGTTGGCGATCTGGCGGCTCGGCGGCCAGCCATCCTGATCTGACCTCCTTCGACTTCGTCGACCAGATCCTGCGCAAGCTCGCGACCAAGAGCACGTTCCCCAACCTCCGCGCCATCGTCGTCGCCGGCCACTCGGCCGGCGGTCAGTTCGTTGCGCGCTATCAGATCGCGAATCGTGTCCACGATTCGCTGGGCGTGCCAATCACCTATGTGGTCGCCAACCCGTCGAGTTACGCATGGCCGGGCAGCCACGCGGCCGCTTCCAGCCGACGACAGCGCGCCGGACAACGCGAAGCTCGCGTGGAACACGGAAGACGTGCACACGAAGTTCTCGTATGGCGCGTTCGACGAGAAGGATTGCGCCAACTACGATCGCTGGCCGGTTCGGTTTCCAGAACCGAACCGGCGGCTACACGGCGAAAACCAGCGACGAGCAGCTGAAGAAACAGCTCGTGTCGCGGCCGACGACGTATCTCTTCGGCCAGGTCGACGTGCTGCCGCTCGGCGGATTCGATTCGTCGTGCTCGGCAATGGCGCAGGGAGCGACGCGGCGATCGCGTGGCGAGGCCTACGTCAAATACATCAACGAGCAGATGGGTGCCAGGCACGCGGTCCAGATCGTGTCGGAGTGCGGGCACAACGACCGCTGCGTGTTCACGACGGACAAGGTGCTGCCGGTGATCTTTCCCGCGGTGACTGACGGCGTTTCACAACCGACGTGGTGTCCGCCTTTAGGCGACGTGAGGTCCGGCTTAAGCCGGACGCCACAGGCCGTGAAACGCGGGTTACACGATCGTCCCGGGCTTGATGATGCCGTCCTTGGGGACGACGATGATGCCGTCGCGGATGTAGATAGCCGTCGCCGTCGGCGTGGTCGACGCCCTGCTCGTTGACCAGCCGCGCACCGTCGCCGATGCGCGCGTTCTTGTCCATGATCACCCGATCCAGCACCACGTTGGATCCGACGCCGAGGCCCGGATTGTTGCCGCGAGCCGGAGCGTTGTCGTCGGCCTCGTAGTAATCCGCGCCGAGGAGCACCGACCGCGAGATCGAGGCGCCGCTGCGGATGGTGGTGCGGATGCCGACGATGGAGTGCTCGATGCGGGCGCGATCGATGTGGCAGCCTTCGTCTGATGATGCTGTCGCGAACCGCGCAGTCAGTTGAAGCGCGCGCCGCGGCAGGAAGCGCGGATGCGTGTACATCGGCCGCCGCGGATCGTAGAACGTGAACGGCGCGTTCCGCGCTCGTGAGCATGACATTGGCATCGTAGAACGCGCGAACCGTTCCGACGTCGGCCCAGTAGCCGCGAAAGAGGTGCGCATGGACCCGATAGCGGCTGAGCGCGTGGGGATGATCTGCTTGCCGAAATCGGTCGCGCCATCCTGCGCGATGCAGTCGAGCAGCACGTCCCGTGAGAACACATAGATCCCCATCGAAGCCATGAACGGCTTGTCCGGCGGCATCGCGGCCAGACCCGGTGTCTGCCCTCTGGTGGGCATCTCAGCGAGCCGTTCGCGCGTCGGCTTCTCCTCGAACGCCGCGATCTGTCCGTCGCGATCCAGGCGAAGAATGCCCATGCCGGACGCGTCCTCGAGCGACACCGGCTGCGCGGCGATGGTGATGTCGGCGCGGCGGTCGATGTGCGCGTCAACCAGGTCGAGATAGTCCATCCGGTAGAGATGATCGCCGGCGAGCACGAGGTAGTAGTCCGCGTCGTACCGCTCGAAATGCCGCGCGGCCTGACGCACGGCGTCGGCGGTGCCCTGATACCAGTTCGGATTGTCCGGCGTCTGTTCGGCCGCCGAGGATCTCGACGAACCCGCGGCTGAAGAGGTCCATGCGGTACGACTGCGCGATGTGGCGATTCAGCGACGCCGGAGTTGAACTGCGTGAGCACGAAGATGCGCCGGATGTCGGCGTGGAGGCAGTTGCTGATCGGGATGTCGATCAGGCGGGCATTCTGCCGCCGATCGGGACCGCCGGTTTCGAACGGTGTTGGGTTAAAGGGAACAGCCGCGTGCCGCGGCCGCCGCCAAGGACGAGAGCGAGGACGTCGTTGTTCACGCTAGTGTTTGTGCCTGATGTCCTCGCTGTTCACCATATAGATTACTTCCTCGCAGATGTTGGTGGCGTGGTCGGCGATGCGCTCGAGTGAGCGGGCGACGAGGATCAGGTTCATGCTGCGGCTGAGGCGGTCGTCATCGTCGGCGGTGTCCTCGAGCAAATCGCTGAACGTCTGGTTGTACAGCTGATCGACTTCGTCGTCGCATTCAAGGACCAACTCGGCCTTGCCGATGTCCTCCTGGTCGAACGCGTCGAGCGCGTTTCGGACCATGCCGCGCGTGATCTCGGACATCTTAGAGATGTCGCCCATCGGCCCGGGGCCGACGGCCGACAGCGTCTGCACGTACTCGCAGTTGTTCACGGCCTGATCCCCGATGCGTTCGAGCTCGGCGTTGATCCGCGTGACCATCAGCAGGAAGCGCAGATCCTTCGCGATCGGCGTGTAGATGGTGATGAGCCTGACGGCCTCGCCGTCGATTTCCAGCTGAAACCGGTCGAGGTTCGCCTCGTGCGCCAGGACGCGTTCCATCGCGCTGGTGTCTTTGTCGATGAGCGCGGCGGACGAGAGGGCGACCATCTCTTCGGTGGTCTTGCCCATCTCCATGACCCGGCGCTTCAAGCTCTCCAGCTCCTGTTCGAGATCGTTTCATGGCTCGTCCTCTTTATCCGTAGCGGCCTTCTACGTACATTTCGGTCTCTTTACGTCCCGGCTTCAAAAGAGGTCGGCGGTCGGAGCGTGTTCGATCCAGCTCGCCCATCAGCATGAAGATGCATTCGTCGCTCGTTCGGCGGGCCTGCGCCATGTTGTGGGTGACGATCAGAATCGTGAACTTGCCGCGCAGACCGTCCATCAGATGCTCGATGGCCGCCGTCCCGCGTGCGTCGAGCGCGGAGCACGGTTCGTCCATCAGAATCACTTGCGGCTTCAGCGGAAGAAGCCGGGCTATGCAGAGCTTCTGCTGCTGCTCGAGCGTCAGCAGGCGTGGCCTTCTCGTGCAGGCGATCTTTGACGGTATCCCACAAATCCACCTCGCGCAACGACGACTCCACGAGCTGGTCGAGCTTCGCGCGGCCGAGATCGCGCGACGCCGTGTTGACAGTGATGCCGAAGATCACGTTGTCGTAAATCGAGATCGGCAGCGGGTTCGGCCGCTGGAACACCATCCCACGGCCTTGCGCAGCTCGGACCAGGTCCACGTCGGGATCGTAAATGTTCTTCCGGAGAATGCGAATCTCGCCTGTCGTTCGCACGTTGCCGTAGCGCTCGTTCAACCGGTTGCCGCAGCGGAGGAACGTTGTCTTGCCGCAGCCGGACGGTCCGATCAGCGCGGTGATGATGCCGTGCTTGATGTTGACCGTGATGTTCTTCAGCGCCTGAAACTCTCCGTACCCAGAGATTCACGTCGCGGGTCTCGATGCTGAACTCGCCGCCCGCCTGGTCGGGACTCATCCAGAAGTGGCCCGCGCACGTAGTCGCAGGTCAGTTGCTCGGGCCGGATGTCTCCGAGAACATGACTCGTGGATGGACCGACCTCGATCAGCTCGGCAGTCGTTCAGAAATGCCACGCGGTCGGCGAGGCGGTGCGCCTGCTGACGAGATTGGTCACCAGCACGATCGTGATTTCCGAGCGCTTGAGTCCTCGAGCAGACGTCCTCGATCTTCATGGTGGTCACCGGGTCCACGGCGATCGAGAACTCGTCGAGGCGTAGGATCTCCGGCCGATGCGACAGCGCGCGGGCGATCGTCAGCCGCTGCTGCTGGCCGCCGGACAGCTTGGTGCCCAGCATGTGCATGCGATCCTTGACTTCGTCCCAGAGCGCCGCCTGCCGAGGCATTCCTCGACCAGCGCGTCCAGTGTGGCGCGGTTGCGCAAGCCGGCCATGCGCGGCGCCTGGCGACGTTGTCGCGATCGACAGCGGCAGAGCCCACAGGCAGAGGAAAGACCATGCCGATTTGGCGGCGAAGCTGGTACGTTGCCGGTGCGGACATCTGACCATCGATCCGGACTGAAGCCCTCGACGGCGGCACTGGGCACGAAATCAATCGTCCGGTTGATGCACTGTCAGCAGCGTCGTCTTCCCGGAATTGGCGCGGGCCGATGATACCGACCAGATCTCGTGCCCATGATGTCGAGCGTGACGTCGCGCAGCATGATCTTCGATCCGTAGCGCGCGTGACGGTGCCTGAACGCAATGTGGGTCGCCCAGGAGCTACCACTTCTTCCGCGACCGCCAGGTAGACCCGCAGCGCGATGGACAGCAGGTTCACGGTGAGCACGATGCCGAAGAGCACCATGGCGGTGCCGTAGATAGGCCTCCGGATACGCCGGTTACCTGCGTCGATGCAGGATGAACAGGTGATAGCGACAGCGCCATGCAGCGATCCCAGATGCCAGTACGGCAGGAGGCGCGGATGCCGTGGTCGGGAACCGCCACGTAAAGACGGCGCGCCAGTGAAGAGGATCGGCGCGGTCTCGCCAGCAGCACGCGCACGACCTGGAGGATGACACCGGTGAGGATCCCGCTGATCGAGTTGGGCAGCACGATGGTGCGAATGGTCTGCCAGCGGCTGGCGCTCCATGTTCCAGCACGCCTCGCGGAAACGTCCGCGGCACGGCCGAGAGCGCCTCGCGCGTGCTCGTGATGATGACCGGCAGCGTCATCACCGGCGAGTGTGCAGGACGCGACCATGCACCGATCGGCCCATGCGCGCGAAGAGCACGAACGCACCGACGCCGAACAGGCGCGTGGACGCGATGCTCGGCACGCCCGCGAGATTGACGACTGGCCAGGTTGACGAGCGCTGGTGGCCCAGTTGTCGCTGGCGTGCTCGTTCAGGTAGATCCCCGCCAGGACCCCGATCGGCGTGGCGATCGCTGAGCGAAATCAGCACCAGATAGAACGTGCCGACGATCGGCGCCCACAGCCCGCCGGTGGTCATGTAGGTGGCGGGATTCTGCGTGAACAAGAACGACCACGACAGGACCGGCCATGCACGGATCACGAGATACCCGACGATCATCCAGGCAGCGGCGCCAGCCATGGCGGCGACGACGAGCGCCGAGGACCGCCTGCACCACGCGATCGACGATCGTCTTCCGCCGCTCACACCGCGCCGGTAGTGAACGGGATGCGCGCCGTGACCGCGGCTGGCTCAGGCATTCTGTCGGCCTCGAATCCCTTCGACGACCAGATCGGCGGTGCAGATTGACGGCGAGCGAGATGAGCATGAGGAGACTGCCGATGACGAACAGTACGCGGTAGTGCAAACCGCCTTCGACGGTCTCGCCCGAGTTCAGCCGCGATCGTGGCCGTCAGCGTGCGCACCGGATCGAGGACCGAATGCGGGATCTGCGACCGAATGGCCAGTCGCCAACAGCACCGCCATCGTCTCGCCAATTGCGCGGCCGACGCCGAGCAAGCACGGCCGCGAGCAGTCCGTTCTTGGCCGCGGGGAGCGAGCACCTTGTCACTGATCTGCCAGCGGCTGGCGCCGAGCGATCGATGGCGGCCTCGCGGTAAGTGTCGGGCACGGCGCGGAACGCGTCCTCGCCGATCGACATGATGATCGGCACGCTCATCAGCGCCAGGATGATCGCCGCCGTTCAGGACGTTGATGCCAATCGGCGCCCGGTCGCCCTGCGTGATGATCGGATTCAAGACGACGGCGCCGATGAATCCCCGAGACCACCGAGGGAATGGCGGCAAGGAATTCGATCACGATCTTGAGCGTTTCGCGCATCTTCGAGCCGCAGTGTCCGACACGAAGATGGCGGCGCCGAGTCCCGCGGGACCGCGATCGCCATGGCGAGCGCGGTGACCGACAGCCGTTCCGGCATGAGCAGGGCGACGATGCCGAACTGCGGTTGAATGGTGGAGTCCGGGCGCCAGTTCGAACTGGTGAAGAACTCGGTCAGGCGTCAGGCCGGCGCCGAAGGCGGCGCGGCTTCACGAAAGACGGAAAAGAGACAGAATACTGAAGACGAAGAAAATGGCGCTCCACCCGCACAGGCGGATGGTCCACTCGATGAGGCTCTGCGGTGCGCGCAAGTCCAGTCGCTGCAATGGGCGCTGCCCCATGCCAGGCCGGCGGACTCGCCGGGGCGCTGGGCCCACCGATTGGCACGTAGCCGACGTCACTTGACGATCTTTTGACCCTCCGGCTCGACGAGCACCCAGTCGAGGAATTCCTTCACCTGCGGCTTCGGCTCGCCGGGCGAGTAGAAGTAAAGGGCGCGCGCGCAAGCGGATGGGTCTTGTTCATGGCCGTCTCACCGGTCGGTGACATCGCCGGCCTCGCCCTTCTTCTTCGATACCTTCAGCGCCTTCACCGCCGGCGTGATGTAGCGCCATCCGCTGTAACCGATGGCGCACGGCGTGCGGCCGACGAGCGCGACGACGTCCTTCGAGCCGCTCTGATCGATCGGAACCCAGCTTGTACTCGCGCTTGCGTGCCGAGGACGGCCTCGCGGAAGTAGACGTAGGTGCCCGGAACTGTTCTGCCGGCCGACGCGAACGATCGTGTCGCTGACGCTACCAGGAAGCGTTCTGCAGACCCAGCTGCGACCACTTGTCGATCGATCCGCCTGTCGCCGTAGATCTCCGCGAGCTCTTCGAGCGAGATCGCCTCGATCGGATTGTCCTTGTGCACGTAGACCGACAGCGCATCCAGCGCCGACGCGTGTACTCGGTCGGCTTCGTGACCGTTCTTCTGGCCGCTCGCTCGATTTCCTCGGCTTCCATCTCCCAGCTGATGCCGCGATATCGAGGATGCCGTCGATCGGCCCGGCGATGCCGACGCCGGATCCGCCGCCGGCCACCTGCAACGGACACGTCCGGCTTGCTGCTTCCGTAGTTCTCGCGCCCAGGCCTGGTACCAGGTTGACCATCGTGTCGGAGCCGGTGATGCGAACGACCGTCGCGGCGCCGCCGTCGATGGCGGCGCGGCGCCCGAGGCGCGTCGCGCGCGCGCACGCCAGCCACAGGCGGCACGATGGAGCAACACGAGACAGGCCACCAGCGAAAGGCGTCGCGATTCGGTTGTCGGCATGGGAGTTCTTTCAGGGTGCGAACGGCGAGTGACCGTCCAGCGCACGTGGTCATCGCAGGGGGCTAAACGTATCACAGGCTGCTCGACGCGTCCGGCGAAGTGCGGCGATTTAACGCGGCCGTAACAAATGTGAGCGGATCTGCTACGAATCCCTCCACCGATGGCCTCCGATTCCTGCCCCGGGAAGATAAATTCTACAGCGATTTTCAGGCGCTGGCCGACGAGCTGCAGCGCGGCGCGCGGCTGCTCGAGGAGATGCTCGACGCCGAGCATCCGATCTGGGACAAAGCCGACGAGATCAAGGAAGTCGAGCACAAGTGCGACTTCCTGACGCACTGAAATCATCCAGCGGCTCAACCGGACGTTCGTCACGCCGCTCGATCGCGAGGACATCCACGCGCTGGCGCGGTCGCTCGACGACGTGATGGATGCCATCGACGCCTCGGCGACGCTGATCGCGCCTTTACCGCCTGGACACGCGTCCGCTTCGGCGCGCGCGAGCTCGCGCGCATCATCACCGCCTGCACGCGAGCAGGTGCGCCTTGGCACTCGGCGGCGCTGGAGCAGCACAAAGGCGTTGGCACCCACGCCGTCGAGATCAACCGGCTGGAGAACGAAGCCGACCGCGTGCATCAGCAGGCGGTCAGCCAGCTTGTTCGACGAGGAGCACGATCCGCTCGCTCGTCATGAAGTGGAAGGAGGCGCTCGACTTCCTCGAAGATGCCACCGACCGGTGCGAGGACGTCGCCAACGTCCTCGAAGGCGTGATGGTCAAGACACGGATAGCGCGTCGATGCTGCTCGTCGCCGCGCTCACTCTGGTCGCGCTGATCT
>ERZ1370068.5550-contig-4572_pt1 | contig 76467 bp, 84 predicted proteins | sample MGYA00561227_ERZ1370068 | MGnify/ENA primary metagenome ERZ1370068 (study PRJEB38410, sample SAMEA6850437) | metagenome | study: Metagenomic assessment of the ecological functions of the soil: analysis of the soil microbiota associated with the... | reverse complement strand
TACGCATTGCTGGCAGCACGCCCGCGCGCCGCGCCCATCGCCCCATCGAGCGGCGGGTGCGCCCCAGGTGCGCTCGAGCACGCCGGGCTTCTCGCCGTACGCGCGCCGGCACCGCTCCCGTACCTCGGGGTGCTCGACCGGCTCCGGGCCATTCCGTGGGGATCTGGCGGGCACGGCTCCAAACGACCGTGCGACCAGCCGGGATCGAAGCTCGCGTTGGTCGCGCCCTCGCCGAAGCCGATGTTCTCGACCATGCTCCACGGCGGGCACAGCGTGAGAGCGCCCTCGAGCATCTGCGCCAGGATGAAGCGCACCGCCCAGAGGTTGCGATCGGACTCCGATCTCCGCGAACAGCGGCAGGTCGGCGCCGTAGCGGTACGGATCGATGCCGCGGTCCCGGCACTCGACGAGCAGGCGCGCCGCGGTCCGTGTCCATGCCGCGCCAGGCGCGCGCCCACGTGCCCCAGCCCCAGATCTCTCCACGTCCCGAGAAGTAGGGGCCGATCGCCGACGTCCGAGGGCGTGGAGCCGCGGTGGTTCCACGCGGAAACATCTCGAGACGCGCGTCGCGTCGCGATAATGCTCGAGCCGTCCGCGCACCAGCCAGGCATGGGTTCCCGGCACGCACACTCAGGTCGTCCTCGAACACGATCGCGGCGTCGCTGACGCGACAGGCGTCTCTGCCGACGCCGGCAGAGGATCGGCGTCCGAGGCCGAGGTTCTCGTCGCGGCGCACCACCTCGAGCGCCAGCCCGCGCGGCTCGTCGAGCACCCGCCGCACCTCGGCGACCAGGGCACTGCCGCGACGTCGCGCGAGGCCATCGCTGTAGACGATCACCCCGCGGCACCCGGTCCGCCGCGAGCGCGTCGAGCGTCCGCCGCAGGTGATCGGGCCGCGCGTAGCAGAACAGCACGACCGGGACGTCCCGGCTCACCGTTCAGCTCCGCGATCGCGCGGTCGCGCGCTGGTCCTCGAGCCGGCGAGGTAGGCGCGATCCTCAGGGCTAAGCGCGGCGGTCGCAGCAGCTCGGGCCGGCGATCGAAGTGCGCCGCAGCAGATCCTCGCGCCGCGTCTCTCGATCCGCGCGTGGTGACCGGAGAGCAGCAACTCAGGCACCTTCCAGCCGCGATAGTCCGCCGGACGCGTGTAGTACGGCGCGTCGAGCAGCCCGGAATGGAACGAGTCGCTCTCCACCGAGTCGAAGGCTCCCACCACGCCGGGCAGCAGCCGCGCCAGCGCGTCGACGACGCACAGCGCCGCCGGCTCGCCGCCCGAGAGCACGAAGTCGCCGATCGAGAGCTCCTCGTCGATCAGGTGCTCGGCGACGCGCTCGTCGACGCCCTTGTAGCGGCCGCACACGAGCACGAGGTGCTCGAGCCCGGCGCACGCGATCGCCGTCTCCTGGCGTGAACGCGCGGTCCCTGCGGCGAGAGCAGCACCACGCGCGCCCGGCGCGCGACCTCGGCGCGCCCCCGCCGCGAGCGAGGCGAGCGCGCGATCGATCGGCTCGACCTTCATGATCATCCCGACGCCGCCGCCGAACGGATAGTCGTCGGTGGTGCGGTGGGTGTCGTCGGTGAAGTCGCGCAGCCCGACGACCGCGACCTCGAGCCGCGCCCTTCTCGCGCGCGGCGCGGATCATTCCCTCGGCGAGCGCCGGCCCGAAGAAATCCGGGAAAGATGGTGAGCAGCGTGATCTTCATCGCGGCACTGAGCTCCTCGAGCCCCGAGGGCAGCGACCACGGTGATCGACGCCGTGCTCGAGGTCCACCCGCCGCACGACCTCGGTGGTCGCCGGCACCAGGATCTCGCGCTCCCCGCGGACGACGTAGATGGGGTGCGCTCCGGTCGCATCACCTCCGCCACCATGCCGAGCCGCCGGCCGTCGACGGTGACGCACCTCGAGGCCGATGAGCTGGAACGACGTAGGCGGTGTCCGGTCCCGGATCGGGCAGACGACGCGGCGTCGGCCAGCAGCTCGCCCGCGCCAGCTCAGCGGCGCGGCCGCGGTCCGGGTAGCCCCGAACGCCACCAGCAGGCGCCCGTGGACGGGACGCACGCGCTCGAGCGTCAGCGCCTGTCGTGCCATCCACTGGGCATCGCGACGGTGGAAGCTCCCGATCGCGAGCACCTCGTCGGCGGTCAGCGAGCACCCGAAGAGCGTGCAGCTCGCCGCGCCAGACCGTGCACGCGACCGAGCCGTCCGATCCGAACCAGGGACGCCGTCAAGAATCAGTCGGCGATCTCGAGATTCGATCTGCGCCCCGCTCGGGCGGCCGCGGCGCCGAGCGCCAGCCGCAGCGAGCGCGCGGTCCTGCCCTGCTTGCCGATGACGTGGCCGAGGTCGTCGGGATGGACGTGCAGCTCGAAGCTGGACGTCGGACCCCGCGACCAGGATCTCGACCTCGACGTCGCTCGGGATGGTCCACCAGACCCGCGCGCCATGAAGGCGACGAGGTCGCTGGAGTGCGTCGAGTCTTCGGCGTCGGGTTCGCGCCGGAGAGGTGCTCAGCCCGAGGGCGTGGCGACCGCTGCCACTGGCACGGACGATAGTCTCATCCCCGCCCACAGGAACAGGGATGATCCACAGGCCCGACAGCGGCCAGCGCCGGCAGTCGGATGATTGAGTTTGAGGACCACGAGGCCGCTTACGCAGAGGGCGGCCCCACCGAGCCACAGAAGGAGCACGGTTCGTCTTCTGACATTGCATGCACACTCGCGAGTCGATGGTTGCTGTGGTCCTTGCCGCCCGTCGTAGACCTTGCGGCCCTCACGCAGGCGGTTGACCACGACGAAGAACATGTCGAACGCCGGATAGGCCGAGCATGAGCACCGGCGCCGACCCGGCCCCAGCCCTGCGGCGCGCCGTCGAAGGCCGAGCAGCGCCGAAGCGCCCGAGACTATAGCCCAGAAAGCAGACTTCCCGCGTCCCCGAGGAAGATCCGAGCCCGGGGGAAGTTGTAGCGGCAGGAATCCGACGCAGGCCGCCGGCCACGCGCGAGCTGGGCGGCCGCGAGCCCGATGGCGCCGCGCGCGCATCGAGCGACCAGGCGAAGCCGGCCAGCAGCGATGGCCGCGAGTCCCGCCGACCACGCCGTTCATGTTGTCGAGGAAGTTGACCGCGTTCATGAGCGCGATCAGGGCCGATCAGCGTGAGCAGGCAGGTCAGCGGCCGCGGGAGCCCGAGGTTGCGGCACCGGCCGCCGGAGCAGGAGCATGCCCGCGGCGGCCGCCTGCCCGAGCAGCTTGATCGACGGGGTTCATGCCGAAGCGGTCGTCCCAGAGACCGAGACCGAGCGCGATGATCGCTCCGGCGACGAGGTAGATCGGCTGCCGGTCGGCGATCGCTGCGTGCGGCGAGTGCGCGATCAGCCAGGCGATCAGGGCCGACATGAAGACGACCGCTCCTCCGAGGAGGGCGGTCGCCGAGGTGTGGAGCTTGCGCGCTTCCGGGTGGTCGAGGTACCCGACGGCCCACGCCACCCGGGTCCCGAGTGGCGTCAGGGCGAGCGACAGGACGAGCGCGACACCGAATGCTGACGAAGAGCATTCGAACTGCAGCGGGCCTCAGACCTCCGTCATCAGATCAGGCGGTCGCAAGCCCAATCGGACACGGAGATACCCATCTGCTCGCACGTATCGCGGATGGTGATCTCCAGCAGCTCGATTCAAGCGTCGATCTGCGGCCGGTAGCCGACGAAGCGATGGATCTTGGTCAGGTCGGGCACGCGGCGACGCATGTCTTCGAAGGAGCTGCCGTAGACCTTCTCGTACGGCACGAACTTCGATCGTCGCTCTTGCTCTCGCACATGCTGGCGGATGCGCTCGGCGAGCTCGAGGACCGTGACCTCTTCGTCGCTGCCGACGTTGAAGACCTCGCCGTCGGCCTCGCGTGATGTCGGCCAGCATCAGCACGCCGCGAACGACGTCGCTCACGGCCGAGAAGCAGCGCGACTGCTGCCCGTCGCCGAACACCAGGATCGGCTCGTCCGCGCAGCGCGCGGACGATCATGTTCGGGATCACCATGCCGTAGGAGCCGGTCTGGCGCGGACCGCACGTGTTGAAGCACCGGACGATCACGACCGGCAACTGGCGCTGCTGCCAGTAGGCCTGAGCCAGGCATTCGTCCACGGCCTTGCCGCACGCGTACGACCAACGCAGCTTGTGCGTCGGGCCCATGACGCGATCGTCGTCCTCGGAGAACGGCACCGAGACGCCCTTGCCGTACACCTCGCTGCTCGAGAACACCATCGCCTTGCGCTGGCGTGCTCGGCGCACGCTTCGAGGACGACCTCGGTGCCGCGGATGTTGGTGATCAGGGAGCGGAGCGGATTCTCGAGGACGTATTTGACGCCGACGGCAGCGGCCAAGTGGAACACCCGGTCGCACTGCGCGACGAGTCCGCTAACCAGCGCCGAGTCCGTGACGCTGCCCTCGAGGAATCGGAACTGGGGATGGCGCTCGAACGAGCGAAGGTTCTCGAGCGCGGCCGGTGGAGAGGTCATCGAGCGCCCACACTTCGGCGCCCTTGTGCGAGTAGCGCTTCGCAGAGATGGGACCCGATGAACCCTGCACCCCCAGTGACGAGGACTCTCATGCTCTTCCCTCTGACTGGCTCGATGGATCGGAGACCGTTAGACGACGGTGGCTGCCAGTTATTTCCCGAGACCATCAAACCCTGCGAGTTGTTGGTGGAAAAGGAAGTGGCGTCAAGTCAACGACGTTGAAACGGAACCTAGCTGAGCAAATCAGGCGGGTAGCAAGTAAGGTTCGTCGGACTCTCTCCTGCGGAGCAAGGATGTGCGGTCGATTGGTTTGAAGGGCGCCGCGTTGTTGATATGCTGGGCACGGCCACTCTGCTCCGTGCATATAGTCTCGCACATTCGAGGGTCGGTTGTCACGCCTCGTGAACACGCTGCCGAACTCTTCAAGAAACTTGACGTGCGGAGGCGCCTTTCCCGTATGGCGACTTTCGCTCGTGCTGAACTCCGCCATCCGGCCGTGATCCGGCTCCAACGGGAGCGACACGTCTTGAATTCAGTCGATCCGAGCACGCCTCGCTCGGGGTGCTGACGACGTTGAGCCACGCCTGTTTCATGGTGCTAATCACATGCCTTCCTTGGCCATCGCGCCCATGACCATTGCCGCCGTGTCATGTGGCGTTTTCACCCTTTCGTCTGGCTCGGGGACGTAATCGGAGGTGGGAACCCGACCCCGGTCGACGTCACCGGCCCGATCTGGCTGCTGGCACTCGCCACGTCGGCCATGTTCGGACTGGACCCCGGCGCGAGCGTCTCCACGCCTAGGCAAGGGCCTGTTCCCGGCCCTCTCCCGCTGGCTGCGTATCACGCTGGTGACCCGGGGCGGGGCAGGCGTGCGTCGCGACGCTCCTCATGCTCATCGGCAATCGCCTCGCTCTACGGAATCGTTTTTCGTGGCCCGCGGAGCCAGCTTTCCGCGCGCGCGAGGGGGTTCGTCGGTCATTACATGACATTCGCCGGACAGCTCCTGCTCCTGGTCAGCCTCGCATCCGGTATCGCCTTGATGGCGCGCACCCGGCACTGGCGGATCGGGGCGATCCTGGTCGCCGGGATCGGCGCGATCGCGCTCGGCGGCACGTTCACGCGGAGCGCGTGGATCGGTCTCACCGTCGTCGCTGCTCCTGATAGTGATGCGATCGCGCGTCGCGGCTGGTTGCCGCCCTCGCCGGCGCGATCGTCCTGCTCGTGCTCGTGGCGCCGAGCGCCTACCGCGAGCGGCTCGCCAGCGCGTTCGATCCGCATCATCCGGTGAACCGCGAGCGCACGTTCATGGTGGGAGGCGGGGCTCGACATGTTCCGCGATCATCCGATCGCCGGCGTCGGGCTCGAGGACCTGCATCCGATCTACGATCGCTACCGCTCGCCCGACTCGCATCGAGCGCGCCGGCCACCTGCACAGCGTCTGGATCCAGATCGCGGCGAGCATGGAGCTGATCGGGCTCGTCGCGTTCCTCCTGCTCTACGGCTCGCTGGTACGCGCCACGGCGCAGGACTGTTCGCGATGATCCGCCGCCGGGGCTGGCGGGCGGCGTGCGGCTCGGCGCGCTCGGCGGGCTCGCCGGATTCCTGATGGCGGGCTCCTTCGAGTGGAACTTCGGCGACGAGGAGCTGCTGTTCCTGCTCTACGTCATCGCCGGCATCGCGTGGGCGGCGCGGAACTGGCCCGCCGACATCGAAACGACGTGAAGGTCGCGCTCGCGCACGACTGGCTCACCGTGCATGCGCGGCGGCGAGCGCGTGCTCGAGCGCCTGTGCGCTGATGTTCCCGACGCGCCGATCTACACGCTGCTCGCGGCGTCCGCGGCGCGATCTCGCAGGCGATCGAGTCGCACCCGATCCACACCTCGTTCATTCAGCGCATGCCGTGGGCGTCGCGCCGTCTACCGCTGGTACCTGCCGCTGTTCCCGCGCGCGATCGCGGACCTCGCGCGTCGAGGGTTCGACGCGGTGATCTCGCTCAGCCACTGCCGCGGTCAAGGCGATCCGCACCACGCCCGGAACCTTCCACCTGAGCTACGTCTTCACGCCGATGCGGTACATCTGGGAGCTCGAGCGCCAGTACTTCCCCGACGGCGAGTTCCCGTGGCCGGTGTCGAGCTACATCCGGCGCACGTGCGCGCGGCTGCGGACCTGGGACGTCGCGACCAGCGCGCAGCCGGGCGCGCATGGTCGCGATCTCGCGCCACGTCGCCGGAGCGCATCGCGCCGCCACTACGGTCGCGACGCGGACGTCGTGCATCCACCGGTCTCGCTCGAGCGCTTCGTCGCGCCGTCCGGCCCGACAGCGCCAGCGGCGACGTACTACCTGCTCGCGGGCGCGTTCGCGCCGTACAAGCGCGGCGACCTCGCGGTCGAGGCCTGCACGCGCCTCGGCCGGCGCTCTGATCGTGCTCGGCAGCGGCCAAGACGAGAAGCGGCTGCGTCGTCGTCGCCGGTCCGACCGTCGTGTTCCGGGGCTGGACCAGCGATCGCGAGATGGCCGAGCATGTACCGGGGCGCCCGCGCGCTCCTGTTTCCCGGCGAGGAGGACTTCGGCATCGTGCCGCTCGAGGCGATGGCGAGCGGCTGCCCGGTGATCGCCTACGCGCACGGCGGCGCGCTGGAGACCGTCGCGGCCGGCGCGCCGCCGACGACGCTCGCGCGCGCAGCCGAGGGCGGCTTCGCGCGCGTCCCCGGCGGCCTGCTGTTCGGCACCCAGACGGTCGACGGGCTCGACGAGGCCATCCGACGCTTCGAGACGCTCGACTTCGACCCGCGTGCGCTCGCCGCCGGGGCGCAGCCGTTCTCGACCGGAGCGCTTCGATCGCGAGTTCCGCGAGACGTTCGAGCGCCACCATCGTGCCTGGCTCGCGCGCGGCGGGCGCCCCGAGCCGGCGCGACACGACGCCGGCGCGGCCGGTGCGACGGCCTGAGGGTCGGACTCGACGCGCGGAAGCTGTGGGACGGCTGGCATCGGCACCTACACGCGACACCTCGTGCGCGCCGCCCTCGCGCTGCCCGACGCGCCCCGCTTCGTGCTGTTCGTGGATCCTGCGGACCGCGACAGCGCCGCCTTTCCCCGGCGAGATCGAGGAGCACGCGGTCCGCGCCGGGAAGTACTTCGATCTGGCGAGCACGTCGTGCTGGCTCGCGCCGCGCGCCGCGCGCGTGTCGATCTCTTCCACGCCCCCACTACACGCTGCCGCTCGGCTGGCGCGGGCCGGCGGTGGTGACGATCCACGATCTCGCGCACGTCCGGTTCGCTCGCTTCCCTCCCGGCGCCTCGCTCTACGCGCGCGTGCTCGCCGGCGACGCGGCCCGGCGCGCGCGGCTCGTGCTCACCGTCTCCCGCAGCGCCGCCGCCGATCTCGAGGAGATCCTCGGCGTGCCCGAGTCCAAGGTGCGGGTGATCCCGCTCGCGACGTCTCTTCCGGGATCCGCCGCCGCCCGCCCGGCGAGGTCTCCGCGCTCGCGAGCGCCCGCTCGCTGCCGGGCGACTACCTGCTCTACGTCGGCGCGCGCAAGCGCCTCAAGAACCTGACCCTCGTGCTCGAGGCGTTGAGCCGGATGCCCGCGCCGCGCCCCGCGCTCGTGCTCTCGGGGCCACTGTTCCACCAGGGAGACTGCGCTGGGCGCGACCGCTCGCGCGCTCGGGGTCGAGGGATCGATCCGGTTCGCGGGGGACCTGCGCGACGACGACGCGCTGGCCTGCCTCTACTCCGGCGCGTCGCTCTACCTGCAGCCCTCGCTCACCGAGAGCTTCGGCTTGCCCCCGCTCGAGGCCATGGCGTGCGGCGTGCCGGTGCTGGCGGCGCGCACCGGCGGCCTGCCCGACACGCTGGGGGACGCGGCGGTGTGCTCGAGCCGCGCGACCCGGCGGCGTGGGCCGAGGCCATCACGGGATGGCTCGCCGATGCCGAGGGTCTGCGAACGCCTCGGCCGTCGCGGGATCGAGCAGGCGGCGCGCTTCTCGTGGGAGCGCACCGCCGCGATGACGATCGCGGCCTACGCCGAAGCCGCGGGCGTCGCTAGTGCGCGCTCGCGTCCCGGAACACCCGCACCAGCGTGCAGGCAGGATGATGCTTGACGTCGAACGCCAGCGACCAGTTGCGGATGTAGTAGAGGTCGTACTCGATGCGCCGCTCGAGCGGCGTGTCGCCGCGCAGGCCGTTCACCTGCGCCCAGCCGGTGATGCCCGGCCTTCACGTGGTGGCGCAGCATGTAGCGCGGGATCGACGCGCGGAACTGCTCGACGTAGACCGGCCGCTCGGGCGCGGGCCGACCAGGCTCATCTGCCCGAGCAGCACGTTCCAGAGCTGCGGCAGCTCGTCGAGCGACAGCCGGCGCAGCGATGCGCCCGGCGCGCGTGCGCCGCGGATCGCCGGGCGTGGTCCAGCCCGGGCCTCGTCCGTCGGCTCGGCGTCGATGCGCATGGTGCGGAACTTGAGCATGCGGAAGCGCCGGCCGTTCAGGCCGACGCGCTCCTGCGCGTAGAACGCCGGGCCCCGGCGAGTCGAGCCGCACCCAGATCGCGATCGCGAGCAGCACCGGCGAGAGCAGCGACCAGCCCGATCGCCGAGAACGCGCAGGTCGAACGCGCGCTTCATCACCGCCGTTCCATCCCCGGTCCGGGCTCTCGGTCACGAGCACCACCGGCAGGCCGTCGAAGTCCTCGACGCTGGCGTTCAGCGTGAACGCGCGCGCCAGGTCCGGCACCAGCCGCACCGCGGCGCGTCGAGTCGTCGAGCTGGTCAGAGCGCCTCCTCCTCGGCCCGGTACTCGTGAGCGCGCGAGCGCCAGGTAGACGAGCTCGGCGCCGGTCCGGTCGACCATGCGACGGCAGGTCGCGCGACCGTGCCCAGCGATCGGCACGCCTTCCACCGCTCCGCCGACCGCGGCGGGATCGGCCGCGACCATGCCCTCGACCGCGAAGCCCGAAGTCCGGATGGGCGGCGATCTTCCGACAGCAGCATGCGCGCCGGCTCGCCGGTGCCGACCACCAGCACGCTGCGCAGGTTGCGGCCGTCGGCGCCGCAGCTCGGCGCAGCGCGAACCGGATCAGCGAGCGCGGCTGGCGCAGAGCGACAGCGTCGCCAGCGTGGCGAACACGAGCAGCGCCGAGCGCGACAGCTCGCCGCGCATGAAGAACGAGGCGATGCGCGGCCAGCGCCGCGGTGACGATGCACGATCCCCTGCGCCAGCGCGAACAGCTCCTGCGCCGAAGCCGCGCGGTGCGCGCCGAGCGGTAGATCGCGGAACGATGCGCAGGATGAGCATGCGCGACCGGAGTCAGCACGGCGCCGATCCACAGGTAGAGCGAGAGCGGCGGCACGCCGAGCGGAGCGCTCAGACCGAGGACGCGGAAGCGCAGCGCGTAGGCGGCGAGCCACGACAGGAAGATGACCACCGCATCCAGCGCGAACAACGCGCTGGCGAGCAGTTGGCGATGACGGGAGAGCATCGCGAGCCCTCAGCCGCCGGCCAGGCCGGTGCGCATCGCGAGACCCCGGGCGAGCCATCCACGGGCCGCGCGTCCACACCAGGCGCGCATCGCCGTTTCGCCAGGTGAGCGCGGCGTAGAGCAAGGTGAACCCGACCGCCTCGCTCGCGGTCTCGAGCAGCGCACCGGCGCGCGACGACGAGGGGCCAGCGTGAGGCCGGTACCACAACGCCGCCGCGATCGCGACCGCCGGGGCGAAGCGCGGAACCACCTGACGCGACAGCCATCCGAACGTCGGAGACGTGCAGCCGATGGTGGAATATCGTGACCAGGCAGGTGCTCGCCACCAGCGTACGACACCACCATCGCCATGGCGGCGCCCGGCGCGCCGAAGCGCGGACCAGCCACAATCCGGCCACCACGTTCACCGTCACCGCGACTCCGAAGTTCAGGGCCTCGAGCCCAGGCCAGCCCTTGCCGCGGCCGACCGCGGTCGCCGGTCCGCCGAGCGTGGAGATCATGAAAGCCGCCACCAGCCAGCGGGCCACCGCCACCGCCCCGGGTCGCGACTCACCGAGCCACAATGTGGAACAGCGCCGGCGCCACCAGCCAAAGCATACCCAACAGCCAGCTCGTGAGCATGAAGATCCAGCGCGAGCACCATTCGTAGATCGCGCGCGCCGGGTCATCGCCACCGACTCGACCGCGTGCGCCACGGCGGGCGCCACGGCACTCTGAATCAGCGTCGGGAGCGGCAGAATCCGTTCGTCACCTTGAACCCGAGCTCGAACTGCGTGACACCCACCAGCCGACCGGCCGCCCCCAGCAGCACCTTTGGGGCCTGCGTCTGTCCGACGTTGAAGAAATTGGACCAGCTGGATCATGGCGCCGAAGCCGAGCAGGTCCTTCCACGAAGCCCGATCGGCGTGCTCACCGCCCGCGAGCCGAGCGCAGCTCGGCGCGAACCGATCGCGCCGAGAGCAAAAGTACCACGGAGGTCCGCACACCGCGGCCCAGGCCGCGGCGCGAAGGCCGAGCCCCGCGGCGAGCCCCAGGCACAGCACCGCGGTGTTCACCGCCTGGCCGGTGAGGAAATAGAAATTCCACAGGTCGAGCCGCTGGAACCCCACGAGCGCCCTGGAGGACCTGGGCGATCGAGAACACGAGCAGCGAGCCGGCGAAGATCGCGAGGCTCGCGCCGACCTCGGGGATCCACGCCGCGGGGACGTGGAACACGCGCACGAACAGCCCGCGTGAGACCACGCAGGCGAGCGCCCACACCAGACCGAGCCCGGCGGAGAGCAGGAGCGATCGCAGGATCACGCGGCGAGCGTCGAGCCGGTCGTCGCCGCGGGCGGCCGACATGGCGACGAAGCGGCTCACACCGGCCGACATGCCGAGATCGAGCGTGGCGACGTAGCCGCTCAGCACGAAGAACAACGACCAGATCCCGAAGCGCTCGTTGCCGAGGCGGTGGAGCGCAAACGGCGTCACCACGACCCACAGCAGGACCGACACCCCGCGACCGGCGATGTTGGCCATCGCGTTCCGACGCTGGGCGGCGCGGCCTGCGGCATCGCGGAATCGAGATCGCCGCCGATCGGGACCTCGTCCGGCGCGATCTCCGGCGCGTCCCCGCGAGGGGAGCGCGTATTCCTCATGGTCAGCGGCCCAGCGTGACACGAGCACGGCCACCTGGGCTCGCCACCGCGACGACGTCGCGGAACGCCCCCAGGCGTCGACGTCCTTGCGCTCCGGCACCCAGATGAAATCGCCGGGCTGGAGAACCTTGAGGTTGCGCGCGCCGGATCACCTGGTGCCGGTGACCGCGCGCGAGACGCGCACACCTGACGCCGACGCGTGCTGAGTGTAGCCGCCGGAGAGCTCGACGTAGTCCTTGAGCGAAGCGCTCCGGCGAGAAGTCGACGAATCCGGGATGCTTGACCTGCGCCCTCGACGCGCGACCGTGGGCACGAGCTGGTCGACGCGCACGACGTCGTTCGCCTGGAGCAGCGGATCCACGGCGTGGCCGGCGCCCTCGATCCGCGACCAGTCGATCAGGAAGCTACGTTCTTGGTCTCGGCCAGGCGGGTCGAGAACTTGGCGCGTACTCGGACTCGGTCATCTCGGAGCGCGAGAGTCGGACCAGGCGGTCGAACTCGGGATCCTTGCCGGCCTCGGTCGGCGCCGGTGCTCCGGACCCAGGTGGATCGACGTGCGGTTGGCGAGCGGACGGAACCTCGCCGCCCCAGCGGATGAGGTCGCTGAAGCGGTCGTGCCCGAGCACGATCGGGTAGCTGCCCGGATCGCTCGACTCGCCGTAGATCCCGGCGACGGAGAGCACGTGGTAGTCGGGACGGAAATGGACGAACACGCCGTCGCCGTCGCGCAGCGTCATGCGGTACTGGGTGGGATCGGTGAGGTCGACCCACACCGACTCGCGCGTCGATGCCTGGAGGAATCGCACGAGCAGCGCGTGGTTGGCGACCGCCGCCGGCAGGAGGCCATGCGAGAGCTGGAGCAGCGTGCCGAGCGAGTCGTTCGGCGCGAGCTCGAAGCGTCCGGGCGAACCCACCGCGCCGGTGACCTCGATGAACTCGAGCGCGCGCGGCACGTACACGCACATCGCCGTCGATCAGCGTCGGGTCGAGGTCCTGGAGTCCCGCCGCCGAGAAGAGATCGAGATCGAGACGAACCGTGGTGCTGTCCCGCGATGCCTGACCTGGATGTTGCGGTGCGATCCGTTCGTGGCCAGGCCGACCCCGATCACCGCCTCGCTCGCGCGCGTGGTCGGAGTTCACCGCCACCGGCCCGGGATTCTTCACCATCCCGGTGAGGCAGACCTGAACGACCGGAGCTTCAGGAGACGGAGGTCCGCGTGCACGCCGCGATAGTTTTCGGCGACTCGTTTGAGCAGGCGCTCGCGCATCTCGGCGAGCGTGCGGCCCGCGAGCATGAATCGATGCCGACGCCGGGCAACAGCACCGTCCCCTGGGGCTCACGGTCAGCACCACCGTGCGCGAGAACTGGCCCCACAGGTCGAGCTCGACCACGTCGCCGGGGCCGAGCACGTAGCGCGCGGGATCGACCGCGCCGGACTGGACGATGATCGAAGGTTCTTGAGCGCCTCGACCTGTAGTTCGGCCTCTCGATGTCGGCGTCGTTCTGCGGCAGGGCGCTGGAGGTTCATCCTGGCGGCGGCGTCGTGCCTCCCCGCCGGCGGCGTCGCGGCGTGGCTCGGGAGAAGGCGAGAGGAGCGCGAGCGGACAGGCCAGCAGCAATCGACCGAGCCAGCGTCGGCTCACGCTTTCACCTCTCTCAGTGACCTTGCGCTGGCCGTACATGCGCTCGTAGTACTGCGCGGAACTCGCCTTCCTTGATCGGTGCGCCACCAGGACTCGTTGCGCGCGGTACCACTCGACGGTGTCGCTGGATGCCCTCCGCGAACGGCGACGCGCGGGCTGCCAGCCGGTGAGCGCGCGTGAGCTTGGTCGAGTCGACGGCGTATCGGCGGTCGTGACCCGGCCGGTCCTCGACGTGACGGATCAGCGCTCGCGGGCTTGTTCGAGCAGGCCGCAGGATGCGTGTCGGTGATGGTGAGCACGTCGAGCTCGTGCTCGCGCGCCGATGTTGAACGTCTCGCCCTCGACGCCTGGCCAACGCCAGCAGCGTGAACAGCGCGTCGCAGTGGTCGTCGACGTGCAGCCAGTCGCGGCGTGTTCCGCCCGGTGCCGTAGACCGGCAGCGGCTCGTCGTCGATCGCGTTGGTGACGAACAGCGGCACCAGCTTCTCCGGATACTGCCGCGGACCGTAGTTGTTGGAGCAGCGCGTCACCACCACCGGCAATCCATAGGTCGCGAAGTAGGCGTAGGCGAGCCGGTCGCCGCCGGCCTTGCTCGCGGCGTAGGGGCTGCGCGGCATCGAGCGGCCAGTCCTCGGTCGAGCGCCCCTCGAGCACCTCGCCGTAGACCTCGTCGGTCGAGACCTGGATGAAGCGCTTCACCTTCCGCCGCCGCGCCTCCTCGCACAGCACGAACACGCCGTAGACGTCGGTCTGGATGAACTCGCCCGGGTGCTCGATCGAGCGGTCGACGTGCGACTCGGCGGCGAAGTTGAGCACGTAAGTCGCAGCCCGCCATCGCGCGCGCGACCGCCTCGGGCTCGCGGATGTCGCCGTGGATGAACGTGAGCGAGCGCGCCGGGATGCCGTCGAGGTTCTCGCGGCGCCCGGCGTAGGTCAGCGCGTCGAGCACGACGACGTGAGCGTCGGGGAAGCGCTCGAGGAAGCGATGGACGAAGTTGGAGCCGATGAAGCCCGCGCCGCCCGTGACCAGGATCCGGGAGCCGTCGAGCAGGTGGCGTCCGCTCAGAGCTTCGTCCTCCCGCCGCCCGTGGGCGCCGCGAGGCGCCGCCGGCGGTCGCGTCAACCATCCTTGCGCCCCCAGTCGTAGGGCACGTCCGGGCTGTGCGGGTCGACACCGGAACTCGTCGGGCTCGATCGTAGACGTAGTGCTCGGTGGGCGTGTTCACCAGGTAGGCCGGCTCGACGCCGATGCCCTTCATCCCGTGGAGCACGAACGGCGGGATGACGAGCAGGATCGGGTTCTGCTCGCCCATGAAGTACTCGTTCACCTCGCCGCGGGTCGGGCTGGTCTCGCGGCTGTCGTAGAGCACCACCTTGGCCATGCCCTTCACGAACACGAAGTGGTCGGTCTGCTTGCGGTGGTAGTGCCAGCCCTTGACCACGCCGGGATAGACGACCGACGAGGTAGACCTGTCCGAACCTCTGGAAGAACTCGTCGTCGTCACGCATCATCTCCATCAGCAAGCCGCGCTCGTCGGGGATGACCTTCGAGGCGCTTGATCTTGACGCCGTCGATCATCGGGCCTTCGCCTTCCCGGGCCGCGCGCCGTTGGCGCCGCGCCCGACGCCGATGTGGGTGAGTCCGGCCGCCTCGACCACCCCGGGGTCGTAGATGTTGCGCAGATCGCACAGCACCGGCTTCCGCATCAGCCGCTTGCAGCCGCGCGCGAGGTTCATGTCCCGGAACTCGTTCCACTCCGGTCACGATCGCCACCGCGTCGGCGCCGCGCGGCGGCGTCGTAGGCGTCGGCGGCGATCTCCACGCCCCTGAGCTCCGGCACGCCGTTCGCGCCTGGACATCGCCACCGGGATCGAACGCCACGCACCTTGACGCCGCGGCGCTTGAGCCCCGCGACGATGCGTGAGCGCCGGGCGCCTCGCGCAGGTCGTCGGTGTTGGGCTTGAACGACAGGCCCGAGCATCGCCGACGCGCGCGCCGCGGCGGCGGCCGACCGCGGCCGAGATCTTGTCGACCATGCGCGCCATCTGGCGCTCGTTGGCGGCGATCGTCGCCTCGACGATGCCGGTGCGGACGCCGGCCTGCGCGCGCGAACGCGGCCAGCGCCAGCGTGTCCTTGGGAAGCACGAGCCGCCGTAGCCCGGACCGGCGTGCAGGAACTTGGAGCCGATGCGGCGGTCCATGCCCATGCCCTTCGCCACCGCCTTGACGTCGGCGCCGAGCGCCTCGCACAGGTTGGCGATCTCGTTGATGAACGAGATCTTGGTCGCGAGGAAGGAGTTCGACGCGTACTTGATCAGCTCGGCGGTCTCGAGCGTCGTCACCACCATCGGCGTCTCGATCAGGAACAGCGGATCGTGGATCTTGCTGCAGGATCGCTCGCGGCGCGCGTGGTCTCGGCGCCGATCACGACGCGGTCCGGACGCATGAAGGTCTCGATCGCCGAGCCCTCGCGCAGGAACTCGGGGTTCGAGGCGACGTCGAACTCGGCGCCGCGCTGGCGCGTGCTTGCGGATGAAGCGCGTCGAGGCTGCGGGCGGTGCCGACCGGCGCGGTGCTCTTCTGCACGACCAGCTTGTAGCCGTCGAGGTTGCTGGGCCACGGTCTTCGCCACGGCGTAGATCGCGCTCGTGTCGGCGCTGCCGTCCGCGCGCGGCGGCGTGCCCACGGTGATGAACACGACCTTGCGAGCCGCGCAGCGCGCCGACCAGGTCGCTGGCGAAGCGGAGCCGGCCTTCCTGGACGTTGCGCGCGACGATCTCGGGCAGTCCCGGTTCGAAGAACGGGATGCTCGAGGCCGCGCAGCCGCTCGATCTTGGCGGCGTCACGTGTCGACGCAGACCACCCGTGTTACCGAAGTCGGCGAGGCAGGCGCCGGTGACGAGTCCGACGTAGCCGGTACCCACGACGGTGATCGAATACACGTGATCCTCTCTCGCTGGGAATTCCGCGGAAAACTTCGATTCGCGCCCACGGGATGACCGCTCGGAAGGTAATCAGGGGGCGACAGACTAGATGTTCGGCATATGAGGGTCAAATCTTTCCCGGGTTTCTGGCCCCGGACCGCCCATGTGGCTGGGACCCGTAGCGCGTTGATCGCTTGCGCCATCTGCTCCGGGTCGTGGCGTATCGGCGCTCGCGCTGCTCGCGGTGGGCGGCCTGCTCGCGACTTCGATGCTCGCCGGCGCGCGGCGCGCGCTCGCCGGAGATCCGCTGCACGCCATGCTGCTCGCACAGGCGATCGCCGGATGGCTGCTCTACACAGTCGGTTCAACCCGCTCGAGCCATTCCCTCTGGATCCCGTTTCGCAGAAGAACGGCGGCGAGACGCTCCCGCGTCGGACGAGATGGTGGTGGCCGGCTCGCGCGGGTGAGGGCGAGGCGTCCCGGACTAACGCGTCACCGCCAGTCGCCGCGTCGTCGCCATCCCGTCCGCCGCGAGGGCGCACGAAGTAGATGCCCGCAGGTGCGTCCCCTCCCGCCACCTTGCCGTTCCACGCGGCCTCGAACCGCCCACGGGATACGCCCCCTGCGCCGGCGCCGCGATCTCGCGACCCAGGAGTCAGAGTCGACAGCCGAACGTCACCCACGGCCCGCGCGAGCGCAACCCGATGCGGGTCGGGCCGGCGGTGGGATTGGGACCGACGAACGTGATCGCGTCCTCGCGCAACGGCTCGCCGCCCGTCAGCGCGCCCGTGGTCCCATGGGTGAGCATAGAACGCCTGCGCCAGGCCGGCGGTCGTGCCGTCGGGATTTCGAAGCGACGGGTCGTGGTTCGCCGGGTCCATGGCCGCGCAGGTCGAAAGTGGCGGTGACATGGGTGCTGTCCGGCGTCCACGGTGACGCCCTGTCCGACGATGTCGCTATGCCACCCCGCGCGCACGAGCTTGATGCTCACCGCCGGATCGATCCCGATCCGATCACCGTCACCGTCACCGCTCCCGAATCCACGCCCCAGGTCGGCGTGATCGAGTAGGCCGGAACCCGGCGCGAGATCTCGAATCCATTGGGAATCGTCGCGGAGAACCCGCTGGGGTTGACCACCGACACCGTCAGAACCCGAGGGCGCGATTCAGCAGATCGAACGTCGCGGTCAGGGTCAGTCCATCGGGCGAGACGGTTCGCTGCGTTCCGGGGATCGGCGTCTGACCGGTGCGAGTCAAGCTGGCGTTGGCCGTGGCTTCGAAGCCGGTTCCCGAGATCACGAGCGTCACCGGGCCGCCGTCGCTGCCGAACGATGGAGCGACCGAGGTCGGGCGTGGTTGAGGGCGGATCGTGAAGCCCTGAGTCAGGATCCCAGCGTCAATCCGTCCGGGTTCCTCACCGTGACATCCCATCGCCGAGCGCGCGGCCCTGGAGATCGAACGTCGCCATCAGCTGGTTGCCACCGGGACCGCTGACGACGCCAGCGACATCGGGCTCTCCCGAGGCGCGACAGCTTCACGGTCGCCGCCGGATCGAATCCGAAGCCGTTGACCCGTCGTGGGCATGGAGCCACATCCCCGCGAAGCTGGAGCGAGATCGACGTGATGCGGGGTACGTTCACGATCACGAAGGCGTTGGCGAGCAAGCCGCTGAAACCACTCGGATTGGTCATCGAGCACGTTCCATGGACCGGCCAGGCGATTGAGGAGATTGAGGGTGGCGGTCATGGTCCGCCCCATCGGGCGACACCACGGGCGCCGAGGTCGGACCGATTGGTGTCTGACCGGACCGCGCGTGAGGCTGACGCTCCCCGCGGCATCGAAGCCCGTACCCGAGACCGTGATCGTCACCGGTCCGTCGTTGCGTCCAGGTCGGAGCGACCGGAGGAAGGTGCGGCACGAGCAGGACCGTGAACGCCTGGGTCAGGGTGGAGGTCGAGCCGGCGGGATTCCGGATCGTCACGTCGTATGCGCCGTGGGCCTTGCCGCGCAGGTCGAAGATCGTCGTCGCCTGCATGCTGTCCGGCGCGACGCCGGTGCCCTGCCCAACGATGTCCGGCTGCCCGGAGCGCGTCAGCGTCACGGTCATGGCGGGATCCATCGCGGCTCCCGTGAGGGTCACGGTCACCGATCCCGAGTCCGGGCCCGAGCTGGGCGCGACGCTGTAAAGCCGGAATGGCGCCTGGATCGTGAGCCCGCCGGAGAGGACGCCGTCCAGCCCGTTCGAGGTCGTGACGACAACGTCCCAGGCGCCGCCCACCCGTTTTTCCACCAGGAAGCTCGCCGAGAGGCTGCCCCCATCGGGCGCGATCGCCACTGCCAGGCCGTTGATCGGCGTCTGGCCGGTCTTCCGGAGCTGTGCGGTGGTGCCCGTGGTGAGAGAATGGCCCGCGATCGTCAGCGTCACCGAGCCGACGTTTGCACGTTGGGCGTGACCGAGGTCACCACCAGCGCCTTGGATCGTGAACGCGACCGGCGCCGATCTCGAGCCGCCCACCGGATTCGTGACCACCATCGTCCACGGTCCGTTCAGCCGGCCGGCGAGATCGAACCGCGCGGTGATCGAATGCCCGTCGCCGCTCACCGCCGGGCTCTGCCCGACGATGTCACTCTGGCCATCATAAGTGAGTTTCATGGTCGCGTTGGCGGCGATGTTGGACCCGCTCGCCGTGATCAGCGCCTGGCCGGTGTCGGCGGCGGTGGTGGGGCTGAGCCCGGTGATGGTCGGCGGGGGAAGGACCTGGAATGCCTGCGCGAGCGAGACCGGGAGCGCCGACCGTGTTGGCCAGCACCACGTCGTAGAGCCCCGGCGGCGACTCCACGAAGAACAGGCTGGTGGTGAGCGTGTGCCCGTCCGCGGACACGCTCGTGCCGTTCCGGTGATGGTCGTGGCGCCCTGCACCAGCCGGAGGGTGGCGCCCGGAAGGATCCCCACCCGCTCACGGTCGCGTTCACGCCGCCGGTGCTGGGCGCCACGGTGGGCGCGATCGACAGGATGCGCAGGTTCGCGACGTTGACCTGAAACCCTCGACGATACGGGCGACCGTGAGGTCCCGGACGGACGACCTCGACGTCGTAGAGCCCGACCGTGCGGTCAGTGAGATCGAAAGTCGGCGGCGATGCTCCGCCCGTCGCCGGCCACGGTCGCGCCGGTTCCGGTGATGTCGCTCGCGCCGCTCTTGCGCAGCCGCACCGAGGACCCGGCGAGAATGTTGCGCCCGTACATCGTGGCGTGGACCGGACCGTCGGCGGTGCCCCGTGACGGCGAGATCGACGCCAGGAGCGTCGCGGTCGGACCCCGTTGAGCGTGACGACGTTCGAGCGCAGCCCGGGGCTCGTCAGCACCTGAGCCGGCTCCGCGGGACTGGTTGCTGTAGCGTGGCCGAGCTCCACGCGATCCAGGTCGCGGTCGCGCAGCCGGCGCAGGTCGCGCCCGCCGCCGCGGGCAGGTCAGTCGGAACCCGAAGTAGTTCTGGCTCGCCGTGAGCGGAAGGGGGAGCTGGCCGCGGCAGCTGCGACGGTGACGAGCAGTCGCGCGTGATTCGCGCCGCCCACTCGGGACCGTAGCCGTGATGGCAGCCAACCCATGAGTGCGTCGGAGGCCGTGCCGCGAGCCCCACGGGTTCGCGTTGTCGGCGCTCGGACATCGTCGCCTCGGTCTTGGCGTCGAGCACGGTGAGGCCGAATCACTGGGTTGGGCAACCCGCCGCTCTCGAAATGCCAGAATCCGGCGGCAGCGAGGCCCCCGAGGTCTGGATGTCGAGGACCGCGTCGAGCGCGTAGAAGCCGCTCATCGCGACCACCGGCGGCTGGAAGTTGGCCAACATCGACGCCGTGGCGCTCAGATTCGAGCAGGTGAAGGTGAGGTCGTCGGTTCCCGACGGGGTCGCGCGGTTACAGGCGCTCAGGTCAGATCGATGCCGGCCATGGCGAGCGAGGGGCCCGGCAGCGATCCATAGTGCCGCGAGCAACAAGAGCCTCATGATGGCAGCCTCCTCGGCCCGCGACGCGCAAGGAATTCGGCGCAGGCGGCAGTAATGCGCGGAAGCGACTTCCTCTCGGCCTCGACGGCCGCTCGAGCGTCAGGGATGCGCGCCACGTCGCGAGGGGTACCCGCGCAGGGCCGGCTGGCATCCATGAACGAGAACAGGATAACTCCCATCTTCGCGGCCCGCGAAGGATTTGTGCCCGCGCCAACCGCGACCGCCCGGGGCGCGGCGTCAGGCCATCACGCTCATGCCCGCGCCATTCGCGGAAAATACATCGTTTTGTGCGCGCGCGCGATCAACGGAGCCGGACGACGCGCGTGGTGAATCTCCGGAAGACCCCCCTTTCCCCCGGTGTGCTGGGCGCTCCCGGACGTGGTCAGTTCACTTCGTAGACGACGTAGCCTTCGTTGCGGTAGGCCTCGGCGAACGGCTGCGGGCGCTCTGGCACGGCCACACCAGGAACACGCGAGGATTGGCCGTCATCTCACGCGCGCGATCGCCCGCACTCGGCCGGCGTCGAGTCCGCAGAACTCTGATTTTGCCTGCACGGTGCTCCACGCCGGCCACGGATTCGTCAGCCCCAGCGCGTGCATCCGCCGCAGCCACTCCGGTCCGGAACGAGGGGTTGCCGTTCATCAGGCCTCCGTCCTCCATGTCGCCGTAGATGGTCCGCTCCGCGTGCAGGCGGAACTCCTCGTCCTCGTAGGGCGGCACGATGAAGCCGTCCCTGAACGTCGCTGTGGTTCCGGGCCCAGAGCTGGACGTCGCGCCAGGGCGTGTCCGAGGCATCGGAGTAGGCGAAGGTGTCTTCCGCGTTCTGGTCATCCGCCCGGTAGCACGCGAACGCGGTGACGCAGGCGATGCACGTCATCGCGTGGCGAACGCCGGGCCCACCAGGTCGCGGCTCCCGCCAGCGGCGCCATGCCGCCATCAACGCGACCGCCAGCAGCGACGACCACGTACGGGATCACATGCCGGTTGGAGTGGTCGACGAGGGCGGCCGCCATCGCCGCCGCGACCAGAACGCTCGCGGGCCCACCCCCCATCCGCCGCAGGACGTCATGGGCCACGTACACGAACGCGAAGTACTTCATGAACTGGAACGAACGCGGAGGCTGGCCCATGACCACGAGCATGATGGGATGGAGCCCCGCTCCCACGATCCCCACCACCACCATCGCGACGATCGTCCACGTCATGATCAGGATCGGGCGATGCACGCCGTCGCGCTCGCGATCGCGGCCCCGCCACGCGATCGCGAACAGGAGCATGGTCAACGCCGCGTCCACCCACACGCCCCAACCCCAGTCGAAAGGAAACATGTGGTGGGCCGACCGGGCGCGCAGCGCGGCCAGCGCCACCGGATCGGCCGAGAGCAGATGAAGCTTGGGCGCCGAGTGCAGCGCCTTCCCACACGAACACCGGGCTCGCGACCACCAGAAACGCCGGAACACCGATCAGCAGCGGCTTCCATCCGCGACGCCCGAAATCGACCAGCGACTACGGCCAGGATCAGCGCGATCGGGTAGTGCGCGGTCAACGGATGAATCAGGTACGCCAGACCGAGCAGGGATCGGGGGAAGCAGCGCCCGGCCGCGCAGGAAGTGGTAGATCGCGAACAGCAGCAGCGGCGTCGCCGCCCCGCGGGTGTTGAGCTTGAGCTCGATCGTGCGGACGCTGGCGAGCGTCTCCTGGGAGAACAGCAGGAACAGCAGCGCGAGGAACGCCACCTCCCGGCGCTGGAACAGCGTGACGGTGCGATGAGGTACACGCCGAGGAAGGTGAAGTAGACCGCGATCAGGTAGGCGCCGAAGAACAACGCCTCGAGATCGATCCCGAGATGCGCGTGCAGCGCCCGAGCGCGTTCCAGAGGTAGGTGTAGTAGTAGATGCGCTGGGTCATCAGGTAGTCGCCGGGGTAGAGCCCCGGATCCACCCACGACTTGAGTGAACGGGATCGTGATGGAGTTGTCGCCGGTCCCGTACGTGTAGGGATTGACGGCGAACACCGACGCCAGCGTGAAGACGAGGACGACGAACAGCACGCCGGCGCCGAGTCGACTCGGGGGAGTCTCGATGGCGCTCATCGCGGGCGATTCTCGCAAATCGGCGCGCCGGGTGACCAGTCGGCCGTCACGGCGCACGCCGTTCGCCCGTGCGCGATCACGCGCACTCGATGTATCGTGAATGGAATGACGACCTCATCGGTGCTGCCCCCGCACCCCCGTGGCGCCCGAACGCCCGACCTCCGCCGCCGCCGCGGCGTGGATCGGCTGGTCACCGGTCGTGATCGCCGTCGCTTTCGCCCTGCTGCTCGTAATGCCCGCAACGCACAAGCTGTGTCTATGGCTGATCTCCGAGAACAACCCGGTCGAGGACATCACGTTCCTCAGCCTGCTCGTCGGCGCGATCGGGGCGTTCTGGATGTCCGCGCACCGGCGATTCACCGGCGGCGACCGGCTGCTGTCCGCGCTCTTCGTGGTGCTGGGCGTCGGGCTGTTCCTCGTGGCCGGCGCGAGGAGATCGCGTGGGGCCAGTCGCTGCTCTATTACTACCCGCCGGCATACTTCCTCGAGCACAACACCCAGGCCGAGGTCACGCTCCACAACCTGCCCGCCCTGGAGGGTCACAACGGCCTCATGCGCCTGGCGTTCGGAGTCGGCGGCTTGGCGGGCCTGCTCGCCGCGCGCTGGCCGCGATTCGCACCCATCGCGACTCCCCGGGTGGTGATGCCGTGGTTCCTGACGATCACGGTGATCGAGGTGATCGACAACGTTCTTGGCAAGCACCCCGTGTATCGGTCCATCAACGGGTTCGTCATCCAGTACATGAACATCCAGTACAGCGAGGTGACCGGAGATGCTGATCGGTCTCGCGGGGTTCCTGTACGTGTGGCTGGTGTTCGTGCGGTCGAGACATCGGGAGCGGGCTAGGGATCGATCCTGAGGGCCCGGCGCTGCGGCAGGCTCGCGAGGTAAGACAGCAGCGCGTGGATCAGCACGATCATTCCCGCCATCTCGAGCGACTCCTCGACGACCACCATCATGCTGAAGGGCAACGACCCCCACAGCTCGTCCAGCCGCGCCTCGATCAGCTCGACGCCCATCGCGCCGGCCAGGTAGACCGCACCGGCGATCACCAGCTGCCGCCGGAACGGCGGCGTGCAGCTGGCGCAGGAACTTCAACGACGCGAGCCCCATCACGATCACGAACGCGATGCCGGGGATCAGCCAGGCGTAGACGCCCAGCGCGCCCGAACCGGTGCGAGATCCAGAACCCGACCGTCTCGTGGATGGTCGCGTTCTCGTCGGCCGAGAGGTAGACGCAAACCCGGCGGCGAGCAGCTTCCATGAACGTGCGATGGGCTCCCCCGCGCGAACCGAGCCGATCCACCATACAGCAGCAGTGCGCAGCCGAGCAGGCATGGTGGTCTGGAACCACGCCGGCAGCGCTGGCCTCCGCGTCGAGGTCGAACAGGTGCGTCCAGGTGTACGGCTCCGCCGGACCGGGCGAGAGCGCCTGCGTGACGATGCCCAGCACGACGAACAGACCCGACATCACCACGAGGCCGACGGTGATTCGGCGAATCGAGATCCGGCTCAGCCCGCTCGCTTCCATGGCTCCCTCTATGCGTGGGCGAGGGTCGGTGCGTCGCCCGCGCCGCCACGACGTCTCGCCGCGATCACGGCGGCCGCCACCAACCCGGTCCACAGCGCCGCGTAGGCCCAGAACACACCTCGTACCCGATCCCGACCAGCACGTACACCACGACGCACATGGCACCGACCACCCTGCGTCCCCCGGGAACGGCTTGGGGGCAGGCCCATGCCATCAGCAGCGGCATGACCAGCAGCACGCCGTAGTGCTCGAGCGAGGCGGGATACAACATCAACCCGGTGGTCAGCACGAGCGCGAAGAGCAGCCGCTCGTCGAGCGTCCGCCGGAACACGGCCCACGTCGTGATCGCGGCCACGATGCACGCCGCGACGAGCATCTCGCCCCGCACCGGCGGATCCATCGGATTCACCTCCAGCTCACGGAACCGCAGCAGCACACCCCACAACGACTGGTTCACGTCCTGCGAGTACATCGTAGGCCGGCACGCGGGACACCGGGTTGGAGTGAACGTAGGTGGCGATCGTCCTGCCGCCGAACGCCAGCCAGGCCGCGAGCATCGACACCGCGAGGCTCGTGAACGTCACGGCGAGCCCGGTCCACCGCCGACGGATCGCCTGAAACACGACGAGCACGAGCGCGAACGGTTTCGTCACGATCGCCAGAGCGAGCCACACGCCGCCGCGTGCCCGGTCGCGGTCGTGCCAGAACGCCAGCAGCCACAGCAGCTCGAGAAAGTTGGTCTGGGCGAACCCCAGCGTCGAGAACGTCGAGCGGATGACGAGCACCAACGCCGCCGCACCCGCCAGCCCCACCGCACCCGGACCGCGGCAGGAACGCCCGCCACAGCATGACCACGGACACGACCAGTGCCACGAGCTGCACCACGTACCACCACAACGCCGCGTGGTGAAGGTCGAGGAACGCGAACGGCAGCGCGAGGAACATGGTCGGCGGCGGGTACCAGAAGCCGGTTTTCAGGATCTCGGCGCCGAAGTCGAAACTGTACCTCGAGACGAGAGCCTGGTAGGTCGCCGGGTCGTAGAAGTCGAGGCCGTGCGCCGCCGCCCGTGCGGGGATCCAGTACGCGAGGAAGTCGAACTCGACCGGCTGCCGGACGCGTTCGGTCACGATCCAGCCGACGGCGGTGGCCCCGGCGAGCGCCAGCACCAGCGACACGACGAGGAACACCAGGCGGAACCGGGCCGCGTCGTCGGGCACGGCCGTTGGCTGGCCGTGACGTCCGGCGAGGGCGGCGCCCCGCGACGCTCGAGCCGATCGAGCCCGACGAGCACGATCGGCACGAGCAGCGCCGCGAGCACGGCCGGATTGGGCCCGTCCACCGGCGGCGGGAACGGCAGCGGCGAGGTCGGGAGGATTGCGGCGGCGAAGCCCACGATGCTCATCGAAGCCCCGCGAGGTCGTCGACGTACCCTCCCCGGAACACTGGAGCGGAGCGGCCACCCGTGGGGGTCGCAATCTATCCGCTCGTGCGTCCGCGACGTTCGCCGCCGGCGCCCGTCGTGTCGCGGGCCCTCAGGTCCAGCGCCGTCACGTCGTACACGGAATACCCGTTCTCGGCGTGCAGCCGATACGCGGCGAGATCGGCTCGCTCCCCTCGACGACGTAATGCGTGGCGCCGTAGCGCCGGTGGATCTCGATGAGCTGGGGGACCGAGAGGCGCTTCTCGTGGGCGTCCAGCTGCTCGGCGTTCCTGAAGCCGCGCTGTGTGTAGGGCTGGAATCCGTTCAGGGCTTCGAGGCGTTCCTTCCACTCGATGATCCCCGATCCAGCGGCGGATGGCGCATCGACGCCACCTGGGCGCGCTCGGCGTAGGGCCAGAACTCCGTCAGGTTCGGCGTGATGAACACGGCGTCACGGGGCGTGTGCTCGCGGATCCACGCGAAGATCGGTTCGTCGGTTCGCCCGCTCACCGCCAACCCGCCCAGCTCGTCCATGAACTCCGACGGCGCCGCGATCGCAGAGGCGACCACCGCGTGGTCGTACGCGAGCCACAGCGTGCCGGCCAGGGCCAGCCCCCACACCGGCCATCCGAGACGGCGCGTCCTCCCCGGGTGCCGGCCCACGCGGCCGTGAACACGAACAGGAACAACGCCGGGAGGGCGTTCGCGAGCTGGAACGGGTAGAGCTTGAGCAGCGAATAGAGCTCGAGGCGTCGCGCCACGATACCGCCGATGAAGAACGCGATCAGTGCGGTGATGAAGGTCCCGAGGACCAGCGCGGCGCGGCGTTCCGGCCATGCGAACACGACGATCGGCGCGAGCACGAAGATCACCGCCGCCCGCACCCACTCGCCCGGCACCAGCGACATGAAGAACGTGACGTCGCAGCACCGTGGCATCGCGAACATGGCGTAGATCTGGTCGATGCGCGCCTGGACCGCATGCGACGCCTGCGCGCCGTGGAACAGCGCCACGCTCACGACCACCGGCGCCACGAACGGCGCGGCCGCCAGCAGGAACGCGGCGACCTGACGCCACGAGTAGAGCCGGCGGTTGACCAGCAGGCACAGGAACAGCGCGAGGCACGCCCAGCCGCCGACGATGATGTGGAACGCCGTCGCCAGGCCGACCGCCGCCCCCGCCCACGCCGTCCGACCTCGAATGAGGAAGGTGAGCGCGAAGAACATGAGCGGGTAGGACAGCGATTTGACCTGGAAGCCTTCGATGGGCGCCCCGCACGTCGCGAGGTTCTGGCGCCACAGCAGCCACACCGCGAACCCCACGACGAGGCTCCACGCCGGAAGCCGGACCGTGCGCGCGAGCAGCGTCAACGACCAGCCGAACAGGCCCCAGGTCAGGAAGCGTCCGAGGTTGGCGATGGTGAACTCGTCCAGGAACGACCACAGCGGCGCGAGCAGGTGGTCGTAGAGGGCGCTCGTGGGCGGCAGCCGGTGCCAGGTCAGGTCGAGCGCGAGGAATCGGGGGTCGGCGAGGCGACGCGAGCCCAGGAAGTAGAGCTCCTCTTCATGGAGCACGAAGCTCCGCCAGCAGCAGACGACGATGATGACGAAGACGAGCACGCCGGCGATCGTGTAGGAGTCGGGCAGGCGGCGCCTCGGCCCACCGGCCGCCGCCCCGGGCGCTGGGCGCGCGACCGCGGGTTCATCGACGTGCGTGATCGAGAACGGCCCCATGATCGCGAGGGTAGCCGCGGGGGCGATGGACCCGCAACGCGCGTGCCTGCCGAGGAGCGACTCCAGTGAGCACTCCTGCTCGAATCGGGTGCGCGTGGATCGATCCTCGTTGATCGCGCACGAGGCGCGCGCCGAGGCGCGCCCTCCCGATCAACGCAGCCGAACGACGCGCGTGGTGAGGCGCTTCTCCGGCGTGTTGAGGCGGACGAAGTACACGCCCGGCATGGCGGGCTGACCGGAGGCGCCGCGTCCGTCCCAGGTCAGGCGGTGCATGCCCGCCGCGACCTTGCCGCCCGCGAGCGTGCGTACGCGGCGGCCGTCGACGCCGTAGATCGCGACGTCGACGCGCCCGGGACGCGCGAGGCTGAACGACAGCGCCAGCGTCCGGGTGAAGGGATTGGGCCGCGGCGGCAGCAGCGCGGTCACCGGCGGCGCGGTCGCATCGACGGTGTGGGGCCCGACGTAGCGCACCGAATCGGCACGGAACAGCGTGAGCACCTGGGCCCCGGTGAGCGCCACCGGCCACGACGCCGGCCTGCGCGATCGCGCCGTCGAAGAACTCGCCGTGGATGCCGGCGCCGCGGAAGGTCGATGCGCCGATCACGATCTCCGAGAGCTGGCTGCCGAGGCTCACGCTCGACGAAGACTTCACCACCTGGCCGTTCAGGTAGAGCCGGGAGACCCCCGGCTCCTTGGTCACCACCACGTGGTACCAGGTGTACGGCTGGAGCGCCTGGAGCATCTGGGCGCCGCCGAGGAACACGTTGAGGTTCCCGTCGACGATCCGGACCGTCATCCCGCGGTAGGGGTCGACGTACTCCTGCAGCCATTCGAGCACGTACTGCTTCCTGATCAGATCGGGCCCGGTGTGCAACCAGAGCGAGACCGAGGCCTCGGTGAGCTGCTGGAGCTCGGGCACGCTGCCGCCCGGAATCGTGACGCAGCCGCCGTTGCCGTCGAACATCAGGCAGTACGGCCAGTTCATGCCGTCGCCCGACCAGCCGCTGATGCCGTCGCCGCGGAAGCCGATCAGCGTGGCGTCGTGGTCGCGCGCCAGGTCGACCCACGGCGACGCCGCGCCGGGCTTGGGATAGTGCGTCGTTCCGTCGGCGGAATCGGCGCGCAGCTCGACGACGTGGGCCTCGAGACCCGAGCCGAAGAAGAACGCGGCGTCGTTGTGGAAAGCCTCCTGCACCTCGGGATCGAGCAGCGCCTTGCGCCAGACCGTGACCTGCGCGATCGAGCCTCGGAAGTAATCGCCGTAGACGCCAGCGCCCGCGTGGGTCGACGCGCCGATCACGAGCTCGGAGTTCTGGTCGCCGAGGTTGGCGAAGCCGCCGGTGTAGCAGCGCGCGCCGTTGACGTAGATGCGCGCGGTGCCCGGCTGCTTGGTCACCGTCATGTAGTACCAGGCGTTGGGCAGCACCGGCATCGCGTCCACCCAGGTATCGAGCATGACGCGGAAGTAGCCGCCCGAGATCACCATCGACATGCCCGAGAACGGCGGGGTGTACTCGCCGAGCCATTCGAGCAGGCACTGGTTGGTGGTCACGTCGCTGCCGGTGTGGAACCACACCGCCGCCGACACCGTGCTCACCGACTGCAGCTCGGGAATCGTGCCGGCCGCGATCACCACGCGGTCGTCGACGCCGTCGAACGCGAGCCGGTAGGGCGAGGAGAGGGTCCCGTTGCCCTGCCAGCCGCTGGTCGAGTCGGCGTTGAAGTTGACCAGCGTGGCGTCGTGCTGGTTGGCGAGATCGAACCACGGCGAGCCGGCGCCCGGACGCGGATACGGTCCGGTCACGTTCGCCGAATCGGCGCGCAGCAGCAGCGCCTGGGTCGCCGACGGGACGAACAGCGCCTCGCCCGACTGGTAGATCACCATGGCGTCGGTGGCGCTCAGCCGCGACGGCCAGATCGTGGCCTGCGCGATCGAGCCCTTGAAGCAGTTGGTGAAGCTGTTGGCCATGAACTCGGAGGCCCCGAGCACGACCTCGGTCTGCTGGCGTCCGAGCGAAAACGTGCTCCCCGAGAACGAGAGCTGGCCGTTGATGTAGACCTGGTTGCCGGAGGAGTCCTTGGAGACGAGGACGTGGTACCAGCGGTTGGGACCGACCGCGGCGATGTTGGTCTGCGTGGTGCCGAAGCGGACGCGCAGCTGGCCGTTGTTGATGTTGATGTTCATCCCCGCAGAGCTTGACGAGTACGCGGTACCCCACCACATCAGGTACTGGGTACCGTTCACGTCGGCGCCGGTGTGGAACCACAGTGCCGCGGCGACCGGCTTCGCGGTCTGGAGCTCGGTGATGCTCGCCCCGCAATCGTGGCGGCGTCGTTCAGGCCGTCGAACTTGAGCTGGTAGGGCGAGGTCACGCTGCCGGCGCCCTGCCATCCGCTGCTCGTCGTACCGCTGAAGTTGCGCAGTGTGAAGTCGTGCGTGCTCACGACGTCCTTCCACGGCGAGCCGGCACCTGGGATCGGGTACGGCCCCGAGCCGTTGGCCGAATCCGCGCGCACCGTGACCGACTTGGCAGCCGCGACCGGCTGGTAACGGATCCGGAGCACCATGTTGTCGCTGTAGCTGACGACGTAGAGATCGCCCGAGGCGGGATCGTTCTCGACGTTGACCGGCCAGTTCACGCCGGTCACGAAGTTGCCGTACGAGGCAACGTGGTTCGTGCTGTCCATCTGGATCCAGCGGATCCAGCCCTGGATGAAGTCGACCGCGTAGAACGCTCCGAGATACGGCGCCGGAAAGTTGCCGCCCGACTGGAAGCCCCCGCCGATCACCGCGTTGCCGGTCCAGCCCGGCGGGTTGGAGAAGGCGCCGTCGTTGTGGCTCCACCAGATCGGCGGCGGCGTGTAGGGCGCGGGATTCTCGCCGCTGTTCGGCGCGCCGCACAGGACGTTGGTGTTGCCGGTGGCGGTGGCGCTCACCGCGCCGTAGAGCGGCTGCGCATAGGCGCCCTCGCGGCACGGCCAGCCGTGGTTGGTTCCGCCGCCCTGCGTGGCGATGTGGACGCTCTCGTAGTTGTTCCAGCCGGTGTCGCCGATGTAGAGCGTGCCCGGCCGGCCGAGCGAGGGATCCGTGGACCCGGTGCCCGGACGCACGGTGAAGCGGTACGGGTTGCGCACGCCGTACACCCAGATGCGCGAGCGTGCCGAGACCGAGTCGCCGTTCCAGAACGGATTGGACGGCAGGCCGTGCCCCGTCTCCTTGTCGATCCTCAGGATCTTCCCGTTGAGGTTGTCGATCGACTGCGAGCGGAATGACCCGATGTCATGCGCGGGATCGTCCTTGCCGGGACCGAACTCACCGGGGTCGAGGCCGCCGGCGTCGGTGCTGCTGAAGTGCGCGCCATCGCCCGAGCTCGCAAGCAGCGTCTTGTCGGCGCCGAACCGCAGCGCGCCGATGCTGTGGTAGGTGTCGGCGCACGGGATCCCCGACGCCCAGTCGACGCCGATCAGGACCTGGCGCGTGGACAAGTCGGCGGTGTTGGGGTTGACCGTGTCGACCTGGTAGCGCTCGATGCGGGAATAGGCGTCCTCCTCGTTGTCGATCGCGTTGCTGTCGGGATCGACCGTGTACGAGAAGTAGACCCAGCGGTTGGCGGTGAAGTCGGGATCGAGCGCCACGCCGAGGAGCCCGCGGCCGCTGCTCGGGTTGAACAGCACCTTGGTGCTGAGGTCGATGAACGGGGTCGAGAGCTTCTCGCCGGCCGGCGACAGCACCCAGACGTTCCCGCCCTGCTCGACCACGAAGCGCCGTCCGTCGGGGAGGAACACGATCTCGACCGGGGCGAAGAACGTGGCGGTCGGGAAGGCGTTCTCGATCAGGAAGCCGGGAGGTCCGCTGGCAGCCCCCACCGTGCTCGGAGCCACGCCCAAGAACAGCGAGGCGGCCAGAACGGCGAGGGAACCCACGATGATGCCGGATGCCGGACGACGCATGATCATCTTCCTGGCCGACGACGTTTGGACCGGTGTACGAGTTGCTTCGATCGCGGGCAGCGACCAGAGCCGGGGACCGAGGATCGCTTGGGGCGTGCTGCGAGTCGATATTCTAAGATGGCGGGCCCCGCGCCAACAAGGGACGAAACCGCCCCGCCCGAGCATTCTGCACGCCCGCCGCGCGCCTCGGCGCGGAGCACGAGCCGGCCGGCGTCCCGACGCCTTCCGCATCGGCTCCGGCGCCGCCGCCGACCGTCCGCGGAGGAATTCCGCCTTCTCTCAAACCACGTCGAAGTCGACGAACTCGAACCGCCGGCGTGAGAGGAACTCGGCCAGCGGTGCGGAGTCGAAGCCGGGGGCGAACACCTTGAAGATGTAGTGGAGCGGGCTCGGACGCAGCCGCTCGGGGATGGGAAGTCCGCGCTCCGGATCGGGACCGGAGGCGGCGTAGAGGCGCGGCACGAAGGGCCACCACGCGCGCGGGACCGCCGGCAGCCCGAGCCCCGTGAGCGTCTCGCGCGGCAGTCCCAGGGCGAGCAGCACGTCGAGCCGAAGGCCCTGGTGCCGGGTGCGCCGCACCAGCGCTCCCTGGTCGAGCCGGACGAAGTGGTCGGCCTCGGGGCGCGCCACCCGCCACCTGAGGAACTCGCCATCCGGTCGGAGCGCGCGCTCGGTGTGGACGTGGGGGAAGCGCCAGGGCGGAAAGAACCGGAGCGACAGCTGCCCGAGCGACTCGAACCGCAGCAGGCGCGTGAACCCCTGGACCGCGTTTGCGTTCGCGACCCCGAGCACCAGTGTGGGGCCGAGCGAGGCGGCGTGCTGGAGGAGCGCGCGAGTGGTCGCGATCATGAGCCCCGGCTGCGTGATCCCGGGATGGACGGCGACGTTGAGCGACAGAAAGGTCTTGAGCGAGGCGAAGCGCGGGTCGTCGACCGGCGGCAGCGGGAGCAGCGCGTAGTGGGCGACGATCGCGCCGTGCTCGTCGGTGGCGTTGATCCACAGTGCGGGACCGAGCGGGTTCTCGAGATATTGCCAGCGCAGCTCGGCGAGCCACGGACGCTTGCGGCGCATCACGGTGGCGAGCAGTCGCGCCACCTCCGGCAGCCGCTCGGCGTCGGCCGTCGCCGGCGCGCTCATTCGGACCGTCACGCGTCGCGATCCGGATCGGAACCGGCGGCGCTCACGTCCGGACGGCGACCCGACGGGTCAGGTCGTCGAGCAGGTCGAAGCCGTCCCACACCACGCCGAACGACAGCGCCTCGCCCACCGGTACGATGCGGTCCACGCCGCGCGCGCCGACCCGTGCCGCCAGCGCTTCGAGCCGGTCCCGGTCGAAGCCGAAGTGGGTGACCGTCTGATCGGCCTCGCCGGCGAAATCGCCGAGATCCTCGAGCCGCTCGAGCCGGGCATGGCGGATCAGGCCGCCGCCGCAGATCTGCTTGTCGACCGCGCGCGCGTCGCGCACCCGGATCCCGACGAAGCCGCGATGCTCGAGGTGGACGCGTACGTCGCTGGTCGCGGCGAGCCGGAAGGCGAAGTTGAGCCGTCCGACCGAAGCCGAGGCGTCGGGCGCCCAGCCACGGCGCTCGACCTCGAGCTCGAGCCGCCGCTCGAAGTCGTCGACCGCGCGCTCCGACCCGGACGCCTCGCCGACCCAGAACACGACGTGCGGCGAGCTGCACGCCATCTGGTCGAACCAGAACAGGTCGTTCCAGAACGCGCCCGCGAGCTTCGTGCGCTCGGCCTCGTCGGCGGCGAGATAGCCCGCGGCGTCGATCACCGCGTAGGAGAACTTGCTGCCGAACACCCGCTCGCTCGCGTGCGGGTTGAGCTCGAGCGGCCGCAGCGCCGCGACGGTCTCGTCGCCGCCCCAGATGATGCGGTGGCTGCACCAGCGGGACAGCGCGGCGGTGACGTCCGCGTCGTGCTCGTAGGTCACGAACCGGTTGCCGCGGGCCAGCTCGGGTCGCTCGAGCGACACGGCGTCGAGCGCGCGCAGCATGGCCTCGACCACCGGCGTGCGCTCGCGCGAGACCCGCACCACGTTGGCGTTCCCGCACAGGAACGACAGCACCCAGGGATAGACGAACAGCGTGTCGACGTTGGACGGCGACAGATGGAGCACCCGGCCGACCGGGACCCGGACGACGCCCGGCTCCGCGGCCTGCTTGGCGCGGAACACCTCCTCGAGGCGCGCCACCGCCGCGCGACGGATCCAGTAGGCCGCGGCGACGCTCGCGGGTCGCGGCGCAGCACGGGATCGCGCAGCAGCGCCTCCGACAGCCGGCCGATGGTGTCGCACCGCTCGCTCGCGAACGGCTCGCGCACCTCGGCGTGGGCGCCGGCGAGGAAGTCGGACCACGATCCGGTCGCCGGCGTGGGCGCGAGCACGCGGACGCGGGCGTCGAGGGTGTCGTCGGGACGCTCGACCGGGACGGAGCTCACGCCACCTTCGCCGGCTGGAACGTGTCGCTGCAGCCGCGCGGCTCGGAGCGCGGCACGCGCCCCCGCACCTCGAAGCTCCGGCCCTTGAACGCCGTCCCCGGCAGGTCGGCGCCGCGGATCACGCCGAGGTCCTCGGTGAGCAGCGAGTGGCCGGGGTAGCTCACCGGCAGGCAGCTCAGCACCTGGATCAATCCGGGCTCGCCGTCGGGCACGGGTGCCAACGTCACCGGATCGCGCACGATGACGTCGGAGTAGATCGGCGCGTTGAGGTGGTGGAGGTCGTTCTCGAAGTAGACCCCGCCGACCTGCTCGACCATGCCGTAGAAGTTGATCGCCTGCATGATGCCGGTGCCGCGCTCGAGCCGCGCCCGGAACGTGGCGGGTCGACCTTGGCGTCCTCGAGCTTCTTCCAGCCACCCGAGTGGATCAGGATCCCGTTCTCGATCCCGAGGGTCGCGCCCCGCTCCTCGAGCGCGCGCACGAAGTAGGCCCACACCATCCAGGTGAAGCCGAACAAGAGGACGCGCGCGCCGTTCGCCGAGGCGAGGTACTGCTCGAGCCCCTCGAGATCGAGGCTCATGTCCTCGCGCAGCGCGTAGAACGGCCGGTGCCCGAACTGCGCCATGCCGAGGATGCCCGCGCCGCGCGCCGAGTAGGAACGCCGGTCGCGGACCACGCCGGCGTGGTCGAGGATCACCATCGGCAGCCGCTGCTTGCCGAGGAAGTGCTGCGCCACCTTGACCAGCACCGCGGCCTGGACGCGCGCGGTCTCGGCGTCGACGGCGATGCGGCTCGGGGCTTGCCCCGTGGTCCCGCTCGACGTCAGCACCTTGATCACGTCGGCCTCCGGCACGCTCCGGAGATCGTGGGTCTTGAACAGCGAGACCGGGATGAACGGCAGGTCGTGGAGCCGCTCGCACGCTCCCGGATCGAAGCCGCCGAACACGCGCTCGACCACGTTCCGGTAGGTCTCGCAGTGGCGGAGGTGATGCTCGGTGAGCGCGATCAGCTTGGGCAGGAGCATGCGCTCCTTCTCGGCCTGTGGCATACCGAAGGGGGCTGCTCGAGCAGATCCCAGGCCGGGCTCGTCATCGGGTTCACGCCGGGCACGGTGCCGGTCCTCACTCGAGCGCTTCGAGCGCGCGGTAGTCCTTCTTGCCCGCCGCGGTCTGCGGCAGCACGTCGACGAAGCGCACGCCGAACGCGGCCGGCGGCACGCCGAGGTAGCGAGCCAGATGGGCGCGGACGCGCTCCTCGCCGACCGGCTCGTGCTCGACGACGTGGATCACGATGCGATCGCCGCCGTCGAGCGCCGCGGCGCGCAACGGCAGGCTCGCCTCCAGCTCGCGCTCGACGTCCTCGAGGCTCACGCGGCGGCCGAACAGCTTGGCGAACCGCTTGAGACGTCCCAGCACGTAGTGGAACCCGTCCGCGTCGGCGCGGCCCAGATCGCCGGTGCGGAGCGTCCCGCGCTGCACGTCGCCCAGTGCCAGGTCCTCGCGTTGCTCGGCATATCCCATCATGACGTTGGGGCCGCGGTAGACCAGCTCCTGCATACCCTCCGATCCCTCGACCGGCGAGAGGCTCAACGCTCCGTCCGGGATCGCGATCCCGATCGAGCCAATCTTCTCGCCCAGCCGATCGGGCGGAACGTAAGAGATCCGCGCCGTCGCCTCGGTCTGACCATACATGACCACCAGGCGCGCGGCCGATGCGGTCGCGATCTCGTGGAAGTGGGCGATCAGATCGGGCCTGAGCGCGCCGCCGGCCTGCGTCAGGGTGCGGAGCTGCGCGTGCCGGCTCGGAGTGAAGCGCAGACGATGGAGCGTCTCGTACATGTAGGGCACGCCAGCGAACGAGGTGCAGCGCGCGGCGTCGACCGCGCTCCAGAACTCGCGCCGCATGAACGAGTGCGGGGTGAGCGCCACCGAGCCCCGGCCCACAGGTGGGAGTTCAGCACCGAGAGGCCATAGGAATAGTGCGACGGCAGGCTCTGGATCGCGCGCTCCTCGGGGCCGAGGCCGAGGTAGTCCGCGATCGAGCGCGCGTTGGCCTCGAGGTTGGCGCGCGTGAGCCGCACCAGCTTGGGGCTGCCGGTCGATCCCGAGGTGGTGAGCAACAGCGCCAGGTCGGGGTGGAGGGTGTACGGCTGGTCGCGCTCGTGGCGCCACCACGTGTAACCGTCCCTGACCGCGGGGCCGTCGAGCCGGCGATAGGCCCGGGGCGCGTCGATCGCCGCGGGCTGGATCAGGAGGTGCGGAGCGTACGCCTCGAGCAGTCGTGCGAGCGGCGCCACGTGCGGCTCGACCAGGCATACCGGCAGCTCGGCGGCGAGGCAGGCGAGATACGACAGCACCGCGTCCACTTCGGGCCCCATGGCGAGGAACACCAGGCCTCGGCCCGGGACCGCGTCCCGCAGTGCGGTGGCACGCCCCTCGACCTCGCCCATCATCGCCGCGTAGTCGAGCGTCAGACCGCGTTCGGGATCGAGCAGCGCCGGTCCCGAATGGGTGCGGATCCGGTCGATCACCCCACCATGCCCCCGTCCACCCCGAGCACCTGTCCGGTGACATAGCTCGAGAGGCTCGAGGCCAGGAACAGGGCGACGTTCGCGACCTCGCGCGCGGTGCCCACGCGACCCATCGCGATGCTCGCGGTGCGCTTCTGGTACCACTCCTCCGACAGCCCGCGCGTCATGTCGGTGTCGATGAATCCGGGCGCGATGGCGTTCACGCGAATCCCCTTGGGCGCCAGCTCCTTGGCGCTCGCGCGGGTGAACGCCACCACCGCTCCCTTGGCGGCGGAGTAGGCGGTGGCGCCCTCGAGTCCGCGGGTGCCGCCGATCGAGGCCAGGTTGATGACACTGGGCGCGTGCTCCTTGCTCATCAGCCGGACCGCGTACTGGGTGAGATTCAAGACCGCCACGACGTTGACCTCGAGCGTCTCGCGCATCCCGGCGAGCGGGACCATGCCGAGCAGTGCCGGCGTCAGGACCCCGGCGTTGTTGACCAGCACGTCGAGCCGGCCGTGCTCGGCACGGCATTGCTTCATCAGCTCGCGCACGAAGGCTTCGTCGCTCACGTCGCCACGCAGCGCCGTGGCCCGTCCGCCGCGCCCGCCGATCTCGCTCGCCACCTCGACGATCGCCTCGCTGCGCGCGCAGATCACGAGCCGCGCCCCTCCTCGGCGAAGACCCGGGCGATCTCGCGTCCGATCCCGCGCGAGGCCCCGGTGACCAGCGCGACCCGGTCCTCAAGCAGCATCGAACGCCACTCCCAGTCGCTTCAGGATCTCCTCGGCCTTCCCCACGCTGCTCATGTTCAGGATGTCGTCGGTGTCGAACATCACGCCGAAGGCGGTCTCGATTTCGGCCACCAGGGCCATGTGCCCGACCGAGTCCCATTCGCGAATGGTGTTGTACGTGAGGTCATCGGTCACCTGCGTCAGGGGAATGCCGAGGGACTGGCCGAAGCAGTTCCGAAGCTTGTCCTTGTTCATCGAGCGGTCTCCGGGGTGAGAGCCGCGAGCCGGAGCCCGGTCTGGGGACCGGAATCGGTGACTCCGGGAGCGGTCGCGTGCGTGCGGAGCCATTTATGATACCCGCGGCTGCTTCGGTCCGCCACAGCCCCGGGGTGCGGCGCGTCTCACGACTCGGCGACGATCAGACCCTTCTCGGCCGCCAGACGGGCGTAGAGCACCTCGAGCTGCTGCACCATGCGGCGGGCCGAGAATTCCTCCGCGCGCGACCGGCCGCGCTCGCCCATGCGACGCGCTTGCGCGGGATCGCGGGCCAGATCGTCGAGGTGGCGGGCCATGGCCTCCATGTCGCCGATGTCGACCAGCCAGCCGTTCTCACCGGGGATCACGGCGTCGACCGCGCCGGCCACGCGAGTGGCGACGATCGGCAGACCCGCCGCCATCGCCTGCGGGAAGACGCGCGGGAGTCCCTCGTAGTGCGAGGCGAGCGCGAACACGTCGAGCGCGCGCAGGATCTCGGGAACGTCACGCCGCAGGCCCAGGAGGTGGATGCGGTCGCGGTGCGGAGATTTCGCCACCCACGCATGGACTTCGTCCCGCATCGCCCCATCGCCCACCATCACCAGTCGCGCTTCGGGCCGCATCTCGGCCAGCCGGCCGAAAGCCGCCAGCAACTCGAGCGGCGCCTTCTGATGGTTGAGCCGGCCGACGCTGCCGACCACGAAGGCGTCGAGCGGAATGCCGAGTCGCGCGCGCGCCCGGTCCGGTCGATCGCCACGTCGCGGTAGGCTTCGACCTCTATCCCCGAGCGGATCAGCTCGAACCGGTCGCGCACGCCGATCCCGAGCGCGATCGCCTCCCGCCGATCGGTCTCGGCCACCGCAACCATCGCGTCCGACCAGCGGGCGCACATCTTCCGATCCAGACGGCGATCCCGGGAAGCGCACGTGATGCTTGTTCCACGACACGCCGTGAAGCGTGTGGACGATCACCGGCACGCCCGCGAGCCGGGCCGCGACGCGACCCAGGCCGCCGGCCGTGGCGCTGTGGGTGTGGACCACGTCGTAGCGGCCGCGCTTGATGAAGGCATGGAGGCGGAACAGCGCCACCAGGTCCTTCCAGAGGTCGAGCTCGCGCACCAGAGTGGGCTCGATGTGCATCGTCACGCCGCGCGCCTTGACCTCGCCGTGCAGCTCTCCCTCGGAGCCGGTCTGCGGGCCGGTCAGGAGCTCGCTCGGGAAGCGCGCCTGATCGATCAGGGCGCACGAAAGCATGAGTGTTCTCCTGCGCGCCCCCACGATCATGCGGGTGATGATGTGGAGCACGCGCAGCGTGCCGCCGTCCGTTGGTCGAGGCGGCGCCGTCGCGCGACGCCGCGGTCACGGTGGCGCGGCCCGATCGCACACCGGGGGCGGAAACGCCTTCGGAATCATGAATGGCCGACAGGGTGCGTCCTTCGTTGGGGCGGGGCGACTGCGGCGCGAAGGTGCGCCGAGCGCGAACCGGCTCTCGTCATGTGCATGGAGACGGTGAGTGCGTAGGTTAAGGTCTCGATCGCGGCAGGGTCAAGCGGGCCGCGGCGATCCGCATGCGGGTGATCGGACCTCGCGCGCCCGAGCTTGAGCGCGGCATGCGGTGCCAGGGAATTCCTGCCGATAACATGCTTGCGAGACCGCCGCCTCGGTTCGATCCAGGGAAGGAGGCCCGATGAAGCCGCTCGATCTCAAGCGCTGCAAGATGGTTCCGGGAAAGTTCTACCGCACGCCCAGGGAAGTGTGGGGATTCCGCTCGGACCAGGGACGCGGCACGCCCACACGTGTCGCGCGCGAGTTCCTCGGCGCCAACGCGGAGGGCCTCGGCATCTCGGGCGGGCTCGGCCGGCTGTCGTTGCGCAAGACCATTCACGGTCTCGGCGCCCGCCACGTGATCTTCGAGCAGCGGCACCTCGATCTCCGGATCGTGCGCGCCTACGTGACCGTCCACGTCGGCAGCGATCGCCGCGTGTACCTGGTCAAGAGCCGCGCGGTGCCGGTGGACTTCCTCCCCGGCCGGCCGCGCTGGGCGATCTCCTTCGAGACCGCGACGCGACACGCGCGCGCGGAGCGTCCGCGCGCGCGGCGCGACGCTGCAGAGTCAAGGAGCGCGAGCGGGTGTGGTACCTGGCGCGCACGCGGCTCCACGCCGCCTACAAGCTCCGCGTCCTGCGCGACCATCCGCGAGCCGAGTGGATCATCTACGTCGACGGCGAGAAGGGCACGATCCTGAGCAAGTACGACAACCTGGCCCAGGCCCGTGGCCACGCCACCGTCTTCGATCCCAACCCGGTGCTGGCAGCACCAGACTGGGTGCCGGTCACCGAGAACGGCGTCGTGCGCCGGCCGCCGGCCGAGGCCTACCGGCGCGTCACGCTCGGCGACCTCGACGGCCGCGGGTACTTCGACGGCCGCCGCGTCACGACGAAGCGGACCGCGCGGCGCGTGCGCCGCAAGGATCTCGACTGGAGCTGCGCCAGCACCCAACCCGGCTTCGACGAGGCGATGGTCTACTTCCACGTCGACCGCGCGATACGGTATCTCGAGTCGCTCGGCTATCGCGGAAGACGGCGCCGATCTTCCGCCAGGCGATCGAGGTCAACGCGCACGGCACGCGCGAGGACAACTCCTGGTACAGCCCGAGCGAACGGCGCCTGACCTTCGGCACCGGCGCGGTCGACGACGCCGAGGACGCGGAGACCGTGCTCCACGAGCTCGGACACGCGATCCAGGACGCGATCTGTCCCGACTTCGGCCAGTCCCTGAGGCGGCCGCCATGGGCGAGGCGTTCGGCGACTACTTCGCCGCCAGCTTCTTCGCCGAGCGGAAACCGCCGAGGTACCGGCCGACGGTGTGCTCGTGGGACTGCGTCACCAACACCGACCTGGATCCAGCCTGCCTGCGCCGGCTCGACGACGACGTCACGTACGAGAGCTTCGACCACTCGAACGACGCCGACGAGCACGAGAACGGCGTCATCTGGTCCGCCACGTTGTGGGAGATCCGCCGCGCCCTCGGCCGCGCGATGGCGGACCGCGTGATCATCGACAGCCACTTCCAGCTCGACGGCTTCACCTCGTTCGCCAAGGCGCGCGCGCGATCCTCGACGCGGACCGGAACCTGTACGGGGGCCGGCACCTCGCGCGGCTCAAGCGAATCTTCCACCAGCGAGGGATCGGTCCGGTCGAGTAGGGGCGACCGTCTTCGGCTAGCTTCCGTCGACCGCGCCTCTTCGTTCCCCCAGCACGTGGTCGAGCGTTCGCTCGAGCGGGATCTCGGCACGCCAGCCGGTGTCGCGCTCGATGGCGCTCGGATCGCCGACCAGGTGCTCGAGGTCGGCGGGACGCACGCGCGACGTGTCGACCTCGATCGTGATCGGGATATGCGCGCGCTCGACCAGCATGCGGATCACGTCGCTGAGCCGGACACCCGTGCCGCGACAGACGTTGTAGGCGGCGCTGCTCCGGCCCTGCTCGAGCAGCGCCAGGTAGGCCTTCACCACGTCGCGCACGTCGAGCAGGTCGCGCGTGACCTCGAGGTTCCCGACCCGCAACACCGACTCAGGCAACCCCTTCTCGATCCGCGCAATCTGCTCGGCCCACGATGGGATCGCGAAGCGTGCCTCCTGCCCGGGACCGGTGTGCGCGAACGAGCGCGTCCGGATCACGTCGAGCCCATGCTGCTTGAACGCCAGCTCCGCGAACGCGTCGGCTGCGGCCTTCGAAAGGCCGTAGGGGCTCACCGGACGGAGCGGCGAGTCCTCGGCGGCCCGCGTCCCGGCCGGGAGCGATCCGTAGACATCCGCGCTGCCGATCGCCAGCACCCGTGCGCGCGGCGCCTCGTGCCGCACCGCTTCCAAGAGGTTCCAGGTGCCGAGCGCGTTGATCTGAAATGTCTCGATGGGCTGCTCGAACGAGCGCCCGGCGCTGCTCTGACCCGCCAGGTGGACGACCGCATCGGGCACGACCGCGGCGACCACGGCACGCAGGACCTCGAGATCGCGGATGTCGGCCACCTGCCACGAGACGAACGGCGCGCCGGGGCCGGGGCCGTCGATGCCGGTTCCGTGCACGCGCGCGCCGCCGGAATCCAGCGCGCTCGCCAGATGGCGTCCGACGAAGCCGGCCGCGCCGGTGATGAGGATCGCGCGACCGTCCAGGTTCACGGAGCGACCGAGTCGCGGCTCGGGGCGATGCGCTCAGCGCGCGCGCCAGTACTCGAGCATGTCGCGCAGCGTCTGCTCGAACGGAATCGTGGGCTCCCATCCGGTCGCCTCGGTGAACTTGGAGTTGTCGCCGAGCAGGAGCGGCACATCGCTGGGCCGCAGCCGCGACGGGTCCTGCTTCACCTCGATCTTCGACCTTCGCTCATCGCCGAGCAGCAGATCGAGCACCTCCTGGATCGCTGCACGCGCTGCCGCTCGCGATGTTGTAGACCTCGCCCGGCTCGCACTTCTCGAGCGCCAGCCAGTAGGCGCGTCACCATGTCGCGCACGTCGGTGAAGTCGCGCTTGCGCTTCGAGGTTGCCGACCATCAGCACCGGGGGCTTGCGCCCTTCTCGATGTCGGCGATCTGCTTCGCGAAACCCCGACGCCACGAACACCGGCGCCGCGGCGCGGCCCTCGTGGTTGAAGCCCGCGCGTGCGCACGCTGTCGACCTTCCACGACATCCAGTACTGGTAGCCGAGCATGTCCTGCGCGACCTTGCTCACCGCGTACGGCGAGAGCGGTCGCAGCGGGTTGGTCTCCTTGATGGGCACTTCGTCGGGATAGCACCATCCCGTACTCCTCGCTCGAGCACGCGAGCTGGATCCGGCACCTCGAGCCCGATGCGGCGCACCGCTTCGAACAGGTTGAGCCTGGCCGAGCACGTTGGTGGCGAGCGATTCGGTCGGCGCGGTCCACGAGGTCGGGCACGAACGACTGGGCGGCGAGATGGAAGATCCAGTCGGGCCGCACCTTCTCGAGCGTCATCGCGGGTAGACGAGGCGTCGCGCAGGTCGCACTCGAGCAGCGTGATCCGGTCCACGAAGTGCACGAATGTTGTCGGCGCGGCTCCGCCACCGCTGGATGCCGAAGATCTCGCTGTCGCCACGCTCGAGCATGTAGTCGACCAGGTGACTGCCGGCGAAGCCGGTGACGCCGGTGACGAGGACCCGTCGCTTGCCGCTCGCGGGGTTCATGAATGGCTCCCGTGCTCCGGGCGAGGTGCGGCGTGATGGGACATGTTCGCTCCTGTCCGAACGAAGCGTGATGGGTGCTGCATCGCGGAGCCGGAGAAGGTAGGGGCTCGCCCGATCGCGGTCAACGCGTGGACGAGCGCTGCGCGGGCGAGCGGACCCTCACCGCTCGAACCGGAGAACTCGAGACGGCGAACGTTCAGGAGGGAACGGCGCGCAGCGCGAGCGGCCGACCGCCATCGGCGATCCGCTCAGGCGAGGCGCGGAGCCCACGAGCGACCACCACAGCTCGAAGCTCAGGGCGGCCCACAGCGGTCCCGAGCGGTCGCGACGCGCGCGATGCTCCTCGTGCCAGCGGCGCAGCACGTCCATCCGGAACATGCCGCTGCCGGACCCGGCGAACACGTCCCCGACCAGCGTGTCGAGCGGACCGCGCAGCCAGTCCTCGATCGGCACGGAGAAGCCGTGCTTAGGACGCTCCGAGATCTCGGGTGGGAGATGCCGCCGCGCCAGCACGCGCAGCAATTGCTTTCCATTTCCGCCATCGAGGCGTGAGGCGAGCGACAGGCCGGCCGCGAACTCGACCAGCGGATGATCGAGGTAAGGCACGCGGCCCTCGACCGAGGCGCCCATGGTGGTGCGGTCCTCCTTGAGCAGGAGGTCGTCGGGCAGGTAGTAGAGATGGTCGACGGTGAACGCCAGCTCCTCCTCGGAGCGCGGGTCGCGCCAGCCTCGAGCGCGATCTCGCGCATCAGCGCGCGCCCCACGCCGGCGGGATCGGTCGCGACCGCGAGCGCCTCGGCCCAGCGCCCCCGGCGGCGCGGGCTCGAAGGCCGACAGATAGGCGTCGATGAACCGGGGCCGGCTGCGCGCCTCGAGCAGCTTGCGCACCATCACCATCCGCTCGCCCGCGCGCGTGCGGCGGTGCTGGTCGCGCTCGGTCAGGAGCGCGGGCGCCGGCCCCCGCCAGCGCGCGCGGGATGATGCGGGCGCGCCGCAGCAGCGATCCCATGCGATAGCGGCGGTAGCCGCCGAACACCTCGTCCCCGCCGGTGCCGGAGAGCAGCACGGTGACCTCGGACGACGCCGCGCGCGCCACCAGGTGGGCCGGCACCGCGGCGGCGTCGGCCAGTGGCTCGTCGAGAACTCGGTGATGCGGGGCAGCTCCCGGGCGACGTCGATCGGGACCGTGAACTCGCGATGACGCGTGCCGAAGCGCTCGGCGACCGCGCGCGCGTAGGGCCGCTCGTCGTGGTACCCGGCGCCCTCGAAGCCGATCGAGAAGGTCCGGGTCTCGCGGCGCACCGCCTCGGGCAACAGCGCCACCAGCAGGCTCAGAATCGATGCCACCCGAGAGCAGGATGCCGAGCGGACGGTCGAGAGCAGCATCGACACCACCGACTCCGCGATCCGTGAGCCGACCTGATCGGCGAGCACATCGATCGGCGGCTCGGGCGTTCCGTTGCGGGGAAAGAACCGCGGCCAGGCCCAGTAGCGCTCGTCCTTCCGCGTCCCGGGCTCGAGCACCACGCGGCAGCCGGGGCGCACACGGCGGATGGCGCGGAACGGCGTCGCCTCGCCCGGGATCCAGCCCAGCGCCAGGAAGCGGCCGAACGCGTCGAGATCGAGATCACGCGGCAGATCGGGATCGCAGAGCAGACACTTGATCTCCGAGGCGAACAGCACACGGTCGCCGACGGTGGCGACGTAGAGCGGCTTGACGCCCAGGGATCGCGCGCGAGCAGCAGTCGCTCGCGTTCGACGTCGTCACACCGCCACCGCGAACATCCCGCGCAGCTCGCGCACGAACTCGACTCCGCGCTCGAGGTAGAGATAGGGAACAGCTCGGTGTCGGTGGTGGTGCGCAACGCGTGACGGGACCCCAGAGTCCGCGCGCGCAGCGCCGGGTAGTTGTAGATCTCCCCGTTCTGGATCGCCCACACGCGCTGCTCGGCGTCGGCGATCGGCTGATGCCCGCCCGCGACGTCGAGGATCGCCAGCCGGCGCACGCCGAGCGTCGCGCGGCCCACCGTGTCGAGCCCGCGGTCGTCGGGTCCGCGGTACTCGATCGCGCGCAGCATGGTGCTGACCAGCGCCTGGTCGGCGGCGCGCTCGGCGTCAGTCGGCGGACGCTCGCCGCGGCGGTAGATGCCCGCTATCCCGCACATCGGATCCCCGCGGCTCGGCGCGCCGAGCATTCCGGTGGACGACCCGGGCCGGATGCGGTCGGCACGACGCGCGCCGGCGCGACCCGGACGGCTTCGAGCCCCGACCCGCGCCCGGTCGGTCACGCCGCCTGCGAGTCGCGGGCGTGGATGTGGCCGCCCCGAACCACCATCGCGGACCCACCGCGATCTGCGTGATGCCGACCAGGCCCACGAAGTTGGCGCCGGTCAGATTGACCACGCCGAGGCTGATGACCAGTGGCACGTGCATGCGTCGGCCAGGTGGTAGCCGAAGGTCCCGGGCTTGGTCACGCGCTTCGTCGCCTGGCCGAGCTTGAAGAACTGGACGAACCAGCGCGTGCAGGCGTAGACGCCGAAGATGCCGAGCCCCACCCAGGTCTCGAGCCACCAGTTCTCACACTGGCCGATCTTGTAGTGGAGCGCGTTGTACTTGTCGCTCACGAACCGGAATCCCAGGAACCCGACCCCGATCAGCCAGTGCTGCCAGCTGGCCGCCAGCACCTTGAAGGCCGTGATGTAGGCGAACACGCGCATCAGCCACGAGAACAGCTCGACCGAGCCACGCTGCATCGCCGCCGTCTTCAGCATGCGCTCCCACCAGCTGTGCGGCGCCAGCGGCAACGCGATCGCACCCAGGATGACCGCCAGCACCAGGTAACGAGTCGGAACGCGCCGAATGATGAGCAGGTTGAACGCGAGCAGGGCGAGCAGCCCGCTGCGGGACTGGGTCCATACCTCCATGATCAGGATCACGACGAACATCACGAGGTTGTACCACCGCGGCCGTAGCATGTGCTCGGCCATCAGCATCGCCCACACCACCACCAGGGCGGCGCCCGCCTCGTTCGCCCCCTCGACCGGCCAGGTCGGTCAGCTCGCCACCCAGGTGATGCCGGCGCGTTGCACGCCCATGCCCAGCACCTGGATGGTGTTGATCACCGCGAAGGACATCACGAACGCGATGACGGTCCAGTAGGTCTGCCGCAGCTCTGCGCTCTCCGCGGATCCACCACAGGGCGAGCGGGAACATCAGAAAGGCTTCCGCGGAGCGGATCACGTAATAGCTGATCTCGACCGTGGCGGCGGTTCCGAAGTTGCGAAGGATGTTGACGAGCGACAGCGCGGCGAGCGCGAGATACAGGATCGCGCCGCGCGTGAACTTGCGGGTGGCCTCCCGGATCGCGTCGTGAGCGGGTCCGATCTCGACGGCCATTCGCACGCGTGCGTCGTAGCGCGCTCGCCCGAGGGTGCTGGCCACCACCACCAGGGGCAGGAACACGTCGAAGGCGTTGACGTAGTGCTGCGGCGTGGCCGCCACACACACCAGGAAGAACGCCGAGCCGGCCAGGATCAGGAAGCCGGCGTAGGGGCGGAATGCCACGTAGATCGAGAGCGCCGACCCCGATGAGCGCGGCCAGCGCCAGCTGGTCCAGCGGCGTCGGATTGCCCGACCGCGAGCGCGAACGCGAGCGCCAGCCCGGCGGCCAGGATCGCGAACATCCCGGTCCGCATCCACGGCTGCGGACCGCAGGACCTCGGCGTCCATCATGAGGTGTGCTCGACGAGCAAGAGAATCTCCGCGCCCGCTGCGCGTGCTAGTGCTAGTGTCCCGAGTCCGAAGTCATGTTCACGGCCTCGCTGAGCAATCGCGGGGCAGGGCAAGGCGCGACGACGAAGTCGTGTCTTAAGATACTTCGAGGAGGAGCAACGCAGCCATGCCCCGTGAGGGCCAGCGAGACGTGAACAGGACTTCGGACTCGGGACACTAAGCGGTCGACCGTCTGAGGGACACCCAGGTCCAACCGCTCGCCAGCAGGAACGCGACGAAGGTCGCGACCAGAACCATGGATCGTGCGGCGCGGTCGGGAGCGGATCTCGGGCGCCTTGGCCTCGTCGAGCAGGGTCACCGTCGGAACGTCGCGCATCTCCTGCAGCCGGGCGTCCTCGTACTGGGCGGTGAGAAACGTGAACAGCTTGCGCTGGATCGTCGCGTCGAGCGCCAGCCGGGCGCCCTCGTTCTTGAGCTCGGGAGCGTCGCCATCTCCTTGTCGAAGGCGTTCAGCTCGGCGTCCATTTCGCGCACCACCGGGCTGCCGGGCAGGCTGTAGCTGGAGACGTAGGCGCGCTTCACCTGGAGGTTCAGCTTCTGCGCCATCACGTCCGCGAACCCGCGCACCGCCGCGTCGTCGGTCGAAACCACCACCCGATGCGCGCGCTCGTATTCCGTGAGCTTGTTTTCGGCGCTGTGCATGCGGCTCTCGATCTCGGCCAGTCGCATCTCGAGGAACTGGCGGCTGCGCTTTGCCCTTGGTGTGTTCAGGACCTCGCGGTTGAAGCGGTCCAGCTCGGCGACCAGGAAGTTCGCCATGTCGGCGGACTGCTGCTTGTTCTGCGCCTCGGTCTTGATCACCACGATGCCGACGGCGCTCACGTCCACCTTGACGTGCTGGTCGAGCTCCTTGAGCGTCCGGTCCATACCGACGAGATCGTACTGCTGATCGAGATGAAATTGCTTGATCAGCGCCTCGCGTAGCCGGCGGCTCTTCAGGATCTCGACGTAGACGTCCGACGGGGTCGAGGTGCTGAGCAGGCCCACCCGGTTGAGGGCCGAGGTCTCGATCAGGCCGGCCAGGTTGCTGAAGACGTCCGTGTTCTCCGACGGCGGAAGCAGGGTCGCCTCTGCCGTGTACCAGGGCTTGCTGAACCACGCCACCAGCGCCGTGATCACCGCGACCCCGAACACGAACGCCGCGATCGGAACCTTGCGCTCGAGCATCACCGAGATGAATCGGCGGGGCGTAATGGGAAGCGGAATGGGTTCCGGGATGCTCGCGTTCATGGCGTGGGCGGGGTCTTTCCGGGGAATGGGCGGCGGGCCGGCCCACCAGCTCTCGGGACGATCGGCCTCAGACTCATGATCAATCTAGGATAAGAGTCGTGCGGAGGGTGGGTCAACTGATTCACCACGACTTGACCGAGTCCTGGCGATCCCGGGAGACTGCGCGGCCCGCGCTCGTCGTGCGCGCCCCGTGTTCCGAGGGATGGACCTGAAATGAGCGAAGCGCTGCGCGTCGGGTTCGTGGTCGACGGCCTCACGGTTCTCCGCCTGGCAGGCCGAGCTGATCGAATCACGCGCGTCGGGAGCGCGGGCTCCAGAGCACGCTGTTCAGTGATCGAGGCCGCGCGCGTCCGCACCCCGGCATCCGGTGCTCGCGGCCTATGACGCGTTCGACCGGTTTCTCGATCAGGGCCGCGGCTCGCTGCTCCGAACCGTCACGGTCGAGCCGGCCGGCGCCCACGGTCCTGACCGGCACGCCGGGTCAAGGGCTCGATCCGGATCGGATCGCGCGATGGTCGAGCAGGGTCTCGATCTGCTGATCGATCTCGGCGCCCATGACACTCGAACCCGCCGCCGCGCGCGGCGGCCCGATACGGGCTCTGGATGCTCCAGTTCGGCGACGACACCGGCGCGGCGAAGAGCTTCCGCAGCTGTGGGAGATCACGAGAAGCGATTCCTGGCGGTCGCGAGCATCGTGGCGATGAGCCCGGACGGGACGCGTCGGGTCGTGGGGCGCACGACCCTGCAGCACGCATCCCTACTCGTTGATCCGCACGCGTTCGGTCGTGATCGCGGCGCTGATGAATCTGACGCTCGGACGGCTGCGCGCTCCTCGCGACCTGGGCCGTGCTGCCTGGCGCGCTGGAGGGCGGTTGCGGAACCGGCCGGCATCCCGTCCCCGGCGCCTGGAGCGCTGGGGCTGGCGACGCGGTTCGCGATCTGCGCGCTCCGAGTGGCCGGCCAGCATCTGGAGCATCGCCGCGCGCGACGATTTCTACTGGTCGGTGGCCGTCGCGCCTCGACCGGCCGGCTTGCGGCTCGAGGCCGCGATGCGCGAGGCGACGTTCCGGGAAATGCCTCAGCCGCCCGACTGGTTCCATGCCGATCCCTTCGTGTTCGAGCATCGTGGCCGGCCCTACCTGGTTCGTCATGAGGCCTTCCCTACGCCACACGGACGGGGGCGTCATCGCCGTGAGCCGCGTCGAGGCCGATCGACGGATCCGTCTCGCGGCCCGAGCCGGTGCTCGAGCGGCCCGTATCATCTTTCGTATCCGCGCAAGAGTTCGACTGGCGCGGACAGACCTTCATGCTGCCCGAGACGAGCGGGAATCGGACCATCGAGCTCTACCGGTGCGAGCACTTCCCGGATCGCTGGGCGCTCGACACCGTGCTGATGTGAAGGACGTCGAAGCGGCGGACGCGACCGTGTCTCGAGCACGCGCGGACGCTGTGTGGATGTTCGTGACCGTGGCATCACGCGGCATGTCCCCGATACCGAGCTCCACCTGTTCCACGCCGCCGAGGACCTGCGGGGCCGTGGCAGGCCCATCCGCTCAACCCGATCGTCTCGGACGTGCGGCGCGCGCGCGCGCCGGCGGGTGCTGTGGGAGGAAGACGGCCAGCTCATCCGGCCGTCACAGGACTGCACTCCGGGCTACGCCTTCGCGATCTCCGTTCCAGCGCGATCACGACGCTCACGCCCGAGGGGACTACGCCGAGGAGATGCCCGCGCGCCTGACGGCGAGCCAGTTGCGGTGGAAACGGAAACGCGCGGAGGACCCACCACTGGTTCATGGGCCCCCGCTTCATGGCGATCGATGCCACGGTGTCGCGCTTCGCCGGCTTCCGACTCCCGTCGCGCCCACGCACCGTCACCGGCTGCCGCCCCGTCGCGCGAGGCGATCGCGGCAGAGAACCTCCGATCAGGCATCGCGGCAAGGGAACAGCGGGCATGTCGGCGGTGTTGTTCGCGATGAGATGCGGCGGCGGCGGGATCTCGAGGTCGTGAGGCCAGACGTTGATCGGCAGGGCCCGGTGAGAGCGGAACCGATGACGAAGGGCGCGCGCGCTCGAGCGCGGGTGAGCTGGTTCCGGCGCGGGATCGCGTCCGGCCGGCCGCTCGAGCAGCCTCGCCAGCGTCTCCGAGATCATCCAGTCGTGGAGCGCGTCGTCGTCTTCGTCCGCGAACAGATCGACCAGGGTGGCCTCCGGGCCCGTGGTGGCCCCGATACACGCGCGCGAACGACCAGCCCCGGACCGTTCCGTGCGACGCGGAACTGCAGCGGCAGGAAGCGCCCCAGCTCTTCGACCGCGTTCACGAACCAGCGGATGCGCGCCGGGTCCGGCAGCGGCACGATTCCCGCGTTGCCGGAACGACGGTAGAGGTCGACCACCTCGGCGCCGATCTCGGCGCACCTCCTCGACGACTCCGCCCGGCCGGCCCCGGGAGGGGCGCGGCGCGAACCACGGCCGCGCAGCGATCCGAAACGCCGCGCGCGCCCATGCGGCCGGGAGTCCGGTGCGACGCGCCACGTAGGCGCCCAGGGCGCCGCCCTCGAGTGGCAGCGCGTAGAAGCGGTAATCGCCCGCGCTCCGCCACTTGAGTCGCGGCAGCAGCGCCAGCGTGCGTCGGGTCCGGCACCCACCGTCACGATCGGCTCCGTGCGCCGCATCATCGTCTGCATGAGACGCACGCCGATCCCCGAGCCGCGCAGATCCGGGCGGCAGAACCAATCGTGCAAGTCTCGAGGCACGTCACGTCCCCGTCCGGCGATGCGGTAGGGACTCAGGAACGCCCACAGGCTCGCCACGCACTCGTCTCCATCGAGGGCGAGATAGCCGAGCAGCGATGGACACTCGAGATAGCGCCAGCGGTAGTAGGCGTCGGTCTTCGGCCGCGACCAGGTGCGCTCGGAGAAGCGTCGAAACGATGGGAAGGTGAGCGGGCTCGAACGGAACGATGCGAAGCGCCATCGAGCGTGCTGCAGGCGGTTGCTCCGCCGTCGACCACCAGGACCTGGCCGGTGATGAAGTCCGCGCCCGGCGAGAGCAGGAAGTCGACGACCGGGATGACGTCGGCGGCTGTCCCGAGCCGCCCGAGCGGCGTGCGTCGGACGATCTGCCGCCGCTGCGATTCGTCCGAGACCATGGGTCATCTCGGTCTCGAGGAAGCCGGCCGCGATGCTGTTCACCATGATGCCGCGATCGCCCAGCCTGCGCGCCAGCGCGCGGGTCGCGCTGTCGAGAGCGGCCTTGGTGGCCGAGCAGGCGACCAGCCCGCGGTAGCCGCGCAGGCCCACGATCGAGGAGATGCTGAGGATCTTCCCGCGTCGCGCGACCAGCATCGGCGCACGCACGCCCGGGTGAGATAGAGGCTGCCCTGGAGGTTGGTCCGGATCTGGAGGTCGATGTCGTCGAAGGGAGCGGTGGCCAGCAGACCATCGCGCGCGAGCCCGGCGTTGTTGATCAGCGCGTCGACGCCGCCGAAGCGATCCACGACGCGACGCACGAACGCGTGCACGCGCGCGCGTCCGAAACATCGATCGCCTCGAACAGGAAACGATCCGCGTAACGCGGATCACTCGCGACCGTCCGCGCGAACCCGACTCGCCCGGCTGAAGGTGCAGACCGCGTCCCCCGTTCGAGCAGGTGCTCGACGAAGGCCCGGCCGAGACCCCGGCTTCCGCCGCTGACCACGACGACGCGTGGGGGCATGCTCAGCTCCTCACCAGCTTGCCGGCCGCCGTGACCTCGAGCCGGCCCACGGAAATGCAGGATGCGCGGAACCTTGTATGCCGGAAGCTGGGCGCGGCAGACGGCTGCATGATGCGCGCTCGCGCCTCGGTCGGATCGACCTCCGGGGCCAGCACGATGTCGGCGCACACGATCTGTCCGGTGAGCGGGTTGGGATTCCCGTACACGCGCGCGCCGCGAATGCCCCTCGATCCCGTTCAGGACCCTGCTCCACCTCGGCCGGCGAGACCTTGCTGCCGCCGACGTTGATCCGCTCGCTCCGCCGCCCCGAGGAAGTAGACCCGATCGCCCTCGATCCGGACCAGATCACCGGTCGAGAGCCACCCTTCCTCGACGGCGGCTCCAGGCTGATCGAGATAGCCGCGCATCGCCCCCGGCGAGCGCAGCTGGAGCTCGCCGTCCACGATGCGCAGCGCGACCCCGCCGCTCGACTCCTCGAGATACCGCACCGGGAATCCCGCGCGCCCATCCTGGACCGAGAACCCCACGCCTCCTCGGTCGAGGCATAGAGATGGTGAGCTGCGGCGGCGGGAACTGTTCTTCGCAAGGCGTCGAGGACCGGCTGATCCACCGGCTCACCTCCCAGCGTGATCTGGTTCCAGCGCAGTCCCGCGAGCACCTCGGGCCGCACGGTCGACAGGAGCAAACGATAGAACGTCGGAGTGGCCGAGACGTGCGTGACTCCGTCACGAACCGCGAGGTCGGCCAGCTCGACGCCCGCGGGGACCGACGCCGAGCTGGCCGCCGTTCATCAGCGCGTGGAGGAACACCTGAAGTCCCGCGTAGGAGGTCGGCGCGAACGTGAGCAGCCACCGGGACGCGTCGAGCTTGGGGGTCGCGTGAACCGAGGCCGCGATCGAAGACCAGCTGTGCAGCGCCGCCTCAGGGGTCCCCGAGGTTCCGGAGGTGAAGAGCACCACCTCGGTGTCATGCGCCGCGCGCGGCGCCGCCGTCGAGGAGCCTCCTCGCGGGACGCGTCGAAGCAGTCGAATCCGTGATGATCGGCGAGCCGCGCGATCGTGGTGGCGTCCGCTTCCGGGCGGTAACAGATGAAGACGCGAGGTCAGGCCATCGAGTGCGAACAGCGCCAGGTAGAACGGAGACGTCGGCCACCCCCGCCAATCCAACAGGACGCTCTGCCACGCCCGAGGTGCCGGGTTCTCAGGTCCTCGACCCGACGCGCGAACTCGCCGTACGTCCAGCGGCCGCCCGGAGTCGACAAGAACAGCGCGGTCAGGAGCCGCCGCCGCGTGCCGACGGAGCCAACCGGAGATCAATCCCGCGTCCCGGCCTCGAAGAGACGCACGAACTCGCCCACCGTCCGGAACACCGGCGTGCCGTTGGCGAACGGGTCGATCCTGAGCTTGGTGTCCAGCTCGGGGATGATGGTGGCCATGTCGAGAGAGTCGAGCCCCAGTCCTGCTCGCCGAGCAGATCGGCGTCGGACACGCTGCCGGGCGACTGGCCCTTGTCGGTGCAGACCTGAAGGATCGTGGCGAGAACGGTTTCCCGCGGGAGTCATCGCTCTCCCGGAGAAGCCAGCTCGAGGTGGTCGTGTCCGCCCGCCCTCGAAGGGGCCGGCGCGCGATCACCGGGGCCGACCGGACGTCGCGGTCCGACCACCGGCCATCCGAGACAACCGAGCCAGCACCGGTGCACATGTATGCTAGCCCGAAGCGACCGGGGAAGTCCATTCGAACCATGATTTCGGGTGGAAGGCTCGCGTTCCGTTTCAGACCCGCGCCGCCGCGTCACGCACCCCCAGCACCTCTTTCATCGGCGCGAACCTGAAGTCGCGGAGCAGCCGGCGCAGCCGGCGATCGGTGGCCCCCAGGTTGACGTAGTGGGTGAGCGCGATGCGCCGCGGCAGCGGAATGCGCGGATGCGCGGCGTCGATCTCCCAGGGATGGAGATAGAACGTGAACGGGTGTCCGCCGCGGTTGATCGCCCCGAGCGCCAGCTTGGTGAACGCGTACGGGTAGATGCGGAAGTAGGCGCCGCCCGCGACCGGGACGTTCCTGCCCAGCACGCGCCAGGTGGTGATCGGGAACTCGGTCAGCGTGGCGCCGTCCGACGGCAGCTCGTACGGCCAGCGCGGCGCGTCCTCGATGCCGTAGCGGTAGTTGAGCACCGGAAAGATGCTCGAGTCGTAGCGGATGCCCAGCTCGGCGAGGATCGTCGAGCGCCCACAGCGACTGCTTGCGTGATCGAGAAGAACGGCGCGCGGTGGCCGACGATGGTCTGTCCCGACACCAGGTCCTCGAGGATCCGGATCGAGCGCTCGAGCTCGTCGCGGAAGGTCTCGGGCGTCATCTTGTAGACCAGCGTGTGGGACCAGCCGTGGGTCGCGATCTCGTGGCCCGCGTCCGCGATCTCGCGCACCAGCTCGGGATGCCGCTCGGCGAGCGCGCCGAGGATGAAGAACGTCCCGCGCGTCCCGGCTCTCCGCCATGACGCGCAGCAGCCGGCGTCCCGAGTCGGCAATGCGATCCTCGTAGCCTTCCCAGTCGGTGTGCAGGATCTCGAGGCCCTGGTACCAGTCCTCGGAAGTCGATCGTGAAGGCGTTGAGCGGTGGGAGCTCGACGCGATGCGCGCGCGGCCTACCCCGCCTCGCCGGAACGTCGAGAGCCCATTAGCTCAGCCAGCCCTTCACGGTGAGGAACGCGATCAGCGCGCCCATCAGGCTCTCGCCGGCGATGATCCCGGACGCCACCGGCACCGTGTACTTCTCGGCCAGCGTCGGGCGCACCTTCTTGAACCACAGCGCGAGCAGGAGCCGATGAAGAACGAGATCGAGTTGAAGCCGTTGATCGTGAAGGCGAGCCCGAGGCCGGTGGCGGAGGGGATGTACTTCTTCTGCTTCGGGAACTTCATCTCGAGCACCGGGATGATGATCCCGAGCACGGAACCGACCAGCGAGGCCGATGCGGGCCGGACGGCGGCAGCGCGCCGCATGCCCTTGGCGAGCAGCTCGGCGACCCCGCGCCACACCAGCGCGGCGGGCGCGGGCCACTCTCGGTGCCGAGCATGTTGACGTCGGGGATCAGGCGTGAAGAACGCGGGGATCACGACCAGGCCGCCGGCGAGCACACCGAAGAACTGGGCGATGAACTGCTGGCGCGGATTGGCGCCCAGCAGGTAGCCGCTCTTGAGATCCGTGAGCAGATCGCCGGCGTGGCTGGTGGCGCCGGCGGTGATGTTCGCGGTCATCAGGTTGACGGTGACGTCGCCGGGCTTGATCGCGCCGAAGGTGAGCTGGCGTGATCTTGCTGAGAGCGGCCCCACCGGCGGTGATGTCGGTCTCGCCGGTGACGCGCGCCGGCGACCACGACCAGGAAGAAGGTGGCGAGCACCGCGATCGACGCCCATCCACCAGGTGATGTGGAACAGCGCGTGGCCCAGCGCGATCACGGCGATCCCGAGCACGGCGTACCCGCCGATGAACCACGAGCCCGGCACCTCGATCGCGCTCCATCGGGTCGTCGGCCGCCGGTGCGCCGCTTGAAGAACGCGGTGATCGTGCTGAACGCGCGCACCACCGTCTTCCACTGCAAGAAGAACAGGCAGCAGGCCGGAGGTCACCATCATCGGGACGCCGATCCACAGGCTCCACGCCGAGATCTTGCGGAACGACGCCGCCTCGATCACGCCGGCGCTCGAGCATCATCGGCGCGAGGCAGCGCCGTAGTTGATGATGGCCCCGAGCAGCAGGCTCCACGACTGCCGGAAGCTGATGGATCGCGCCCGAGGCGACGAACAGCAGCGAGCCCTCGAAGCGACATCGTCACCTGGTTCAGCATCAGCGGCGCGTCCTTGAACGTGCCGATGCGGAGCCAGCTCGTCCCCACGTCGCCGCGATCTTCGGGTACTTGAGCCACGAGCAGCGCCGGCGAACCGAGTTCCAGTCGGTGGAACAGCGCCCACTTCGGCAGCCACGGGATCTCGGTGACCTTGATCCACGAGGCCTCGGCGTCGCGCATCCAGGTGATCAGCGCGCCGATGAAACCGGAGATGAACAGCGCGCGCGCCTGCTTCGCCGCCTCGCCGCCGTGCTCGTGGAGCGCCTTCAGTGGTGGCCGCCGCGGCGATGCCGGTCGGGATAGGGCAGCTGCTCGATGTTGATCATCTGGCGCTTGGCGGGCACGGCGAGGAACACGCCCATCCACGAGATCAGGATCACCCACGGCACGAGCACGCCAGTGGTTGGTCGGGATCATCGCCCGGGGCCGAGCATCATCAGCGCGGGGATCGCGTTCACCAGCCCGGCGCTGGTCATCGACGCCGGCGGCCGAGGCCGCCGACTGCATCGCGTTGTTCTCGAGGATGCGTGAAGTCGCGGGAACCAGCGCGGGCAGACGCCGGTGAAGCGCTGGCGAAGATCGTGTAGGCCAGGATGCACGAGGTGATCGCGACGCCGAGGCTCCAGCCCGCCTTGAGCCCGACGTAGACGTTCGAGCATCACCATGATGCCGCCGAGCAGCATGCCCATGATCACCGAGCGCACGCGTGAGCTGGCGGCATGCGGTCGCCCTGCGTAGACGTTCTCGAACCAGTGCCGCTCGATTTCCTCGAGGCGTCTTCGGAACGGCGGTCTCGGGGGCGGCAGGGATTCGATGGCCACGGCGGCGCTCTCGCGTCAGGGTGAGCGGCGGAGAACGGAAGGCGTAGAGGGGTGTCCGATCGTCACGCTCGAGACAAGCGTTTTTCCGCGCGCGGCGCGTCGATTCCGACATGGCAGAGAGCCTGCGGTTTCGGCGGCGAACCGATCGGAGAGCGGCCCGACTAACGACCGAGCTGCGTCATCCGCTGCAGCGCGAGATCGCGCGCCGGTCCGGCGGGCGCGCGCAGCATGTAGCTGCCGAGCGCGTCGGACGCCGCCGCCTTGCAGCTTGGCGTTCAGGGCCGCCACCCAGGCGCGATAGCGCGCGTCGGCGAGCGCGCGCCGGGCCTCGAGCTCGGGCGCGCCGCCCTGGGTCTTCTTGAGCGCCTGCTCCCACGACGCGGCCGCGGCGTCGAACGCCGGTGCGGTGGTGAGCCGCTCCGCCTTTGCGCGATTCCTCCGCCGCCTTCTTCGCCGGTGCGCGCGCCGCCGTCGGCCACGATGCGAACGTGTCCGGCGCCGACACCTCGAGCATGCCGCCGCGCGCGTGCTGGCCCTCGAGCACCGCGACCGGCGCGAGCGCGACGTCGGCCTGGCTGCTGCCGGGACCGACCTCGACCTGCCGCCGCTGGGCCTCGAACCCGATCGCCATCACCGAGAGCGTGTGCGTTCCCGGCGGCGCCTTGAGGCAGTAGCGGCCGATTGTGATCGGTCGACGCGGACTGCGCGAGATCGGCGAGCACCACCTGGGCGCCGCTCACCCGCGCGACCCCTGCTGATCGCGCACGGCGCCGCACAGCGACCCGGTCGCGTCGGCGCGGTCGAGCGCCAGCGCGCCGATCGTCTCGTTCGCGGTCGACGACGAAGCTTGTCGCCTTGCTCCTTGAACTCCTGCTTGGGCGGCGGCGCCGGCGACGAAGCCTCGATCGACTTCGCGAGCGGCTGCGGTCGCGGCTTAGCCGGGATCGTCGTGCGCGGGGGCTGCGTCGCCGCCGGAGGCGTCTCGGCGGGCGGCGGCGGAGCGAACGCGGGGGCACCGGGAGCCGGAACGGGCCGGGTCTCACCTTCGCCACGCGGCTGAACCTGACGCGCCCTGGTCGCGTCGTGCGGCTCGGCGAATCTCGCCCCCGGTGGAACCGGTGAAGCCACGTTCGCCTTCTTCTGATCGGATTCTTTACGCATCGTCGGGCTCGCGAGCTCGTCGGTCGAGGTTCGACCGGGCGAGGTGCCGGCCGCCGGCGAAGGCGACATCTGGTTCTCCATGTCGCCCATCGGACGGGCGCCCTCGGACGGAGGAGCGCTCAACGTCATATCTCTCGCCCTGCTCGATCCGCCGCGACAGCTCCTTCGATCGCATCACGTCGCGACGATCGGCGTTCAGGAACACGACGCCGGCGCCCACGAGCAGCGCTGCGGCGGCGCCGGCCCAGGCCATGCCGCGTGGCGAGCCGAGCCAGCCGAAGAGCCCGCCACGACTCGGCGCGGCGGCGCCGCGCGCGCGCTCGGCGGCGTCGAGCCGGTCCTGCACGCGCGAAGCGAAGCTCTCGAAGTACGCCTCGCCGGGATCGTGGGTGAGCGCTGCGGCGAGACCGCGGTCCTGGGTCTCGAGCTCGGCCAGCGCCTCGCGGCACGTCGCGCACTCCGCCAGGTGAGCCTCGGCGCGGGCACGGACGCGCTCGTCGAGCGCGCCGTCCATGAACGCGCCCAGCTCGGTACTGGTCAGGTGCTTCATCGTGTCTCCCCGGTCCGCGCCTTCAGGCGCTGCTTGAGATCGCTCCGCGCGCGCGACAGGCGCGACATCACGGTCCCGATCGGAACGTTCAGCGTCTTCGCGATCTCGTCGTACGACAGTCCATCCACCACCCGCAGCACCAGCGCCACCCGGTGCTCCTCCGACAGCTCGGCGAACGCGTCGTTCACGTGCCGGTCGTGCTCGTGCTTCTCGACGTTCGCGGCCGGATCGTCCTCCCCGCCCACTGGCGGCCCGCCTCGACCAGCGGCTCGAGCGACGTCTCGGGCCTGCGCTTGCGGCGGCGAAACAGCGAGAACGCGAGGTTGACCGTGATGCGCGTGAGCCACGGGCTGAGCGGCTCGCCGGCGCGGAACCGCCCGAGCGCCTGGTAGGCGCGGACGAAGGCCTCCTGCGACAGATCGTCCGCGTCGCTGGCGTTGCGAGAGTGAGACCGTAGGCGGTCCGGTAGACCGAGCGCTGGTAGCGCCGGACGATCTCCGTGAAGGCCGACGGGTCTCCGCCTTGAGCCGCCCGGACGAGGCTGTCCTCGTCGTCGGGCTTCAATGATTCATTACGCTGTGGGGCGGATTCCATTCCCGGGATCGCTACTCCCGTATCCGCATGCCTGTCAAGCGGATGCGCACCGGCGGACGGAGGTTGGCGCGGCCGGATCGCGGCCGGGTGGTTGGCGAATGCGCGGTCTACTGCCTCACCTTGGCATCGGCGGCGTTGCGCTCCTCGCGGGCCGCCTCGAGCGCTGCGCGAGGGTCCGCGGCGGCAGTCACCGCTCGTCCGAGGACGGCCAGGCTCGATCCCGCCCGCACCGCCTCGGCCAGCGTCGCCACGCGGCGCTGGTCCTGGGCGTCGGCGCCCGCGGGACGGATGCCGGGCGTAACCGCGAAGAACGGGCGGGCCACGCGGGCGCGCAGGCCCGACAGCTCGGCGGCCGAGCACACGATGCCCGCCGCCCCGGCGCGCAGCGTGATCTCGACCAGATCGGCGAGCGTCTGGTCGAGCGCGAGCGGACGCTGGAATCCGGGCGGAAGGTCGAGCGGATCGAGGCTCGTGAGCAGCGTCACCGCCACGATGCGCGTCGCGCCGCCGGCCGAGCTCGCACCCTCGACCGCGGCGCGGATCATCTCCTCGCCGCCCATGGCGTGTACGGTGAGGAGGTCGGCGCCCAGCCGTGCGGCGGCCGCGGCGGCGCCCTTCACGGTGTTGGGAATGTCGTGGAGCTTGAGATCGAGGAACACGCGCCGCCCGCGCGCCGCAGCTCCTGCACCGCCTCGGGTCCGGCGGTGGTGAAGAGCTGGAGGCCGACCTTGGCGTACTCGGTCCCGGCGCCGAGGCGCTCGTCGAGCGCCAGCGCCTGGTCGAGCGTCGGCACGTCGAACGCGATCGCGATCTCGGTCATGGCGTGGGCAATGCTAGCAAGAACGGGAACGTCCGCGCGCGCCGACCGGCGTTCCGTCACGTCCTCGCTTTGCGCGGGCCGCTTCGGCCCTTCGGCACGGGCGGCATCGCGGTGTTCCTCCTTCAGCCGCGCCAGGCGTCGTTCCGCTTCGAGGCGATCCCTGAGTTCGGGGTCGCCGTTGCGCCATGACTCGAGCAATCGGGCGTAGCTCTGGATCGCGTGGGGAACGTCGCCCGCCCGCTCATAGGCCTCGCCCAGCAGCAGCAAACCGCTCGCGAAGCACGGCGAGCCCAGGGTCATGTTGGACCGGAGCGACTGGAGCCGGAGCAGGGTCGCCATCGCCTCTTCGATCCGCCCGTGATCGAGCTGACATTTCGCGAGGAAATACATGAGCGGTACGTTCTCGACCGCGGGGCCCCAATCCAGGATCCGGCTCGCGGCGGCGGCCGCCTGGGCGCACTCTCCTCGCGCGGCGTGCCGGTAGGACGCGACGTAGGGACCGTACCACTTGTCCGCGGTGAGCTTGCGACCCGCGAGCGAATCGGCGGCGCGAGATTCCCCTGGAGCAACAGGACCTTGAAGCGTCCGCCCCAGTAGGGCCAGTACTGGAAATAGAAGTCTCGGTACGTGATTCGCCGCTCCAACTCCGGAGCCTCGTCGATCCAACGGGACGCGGCGCGCGGATCGTTCAACTCCACCAGGCACAGCGTGGCGGCATCCAGCCGGACCAGGGCCTGCTCGGCCGGATCGCCGGCTTGGCGCGCCAGTGTGGCCGCACGCGTCAGGTCGTCCAGCGCTTCCCGATACCCACCTTCGTCGATCCGGCCCACGCGCGCGCGTGCCAGATGGCGGCGCTCTCCCCGATTGGCGGCGAGGTGCGCATCAACCGATCCCACTCGCTCCGAGCCTCGCCCGCCCGGCGCAGATGGAAGTAGGCGTTGGTGAGCGAGAGCGTGAAATCGAAGTCCCGCCGGGGATCGAGCGCCCGTCCGCGCAACAGGGTCTCGAGTCCCTCGGCGCCACGGCCGGCGGCGACCTGGGCGTCTCCGAGCAACCGGTATGAATGAGTCGAGTCCGCGTCGGCGTAGCGTTGCGCCCATTCGAGAGACCGCTCGAACCGGCCCATGTCGAGGTAGACCTTCGCCAGGTGCTGGAGCGCGCGGAGCGCAGCCGGATCCATGGCGACGACCCTGTCCAGATACTCGATGGCGGTCGGGAACTCGTTCAGGTGCGACGAGTAGTCTCCGATGTCGAAGAGCATCTCCTTGTCTTCGGGATAGAACCGCTCCATCTCCATCAGGACTGCCCGCGCGGCCTCCAATCCTCCGCCCTCCTCCATCGCGCCCTGAGCCCGGAGGTGGTAGCGCTCGCGCTCCGGAATGCGATCGAGCAGAGCGAACGCCCTGGCGCGTTCGGCGCGCTCCTCCCGCTGTGAATCACCCAACCACCAATACACGTAGGCGAGACGCGAGTGCGCCAGGCCGAACGTCGAATCGATCGCGATCGCGTGGGCGAGCTCGACGCGCGCGGCGGTGAAGTCGAGGCGATCGATCAGACGTGCGCCTCGATCGTAGAGGTGGAACGCGTCCAGGTTCGAGGTGGTGATCTGGGCAACCGGCGTCAGGGCGGTGCGAACCGCGTTCGGGTCGCCGCCGAGCCGGGACACGACGCGCCGAGCCAGCGAGTCGATCGATATGCGGAATCTCACCGCGGCTCCGAGCGTCCAGCGCGGCGTCGAACAGTCGACGACGCCGACGCGGGTCCAGCGCCTCGAGATCCAGACGGTACCCGCCATCGACGCTCTCGACCGAGAGCACCAGCAGCGCCGTCGCGTTCATCCGCCGGCCGATCTCCAGCCCCACCGCCCGGTCGATCCGGTCGTCGATCTTTCGGCCCATGCGGGTCAGGACGTCGATCAGGCGGGGTCGGGTGAGGACATTCAGTGCCGGGGACTGATCCAGCGCGATGGTGAGCATTCCCGAGAGAGCGTCCAGCTCCGGATCGTTGGTCCGGTTGACGACGTCGGCGACGGCGATCGGCGGTCGGCTCGGCCGCGGCGCCGAGGCGAACGGCCGGCTCCGCCACACGGCCCCGGCGGAAACCAGCAAGACCGCGAGAACGGCAGCGGTCGCGACGAACGCAGGCCGTGAGACGCGGCGCCGCGGCGTCTCGAGAACCGTGCGAAGAGCGGTTTCCATCTGGTCGGCGCTCGAGATGCGGCTCGCGAGATCAGCGGCGATCGCGCCTTCCACCGCCTGCACCAGGGCCGCCGGAAGGCCGGGCGCACGCGGCTGAGCGCGACCTTCTGACCACGGTCATGCGCGTCCCGCAACGCTTCGAGATCAGCGCCCTCGATCGGATAGCCACGAGTGAGCAGCCGATACAATAGGACTCCGAGACTGTAGAGGTCCGACGCGGGACTCGCGGCTTCGCCCTTCAGGACTTCCGGCGCGAGGTAGATCGGTGTTCCGGTTGCCGCGGAGCGGCTCGCCGATCCTTGATCGAGGCTCGATCCGAGGTCCATCAGAACGATCCGGCCGTCGTCCGCGCGCACGACGTTTCGCGTCTTGATGTCGCAGTGCACGAGCCCGGCGCCGTGGACGGCCGCCAGCGCCCGCGCACAGTTCGATGCCGATCCGGACCACGTCGTCGACCGTGAAGCCCCCCTGCTCGTGAAGGATGTCCTCGAGCGTCGGACCGCGAACGTATTCCATCCAGATCCCGACTCGACCATCAGAGCCGATCGGCGCCGTACACCGTGACGACGCCGGGATGGCGAATCCGCGCGAGCAGGCGGCCCTCGTGCAAGACACTCTGTGCCGCCAAGGTCGTCCGCGTTTCGAGGAACTTCACCGCGACCTCGCGCTCGAGCGACGGGTCCCAGCCTCGATACACCTCCCCGAACCTGCCGGCGCCGATCCTCTCGAGGATCTCCAGGTGTCCCCAGCGAAATAGGAGGTCCGCTCTCGATGCCTCGGCGGGCATCCCGCACACCTCGGCGATGGACGCGAGGATCCCGAGCCGCTCGAGACATCGGGTCAGCGTGGCGTCGGCGAGATCGTCCTCCGTCCGGTCCGGCGGCTCACCGTCGACGATCCTCAACGCCTCGCGCAGCGCCCGGTCGTCGGAGTCAGACATTCATCGCCTCCGCCAGACGCACCGTCGCCCGAGCCACCAGCATCCGCGCGGCATCGGCCGACGGCTTGCCGAGGGCCTCGGCGACCTGCCGGTGCGAGAATCCCATCTCGATCCTGAGTATGACGGCCTCGCGCTCCTCGTCGCGGAGCCCCGCGAGCGCGGCCTCGTAGGCGTCCAGTGCGGCTCGGCCGATCGCCTGTTCGATCGGCGACGGCCCCGACTCGACGAGATCGTCGCTCAACGGTTCCCTCGCCGGATGGCGCGCGGTGCGCCGGATCTCGCCGCGCACCTCGTTGAGGAGGATCGCCCTCAGATAAGCCAGGAAGGCGCCCTCGTGACGGGGCTCGAACGACGTCACCCGATCGAGGCCCTTTGAGCAGCGCCCTGTGCACCAGATCCTGGGTGTCCGCCAGATCGCGGGCGCGCGCCGGGAGGCGCCGGTGCCCCCAGCGCAGCAGGATGGGCAGGTAACGGCGAAGGAGCTGGTCGCGAGCCCGTCGATCCCCTTCGCGGACCCGCGCGAGCAGGGCCGCGGTGGTTTCGACTTCGGTCGGCGTGGGCGACGGCACGCTGGTACGCCCCTCTCCGCAAGACAAACCGCCTGATACGAGCGACTCGAGGCTACGCCCGTCCGGATCGAGCGGGCAAGTCGCGACCATGCTTGTTCGGTTCTCGGCCGAACGAGCATTGACCGAGTAGAGACATCGTTCTCGAGGGGCCGCACCCGCTCCGGGTTCCGCGCGACATCGCGACACGATCGAATCCTCGATGGAGGGAAAGCATGCTCGTGAAGGATTGGATCAGTAGATCCGGCATCGCGGTCGCGATTCTGGTCGTGGCGTCTGGACCGTCGCTCGCGTCGCCGCCCAGCTATCTCGCGGCGACCAGCGTTCCGTCGTCGTACAACATCGGTCCGAGTGGATTCACCGTCGAGTGCTGGGTGAAGATGCGCACGATTGCGCCCACCCCGGCTGCGCGAAATCCCCGCGTGATCCGCTGCATCAACACCGGAGTCGTGAACACCCCGTCATGTGGCAGCTCGGCCCTGAATGCGTGGGAGCTCGAGGATCGCGATCGACGGTCACACCTCCCGGCATGCCGTGTTCGGGATGGCGAATTCCGGAATCTGCAGCGCCGTCGTCTCCGAGTCGGTGGTCTTCGATGGAAGCTTTCATCACCTCGCCGGGACCTATGACGGCACGACCCTGAAGCTCTACCGGGACGGCCAGCTCGACGGGCAACAGCGAGTGCCCGGGGCACCAGGTCAATGTCCAGGGCGGCAGACTGCGGGTCGGCAACCCCGTCAACGGCTCTCCTGCCGACATCGACGCGGCATTCGACGGCGTCGTCGACGAGATCCGGATCTGGCGTGTCGCTCGAACCGCGAGCGAGATCGCCGGCAACATGAACACCGAGCTCGTCACTCCCTATCCCGCCGACCTCGTGGCGTACTGGAAGCTCGACGGCAACTACGGCGACGAGGTCGCCGGAAACACGCTGATCCCCACCGGCGACGATTCCCTGTTCGCCGCCAGTCCGAAGCTCGAGCCTGGGGTCCGCGGTGCTCATCTCCCCATCCGGGCGACCTGGTTCCGGGCTCGGGCAGCGCGGGAAGTTACTGTGGGTCATCGCCACCGCCTGCCTGCTCGAACGGCATCGATGATGATGGGGATGGATGCGCCGACATGGGAGACCTCGGCTGTGCGAGCCCCGACGACGATTCCGAGGCCGGGGCCGGCTGCTCCCAATGCGCGAACCACATCGATGACGACGGGGACGGGTGTATCGATCTGCAGGATCCCGGCTGCACGGGCCTGCCGACAACTCCGAAGCGGACGTCGCCTGCGCTCAATGCGCGAACGGCATTGACGACGACGGGGACGGGTGCACATCGACCTGCGGGACCCCGGTTGCACGAGCGCCACGGACAACTCCGAGGGGAGACGCGCTGTGCACCCCTGCTCCGACGGCATCGACAACGACGGCGATGGATGCATCGACTATCCGCGAGACGCCGGCTGCGGGAGCCCACCGACAACTCGGAGGCCGAAGCCGGCTGCGCCCAGTGCGCGAACGGCATCGATGACGATGGGGACGGTTGTGCGGACTTCCCGCTGGATCCCGGCTGCAGCAGCCTGGACGACCATTCGGAGGGCGACGCCGCTTGCAAGCCGAGCTGCGGCGGCCCGCGGCGGCGGATCACCGCGGAGCGACTGGGCGATTCCCGCTTGGCCCGGGGCTCGGCCTGCAGGGCTTCAGTCCAAATCCCGCCGTGGGCGATCCGCTCGTGGAGTTCACGCTGCCGGCGCCGGTGCCGGCGTTGATCGAGGTCTTCGACGTCCGAGGGCGACGGATCGCGGCGCAGAGGGTGGACGAGGCTCGGCATCGGCACGCATCGAGTGCGCGAATCGAGCTGGGTCGCCCGCTCGGCGCGGGGATCTACACCATCCGACTCACGCAAGGCGACCAGCGAGCCACGACGCGAGGCATCGTCGTGCAGGTGACTTCCGCGTGCCGAGACGGCCGGATTCCCTCAGCGGCTCTGGCGCGCCAAGTCGACCTCACCCTCGCGGAACGACAGCACGCCGCGCCAGTCGTCGAGCCGCCGGACGCCGCGCGCGACCAGCAGGCGCTCCATCTCCTCGAGCACGTCGAGCGCGGCGCGCGGGCGCAGGAAGCGTCGCGGTGCCGACCTGCACCGCCGCGGCGCCGACGGCGATGAACTCGAGCGCGTCGCGGCCGTTGACGATCCCGCCCGAGCCGATCACGGGAATGCGCACCGCGCCCGCGGCTCGTGGCAGCGCGCGAGCGCGAGCAGCTTGATCGCCGGTCCCGAGAGCCCGCCGGTCGGCGCGCCCGAGCCGCGAGCTTCATGTGATGGAGATCGACCGCCATGCCGACGAAGGTGTTGACCGCGGTGATCGCGTCGGCGCCGCCGCTGCTCGCAGGCGCGCGCCAGCTCGGCGACCGAGGTGACGTCGGGCGGGAGCTTGGCGATCAGCGCGGCGCGCGTGAGCGGGCGCAGCAGCGCCGAGCGTGCTTCTCGAGCCGGCGCGGATTCGCCCAGTAACGCGAGCCGCCGCGCCGCCACGTTGGGGCAGGAGAAGTTGATCTCGAAGCCCGCGATCCCCGGGTCGCCGCCCAGCGCCTTCGATCATCCGCACCAATTCGCGCCGGCGTCTCGCCGCCGAGCGAGGCGATCACGGTGGCGCCGAGCGCGCGCAGCTTCGGCAGCTTCTGCTTCGCGGAACTCGGCGAGCCCGACGTTCTCGAGCCCGATCGAGTTGAGCATCCCGCCGGCGGTCTCGGCGATCCGCTCGGGCGGATTGCCGACCCGCGGCTCGGGCGTCACCGTCTTCGTGATCACCGCACCCAGGCGCGCGGGGTCGAACAGATGCGCGTACTCGTCGCCGTAGCCGAAGGTGCCGGAGGCGGTGAGCACCGGGTTCGCAAGCGTGATCGGCCCGATGCGGACCGAGAGATCGACGGCCCTGCGCGTCACTCGATCCGCTCCCAGTCGAGCTCGCCGCGCGTCGAACACCGGGCCCTCGGTGCAGCACATCGCGTAGTCGCGGTTGCCGAGCAGCGACGGCGCGTCGACTCGCCAAACGCGCGTGCGCCCCGACGCGCTGCGCGGCAGCGGGCAGCCGCGGCACACGCCGGTGCCGCACGCCATCACCGACTCCATCGCGACGACCACGCGCGATGCCCGGCGCGAGGCCGCAGCGCGCCACCGCCGCGCAGCATGGCGTGCGGGCCGCAGGCGTGGATCACGAGCGGGTCGGCGAACCGGGCGACAATCGCTCGAGCAGTGCCGACGACGTGGCCGCGCGCACCGCGGCTGCCGTCGTCGGTCGCGAGGTGCAGCCGGCCGCCGATCTGCTCGATGCGCTGCTGCGCGTCGGCGAGCCCGACCAGCTGATCGCGCGTGCGCGCGCCGAACAGGAACTCGCGAGCGCCGGCCCGCGCGCGCAGCGCCGTCGGCCGCGAACAGCAGCGGCGCGACGCCGCGACCGCCGCGCGACCAGCACGGGCGTGCCGGGGATCTCGAGCGGAAAGCCATGGCCCAGCGGTCCGAGCACGTCGACCGCCTCGCCGCCGCGCATCGCGGCGAGCGCCAGCGTCCCGGTGCCTACCGGAGCGTAGAGGAATCCGAGCCGCTGGCGCCGGACAGCGGAGCGCCTTGGCGCTCGCGACGCTCATCGGTCGCGGCAGGAACGCGGCGGAAGCGACCGGCGGCAGCAGGAGCTGGACGAACTGCCCGGGCTCCGGGGTGGCGAACGCCGCCGGCAGATCGAGATCGAGCCAGCGGTGCCCGGCGCCGCCGTCCGCGTGACGCGACACCCGAGCCGTGGCGTGCGTGAAGCTCGGGGTCGCGACCGTCACCGCGGTCCCTTGGTGGTGTCGGGCGGAGCCGGCGAAGGAGTGCTCGTCGTGTCGCGCGCGCCGCCGGACGACGAACCGCCGGTCGAGTCGGGGGCGCCCCGATCGCGTGCTGTCGCCGTGCGCGGCGACCGCGGGCGGGAGCAGGATCGCGGGCGCGGTGCCGGGGGCGCGCCGTTCGGGCCGGTGGCGCCGGCGGGATTCGGCATCGGCCCGGCGAAGCGCGGCACCTGACCGTGCGCAGCGGGCGCCGCGTAGGGATTGCCTTGCGCGCTCGAATCGGAGATCCCCACGGACGGCTCGACGGACGGTGTGCCAGCTGGCGGCTGCTCCAGGGGCGGCGACGTCAGCGGCGTCGTGTCGGCCACCGCCAGCGGAACCTCCGGGAACTTGATCAGGCTGTCCGGCACCATGCGCCCCGCGAACTCGAGGTAGTCGCGGGCGGCGAGCTGGAGCCTCGGTCGCCGGGTAGTCGTGGATCACGATCCAGAACAGCGAGTCCGCCTCGGCGTCACGCTTGAGGCGGCGGCTCAGCACCCAGGCGCGGGCGTTGATCGCCTTGGCCCCGATCGCCACGCCCTCGAACTCCTTCGAGACCTTCTCGTACTCCTCGATCGCGCGCTCGGGCTTGTCGAGCTGGAACAGGTACTGCTCGGCGAGCAGGAAGCCGGCCTCGGCCTTCTTCGTGTTCGAGTCCCCGGCGGCGCTGCGAAACTGGGTGAGCCGGTCGAGGCTGGTGAGCCGGTCGGCCGCCTGGGTGACGAACGCCGATCCGCCGCTCTGGTCCTTGACGCGGTTGTACTCGGTGCGGGCGCGGCCAGAAGTCGTCGAGCGCGGTCTCGTAGACGTAACCGATGCGGTACTGCGCCTCGGCGGCGATGTCGGTGTGCGAGAAGTCGCGGACCACGGCGCGGTAGGCCTGGGGCGCCTCCTCGGGCTGGCCCGACGCGAGCAGCCCGGTGCCCATGCGCGTGAGCAGGCGCCCGTAGCGCTGGTTGCTCGGCGTCATCGGGACCGCGAACGATCGCTGTCCGGTCGAGTCCGCGGTGATCGGCGGCTGCTCGTTGCGACAGCGCGTCCCGCAGCTGCCGACAGCTCGTCGTCGTAGCGCTGCGCGGCCTCGGGCAGTCGGACTCGCGCAGCAGGTAGGTCAATCGCTCCTCGTCGAGTCGCGCGAGCGCATCCCAGCTCGTGATAATCACGCCGGCGGGTCAGACGCGCTGGGCGTACCGCGCCTCGGCGCGCGCGATCTTGGCCGGCGGCGCGAGCCTGCTCTTCCAGTACTTGTCGATCACCACGCCTCGCCGCCGCGGCCGCCTCCTCCGGACGCTCGAGCGACATCAGCACGCGGCTGCGCTCGAGGTGGGCGTAGACGGCGGGGTCGTGCTTCGGCGCGTCGGCGAGGAGCTGGTCGAACGCCATGAGCGCGTCCTTGGGCTTTCGCGACTGGCGATAGGCGACGCCGAGGGTAGAACTCGGCACTCGGGGTTGAGCGAAGCTCTTGGGATGGAGAGGGTGGGGAACTCCTCGAGCATCTTGATCGTGAGCCGCGGATCGTTGTTGCCGAGCAGCGAGCAGGCCCCACAGGAGATACGCGTCGTCGACCCGCTTGTCCGTCGGGTACTGCGCGATCAGCTTCTTCCGAGTGCTCGATCGCCTTGTTAGAACTCCTGCGGGTGCGTCGTCTGCGCCTTCTCAGACCAGGTAGGGCTGCCCCTCGGTGCCCTGGTAGTAGTACTTCTGCGCGTAGTAGTAGGTGTTGTAGTAGGCGCACGAGCCGAGGGCGATGCACGACGCGAGCAGGGCCACGGCGAGGCGCGCGCGCCGGGCGGCCTCGGGCTCGGACCTGGTTTCGATCCGCGGCCCGATGATGCAAAGTCTTCATAAGCTCTCCTGGAGCGCCGTGACCGACAGAGGGTCCCCGACGCAGCGCCTCCATGCCCGACGACCGCCGCGAGCGCGCCGGCCACCGTCGTGATCACAGGCACTCCCAGCGCAACCGCGCGTTCGCGGATCGCCTTCTCGTCGTATTCCGAGGCGCGGCCCAGCGGCGTGTTCAGCACCAGCTGGATCTCTCCGTTCTCGATCAGGTCGACGACGTGCGGCCGGCCTTCATGAACCTTGAACACCTCGCGGCAGGGGATGCCGTTCCGGCTGCAGGAATCGGCTGGTTCCCCGCGTCGCCACCAGTCCATACCCCAGCTCGACCAGTTTCTTCGCCATGAACGTGATCGCGCGCTTGTCGTCGTCGCGGATGCTCGGGAAAACCCGTGCCTTCCGCGGGGAGCGGCTCGCCGGAGCCCAGGTGCGCCTTGGCCAGCGCGCGGCCGAAGTCCAGGTCCCGGCCCATGACCTCGCCGGTGGATTTCATCTCCGGGCCCAGCAGGACCGTGTCCTCGCCGAGGAAGCCGGGCGAAAGGGTAGCACGGGCTTCTTCGACGCTGACGAACGTCGGCCTCGGCGGGCACGCGCGGGCGCGATGTCGGCTCAGCCGCTCGCCCGCCATCACCCGGGCCGCGAGCCGCGCCAGCGGCAGCCCGACCGCCTTGCTCACGAACGGCACCGTGCGCGAGGCGCGCGGGTTGGCCTCGAGCACGTAGACCTGGTCGTTGCGCACCGCGTACTGGACGTTCAGCAGGCCCTGGACGCCCGAGCGCGCGTGCGCGAGCCGCGCGGTGATCGTCGCGGATCTCGCGCACGATGTTCTCGCCGAGCGTGAACGGCGGGATCACGCAGGTCGAGTCGCCGGAGTGGATGCCGGCCTCCTCGATGTGCTCCATCACCGCGCCGACCAGCACCGTCTCGCCGTCGGCGATCGCGTCGACGTCGACCTCGAGCGCACCCTCGAGGAACTTGTCGAGCAGCACCGGCTCGTCTTCGGAGATCAGCGCCTCGCGCGTCGAGCCAGTCCTCGAGCTCGGCAGCCGTAGTACGCGACGCGCATGCCGCGGCCGCCGAGCACGTACGACGGCCGCACCAGCACCGGGTAGCCGAGCGACGTGCGCGCAGCTGCAGCGCCTGCTCGGGCGAGGTCGCGGTCAGGCTCTCCGGCTGCCGCAGGCCGAAGCTGGCTCGAGCAGCACGCGGAAGCGCGCGCGGTTCTCGGCCAGATCGAGACCGTCGAACGGCGTGCCCCACAGCGGCACGCCGGCCTCGTGCAGCGCGCGCGCCAGCTTGAGCGGCGTCTGGCCGCCGAGCTGGACGATCACGCCGGCCGGACGCTCGGCGTCGACGACGTTGAGCACGTCCTCGATCGGTGAGCGGCTCGAAGTAGAGCCGGCTCGAGATGTCGTAGTCGGTGCTCACCGTCTCGGGATTGGAGTTGACGAGCAGCACCTCGTAGCCGCGCGACTTGAGCTCGAGCGCCGCCTGCACGCAGCAGTAGTCGAACTCGAGGCCCTGCCCGATGCGGTTGGGACCGCTGCCGAGGATCATCACCCGCGGCCGGTCGCTCGGCCGGCACCTCGCTCTCCTCTTCGTACGTCGAGTAGAAGTAGGGCGTCTCGGCCTCGAACTCGGCGCCGCAGGTGTCCACCGCCTTCATCACCGGCAGGATGCCGAGCGCGCTGCGGCGCTGCGCGCACGTCGGTCTCGCGTGATCCCGAAGCGCGCGGCCAGATGCCGGTCCGAGATGCCCATGCGCTTGGCGTCGCGCGATCAGCCCGTCGCGCCAGCGCGCTCCGGATCGCGCGCGCGCGCTCGATGCATCGACCGGTCGAGCTCGACGATGCGCGCGCATCTGGTGCAGGAACCAGCGGATCGATGCCGGTGAGCGCGCGACAGCGACTCCGGCTGTCGCCGCCGGCCAGCGCGCGGAACAGGTCGCGCAGGCGCTCGGCGTGCGGCTCGCGCAGCGAGTCTTGCAGCGCCTCGAGCTCCGTCGCGTGCCGCCGGCACCGGGCAGCACGTCGTCGCCGCTCTCGAGCGCGCGCAGCCCTTGAGCAGCGCCTCGGGGAAGGTGCGGCCGATCGCCATGACCTCGCCCACCGACTTCATGCGGGTGCCGAGCCGCGGATCGGCGGCGCGGAACTTCTCGAACGCCCAGCGCGGGATCTTGACCACGCAGTAGTCGAGCGTCGGGCTCGAAGCACGCCGGCGTCATGCTTGGTGATGTCGTTCGGGATCTCGTCGAGCGTGAGCCCGACCGCGAGCATGCGCCGAGATCTTGGCGATCGGGAACCCGGTCGCCTTGCTGGCCAGCGCCGAGGTGCGCGAGACGCGCGGGTTCATCTCGATCACGCGCATCTCGCCGTTGTCGGGATGGACCGCGAACTGGATGTTCGAGCCGCCGGCCTCGACCTTGATGGCGCGCATCACCCGGAACGCCGCGTCGCGCATGCGCCTGGTAGCAGCGGTCGCGTCAGCGTCTGCGCGGGCGCGACGGTGATGCTGTCGCCGGTGTGCACGCCCATCGGATCGAAGTTCTCGATCGAGCACACGATCGACGCAGTTGTCGCGCGCGGTCGCGCATCACCTCGAGCTCGAACTCCTTCCAGCCCGAGCAGGCACTCCTCGATCAGGATGCGAGCCGTTCGGGCTCGCCGCGATGCCGAAGCGCGCCGCCTCGCGCAGCTGCCGCATGTTGTGCACCAGGCCCGAGCCCTGGCCGCCGAGCGTGAACGACGAGCGGATCACCAGCGGGTAGCCCAGCTGCTCGCCGAGCGCCGACCGCCTCGGCGACGCTCGGCGGCGTAGCCGCTGCGCGGCAGCTGGAGCCCGGCCGTCTCCATCGCGCTGCTTGAAGCGGTCGCGATCCTCGGCGGTCTCGATCGCCTCGAGCGAGGCGCCGATCAGCCGCACGCCGTGCTGCTCGAGCACGCCGCGCTTGCGCGAGCTGGACCGCCAGGTTGAGCGCCGGTCTGGCCGCCGAGCGTGGGCAGCAGCGCGTCGGGCGTCTCGCGCTCGATGATGCGCTCGGCGATCTCGGGCAGCAGCGGCTCGATGTAGGTGCGGTCGGCGAACTCGGGGTCGGTCATGATCGTCGCCGGGTTCGAGTTCAGCAGCACGACCTCGAGCCGAGCGCGCGCAGCGCGCGGCAGCGCCTGGGTGCCCGAGTAGTCGAACTCGCACGCCTGGCCGATCACGATCGGCCCGGCGCCGATGCACCATGACCTTGCTGGATGTCGGTGCGGCGCGGCATCAGGTCGCGTCCCTCGCCACCGCGTGGCGCGGGCGTCGCGACCGTTGGACGCCTGACGCCGCGCGCTCACGCCGCCAGCGTGCCGAACGCCGCGAACCACGGCGCGCGATCGTGCGGGCCGGGGCTCGCCTCGGGGTGGTACTGGCACGGAGAGCACCGGCAGCGTGCGGTGCACCATGCCCTCGAGCGTGCCGTCGTTGCCGCTCCAGTGCGTCAGCTCGAACTCGCCCTTGGGCAGCGAGTCGCCGTCCACCATGAAGCCGTGGTTCTGCGACGGTCACCTCGACCGCGCCGGTGCGCCGGTCGATCACCGGGTGGTTGGTGCCGCGGTGCCCGAACTTGAGCTTGCTCGTGCGTCCCGCCGAAGGCGAGGCCGAGCAGCTGGTGGCCGAGGCAGATGCCGAGCGTCGGCAGCGCTCTGCGCCAGCTCGCGCGCGGTCGCGATCGCGAAGTCGAGCGGCTCGGGGTCGCCGGGGCCGTTCGAGAGCAGCGACGCCGTCGGGCTGCAGCGCCAGCACGTCGCGCGCCGGCGTGCGCGCCGGCACCACGCGCGACGCGGAAGCCCTCGGCGCGCAGCCGGCGCAGGATGTTGTACTTGACGCCGAAGTCGATGCACCACCGCGAGCGGCTTGGCTTCGTCGTCCGCCGGCTGCCGCTCGGTCGCTCGGGCCGGTCGTCGCGTCCACCAGTAGGCGCTCGACGCAGGTGACCAGCGTCGGCGAGCGCCAGGCCCTTCCATGCTGGGCGACGCTGCCGCGCCTTCTCGACCAGCGCGTCGGCGATCGTGCTCGACCGCCGACAGGCAGCCGCGCATCACGCCGCGGTCGCGCAGGTGCCGGGTGAGCGCGCGCGTGTCGATGCCGGCAGATGCCGGGCACGCCGCTGCTCCGTCGAGCAGCGTCGTCGAGCCGTGCCGGTCGAGCGCCAGTTGCTCGGGCGCTCGCACACGTCGCGGCACACCATGCCCTGCGCGCGCAGCGCGGTCGCTCTCCAAGTCCTCGTCGTTGACGCCGTAGTTGCCGAGCAGCGGGATAGGTGAAGGTGACGATCTGCCCGCAGTAGGACGGATCGAGCAGCGACCTCCTGGTAGCCGGTCATGGCGGTGTTGAACACCACCTCGCCGGTGGTCTCGACGCGGCGCCGAACGACTCGCCGCGGAACACGCGGCCGTCTTCGAGCGCCAGGATGGCAGGCGGACGCGATCACGGCGCATCGCGCCGCCACGTGCCGCGGCTGACGCTCGGTCGACCGCACGCTCGGTCGAGTGCGTGATCGCGCCGTCGCAGACGGTGGCGAGCACGCGGCCGGTGAGGCGCCAGCCCGCGAACGGCGTGTTGCGGCCCTTCGAGTGGAACGCGTCCGGGATCCACCGTCCACTCGGCCGTCGGGATCGATGAGCACGAGATCGGCGGGCGAGCCCGCGCTCGAGCGCACCTGCGGGCAGGCCGAACACGCGCCGCGGCGCGTCGGTCCACAGCTCGAGCGCGCGCTCGAGCGTGACGTGGCCCGGGCCGCACCAGCCCGGTGAGCGTGAGCGCCGAGCGCGGTCTCGAGCCCGACGATGCCGAACGGCGCCGTCGTCGAACGGCTGGCGCTTCTCCTCGCTCGTGTGCGGCGCGTGGTCGGTGACGAGGCAGTCGATCGTGCCGTCGGCGATCGCCTCGATGCACGGCGGCGCGATCGCGCTCCGAGCGCAGCGGCGGGTTCATCTTGGCGTGCGGTGTCGTAGTCCGCCGACCGCCTCGTCGGTGAGCATCCAGTAGTGCGGGCAGGTCTCGCCGCGTGACCGCGAGGCCGCGGCGCTTGGCGTCGCGCAGCGCGTCGAACGACTGCGGCGCACGACAGATGGGCGAGGTGGACGCGCCCGCCGGTCAGCTCCGCCAGCTCGACGTCGCGGCGCACCATCACGCTCTCGGCCGCCGCCGGGAATGCCGCGGATGCCGAGCCGCGTGGCGGTCGCGCCCTCGTTCATGCGCCCGTCGCCGCTTGCAGCGTCAGGTCCTCCTCGTGGCAGACGATCGGCAGCCCGAGCGGGCCGCGCGTACTCGAGCGCGCGCGCGCATCACGCGCGGCGCGACAGCGATCGGACGCCCGTCGTCGCGAGAGCGCCACCGCGCCCGCCGCCGCGAGCGCGCCGAGCTCGGTCGAGCTGCTCGCCCGTCTGCCCCACCGTGACCGCGCGCGATCGGATGCACGCGGCAGCTGCCGCGCTCGCGCGCGCGCGCGCACCCACTCGACCCAGCGCGGGATGTCGAGCGACCGGCTCGGTGTTGGGCATGCACGCGACCGCGGTGAAGCCGCCCGCCGCCGCGGCGCGCGTGCCGGTCTCGATCGTCTCCTTGCGCGACCCTGCCCCGGCTCGCGCAGGTGGACGTGCAGGTCGACGAGCCCGGGCGCGAGCACGGCGCCGCGCGCGTCGAACGTCACGTGCGCGCCGTTCGCGCCGGCGCCGGCGGCGCAGCGATCGACCGCCGCCCTCGAACGCGCAGCGTCGATGCGCCGCGCCGGTCCGCCAGTGGCGCGCGTTCGCGGATCACAGCGTCGGCGGCGCGTCTCATGCGCCGCCGCGGCGCAGCCGCGCCGGCGCAGCGCGCGCGAGCACCGGCGCAGCGCACCGCCACGCCGTTCGTCACCTGGTCGAGGATCACCGAGCGCTCGCCGTCGGCGACGTCGGGCGCGATCTCGACGCCGCGGTTCATCGGGCCCGGGTGCATGCACCACCGCGTCGGGCGCCATGCGCGCGCACGCGCTGCGCGCGTCGACGCCCCACACGCGCGCGTACTCGCCGCAGCGAGGGCGAGCAGGCCCTGCTCCATGCGCTCGCGCTGGAGCCGGAGCGCCATCACGCGCGTCGGCGCCGCCATCGCGTCCTCGACGCGTGCGGCGCGACCGTGCAGCCCAGCGCTCTCGACGCTCGGCCGGCATCAGCGTCGCCGGGCCGGCCAGCGTCACGTCACGCGCCGAGCGTCGCTGAGCCCGAAGATCGGCCGAGCGCGCGACCCGCGAGTGCGCGATGTCGCCGACGATCGCGATCCGCCGGCCCTCGAAGCGCCCGTCCCACGCGTCGCTGCAGCGTGAGCAGGTCGAGCAGCCCCTGGGTCGGGTGCTCGTGCTCGCCGTCGCCGGCGTTGATCACGCCGACCTCGAGCTGGCCGCGCGAGGAACGCCGGCGGCGCCCGACGAGGGATGCCGCACCACCACCAGGTCGACCCTCATGGACTCGATCACGCCGCATGCGTGGTCGAGCAGCGGACTCGCCCTTGGCGGTGGAGGAATCCGCCGGCCGAGAAGGGGCCGACGAGGGCGCCGAGCCGGCGCTTCCCGCGCAGGCTCGAAGGAGACCCGGGTGCGGGTCAGAGGGTCTCGAAGAAGGCGTTACAGACCGTCACGCCCTCGAGCGCCGCGGCTCGAGGCGACGCCGGGGCCGTCGAGCGGCTCCCGGAAGCCCTGGGCCTCGTTCGAGGGACGTCGAGTCAGCTTCCAGCCGGCGCAAGCCCTTCGAGCCCCCGAGCAGGTGGCCCGGACGGGCACCGGGCGCAAAAACCCCCGCGCCGGAGGGCGCCGGGGCAGCTGCGGCGTGAGCGGCGCATCTTCGACCTCCCTTCGCCGCCTCGCGGGGCGGCGTTAAAGGATGTCCTGGCAGTGGTCGGGCGAGAAATCTAGACGATGAGACGGCCCGGCGCAAGAGGCCGTTCGCTCGCCGGCAGTGTCGCTGGGTGATGCGGTCCGTGACTGAGCCTGTCCTCGGACGTCTCCTTGATGACCACGGCATCGACGCCGTCGATCTCGGCGAGCTTGACGCCGATCACCTCCTTGCGGGACGTCGGGACGTTCTTGCCGACGTAGTCGGCGCGGATCGGCAGCTCGCGGTGGCCGCGGTCGATCGACGCACGGCGAGCTGGATCGCGCGCGGGCGGCCGAAGTCGATCAGGGCGTCCATCGCGGCGCGCACCGTGCGGCCCGTGTAAGAGGACGTCGTCGACCAGCACGACCACCTTGCCGTTGATGTCGACCGGGATGTCGCGTGGACGCCCACCACCGGCTGGTGGGACACGGTCGAGAGGTCGTCGCGGTAGAGGGTGATGTCGAGGCTGCCCTGCGACGGGCGTCTTGCCCTCGAACTCGACGATTCGCTGGGCCAGCCGCGAGGCGATGCGGCACGCCGCGGCGGCGGATGCCGATCAGCACCAGCTCGTCGACGCCCTTGTTGCGTCTCGACGATCTCGTGGGCGATGCGGGTGACGATGCGCCGCAGGCCGTCGGCGTCGACGATCTCGGCCTTCTCCTTGATGCGTATCAGCTCTTCTCTCCCTCGACCACGATGCGGAAAGCGGCGTCTTCGACCGCGCCAGACGCTCATACCCTGGCGACGGGCCGGAGCAAGCTGGTCCGTCGCGAGCGGCGCCGTGGACGGAGCGACGCTTCTAGCGGGCGCCGGCCTGGGTCTCGGTGGCGGCGGGCCGCTGGGCAGCCTCGGCGCCGCCACTACCACCTTCGACAGATCCCAGCCCCGCACGAACAGCGCACGCACCTCGGCCAGGAGGCGTCGGGCGGTCTGCACGCGCAGGCCGGGCGTATCGTCGGCGCTGACCATGCACGCCGTCGAAGAATGCCGTGGATCGCCTCCTCCATCTCGAGCAGCGCCGGCAGGATGCCCGCGGTAGGCGCGGCGCTCCCACAGCGGCGCCGTGCGCCTGCAGCGCGCGGTCCAGCGCGCACTCGAGCAGCGTCTGCCCTCAGGCGTCTCCACCAGGCGCGCGCGCTCGAGGCGCCTCGGCAGCGCTCCTCGGTGCCGGCCTTCAGGATGGTGCCGACGCAGCGTTGAACTAGCACGACCAGCGGCTCGAAGCGCCGGGGATCGGCGCGCGGAACCCGACCGAGCACCTTCGGCCACGCGCGAGCGCGAATCGTGCGGGATCGATCCGTCCCGGGCGGGTCGGCGCCCGGCAGCCGTCGGGACGCGCGACGCTGCGCCTCGCAGCGCCGCCTCGCGCGCGTCGTAGGCCGCGCCCCGCTCGTCGAAGCGCCAGCCTCGACCCGCGGCCCGCGCCAGAACTCGCCGAGCTTCTTCATGATCGCCGCCGTGCGGCAGATCGGGGTCCGCGGCGAAGAACGGGCGCGTCGATCTCCATGCTCGCGGCGCGCAGAGGTCGAGGCTGCCGCTCGCCGCTCGATCAGGATCCGCACCACGCCGCCGCCCGCGCGGCGCACGCCGTAGGGGTCCTCG